>Ga0210040_10005087_pt1 | contig 16882 bp, 14 predicted proteins | sample CryGeyCG12114_NA_FD_185462 | JGI IMG/M metagenome (GOLD analysis project Ga0210040, IMG submission 185462) | Groundwater microbial communities from aquifer - Crystal Geyser CG19_WC_8/21/14_NA (SPAdes) (version 2) | ecosystem: Environmental > Aquatic > Deep subsurface > Groundwater | place: USA... | reverse complement strand
AGCCGAAAATAGCCAAAATAACCGGAAATAGCCAAAATAACTGGAAATAGTCAAGATAGCCGGAAATAGCAAAAATAGCCAAAATAGCCGGAAATAGCCAAAATAGCTGGAAATAGCCAAAATAGCCAAAAATAGCCGAAATAGCCGGAAATAGCCAAAATAGTCGAAAATAGCCAAAATGGCCGGAAATAGCCAAAATAGCCGGAAATAGCCGAAAATAGCCAAAATAGCCGGAAATAGCCAAAATAACTGAAAATAGCCAAGATAGCTGGAAATAGCCAAAATAGCCGGAAATAGCCAAAATAGCCGAAATAGCCGGAAACAGCCAAAATAGCCCAAAATACAGGTGATCTGTGTATAGTAATTAAAAAACATTGATTATAATATCACCGCACATTAAACTGGTGTCAACCTAATACCTCACGCCTGACAAGGAATACAAAAATTTGGTGCACTGAAAGACTGACGTTTTCAACAATAACATTCAAATTTTACATGACCTTATATGAAAAGCAATACGCAAGCATACGCTCATCAGTATGAGATATTATTGGTTATTGGTTTGTTGATGCGTTTTAAAAACAAAGATTACGTGCAGAACAGTACAGTTAATTTTTATTCCAGATGTGAAAGTTGGCCACGTGTGCCGATTTCTTCTTTAGATGTTGATAGTGATGTGGTAATTATTCCTCGTATTAAAATACAACATTCTCTTAATTTATTAGTCGGTAAAGCGATCGTAACTTTGATTGAAATGGAAATTTTATTTAAGAAAATTTAAAATGAAACTTTCTTGTATGTGTGTAATGCTAGCAAGAGGCCAATTACATTGAATGAGCGTACCGTAATTGGTACATTAGAACCCTATGAAAACCAAAATTTTTTGTGTACCTTGGATGTTTTTGAAAATCAGCCGAGTGAGATCTTAGCTTTAATTAATTCTAAATGCTTTGAATCTGGAAACCCGGAGTTAGTCGAAAAATTAAAATTTGCCAAAGCTCTAACCAACTATGAAAAAATGCGCCTTTGTAGTCTAGTAAATTCGTACTCCGATATTTTTGTTTCTAGAAGGGGCGATAAAGGCGCTATTAATGTAACAACTCATGAAGTTCAAGTAGATTTTGTAATGCAAATTAAACAGCGAGCATATAAACAAGTATATAATGAGCGCAATAAAACTAGGAAAATAACCAATGAATTATTAGATAAGGGCATAATCCAACATTCGTTTTCATCATGGTCTAGTCCAGTTGTTTTGGTAACAAAAAAAGATGGGTCTACTAGATTTTGTATAGACTATATCAAGTCACTAAAAAGGACAATTATCTCTTACCACGAATAGACGTTGCGCTCGATAGACTAAGTGGCGCAAAATATTTTTCAAGCATGAACTGTGACCAAGCTTACTATCAAGTGCCTGTAAAAGCCGAAGATAAATAAAGAACTGCATTTATTACGCCAGACGGCCTTTATAAATTCAAATATATGCCATTCGTGTTATGTTATGCACCCGCAAAATTTCAAAGGTTAATGAATGTAGTGTTAGGACGTTTGAAATGGACTATTGCGCTCGTGTATTTAGACGCTATAGTCGTTTATAGTAAAACATTTGATGAACCCGTAGCTAACTTGTACCAAATTTTTAGAGTAATTCGTGAAGCTGGACTTAAGCTTAAGCCGTCAAAATGTACATTTAGGGAAAATAAGCTTTTATATCTTGGCCACATTATTTCTGAATATGGGGTAACTGTAAATCCTGCCAAAATCAAAGCTGTAAAAAAATTTCCAAAACCCATCCGTAAAAGAGAAGTTATGCAAATTTTAGGCCTATATTTATATTATTAGATTCATATTAGATGATTTATTGAGAAATTTGCAAAAATAGCTCGACCTCTGCTTCAGCTTACAGAGGATAATGTAAAATTTGAATAAAGTAATTTAGGTGAAAATGCATTTGAAAAGCTAAAGACCAAATTGATGCCAAAGGCCACGGTTTAGGAGCCACTTTGGTTCAAATTCAGAATGGAGTTAAAAGAGTTGTAGCGTATGTTTTACGTAGTTTGAAAAAATATGAGTGAAATTATTCCGCCACTGAACTAGATTGTCCAGACGTAATTTATGCTGTTACAACTTTTTGAACCCACCTGCACGGTAAAAGGTTCAAAATTATTACCGAACATTGCACCCTGTGCTATTTATTAAATTTGAAAGATCTGCATGAGCATTTAGCTAGATGGGCACTACTCTTACAGACATAGAACTTTGAAATAGTTTATAAGTCGGGCAAAACACACACCGATACATACACCTTATCTAGAAATCCAGTTCGAAAAGCGCCAGCTTCCGATAACGATTTGAGTAGCTTTGTCAATGCACTATGCTCTCTATCACAAAGAAATTATGAAAACTTGGCTGAGTTACAAGACGCAGATCCTTAATTATCAAAAATTAAAGACGCTTTACTAAATGAAGAAAGATGATGTGGAATTTAGGATAGATGAGTATTCTATTAAAAATAATATTCTGCATAAAATCAATAATGACGAAGAATTTGCATTCCAGCTAAAATTAGACATAAAATTATAGAAGATGTGCATGTTACATCAGCTGGTCACTTGGGTTTGTTGAAAACATGGACTTTGATCAAAAAAAGATTTTCATGGCCAAAAATGTATTTCCATGTGAGACAATTTTTAATTAGTTGTTCAGTATGTCAGTTTTGTAGTTAGAGAGGAAATGCTGCACCAGGACCAATGCAGCTGATGCCACTCCCAGCTAGTACATTTTATAGAATTGAAATTGATTTTCAGGGGCCATATCCAATCACCAAAAATCGTAATACATTTACATTCGACTCGCTATGTCGAAGTCTGGCCCATCAAACATGCAACTTCCGAAGCCGCCATAAAAATCTTACAGGAATGCATAATTTTTAAACATTCATGTCCAGTCGAAATAGTATGCGATCAAGGAAGTGCATTCACTTCATCAGCATCTAGAGAATTTTGGCGCTAACTACCACATTAAAGTTTTGCAGACTGCGGCCTATCATTCCAAAACAAATGGAGTTTGTAAGAGAGCAAATGGGACCCTTGAACGTATCATTGGCAAATACGTTAACGACAAACAAAGAATGGGGTCAATGTGTCAACCGTGCTGCTTTTTCTATGAATATTGCCATTCATTCTGACACTAGAAAGTCCCCTTGATTTCTACTTCAGGGAAGAGAGCCAATGCTGCCTTGTGATACCGCCCTGCCCACTTCAATGTCCCATTTGGACGACGAACCTGAAAACACAATAAGACGGGCGACTAAAGCTGTGAGAGAAGCTCGAATTCGAACAAATGCGCCCCAAAAAGAGTCTAAACGTCGTTTTGACAAGTAACACTCTGCAGTCAACTTTAACGTTGGGGCTTTAGTTTTGATCGCCAATTTTACTCGTACTGCTGGTAAAGTCAGTAAAGAGTTGTGAAAGTGATATAGACCATTTGAAATAATAAAGGTTATGGGTCCAATAAATTATAGTGTTAAAGATTTACGTGCTAATCGTATCGTATTAAACGTTTGCGTAACGTAAGCGTAGGGCATTTAAAATTGTTCTATGAAAAATTTAGGTCGGAATCAGAGGCTGAAATAATCTCTGAAACCAAAAGTTGTGATGAGATCACTTGTAAGAGTTATTTAACCATCGAAACTTTAGCCTCATCTATTAGCTTCAGTGAAATGAGCCGTAAAAGTAGTGTCCACGCGTACATTCCGTACCATAATGTGTGAGAACGAGACATCAAATATTTCTGAGTCATGTATTGAATTTTCTAATAATGAAGAAATTGAGCCCTTAGTTAATGTTATAGAGCTTGGTAGTCATAATGTTAGCTTTGTTTCAGCTAACAATAATTCTGAGTCTTCTTCTAGTGATTCAGACGAGCCCGCTGTTTCTGAATTACGCCGTCGCACTAGAACTAATAAAGCCGTAGATCGTTATGGTGACTACGATTATCCAAAAAAGTTATGAACTAGAGATAACAGATAAGACGAGCCTTGCGCTATTGTGTTCATAGTAAAAATTGTACATATTTTTGTGCCCACATAGTAAGCAATTGGTTTTTGTTCTTTTGGATGTCTGAGGAAAAAGATTTATGCGCTTCCATTGATGAAATTGAGATTTCTGCTTCTGATGAGAAAAGGCTGCTCGAGAGCATATTGAAACCAACGCCGACTGTTGGACCCACTGCTGCACCCACTGCTGCAGCTGCTGCCACTGATGTGTCCATCTCTCTTCGCCATAGTGTCAACTTCTGCTACAACTGCTACTACTACTGAGCCCATGTCGTCTTATTCCTTACGAATATCGAAGATCATGCGAGTTCCTATTAGCAAAAAAAAGCCAATTTGCTTTATTTGTGACCGTTAAGGCCTTGTAGCGAAACATTGTTTTTTTCATCTCCTTGCGACTTGCCTACCACACCTAGCTTTTCCCTTCATTAGGATTCAAACATTTTAGAAACTTCGAAACTCTTCGCTCCCAATTCCATAGTCGGTTCCTTCACAATGTTTTGGTCACTTTTGACTATTTTCGACTTTCAACCGCTTCTAGTCAGTTTTAAGCATCTTTGACTAATTTCGGCGATTAGCCGTGTTTGGTCATTTTTGGACGGCTTTAGCTGTTTTCGGCTATTTGCCACTTTTGGCTTTTTTAGGGAAAAAACCCCTTCCCCGTTATGACTACAAAACTGTCCTCTAGATTAAACAGTTCGACCGATTCATGAAATTCATGAAATTTTGCTTGAATGTGTGTTTGGTATACATGATGATCTCTATTGTTTTTGCTACTGATCATCTAAAAGCTGAGCATATGGCATTCAATTAACCCGTAATTATACCTAGGTATGTAGGTTCTTAAGTCTTTAAATACCTATTGAAACTTTCATCTCAAAAGTTTTGGATATTTTTGCATAGTTTCAGAACTTTGGATGCACAATACAAGCATTAGACAAAGTCTCAGAGGTAAAAATTGTTAAATCACTGAAACATTGATGGTTATCTTAAGTATATAAAGCATATTGAAACTAGCCACTCATATTGTGCTCTCGATACCAAGGTAACAAACAAGTTAAATTTTTGTACACAATTAGATATAGACTCTTGATTTTGTAAAACTTAGATTTCAATACTTATTTACAACCTTGGATTTTGTTCGCAACATCTGTAAACAAGGCCTCCAATCATATACGCGGACGATACTCACCTCTGTTACTCCTGTGAAGCGAATGAAGACGCAATAAAAAAAATCAATCATGAAACGATCTAGCTAATATATCAAAATGGATGAAGACAATGAAATGTTTCTCAATATTAAAAGGTGTAAATTTCTTGTGATCGCCCCAAAAAAGTGGAAACATTTGTCTGCAGAAATAGAAGTTCTTATAGGCAATCGAATAATTCAACACTCAAATCAAATCACATCCCTTGGACTTATCATTGACAACGAATTTATTTGGTCACCGCATGTGAACTATAAACTAGGAAGCCGGAGACAAATCCTGCCATACTGTTTGTTTGAAAACTCCAAAATACTCGTGTCAGCTACATGCATATCCCTTATTAGATATTGCTCTGCTGTTTGGGGAAGAGCTAATAAATGTGAACACAATGTGATGGACAAATGTATACGACGTTGTACTCGTGCTGTTTTTCATAAATTCAAATTTGAATCAATTTCGAATGAATTGCTCTCCCTTGGTTGGCTATTGTCTAGTAGCATGTATAAATACTCTCTGTGCCTCTTTATTTATATGATTATTCATAATAGATGCCCTTACTATTTTACTAATCTTGCTAGGATGAAAAAAACTCCGTATTTCACTAAATTTCTAAACCATGTACAAATATCTAATTCTATACCCATGCATTAAAATAAATCGAATATGATCTCTGTGAACTCATGTAAATTTTGGAATAACTTGCTTTCGCAATTAATTGATGACATTTCTTTATATTCTTTTAAGAAACAGTTGAAATGTTATCTTCTTCATTCTTTACAACTTCTTTACAAAATACATAACTAACAATTATATGCAATGACTATCTATTTATTGACTGATTTATTGACTATCTTCACAAATTGTTGATATTTTTCTTTTTCTGGGATTAATTTCTTTTAGTGTAACCATTTACAAATTGCAATAATATTATCATCAATTGAAAAACCTGTGTAATATGTAGGAAATTGATGATAAATAAACGAACAAACAATTAAACAATACATGTTGCGACAAACCTTTTTCTCAAAAACATAATTTGAAACAATGTCGAAGTCTTGAAAACAGTCATCGAAGCAGAGATTTCAAATTCAAAGAATAAAAATGAGAAATCTCAAAAATTTGCAGTTCACGGAACTACATACAAAATTGAAGCTTAAAAAAAACAGTCACCAAAGCAGAAATTGAAGCTTGAAAGAACAAAAATGAAAAAGCTTAGAAATTCACGGTTCACGGAATCACGTATAGAACCTAATGGTAGTATTCCCAATGAAAACTGAAACTTACACTAACTTTTTTTTTAAATACATTTTCCATAGCAATTAAATGTGAAAATTTATTTTAATTCGAAGTTAGTGCGATCTTACACTAAATATCAGAAATTCGATTTTAAATAAATTTTCATATTTGATTGCTATGGAAAATGTATTTAAAAAAAAGTTAGTTTTAGTGTTAGTTTTCATTAGGAATACTACCATAAGTCTCAAGAAACACAGTCACCAAAATTAGGATTGAAGATTGCGATCGCGAAGATGACAAATCGTCGAAAACCTCAGTTGATATGTGAAATACGGAATTCGGAGATGAAAGTGAAGGTCGGGAAAGCGATAAAGAAAACATTCGAGACCAAGAAAAATCAGAACAAATAAACTTGTCAAGATAGGAACCCAGCCGTATCGTATAAAACTACCAAACAGAGAAATTCTAACACCTAGAGTGCTGGAAACTCGAAGCGAGAATACTAACAAGCCAAAAAGGAAATGCCTAAGTGTTCCTTGCAGCGATCAGAATTGTAGTCCTTAAAAAAAACTAAACTTTCAAACACGGCCTTATACACGGAAAATTTTCGAAAAGAAATAAAATTAGGACCAGCGACTATTTGCCAAAGCTTAGATATTTTTTTTTCAAAACATCTACAAAATTGCTGAAACGATATGGCTTTTCTCTAAAATTTTCTGAAAATTTTCTCAAACAGGTTTACAGCAGAGTACATTTTAAATGAAATTGGGAATCATCTGGAGCACACTACAGCGAGAAACTGCGCCCTGTCTCTGAACCAGCAACTACTCACTGTTCTTCATCGACTAGGAACAGGGTGCCAATACCATGCAATCGCGGATATGCATGGAATTTCAAAATCAACAGTTACTCGGTGTGTGCAAAAAATATGTCATTCAGTTAATGACCAACTTTTTCAAAAACATGTGAGGTGACTTAAGTGAGTGTGAGTTTAAAACAAAGCTAAATCAAATAGAAATTTGCATGACCATTTAAAAACAACAATAATTCATTTAGTGCGTGATTAGAAAACTCTCCAAAAAGTTCATCTCAATCTCTATTTTTAGAAATGTTTCCCGCTAACTACCGGTGATTGTTGTACGAATACTATCTACTGTAGGTAGCCCAGCTTGCATGCCGAAAACAGTGCTCACGACTACATGCATTATGCAAATTTTTTTCAAATATCAAACTAGAGTAAGTGGCTTTGTGGACGGCGTTTTGTTCAAAATTGACGCTCCCACAGAAAATGAAAGTCATTATGTAGACCGAAAAGGCAATCATTCAATTAATGCCATGTTGGTGGCTGGGCTGGATTTAACATTTTACTAGCTAAGACGCTATACTCCCATTGAGCAAAGCTCTGGCGCGGGAGTATAGCGAAGGGACAAATCATTTAAAAGATGCCGAATTCCTGAAAATTTGGCATCTCTGTGAAGTTATCGCGTGGGATGAGTTATTTTCAAGTGTGTGCTGCAAACTTCGTCTGATCATTGAAAAAACTAATATATGATGAAAAATATTGACCAAAACTGAATCGGATGCAACTTGACTTGAATAAAAAGTACAGGAACTAAAAAACGAACATAGTTTGGAAAAAAATTAATTCTTAGAGGTTTTATTCAAGCTCAACGAATACAGTAGGGGCACAAAATAAAATTTTAAAAAATGTATAAAATATTTACTTATTATTTCTAGGTTATCAAATAATTTATTAATCACAATACGTAATCAAACGTAACGTATAACGTGGAGTTGATGGGCTACCATACGCCGCAGGGGGTGGAAAAGACATCAGCCCCCCGGTACCGTCAAAATTGAGTACCGGCCAAAGCTTGGAAGCCATGATGAATTTGGTGCGGCGGGGTAAAGAGGCATCCCGTAACAAATCCCTCCATTGCGCATCGCTGGGCCGAGGCTAGTAATCCTCGTTAAAAAATGCTCTGTCTAAACATTAATCGTATTTTTAGGTGAGAGAATATCACCGAAACAACTTAACTTCTAAATACAAGCGGTTATAAGTGTTAAGTGCATGTGTGCATATTTTCAGATTTGCCACTGAAATGTACTAGCAGCCATCTCGTATAAATACAGTCAATGCTTTCATGCCCCAAAATATTTAAAATAACCCAGAACATCTTTGCAGCAAAGATGGAAAAGAAGCATGTGCGCAGTTGCAGCCTTTTTTTGTGTTTGTAGATGAAGCGCATCTTGTCCATGATTGGGGAATAGACTTTAGGCCAGTCTATAATGAAATTGGAGATTTGAGATACTTGTTGACATGAAACGTAGTAGCTATGACTCCAACCGGTACAGAGGGAACATTATCTGAAATTAAGGCATCATTAAAAATGAATGATCCAAAAAAATTTGCCACAAGTCCAAATAGAGCTAATATATTTTTTGGGGAGATTCCTCTGTCTGGTAGATCAAAGCTTTTTGAAAAGCTGTGTGAAAACGTCATCAATCATGGAGTCAATCATCCGAAATGTATCGTTTATGTAGAATCTTACAGTGATTTGGTTGAAGTACAGGAAGTCATGCTGCATCGGTTGCAAGGATTCGCGTACTCTGGTTATACTAATTCACCGGAAACATGTCTTTAGGGGGCTTATTGTGCGGAATTAGATGACGAGACCAAGAAATTCATAACTGAACAGTTTTCAAAAGAATTTGGTACAATCAGAGTGTTGATCGCAACCGTTGCATACGGTATTGGAGTCGACAAAAAGGATATTCGGATGGTTATTCATCGGAAGGAGCCAAAAAACTTGGGTCTCTATTGCCAGGAGATCGGAAGGGCTGGACGAGACGGAAAGCCTGCAATTGCAATTAAATTTGGACAGCCGAGTAAGCTGACTGGCTGTCTTTGAAAAAAACTGCTTGACGGCTTTGATTTAGATGAAACAGAAATGCTTTTGCTAGACCAAAAATTGGATTACTGAAAACCCTGCAATAAGAAATGCGAAGATTGGTTAGTTCGTGTTTTTTGTTTGTGTTGCTTTTTTTGCCGTTCTAATTGTGCCTGCAATTTAGAAGCTTTTTACAAAAGTTTTTAGCGTGGAATTGACCTAGCTCAACTCATTTTTAGACTAATTTATGATGGAAAACTGCTCGTTCAATTTTTTTGGCGTCGTATTGAATTCTATGTGGAAGTCGATATTTTTATAATGGAATGTATTTTTTGCATTTATATGGTAATTACTTAAAAATACTTTGATTAGGTATTGTGATTAAATATTTATGCGATAACCTAGAAATAATGAGTAAATATTTTATACATTTTTTAAAATTTTCTTTTGTGCCCCTACTGCATTCGTTGAGCTCAAATAAAACCTCTAAGAATTAATTTTTTCAAAACTATGTTCATTTTTTAGTTCCTGTACTTTTTATTCAAGTCAAGTTGCATCCGATTCAGTTTTGGTCAATATTTTTCATCATATATTAGTTTTTTCAATGATCAGACGAAGTTTGCAGCATACACTTGAAAATAACTCATCCCACGAGATAACTTCGCAGAGATGCCAAATTTTCAGGAATTCGGCATCTTTCAAATGATTTGTCTTGCGCCAGAGCTTTGCTCAATGGGAGTATAGCGTCTTCGCTAACATTTTACTATGTTAGTGCCAAATGGCCGGGATCAGTTGCTGATGCCCGTGTATTAAGATGCAGCAGTTTGTGCACCCAATAGGAAAACGGATTTCGTCCATTCTCCAATGCTATTTTACTTGGAGATAGTGCTTACCCTCTGAAAACTTGGTTGATTCCGCCGCTGATTGGAGAAGGAACTGGTGAATCCAACGAACGATTTCTTCGATCACACAGATCAACTCGAAGATTAGTTGAATGTGCATATGGTATGCTATATAATATAGAACACCAAAAACTAACTTTACCTGACTAGCTAACTACATACATACTTATAGTTATAGTTAATAATTATTTATAGTGCGGTTAGTTCACCTGTGTGGAGAAATTGGCATATAGTGTAATTATGACTGAGAAATGATACATGCATACAAACTTTGCTAATCCAGTGCCAAATAATCTCAGGTCGACAAAAAAGTGTGAATCCTAATGAAAGATACGCATTACATTTTCATGACCTATCCATCACAAAACTAAAAAACTAACTTCTAAGGCTTTTGGTTAGTAAGGTTTTGAAGCCACTTTGCCAAATTACATTTTCGATTTTTTTTTTCATTTGAATATTCTTTATTAAGTGACCCTCTAAAGGCCAGGCCTGTGGGGCCAAACCAGCAAAACTTGCGACAGTACAAAATTAATGAGTTCGAATCAAATATAGTAGCTTAGATAAAGTGGAATGTGAAACTGTAGCTACAAGGAAAATTAGCAATTGTAATACTGGAGTTGGTTGTACGACAGTACAATCCAAAACCACCACTTTAAAACAGAGAAATGTATGACCGAGTGTCAGGCGCTATCTTATTGCATATCAAATTGAGCACATTGTTTTTTCATCGCGATGTTAGTTGGGTTATTCAGTTAATAATTACCAGTTAGTTGATTAGTTATGTCAGTTGATTAGTTATTCGCCAGTCGAAAATCTGCCGATTGCATTTAATTCGCTGCCCTTCACCGCACTCAAAATTTCATTGAGAGCTATTTTTTTTTTAAACACAGATCCTATGGTGGATGATACTTACAGATGTCATAAATGTGAATATCTTAGCAACTTACAGACATTTTATGGACGAAAAAAAAAACAAATAAAAAAAAGAACGGTACATCTCTAACTAGTGGCAGAACAATGTAGCTAATTAAATGTTCATATAAGATAATTAGATAAGTATTGGGGGAAATATTGAAATGAGAGACCGTATATTATATATAAACAGCAAAAAAAATAAGAGAACCTAAATACGAGAAATTTATAATTTTTGTTTGCTGGCTTGGAACTTGATATTCTTATTTTTTTGCAACTCAGCAAATGTCCTCCAAACTAGCTCAAATTTTTCTTGCTTTGCAGCACACCAACTAATGCATTCTATTTCAGCAATGTTTGTATGAGTTGTTGATTTTCCAATGGTTAACTCCACAGCTAAGTGACTTGAGTAACCTACGCTTTTTATGGCTAGAGAATTTGCTATCTCAGCAATTAAATCATTCACAATACATAAATCTAGAACGCTAGCTCCAGTATGTGTTACAAAAGTGAATTCTCCCTAACTGTCACCTGATATTCTACCATTAAGGATGAGTAATCCGAGATCTTGCATCACCCCTACCATCTCTTTTCCTCTTTTTTTTACTGTGCTATCCCTGGATGACCTTACTCCTTCAATATTTGGATAATTGGAATGCTCAATTTCTGCTGCAACCCCTAGTTGTCCTATTCTTGCATTAAAGCCTCCTAATATCAATAAATCTTCCTGTCTCGTTGCAAAATTTTCAAAATACTATTTTCGATTTCTGCAAACTCTGCCATCCATCATAATATATCTATTCGCTTGCATGTACAAAACACATTCAGTTTTGTAAGCATTATTTCCACCACGTTTTCGAAACTAATTTTCGCTTACACAAAATACATTTGTAATTAGAAGCAATTAGGTGCATCTGGCAAGCCAACCAACCATCACATGTCATTTTTCAAGTCTTACATTGTCTCACAAAAAGTTTATGCTGCGAGTTCACTTTAAATAACAATGCATTTATTTTATCCAGGAGTTCTCAAAGAGAAGTTCCCAGTTCCGAACTATATGAGGCTCAGCCCGGTTATGGCATGTAATGTCATAAAAGCCTGTGCAACCATTCATAATATTGAACCACAAAATGAAATTGATATGCTTAACGTGGGCGCCAAATTTATTCAATTTAATTATTAAAGTACTTATTCATCAAAGTCATAAGCCCACAAGTTGCTGTCAGGTTAAATTTGCTGTAAATACAAAGTGTCGTTTTGGAATGCCTTATCCACCTATGAAATCTACAACAATATTGCTACCATTTTTTTGACTATCTAGCTATTTTGAAACAAACGACTACTGAAAAACTACAATCGATTAATAATTTGATTGAACAGTTTCTGCAGGAAAAAAATGACTTATTGTTCACGAAGTATCTGTAGGCTTTAAAAATAGACGAACCAACATATATTGCCGCCGTGAGAAGTGGAATCTCTCGTCCGACTGTTTTCCTATAACGCAAATATTAAGACGCATTTGTTAACGCGTACAACCCAGTTATTGCTGCAAAGTGGAGAGCAAACATGGATATCGCTTTTTTCTAGTCGCTTACGCATGTTCTTATTATTGCGCTGCTTGTGCAAGCAAATCATGCAGTGGAATGTCCGAACTTTTGAAAGAAGTAGCGAAAGGAGTGAAAAATAATAATTTTTCTGCACTTGAAAAGCTTAGAAAACTTGTCAGCGTCTTTCTAAATAGAATTGAGGTCTGCTCACAAGAAGCGTCGTAATCTGTTATAGGAATGTCACTTTCCAACTTCAGCCGCGACAGCGTTTTTATTAATACTGGTCCACCTATTGAACGAGTGGTGATAACGAAATCTAAAAAGGACTTGGAAAAATTGCCATCAGACTCCACTGACATATTAGTTTACAAGAGCACTATGTTTAGAGACCGCAAAATATGGAATCTATGGTTTTTGCTGAGTTTGCGTTACAGGGGCTTTTTCAACGAAAAAATCTAAAAAAGGAATGCAGAAGATAAATTTTGAGCAAACTGACTATCTAGTCGGGAATTTTGAAACTGCCGAATTCACCACTGACATTTACCTATTGTTGGATGGATCTGGCTCTATGAAAAAACGAACTAAAAACCATATTATTCGTTTTTGCAACTTCGAAAAATTAACTGATCCACAAAATTATTATCGTGAAAACATGCTCAATTTTTCGTGGCGTGACGAAACTGAAGATAAAATAAATGCTAATTGTCAAGATAAGAATCTCAAAAATCTGATTGCTATTAAAAATGTGCGAAAGGCTTTCGATACCAAAATAGTTTTACCTGAATTGGAAGACAATGGAAAAACAGAAAAAGATAAGTACTTCGTTGATGAAGAATTGGAAATTTTCCAACAGTGTGTGTCCAAAAATTTTGATTTTAATAATCTGAATGAGAAAGAAAAACAAGAGCTGAAAAGTTAAGGATGCCTTTTCATGAACGACAAAGATTACGAAAATCTTACAAAAAGTTTGAACGAAAAGCAAAGTTACTATCATAATAATGTGATTAAGCAAGTTCGAGAAGGTGCTCAGTTTTTTCATTTTGCTACCGGAGGCGCTGGATTAGGCTAATATGATATAAGCGCTATGCTCATCTCCGCTATTACGCAAAGAATTAAGAGGGAGGCTGCCAAGCATCCTGGAAAAAATCCTACTAGAATAAATCTTTACTATGTGCCCCCACTGGAAGTGCTGCTTTCAATCTCAATTGTGTCATAATACATCAAGCATTTTTTCTTCCATTCAGTCAATGGAGTGATGCCGAGGCTTAGTGAGGATACCAGGAATAGATTTGCTTGCGAAATGCAAGATGTTAAACTTATCATTATTGATGAAATTGATATGACGGGTATGGAGCAGCTTTTTCAAATAAATGAAAGACTGAAGCAAATCAAAAGAAGTACTGAAGATTTTGGTGGAATTTCTGTTTTGGCTTTTGGTGATTTCAATCAATAAGAGCCTGTGATGGCAAAACATATATTTTCGGAACCGACCAAAGGACATCAAATGTTGCGATACAATCATTTCTGGCCAAAGTTTCAATATTGCAAAATGAATGAATGTATGAGAAAAATGATATACTGTTTGTTTAAGTCTTGAATAAAGAGGAAGTATTTGCACTGCAGAAGACATTTAAATGTTTAAAAGCCGTGAAACTATCACAAAGAAAATCCCTGAGTCTTTCGATGCTATCAGTTTGTGATGAAGAAGTTCGTATTTAAAAATCTTTAGCTTCTATGTCGACGCAAGGAATAAATTCTCATGCAAATAATTAAGTGCAAGGGCAGGGTAAGTTTAAACATTTCGAAGCAATGAGGGCAGCAGCTAAACTTTTTCTTTGTAAAAAACGCAAAATCTTCTTTTACAAATCAATTTTAAAGTTGGTGCAAAATACATGATGACAGTGAATTTGGATACTTCCGACGAGCTTGTAAACTTTCCCATAGGAGTACTGAGAGGATTCGACTATGGAACAACAAAACCAGGGGACGAAGTTCCGTTCTTCCTCTCCTGTCAAAAGATGTTGAACACAAAACACGTGAAAAAAGTCAGAAAAAACTTATGTTATTTTGTTCCAATCACACAAGAAACAGAACAATACATAGTCGGCCTGGCAGTGATTTTGCGGTCTCAATTTTTATTCACATGTGCTATGGCTATAACAATTCATAAATCTCAAGGCTCTACATTTGGAAATGTTGTACTAACTTTGTCCACAATATAGAACTTCCACGATTTTTTTTCTTATTCATCAGAAAAAAACCATACGCTTCTGTAATGACTTCTGGATGAAGTTCCAGAATCATTTTGGAGAGAAACGTGGATACTTTATCCCTAAATATAGAGTATCTGACCTGTCAACTTCCAGTTTCCCGAAATTGGAAATAGCCATGAAAAATTGGATTCCGAAAGAGTTTTCTATTTTTTAAATTCTATTATTAAATGGAATATTTTTATTCTTTCTGAGTATTCAATTCTTTATGATGACCCAGGAAAAAATAGAAATTTTTCATGGCTTTTTTCGACGCATTTTAACAAAGTCAATTGACTTTGCTTGAATACCAGTAACCAGTGATCAAGTACCGATTTCTGAAAGTGATCCAACGGTACTTGATAGTCACATGGTGCTCTTTGTTATCAATTTCAAAAATGCATCAGTAATGGTGTATGAGTCCCTGCAACTTTTCAGTGAATGGAGAAAAGTGACTCATATCATTATTGATGCATTAAAATTTCACTTTCCTGACGTTAAATCGGGAAGTTCATTGGGGACGATATTTGCTCGATGCAGCGACACAACGAATGCGCTGTGACTTGCCTCAGTGTTGCTGAATGCCAGGGGAGACCAATCCCGGATATCCTCCTCCCTTGTGACTTCCACAACGCGCATCAAAGGTTCTGGAAGATTGCAAAATCCCTTAAGGATTTAGATCAATTTTACTGAACCCGAATAGTAGGTCATTATTGAAGGAGTAGTACGAGGGTCCCCTCCACGTGGGCTACTGTGGACAACGCTTTCGAGCGGCTGAGAACCCTTTTATAATTAAAAGTTGGCTAGCTTTCCGCCTTTCACTTCTACCTTTTCAACATTTGCAACATACATTCAAGCAAAAGTTCAATCAGTCACACCGTTTGACCTGTAGCGTGGTAACAATTAGTTGACGCGTTTATAAACCCTGGTTGGGCTCAGCCAAGTTGCACTGGAAGTTTTTTCTATTAGGTTGTTTTAGTTTTTTTTGGACAGTTTTGGCTATTATCGGCTTTTGGTCATTTTCGGACAATTTTAGCCAAATCGGCTATTAGCTGTTTTTAATCACTTTTGGACGGTTTTAGCTGTTTTCGGCGATTTGCTTGTTTCGGTTACTTTTGGTTACCTGTGGACAGTTTTGGCTACATTCAGCTATTAGCCACTTTTGGTCACATTTGGACAGTTTTGGACAGTTTTGGTTATCTCCGGCTATTTGCCACTTATGGTCACTTTTGGACAGTTTTGGTAATTTCCGGCTATTTGCCACTTTTGGTCACCCTTGGTTATTTTCGGCTATTAGCCACTTTTGACTTCTTTTGGCTTTTTTCGGCTATTAGACACTTGGTCAGATTTGGACGCTTTTGGATACTTTTGGCTATTTTTGGCTATTAGACACTTGGTCAGATTTGGACGCTTTTGGTTACTTTTGGCTATTTTCAGCTACTAGCTGTTAGTAGTCACATATGGACACTTTTAGTTTGGCTATTTGCCTTTTTGGACACTTGGCTGTTTTGGTTATTAGCTTGTTTTGGTCTGTTTTGGCTATTTTCGGCTATTTATCACTTTCGGTCACATTTGGACACTTCTGGCTATTTTCAGCTATTATTCACTGTTGTCCAGTTTTGGTCACTTTTGGACAGTTCTGGCTATTTTGGCTATTTCCGGCCATTTTGGCAATTTCCGGCTATTTTGGCTTTTCCGGCTATTTTGGCTATTTCCGGCCATTTTGGCTATTTTGGCTATTTCCGGCCATTTTGGCTGTTTTGGCTATTTTTGGCTGTTGGCTATTTCCGGCTATTTTGGCTATTTCCGGCTTTTTTCGGCTGTTTTCGCTATTTCCGGATATTTTGGCTATTTCCAGATATTTTGGCTATTTCCGGCCA
>Ga0210040_10005086_pt1 | contig 16885 bp, 6 predicted proteins | sample CryGeyCG12114_NA_FD_185462 | JGI IMG/M metagenome (GOLD analysis project Ga0210040, IMG submission 185462) | Groundwater microbial communities from aquifer - Crystal Geyser CG19_WC_8/21/14_NA (SPAdes) (version 2) | ecosystem: Environmental > Aquatic > Deep subsurface > Groundwater | place: USA... | reverse complement strand
TTAAAGCACATACACATTCGGACACAAATTGATAAAAAAGTAGGAAGTTTGAAAATAAATTATTCTGCTATCTGCCATGAAATAACAGCAAACAGTTTTCAACATGTTGATGTTATTGGTGTATGTATAGTTAAATATTAGTTTTCAGTATATTGTTCTGATTTTGTATATTTACTTTCCCACAGTAGCCCACATAAAACTGCACTATATTATTAACAACTGTTTTATTCAGAGTAAATAAACTGATTTGACCATGTAAATCAGTTTGCTTAGCTACCCATGTTAGCCAGCTTCATGAATGTTCAAGAGAATGAATTTTAAACTTCAACTTACCTACTTCAAACTGAACTTTTTTGAAAGAACTACTAATAGGACACTCCTCGGTCAAAGATACCGGTATTGAGATAGGATCGCTTTGAGCCATTGGATACCGACTGCCTTCGTTGACTCTAAATAACAAATTGGTGATATTTCAACTTTGTTTACACTATTTCATTTTGCCTTCTGAATAATATGATGCTACCTTTCGGAGCTACGAGATTTTTGTGGGTCTCCTACTACTTTAGCTTTAGAGCCAGTATCTTCCATCAGTAAAAATGTATCTGGGGGAGATTCTTCCTGTAAGCCAAATCAACATAATGTTTCAATACACATTTAATGCGTGCGGAAACTGTCGTACCATTATTTCTAAAGATAGTAATTCATTAGTAAGTAAACAATCATTATGCTGCAAAGAAAATATACGATAAACGAATCAATCAGCAAACATATTAGTCAAACCCAGGCCTAATAGAATAGTTTTTTTTTTGCTCTTTAGACTTATTGTTGCTATCCAATAGTTTCACATAATAATATGCCCCTTTATGTAAACAGCAAATAATATTTTGATTGATAAACTAAGGATGGTTGTGTTGCCGGAAGCCGCTGCTCTAAAAAATTGTTTTGAAAAAGCATTGCTGATGATATCAGTACTAACTTGTAAGCTTATTCCTTAAAAATATATATGGGCTGTTGGCATTTTCTACAAGCAATAAACTTCCAATTCTTTCCCCCTAATCTAAAACCGGGCTGTAAAATTGGTATTGTTCAGCAAACATCAACAAAAAAAATAAGTTGCACTACGTCATGAACAGAAAATATGTCTGCTGAATGCCTTAGTGGCTCATCTCATGCCAAACCAAACTTACATGGACTGGACATGTTTGTGGAAAATTAACAATTACAATAACATCATAGTTAGTCACGTCATGAACTTCAATACACTATTTACTCGTGCTAAGTGAAAAAAAACTATAAATTACGATAGTACCAAACCTAATCAAGACACATGGGGCGAAAAAAGGTCCACTCATTGACGTTTAAGTCCACCTACATTATTTTTGCCGCATAAACTGAATCATGCAATGAATGCGTGGATTATCAGTGTTTTCGATAACGCAAAGGCTTTCACAAACCTACAATTCATTGAATTTCTTATTTAATGGCTATGAATAGATAACCTAGCGTGCATTTCAGTTGATAAATTGCTTCCAGATAAATACAAGCTGGGATGATACGCTGTCAATTGTGACCGTAAAAAAACTCGTCCTGTCATACACTGTTGCATAAAAAGTTGTTGTTACAACTCACAAAGAACGTACAAATTTTGAAAACCTTGTATTCTATAGGCTACATACACAATAAAAATTAGACGTGAGACAATTTGGACTTTGGAAGATCTTTGAGTATACGTGAGTTGAATTCAAAAATTAACAACAACAAACAATGCACTATCAATATAAAACATAGCTTACGCAAAAAGGTTGCAAAGGGTCCATTTCTGATGAATCGTCTAGTGAATTTACTTCAGGATCCATGATTCAGATCACAGTCAAATAGAAAACGTGAAACTTTATAGTCAAAAAGTCAAGTTTACTCACGTGAAGTCAAATTGGTACTACACTGATTGTTGTTGGTCGGACAGTATTTAACCGTCGGTCAGACTCTTCGCCAGTGTAAACAAACAAGAACGTAAAATGTATATTCTTATCATTGGTCGCTTATACTCACTACTTGCTCACTGGATAGCCACTGTAGCCACATACAATCACAATTGACACTAAAATAGTAAAATTACAAACATTTGTTTTGCATTTCATGCACGAATAGTTGTCTATCACGGTCACGATGATGATAATAATATTTCTTTGTCAATATTTAGCAGACTCAGCTTCTTTTATGTTCGTAGACAAAAACTCACTTATTACATTTATATAAACTAAACTAACTATGCAAATAGTTTGCTCAACCATGTTACAATTGCACGTTCTTGGACAGAAATGATAAGCATGGAAAACTTTTCAAGTCGGAGACCTGTTGCTTCTTCAGCCACTGCTGCTGATATACTGAACCTTGTTTTATGTAATGCAGATGCAGACCCAACAGAAACAGGAGCCTAAACCCTATGCTGTAGTTGTTTACGTCTGAATTTTGTGGTTCTTGTGTTATATAGTTAGTAAGTTAGTAGTTAGGTTAGTATGTTTAACAGTTTAAGGTTTTGGCTATGGCTAAGATTGATGTCTCCATAGCAAATATCAATGTGCGTACATCCACAGTTGATAAAAGAATAGTTGAATACATATATTTTGGACATTTAGTTAGTTAGTACAAATAGTAATTGAGATTTAGTTTGCCTAAAATAAGTTAAAAGGAAAAAATTTAGTAAGTATTGATTTATATTACGGATAGACGCAACTTTGGACGTAAGTGAGAAAAGGAAGTGGAGAAATACAAGTTCCTATAGTGTCCATAATAGTGGAATTTTTATCTTGCTTGCAGTTTTCTATGAATGCATGATGTGTTGTGTTATCTATGTCGTCAGTTTAGTTAGTCACAAAAACTATTTTTGGAATCTTGTTACACTGCTATTATTAAATCAAGATAAAAATGCATTTAATGAGTTTACATGCATGTGGATTGATATTTTATCCCAATAAATATCTATATTTGTTTCTGTTAGCGTGCTGGAAAACTGCCATTTGGATTTCACGCTAGATAGATACGTAAGATTAGCTAGCTAGCTGCTTTGGAAAAGTGAAATGTGAATTTTGAATATTTGAATATCGCTAAGCACTGTGAGTGTTCTATATACGAGCAAGTGCTGTCATCAGATAGTAAGTAAATAAATCATTTCCGAAATCAATACATATTCACACTACTTACACTTTTGTTTTAATTTCCAGTGAACTGAAAACAATTTTTCATCACAAATAGATAGGTTTGTGACCTTTACGCCAACTTTATCAATATGTAATATAAAATTTGAATTGCGTGGTAAAATGTGTCCATACCCATGATGATGACGAAAGATGAGCTTTACAAATAAAGCCTTATCTTCTCAGAAGTTGGATGAACAACAAAATGTACTGAAATTATCTTGTCTTAACAAACACTGATTAAAAATTACAAGTTCTTTGATAAATCTAAACCCTCACTGCTATTTATACTGTGAACTAGTCCAAAGTACATGATATGACGAGATGAGCCCATGTGGGGGAACAAAGATTAACTTCCACAAGCAAAACTATTATAAACGAACATTCAAGAAGCCCTCTGATAATGTTCGGTTTTTTCCGGATTTCACCGAATGTAATTGCATATCTGACTAGACAACCATGGTCTCATCAATGTTTAGAAATGCTTTAAAAAGTTTCTTGTTTCGTCAGCCAATGCTTACATACAGTACACATGGGAAACCCAAATATTTTATCTCTCTATATTTAATGTGCCTTGCTCCCCATAAGCATTATATACATTGGTAACGATACATACTAAACAAAACCTAAAATAACTTCTGGTAAAATGCAAACCTAGTCGCTAAACAAGGTGAATTACTTTGGAACACAGTGACAGATAGATTTTACACTTCCAACATTTTATTCAGTATATAGTAAAAAGCATTGTTCTATTAAAGCTCTAAAAAGCTATCAAGATCCTGATCCTAATCTCTGATTCCTCACAATTTTTTTAATGTTTGACTTACATTTTTTATAGCTTTATTGAAAGCTAAATCTGTCAAAAAAGCTTAACAATTTCTAGACACATATGCATATCTGCAAAATTGGAGATCAATTGGTTGATGCGTTCGAAAATTATTGTGGGCCACCAAAATCAGGTACATAAGCCCTGTATCGGGCTAAAAACATGAACTCCAAAAATAAACTACTTCCTCTGCATACAAATCCCAAACAGTTCTCTTTATTAAAGCATAAAATAAATTGACTTCCAACTCACAAAGCATATAATTGTTATTGTTGATTTCTTATATGTAAAAAGTAAGTAGCGTCACAAGAGCGAAGTGCGTTTGTTTTTGGGATTTCCTGGCCTGCTCGATTGAGTTCCTTTAGGTCGTCTAGTGGATTGCACAATTTCTTGGCGCGCAGTTTGAGATCTGTCAACATTAAGACGGCCATTTTTTCCTCCATTTTCATCATCTTCTTCAGTAATAGTTGAAGCCGGGGATTTTACCCAGTGTAACTTTTCCTTCTTTTTCCTTCTTTTCATATCCAGTTCATATTGTGTATTCAATGCAGCGAATAAGTCATCATCACTGGTGTTATCTATCCCATCGTTTTCGGTTATAATTTCGTTATTATCGTCCTCTGAAATGGTCGAGATAAACATTTGCCGAACAGAAACTGGAAGTTCGATGACACTTTTTCGAGGTCTGAAAGGCTGATTAAAATCTCCAAATGATGGGCTAATTGCAGCCATTGGATTAGTTTCCGCCATATGAATCATCTCTACCCATTCTCCATTGTGATTTTGAAATCTATGCTCTAATAAACGATTCTTCCATGTTTCATTTTCTTCACCCAGCATTTCCAAAATGGACTCACAAAATAATCCTGTTGGAGTGGATTCTGCACTCAACATACTGAAAGCCAGATGAGCGAGTTTCGTTTTTTCCATTACAAAGCGTCTAGCTTGCTCGTGAAAACATATTTTGTACAGGGCGTACCACCCTTGTAGTTTTAAAGTTTCATTATGCCCCTGAGAATCTACTAATTGAATCAAAGCATGGAGAATGCCTTCTTGAATAAACATTTTTGTACATTCTTCATCAACTGCACAAGTTCCCAGCAATTTTAACAGTGCTCCAGCTAAAACTTTATCACTGGACGAAATATTTTTGAACGCGATTGCTTTCGGACAATTTCGTAACACAGTAAGAATCCAAGGGACTAAATCAAACTCTGTGAGCAAACGACAAAAATCTATTTCAGGCATATCTAAATTAGATAGGGTTCCAATGCATTCAACAACAAAATCTTGATTGTTAGCCTCTTGTATAGCGCGTGATAAATCTGGAGTGAAGTCTTGAAATAAAACTCGCAGTTCTAAATGCAGTGACATGTTCTTTAAAATCTTCATTATCACTGGGTCTTCGTTTTCAAACGCTGCTTTTAACAATTTGAGCACACCTTCATTTCTACTCATTATTTGAGAACATTTTTTCACGCGGGCAAGATTTACTGCAATCGCTTTAATTTCCATACAACTTTCATCATCACTGCTATCTTTGTTTTTTGAAGCGCAACACAAGTCTACAATATGGGTAAGCAGGTCAGTCTCTGTATATTTTAAACGCCATTTCTTGTCATTTGATATTAGGTACAAAATTCTTTGCACTGGATTTCTGAGGTCCGTGTCTTCGAAATAATAGTAGGAAAGTTTAAGTAATAATCCGTATTTCACCATTTGTTGCCTCATGCCTGGGTCAAAAGCGAGATGATATAATAGTTGCAAACAGGATTGTAAAAGTTCTTTAGGAATGGATGAGCTGAGCAAGTGAGTAATTTTTTCGACTACTCGAAATTTCTTCATTTCTGCCCTCTGAGTTTCGGAAACGGATAAGTTGTGAAGAAATGATAACGTTGACGTGAGCAAGTCTAAATTTTTTCGTTCCAGACTGCCAATCAGTAATGGTAGAATTCCCCGATTAATGATCTCTTCCAGCAAAATGTCATTCTCTGACAAATGTAACGTTACAGCCATTGCAAGGGAAAGTAAATTGTCTTGTTTTCGAGTGAGCTCCCCGAACTTCTTGTTCATTTTTTCCAGATCGGCCATCCTGTATTTTGATTCAGTCTCGGTGTTTCCATCAGCAATTCCTGAATTCAAGTAATGACGGCGATGGAGCTCCTTTTTCCATTTGTCATATCTACCCATTTCGAATTCAATGATGTCACAAGCCATGGAACATATTTTATGTGCAAACAAAAGTTTATGAAAGTCTTTAAATTGACTAAAATTCCAACAAACTGTTAATATCTGTGTGCTTAGCTCTATTGATTTGCGATAGTCTTCACGTAAAGTGCGAAACAATGCGTTCAGAGCAGTCTCATGGCCAGCAATGGCGACTAAATTTTCTGAAATTTTTGATAACTTGGCAATGCACCTGGCACCCCGAAGTTTTCCCTGCAGATTTTCATACAATAATTCCACATAGCTCTCAATATTGGCCATTTCCACTTTTTCTTTAAGTTCTGAATCAAGTTCTCCTGGCAAAATACTGTCTTCAAAATAATCTGGGAACCGAATTCCTGATTGGCTATCTGCAGATGTTTCGCGAACTACACCTTTTTCATCATAATTTCTAGATTTCAATTTATCGATTGCAAAACCCACTAATGAATGGAAACGAGGATCGATTATTGGACACGATTTAATTATTCTTTGCACTACACTATCAGTATTAGACGACTTTGTTAAGTTTTCTAGAGCAATCAACTTTCGAAATTCCTGTGTTTCTTCTGCCAGCGGCGCATTTGACAAGGGATTAGTAATTAAAACGCTCACTTCACCTCGCAAGATTAAAATTCTCCGACGTGGATGGGGGTCAAATCTAAAGATTTTAAAAGTTCTCGTAATGTCTTCCATATTTGTAGATCTTAGATTAGGATCATTTAAACTACTATGTAGGTACTCCATTGTTTTAATACTGAATGTAAATTATTTATCCAACTAAAGTTTACGGAAAGCTCAGTTACTTGGCCGGGCTGTCTGAAAAATGAATGCATTTGTCAGCTGGTGTGCTGGAAATAAACAAAGTTGGATCAATACATTGATCCTAGTTGGTTGTGGATTTACGTTGCTTGACATACGCATAAAGGGGATTAAAGCGAATAAAACTTTTGTGTGGTAAGTAAGGAGTGTGGACATAATAGTACGAATGAACACAATTATGGTGCTGTTGCATATGCAGAAATCATGCAATCAACGAAACGAAATGCTGACTGTCCTCATTTCCCCTTACTATAGGTACTACACACTACACTGACTGCACGCAGGTGTATCGTGTATGCATGCACGCTACGGTCCGATTTATCAATAATGCCGAATTGGATGGAGGTAACTAGAACATAATGGTACAACGGGACGGGACAGTGGTCATAAATGTTTTAGACAGTGGTTCTGTCGGTTTTGTGACTTACTTAGTAAAAGTATTTTTTGCACTGGCTCGATAATGTTACCTCTAAAATCTTCACATGATGATTTGTTGACATATTCACATGTTTGTGGGTAGCCGAATGTGTTGAATAATCAATACTGCCGCATTCATTGACGAATACACTTATTATGTGATAATTTTATTTGTAAACGTGTGAGAAATCAACACAGCGTTTTTATCTCCTTGAGCGAGTTTAGTTGTAAAATAAATATAGAGGGAGAAGAGTAGTTAATATTTACGACTCGCAATAACTACCATCTAATGTATTATGAGCGATCCAGTTGATTATTTCTGAAATTAAATGATTGCATATAAATTACTTGTGTTAAAAAGTATTAGTGGTAGCAGGTGTGAGGCTTATGAAATAAATATGAGCTCACCAGTTGTCCTTGTGTATACACCGGGCTTGTCTGCAAATGTTTGAAATTCGATTTTAGTCTTAAATACTGATAGGTGTGAAATAAGTAAGTTATAAAATATATTCGTCAATATTATGAGACCAAACCTTTTCGAGCACAGCCTGAAAAATTGAAAAATTTCAATGATTTAAAATAATATTTTCAACCCTATATTTGGTTTAGTAGTAGTAGTAAAAATGACTTTGGCTTACCATGACCCCAGCTTACGATTCCAATCTGGACAAATTTTTTCAGCGAAGGGTTGAATTCATACGTAAGAGGCCCACCTGAGTCACCCTAAATAATGAAGTCATTTTAGATTATTATGTCATATCCGTCGTGAAAAATATCCAGATGTTATGCAGTGGAACATTATCTCAAAAATTGTAATGAATTAGTTTTCCCATTCTAAACGAGACTCCCTTCGTCATTCATTTCAAACTAGAACAAACCTTACTCTACATACCTTGCATAATTCCTCCCTATAATATCTATGCATGCGGACAAAACATTTAGCGATGCAAATAATTAACGCACCTGGCAGGCATCAATGTCCGGTGTGTAGGCACACAGCATACGGTCAGTGACACTTCCTTGATATTTCAAGGAACATTCCTTGTTACTTATAATTTCTACTCGAGCTTTTTTAAGCACTGGCGAAACTTCTCCACCTGTAACGAAAGGATTTATTTTATTTTCTATCAAATTAGCCAGCTAACTTACCAAAAGCTTTAGCTGATAACACATCCTTACCTTCAACTGTTCGACCCCATCCAGTAACGGTTGCATTCAAGCCTTCATAAGTATCAAGCTTGTCATCACCAGTGGGCAAACAAACTGGTAAAACTGGATCGCTTTTCAAGTCCACAGGTCTTTTCATTTTGATAAGGGCTACATCGTAGTCTGCAGACTGAGACGTGTAGCTTTTGTGGGGAATAATTAATTCCACTGATCGTCTCACAGGAGGTGAACTCTCACATCCAATTAGAGTATTGTGCTCATTCAAAATGATTTCTAAGTTGTATGTTGTACGTCTAGAAAATCAAACAAGTCAGTTTTCGTTTAAAGGAATTTCAATTAAGTCTTCATAATATTTACTTCGATCATTTCTTACCCAGTTAAACAATGAGCCGCTGTGAGGATGTAACGATCGTTGATCAAAGAGCCACCACAAAATGGAATATTTCCATTTTTTCGAACCAGCCCAGCTGAAAAAAAAGAAGTCACCATTTGTTGCGCAATGGAAATTGACGGGAATAAAAAAAGATTAAAGCTCAGGCATAAAAAAGTTGCAAATCTTCTACCGACTGCAAGAATACAAGAAATACATTCTGCGCACTCTAGCGTTGAAATATATAAGTTTAATTTTCATTCTCTCAGCTATATCTGTCGTCAGCCAATAGCAGAGTTGTAAAATGAAAAATGGAGGTAAGTGACGCTATTCTTTGACGTTTGAGTTTGTGTTCAAAGAGTGAGTTGGGATTTAAAATATAGGTGACTCCGTGTGTACAATTGGAAAGCTTTTTGCTTAAAAGTTACCTTGCCACGGAAATTCTCCTGGAATAGTTTCAGTTCCACCGACAATTTTTTTCCCAGCTGCATTCACTCCACAAGCTGAAAGGAGGATAGTTACTTAACGAATTATTGCGATGCTTTTGAAATTTTGAACACATATTCGCATTTCTGAAAAAGAACTTACAACAGTTCGTTTTTGGTGCAACAGGTTCTTCTAATGGCCCTGAGGTGTCTACATCTATAATTTTTAAGAACACCAAAACTAATGTTTGTAAATTTTGTGAATTGAATCAAAGAAGAAAGTATTTTTTGTGTTGTTGACAACCTTCTTCACTGCATTGAAGTTTGCATTTGAATCCTCGGCTTGCAAATGACGGACTCGCACGGAATGTTATGTTGGCATTTTCCATCAAAGTGATTTGGTTTGGGCCATTGAGTCCGCAAAATCTGTTAAACAAACCGTAAGTCATATTGTTTATTTAACAGAGTAAGTTTAGAATTCTTAGTACCTTTTAGAGCTGCCCGATGAGTCTATCACTTCCATATAATCAAAGCAGAGAAATTCATGCAAATCAAAGATGGGGCAATGCAATTTCATTGTACATTTTTTCGGCTGCAATGAAAAGATGACAGTTCGTTAGTATTTATCAATGGACAGCATTGGACATGATAGTGTTTTAGTTTTTCAGTGGCCGTTTACGGTTAGCTGCCAATTACAAGTCACTGAGTTTGGATAATGTGTTTCTTCTTCTTCACTAAACCCTGGACTTTGGATCAAGAATTCTTCGTTTGGTTCAACATCCTGTGCCGCTCCACAAGGTAGTACTATATTTTTGCAAGATAAGTATGATCAGTTCAACTTATGGATTTCAAACCAATGGAATGGATTTTTAAACTAGCAACATTACTTTTTGGAGCTTCTTTGAAGCTATGGGGTTTGATTTCAGAGAAAATATTAGAAGGTAGTTCAGGAGATGCTTCCTAAAAAGTTTTTGATACATTAAAATGTGCATTTATACAAAAATATTATTGTTATTATCAGGATATCTCCGTAAAGAATACATATGAAAATATTTTCTTCCTTACCTTTTGATTGTAACCATCGTATACACAGGAGTAGCCATCTGCCTTAACTATCACGCTACTATAGAGGTCACTTAAAATTAGTACCGTGCTTAATGACACTGTAATAAATAAATTAGGTGACACCTTATGACCTGTCATGTTCTTCAAATTCTAATATTTGAGTTTAAAAATTTGGCTTTATATGCCCTGAAATGCTGTATGTATAAACTGTCTCCATTTATATACTAAAAACTTTACTAATAGTATTACAGAATAAAATATTCCCTCAAATTTAGCTCTTTTTGTTATTATAAAGTTTGCCCTAAAACTAAAAGTGTGCCACGTTAATGAGTATAACAATGAAATATATATGTGCACATATGCATATCTTTTGTTTGTTCGTGAAAATTTTTCTAGACACTGAACTCCGAACTTTGTTACCAGTGGTAGACTAGTCTGTGAACAATAGGCTCATGAGAGAATTTATTGTGGTTCCCAAAAGTGTAATGGTGTAACAAACAGTACAATTTGTTTGTGTATGTGATTTTCATGAAAATATTTCAGATATTTGAATTGCTAATGACTTTACCTTCAGGTATTAATCGAATGTGTTTCAAGGGTTAGCATATGTTTTTGAACCTTCAGTAAACCCAAAGGGTTAAAAGTGAAGGCTATAGTGTAAACGAACTAAAACTGATTGAAGTAAAAAATCTGATTTTAGATGTCAATGAGACATGGTTAGGGTGTCAGCAGTCAGCACCATTCTCCGCTGCATGCAAAAGTTTAGGTCCCGAATAATACGCACATTAAAATACGTTGAGACGAGATACAATGTCTTGCTATAAAAAAAATTCTCAGACAAAACCAATAAAATCATCAGCATGGGAGTTATGATCGACCGGTTATGCAAACATGAAAGTTATAATGAAGCTGCAAATATGCACAACATAAATTAACCATGAAAAATGCGATGGCAATTAATACTGATGACGCCATCAGTAATTAATGTACCATCGGAAGTGAATAAAGTATTTTTTGCACATTATTTCTTAACGAATGAGAGGTTTTATTTCACGACATTTCTGGTGCAATGGAAAAAACATGGATAATGTCTGACATCATGTAAAACAACAAGATGGTAAACAACGTAACAATATGGGAAATCATTGTTTATGTATCTATTTCAAGAGCACCAAACAGCCTCCACAGTATTCATTTTAATCCAATACAGGAACGCTAAATGACAAAAAATAGTGTTAAAGCTAATGATAATAGTCTATATTTCAATACTATGTTCAAGGATAACTCACAGGAGACCCTAGAGAAAACGCCTGGGTTTAACCTGTAAATCAGACAATGACAATCAAAGCAGTGGTTCAAATTTCTCTGTCTCTTGTATTTAGTCAACTATAACTTCATAATTTTGATGGTGATACTAACTTCAAGGCACAGCCGTATCCCCAAGATGTGACTCCTACTTGTGAGTGTCTGCCAGTACTTTTTGACTTTGCAAACAGAGGACCTCCTGAATCACCTGTTTAATTTCCCAGATACATATTCTATCCACTCTATTTTCTCATTACGTAAGTAAGATCATATTTTACCTGAACCTGTAAGAAAGTTCATTTTATTTTATGTCACAATCTCATTGCAAAAATATAAAGGTGCAACAATAATTCCGCTTTATTGTAAAACTTACACGTATCTCTGCCTCCTTCTGTATACCCAGCACACAGCATATTGTCTATATGAAACCCATTAACGTTAGTTTATAAATGACCCCAGACCCCGGTACAATTGATTGCAAGGATTTTGTTTAAACTCTTGCCTGTAATTTGTGGGGGCTCAGGAGGAGTGTGTGGATGATAGTCATTGCAAGCTATGTTGTTCATTACAACGAGTGGAACCTCATTCAAAGTTGGAGATTTGGGACCAAATGGTCCATTTTTTGTCGTTCCCCAGCCTATTATGATCAGAACTTTTAGCTCAATTTTATAACACGTTCTGAAAGATAAAAGGAAATGTGAAAACCTGCGGCAATAACTTCTTTTCCATCGTCCATTCCGTCGTCAGAGTCTGGAAGGCATACTGGAGTTAAAGTAGAACTCGTTATGTCAACTGGATGAGTGAATTTAATCAGAGCTATGTCCCCATAAAACGTGGTTTCCAGGTAGTACGGAAACATGATGATTTCTTCTATATTCCGTCTCACAGTAACTCCCATAGTTTCCGTCTTGTTGTTAAAATCGTGTTCGTTCAACACGACTACAAGATCTTCAGCGTCTTCACTACAAAAAACAAACAGAATTTTCATGTCAATAGTTACTGTCATTATTCGCTGGCTGTAGTAAACTACAGGTCAGTCTTGCTAGGAAAAATCCTTTGTACGATAAAGACTCCTAAAGTAATGCCATTTTATCTGAAACTGCACTCAACTCTTCAACACAGTGGGCTGCTGTTAAAGCATAGCGATCGTTAATTAGACTGGCTCCACAAAAAGGGAGCTCCGAGTCGTGATTCATTAGTCCCAGTGTCCATGGATATTGGTTCGCCAGAGTTTCACGGCCTCCCACGATTCGATTGAAACGTCCGTTAGCTGCCCCACATTCTGGAAGTGAATTAGTAAATAGAAATACTACTGTTTGCTCATGTCAAAATTTTTTCAAACCAGAGTTGATTAAAAAATGTATCCAGACTTACTACAGCTCTGGAAAGATCGTGGTTTCGGTAAATTTTCTTCTAGTTGTGTAGTGGGTTCCTGAATGATGATTTCATTGCTATTGGGTCCCGTATTTGTGAAATTTACTGAAATTTCCAGCAAAATTACAATATGGATGATGTTTTAGCTATATTGCAGCCAATTTTCACTATAAGTGTATTGTTACCATTATAATTCACGCATTTGACAAAACAGAAAAAATCGGGTGCACGTGAAAAATGAGAATAGCGTGCAATTACATCCAAAACTCCATTTAGAGCTGTGTAGCTTCTTTTGCTAGGCTTCCGTGCGTCGTCACAAAAGCTATGCATTCAGACAAATTACAGTAAATATGATATCGAGGACCAAACGTCCCTAAATAATTTAAAACTTTTAAATTCATCATAGAATCTATCAAAGTTTCTAATAATGGGTCTCAATCTTATCAAAACTAATTGATTCCTTTTCGAAAGGATGAAAAGCGTATTATTAGCTGGAAAAACAAGACTGTGAGGGAAGTAACAAAAGCAACTAAACTACATGAACAAAGAATATTCTTGAGCATGAACAAAAGGAAATTACTGGAGAAGGAAAGTTTCCCCGTAGTCAGTTATCTGCAGATAATTATCACGACAACTCCCTTGGTTTTCTTTGAACAAGGGACATTCAACACTGGGAGTACAGAACTGGCTTCCCTGGAAGAGAGTTAATGAAATTACAAGTTAGCAGAAATTAAAGGGATTCTCCATGCCTGTGTCTACACAATAAATAAGTATGCTTATTCACATTCATTTTAGATTTCAGCGCCCAACATTAACAAATTAATTTCAACTTAACTAATTAACTAGTTAAACTAGTGTTTTTTCTCCTCATAGTCATTTATATGAAAATACATTACGTTTGCATTGTATAGTATCTATGCACCCGACTTACAACAAAACTCATGTCACAGCGAAATGGCCATCTTGAATGCGAATCAAACATCTCGTTGCTAATAATGTATCCTTCCCCTTTGTTGAGAAAATGGATCCCACAATATGATGCTAAATATAGTATCACAAAATAGAATTTGTTTTTGTAATTAAGGTAAGAAATCGCCAAATTGCGTATGTTTAATTTGGATTTTTTCCGCATAAACATTCGGGTTCCCCAAAAACTGTTGATTTGTGATGTATACCTTTGTGATAGTAATTATCTCCAATTTTTGTCGGTTTGGAATAAGCATATGGACTGTTATGAGAAAAATTTCCTCTCAGTGTTTCATTATGTACAATGTGACTGACAATCGGAGGCACAGCGTATGTAAACGGATAGTCTGGATTGTACGCCTACAGCGAAAAATGTATTAAAAGCAATAACTTTTTTATAATGCTCTCAGAAAATGCTGTTGACTTACGGAGTGGAAGAATTTGTTTGGACTTAAAGTGGCGGAAGTATTTAATGAGACTGAGGATGCATGTGAGATACAATGAACACTAATGTATGTGAGTAGCAAGTAAAGATTCATTTTTGATGAGTTGTGGAGAGTTAAAAATTTCTGTTTAAGAATGTAGGAGATACCGACAAAATGTTATTCCAAAAAGACACCACTTTGATTACGTTTATTCACTTTATAACACTGTGATTAAATTTTAGACAGAATTCTGTCAAGAAACTATTGAACAGAAATTAGTGACAGAAAGAGAACAAATATCGAAAAGATAGCTTTGCCAAATTATCATGAAAACCCTGGCTCATGCAAATATATGAAGTGAAAGTCTCACAAATAACAGTTTTATTATGCTGGTGCATTAGGAGCAGCTTAGATATAATTAATGTGGAAGCACATTCTTGTTTTGACGTCCCTGAATGCCTGAATAAACTATGCATAATGAAGAGAAAATATGAATCTAATAAGTCTGAAAATGGAAATAGCTGCTTCCACGTATTATGGGGGACGTCGCAATTAGTATCCGACGTATCAATTGAAATTCCCTGATAACTATTTTATTAATAACATTGACCAAACGTCTCAAATTCTTTTTATTAACTTATTTATAATTTATTTCAAATATTTAACTGTCAATTGACTATATGAACAATTTGTAATATGGGCGAAAAAACCACTCTGTTTAATCTATCGATCATTTAGACTGGATCCGCTGGATAATATGACTGAGAAATCGGAATTTCGAAGTATTCATAGCCTGGTGGAATCCAATAGTAAGGCGAAACGCCATACTGCTCACTGTGTGCGGAAAGTGGACTTTTCTGGTACTGTTGGGCATATGAAACAGGATAGTGTTCCGCTAAAAAAAATCCAAAAAATTCCACACACCAGAATAAAACATTAGAAAAATTAATTATTACTTTATAGGATTATTAAATTCCGCTGGGAAACGCTGGGCTATCGATGTTGAATGTGAACTAACAAGAAGCTTATGTCATAAAATTATGCAAGCGGCATTGAAGACAAATTCGGGAAATAAATTTGCTGCATGTGTAATTGGAGCACGGGGTATGTATATACACAGATGGCTAGCATGCGAAAAAGTCAGCGAAATTTGAAAATCTTATACCTAGATTGCTAGGAGGGTACGCCACTGATTCGTCATTACTTTCTCCATATGATCGACCAGCAAAACCATTTTGCTTCCTAAACTTCTTTCTGAGACTAGAAGCCATCGGTTTACCTGGGGATGGCTTGCTGGAAAAGATGTCAACAACTACCTTTGGTTCAGTATGAACCAAAGATAGCTCCGCCTCAGCAGGAGTCGTCGGGACAAATGGTTTTTGTGGTGGAGGTCGAATAATTGGTATTACAGGTGGTGTTGGTTGTGGCGGATGTGGCATAGTAACAGGATTTGGATCAACTGGTAAAGGATCTGGCTCTGGTGCAACTACACTTGGCTCTGTTGTAACTGGATCACTTGGGTCTGGTATATAATATTGGTACTCTGATGGCTCTATGCATGAAGACACGTTTTTGAAAACATATTGATGCCGGTTACTATATGCTTCACGACCGGAAAATTGTATACTGACGAATTTATTATTTACCTTCCGTAACTGCCGTCGTAGTCACCGTCGCTATTATTCACGGTTAAACGCATTTTAAAACGTTTAATTTTGTTCAATTCAATATATTGGCATCGTACATTATTTTATGAATCAATATGTAAATAATTACCTATGGGTCTGGCTGGCTCTACTTTGGAGACAGGATAAGAAGCATAGTGATGTTCTGGCTTGTAATAATGTTGAGAACCAATAGGAGCTGAAGGATTTGGATAGCCGGAATAATGTTGCAAGTAATATTTTTCATCTGGATACTGAGAATAATTTTCGTTAAAATATTGTTCAGAAGGATCTGTAGGGTGGGAATAATGGTATGATAAACCGGGATTTCCATAAAGTGCAGGGTTTGTGTAACTGCCATATTGACTATAAGCTATGCTGGCTGGAGCTTCGTATAAAGTATGCTTATTGTTCGGACCGTAACTTTGACTTTCATATGTGGAGGGTTTATCATAGTCGTGTGTACTTGGAGCTGGTACAGGAGTTTCATAAGTGGCCGGCTTGCTGTACGTATGAGCTGACGCTGGAGTTTCATGAGTGACCGGCGGGCTGTACGAATGATCTGGAGCTGGAGTTTCATAAGTGGCCGGCGGGCTGTACGAATGAGCTGGCGCTGGAGTTTCATATGTGGCCGGCTTGCTGTATGAATGATCTGGAGCT
>Ga0210040_10005085_pt1 | contig 16889 bp, 18 predicted proteins | sample CryGeyCG12114_NA_FD_185462 | JGI IMG/M metagenome (GOLD analysis project Ga0210040, IMG submission 185462) | Groundwater microbial communities from aquifer - Crystal Geyser CG19_WC_8/21/14_NA (SPAdes) (version 2) | ecosystem: Environmental > Aquatic > Deep subsurface > Groundwater | place: USA... | reverse complement strand
GCCGATCCGTCCGCAATATCATCGCCTCCCCCGAGTTTTCGGTCCTCTTCCCGGGCGTGTCCCTCGCGGCCGACAGCAGGGCGCAGGACCGCTGGAACACCAACAAGGGCGGAAGCTACGTCGCGGCAGGCGTTGGGACGGCGGTGACTGGCCGAGGCGCCGACATCCTCAGCATTGACGATCCGGTGAAGGATCGGGCCGAGGCCGAAAGCGCCACGATGCGCGACCGCACTTGGAACTGGTTCACCTCCACCGCCTACACACGGTTAATGCCCGGCGGCAGGGTGGTGGTGACTCAAACCCGCTGGCATGAGGACGATCTGGCCGGGCGGCTCTTGGCCCAGCAGGCGGCGGGCGGCGATCAGTGGGACGTGCTGGAGCTTCCAGCCATTGACGACGCAGGCGACGCCCTTTGGCCCGACGCTTATCCCCTGCCGGTCCTAGAGCGCATCCGTGGCGCGGTTGGCACTCGGGACTGGTCGGCGCTCTACCAGCAACGCCCCGCCCCCGAAGAGGGCACGCTATTCCGCAAGGAGTGGATCAAGCGCGGGAAAGTCCCTGCCAACCTCCGGGTTTATGGGGCCAGCGACTACGCCCTGACTGCAGACGGCGGCGACTACACCGTTCACGCTGTGGCCGGGCTTGATGCGGAACACCGCCTCTGGCTGCCATCCCTATGGCGGCAGCAGGCCACCTCAGACGTGACCGTTGACGCCTTTTGCGCCTTGGTGAAGCAGTGGAAGCCGCTCCGGTGGGCTGAGGAAACCGGCCAAATCCGCAGCGCGCTCGGCCCCTTCATCAACCAGCGGATGCGCACTCTAGGCGCTCATGTGGCCCGCGAGGTCTTCCCGACCCGGGGCGGCGACAAGGCGGTGCGCGCGGCCAGCATCATTGGCCGGATGGCTGTGGATGGGCTGTGGATACCGGAAGACGCCCCCTGGGCTGCAGACTTCGAAGCCGAGTTGCTGTCGTTCCCGGCCGGCAAGCACGACGACCAGGTGGATGCGATCGGTCTGATCGGCCAGCTACTCGACAAGATGGCGCCTGCCGCTCGGACCAAGCCTGAAGGGCCACCCCGCGATTCCTGGGACAGTGCCTTTGGCCGCAAGCGGGACAGCGGCGGAACGTCGTGGAAGGTGGCCTAGCCCCCAAACAGCTCGTCCACATGGGGATGCAGCAGCCCCTCTGTCCGAGGCTTGAACGGCTCCGGCTCAACGTGCGTGACGCCGATCACCTCGCCGGACGGGCCGATGACAGTGACCGCGGTCTTTCGCAGGTTAGGCGGTAAGGCGTCCTCCCGGGCCTCTTCGGCCATCTTCTCGGGATCGGGCGCGTCGGGAACGGGCTGCCAGTAGGTCGCGTCGTCCACCACGAACTCCGCGAACGCATAGGCCAGCCGGAAGCCAGGTCGGCCCTTCTCGCTGTCCTTCTTGGACCAGGCGACCAGCAGCACGGTCCCCGGCGGTCCCGGCACATAGACCAGGATCGGCGTCCCGTCCCTGGGGGCCGTGGCGATATCGCGCCAGCCGCTCATGATTCTCGACTCCGTTTGTCTCCTCTCCATGAGAGGCAAGATCGCTTGTGTATAGCAATCGGCTGTTTTCGATACACAACCGCCGAACGTGAATAGTTTTTCTCGCTGCGAGGAGGCTACCGCTTGTCCGAAGCCTTCCTCAATGCCCCGAACGCCCTGCTGCCGCCCCAGGTGATCGACCAGACGGGCGCGGTGTCCGTTCCTGAGGTGCCCCAGCCGCCGCAGCCGCCTGCGCCCGTTCCCTACCCGGGCAATGAGGGCGAGCTGCTGACCCAGCTTGTTCGGTGGTTTGAGACGGCTGAGGACGCAACCTCCGAGGCTCGCCGGCTGGCGGAGCAGGACCGCGATTACTACGACGGCAAGCAGCTTACGAGCGAGGAATTGGAGGCTCTGCGGAAGCGCGGCCAGCCGCCGACGATCATAAACTACATCAAGCGCAAGATAGACCTCATGCGGGGTCTGGAGCGACGCGCTCGCACTGACCCAAAGGCGCTTCCCCGCACCCCCAACGAGGACAAGCGCGCCGACGCCGCAACCCAGGCATTGCGGTTCGTGGCCGATGATTGCGAATTCGATGAGGTCCGAAGCTCCGTCTATGAGGACCTTCTGGTTCCGGGCACGGGCGGGGCAGAAACCGTCGTTGAGCCTGGCCAGGGCATGGACGTAAAGATCAGCAGCAGGCACATTCCGTGGGACCGCCTGTTCCACGACCCGCATTCTCGCAGGCTCGACTTCTCCGACGCGCGCTATCTTGGCATCGTCATCTGGCAGGACCGCGACGAGGTTCTGGAGATGTTTCCTGGGGGCGAGGCCGCGCTTGACGGCACGTTCGGCGCCGAAGGGCAGGGGAGCGGGACCTATCAGGACCGCCCGGCCAACGGCGTGTTCTGGTGCGACAACCTCAAGAAGCGCGCCCGTGTGGTTCAGATCTTCTGGCGTGAGCGCGGAGAATGGTGGGAGGCGACCTACACCAAGGGCGGCTTCCTGAGCCCTGCCATCCAGAGCCCCTATCTCGGCCGCGATGGCAAGAGCCGCCCGCGTCTGCGTATGCGCTCGGCTTACATCGACCGGAACAACATGCGTTACGGCATGGTCCGGGATATGATTTCGCTTCAGGACGAAGTGAATAAGCGTAGATCAAAAGCACTCCACCTCCTCACGGCTGCCCCCATCATCGCGGAGCAGGGCGCTGTCATTGACGTGGACCAGGCTCGGCAGGAAGCGGCAAAGCCGGACGGGTACATCGAAGTCACGCCGGGCATGCGGTTTGAGATTGCCCGGGGCGGCGACCTTGCCTCTGGTCAGTTCCAGCTTCTGCAACACGCCACGGCCGAGATGCAGGCTCAGGGCGCCAATGCCAGCCTTGCTGGTAAGGACAGCCGCGACCTCTCGGGTCGGGCCATCATCGCTCAGCAGGCGGGCGGCCAAGCCGAGATCGAGCCCTTGGCTGATGCTCTGCGTAGCTGGGCGCGTGGCATCCACGAAGATTGGTGGTGCTGCATCCGGCAGTTCTGGCAGGGCGAGAAGTGGGTCCGTGTTACCGATGACGACGGCGGCACCAAGTTCATTGGCTTGAACCGGCAGGTGACAGGCCAAGAACACCTGATGTCCCTGAGCCCAGAGGAAGCTGCGCAGGAGCTGCGTGCCCAAGGGTTTTACCCGGGCCATCCTGGGATTCCGCAATACCTCTCGTCGATCGTCCGCACTGAGAACAACGTGTCGGACCTTGAGGTGGACATCACCATCGAAAGCGGGCCGGACGTGCCGACGCTGGCCGCCGAAGAGTTCCAGATGCTGTCGCAGATGATCCCGCCGATGCTGCCTGCTATGCCGCCGCCGGTTCAAATGAAGCTGTTCGCCATGATGGTGACGGCATCAAACCTGCGGAACAAGGATAAGCTGACCGACATTCTGGACGAGGTGGAGCAGATGGCGTCTCAGCCACCGCCGCCACCTCCTCCGCCACCTCCTGGGGTGTTGGAGTTGCAACAGGCGAACGTCCGCAAGACCAACGCTCAGGCCGCCGCGCAGGAGGCAGCCGCAGCCGATCGCCAGGCCGCTGCCGTGCAGAAGGTCGCGCAGGTTCACGACCAGCACGTTGCCCAGCAGGCGGGGTTGGCCGCGCAGGAGCAGATGGGCGGGTATCCGGGGCAGGTGATTTAGGCGCTGCGGGCCGGGCTTGATACCGGCTGCTTGCTCTCTGGCTCCGGTCGCCCGGACGCGCATTTCTCGCCTGAAGGCTTACACCAGCCCTAAGAGAACGGGGTTGATCTGACCCCTGCAAGCTAGGGCATTGCACGTCCATCCGTGCTGCCGCAGCCCGCAGATTCTAGCACGAAATTGGAGCCGCTGCGCAAGCGTCTCCCATGCCTGCCGCCGAGGCTCAATCGGGCGCCGACCGCCGCCGGGTCTCATCGGGCGCTGCGAGAAAACTCATGACTGACATGGAAAAGGCCCGTCTTATTGAGATGGGTGAGAATGTTGATCTGCGCCTTATGGAGATGAGGTTCCAGCTTATGCGCGATGCGCTAGGCCGGTTCGGCTATGGCGACGTGGCTGGCGCGACAGCAGAGGTGGACGCGACGATGCAGTTCATCATCAAGCCGACTGCCGTTCCCTCGCAGGAGGGCCGCTGACCATGCCGAACGAAGACCTTGAAGCGTTCCTGACCGGTGGCAACAAGCCCGCTGAGCAGGCCCCCGAACCCGCGCCTGCTCCCGAGCCTGAGCCCGCTGCGGCAGAGGCGGCGCCGGTAGCCGAAGAGACTGCCCCCGCGCAGCCCGAGGCCGACCACGACGACGACGAGGGCATCTCGCCCGACATAGAGGACCCGAAGTTCCGCCGCGCCCTCTCGGCCATGCGCCGGGATCACAAGGGGCAGGCTGAGCGGCTGCGTGGCGAGTTGACGGCAAAGGATGCCGAGCTTGCCCGCACACTGGCCAAGCTGGAGCAGCTTGAGAAGCAGGCGCAGGCACCGCAACAGGCCGCTCAGCAGACCGCCGCAGCGCCGCCCCAAGCCCATCTCACGCCCGAGGGGCTGGAGTACGACCCACTCGGGGAGATGACGCCGCAGCAGTACGAGGCGTTTAAGGACCGGCAGATCCCGATCCTTAATGTTCTGGAGGAAGCTCTTCGGGACAAGATCGGTGATGAAGAGGTGGATGCCGCGCTTGATAGCACAAATGAGCGCCTGAAGACCGACAAGGCGTTTAGCTTGGCACTAGCTGCTGCTGTTCGACGTGAGCGCAATCCGTACAAGTGGATGTTGGCCGAGCACAAGAAGTATGAAGCGGCCAAGGAGATCGGCCCCGACCCCGTCGCCTACCGCGCTAAGATTGAGGCTGACGCAGTAGCGCGGGCGAGGGCCGAGTGGGAGGCGGAGCGAGGCGCCCTTCCTGCGGTGCCGGCACGCCCGCAGATCAACCCCGCCGCCGGCATCACCACGCCGTCGCTCGGTTCCGCCCGTGGCAGTGCGCCTCGCAGCGCGCCGGCCTTCAGCGGGACGCCGAGTGTGGAGCAGATGTTCCCGTGAAACGAAGCGCCAACAGTGACGGTCTTGCGGCCGCTTGGCTCACCAGTATGGCCAGGCACCAAGAAGCGCTTCTGAGGACCAGCAGTGGCATCGCTGAGTGCGAGGCTGCTGGTGTGAACCCGGAAGACGCCCTCCGCTTTGCTCGTGGCGAGATTGACGAGAACCCCTTCATCACGGCGCGCTTTGGCCGCCTGAAGTAGAGATTGCGGCTTGCGCACTCCGGTGTGAGAGCGCGCCGCCATAGCCGCCGCCGGGCTTCACCGGGCGCATCGCCACGTCCCCTGCGTCATGGGGTCAACGCCGCCGCCGGGCCTTGGATCGGGCGCTGAGACAATTTTCCTCATCGCATCCCGAAAAACGCCATCCAAGGAGTTACTCCGTTGGCAGATATGAATATTTCCCCAGCCCGGGCGAATCTCACCCCCCAGCAGTTCGAAGCCGAACTCTGGGCCGAATACGTCCGCGAGAACCAGTTCGCTGCGTTCATGCGCGGCGGCAACAACGGCATGAATGGCCTGATCCACGTCAACGAGGATCTGAGCCGCAAGCCGGGCGACAGCATCACATTCGCGACCGTCCGCAAGCTCGTCGGCGCGGGCGTCTCCGGGAACCAGATCCTGGAGGGCAACGAAGAGCTGCTCGACATGCGGTCCATGAAGCTGCAGATCGGCGTGATTCGTCACGCGGTCGCGGCTTCCGAGTGGGACCGCCAGAAGAGCTTCCACGACATTCTCGATGCGGCCCGTCCCGCGCTCAAGAACTGGGCGATGGAGAAGCTGCGCACGGACATCGTGACGGCCTTCACGAGCATCAATGGCGTTCCCTACGCCGCGGCGACTGCGGCTCAGCGCAACGACTGGCTGGCCGACAATGCTGATCGCGTGCTCTTCGGCGCTCGCCGCTCGAACAACGCGGGGAATGTCTTCGCTACGTCGCTCGCGAACATCGATAACACCGACGACAAGATGACCGGCGCGCTGCTGTCCACGGCCAAGCGCCTCGCCCGCAACACCCATCCGGCCATCCGTCCGGTGCAGGTGAACAAGAACGGCGAGTGGTTCGTCGCCTTCATGCCGTCCAACCACTTCCGGGACTTCAAGAACGACCCGAAGGTGCAGGATGCCTACAAGCTCGCCATGGAGCGCGGGAAGGACAACCCGCTGTTCACGGACGGCGACCTGATCTGGGACGGCATCATCGTCAAGGAAATCCCGGAGATGCTGACGGTGGCTGCGGCCGGCGCTGGCACCCCCGCGATCACCGTTGCCGCTACCGCCCTGTGCGGCGCGCAGGCTCTTGGCGTGGGCTGGGCCCAGAAGCTGCAGGTGAACGACAACACCCGCGACTACGGCTTCATGAAGGGCGTCGGCGTCCAAGAGATGCGCGGCGTCGGCAAGCTCCGCTTCGGCAAGAACCCGTCCGACGACACCAGCGACCTGGTGGACGCCGGCATCTTCACCGTGTGGGCTGCCGCTGAGCCGGACGCCTGAGCGTAACGGCCCTGGGTAGTCGCCCGGGGCCACTTCCTTGGAGATCCAATGCCACGCTTCCAGACGCGGCCTGTTGAGGTCGATGCCTATCAGTGGACCGGCAACCCGAACGACGTGCCAGAGGCGCTTGCCATGGCCGTTGCCAGGAAGCCTCCCCTGCCGGGCGATCTTCTGGTGGTGTGGCCGGGGCTGCCGCTTGAGGTGGTGCCGCCTGCGGCCTTTGAGGCTCGCTTCACTGAGGTCCCGGAAGAGCCTGCCGTTCACACGATGGGCGTTTCCACAGTGACCTATGTGGGCGACCTCGCAGACCCCACGGCGACACCGCAGCGCATGGAATGGCTGGGATACCGCTTTGTCCTCGGCCATCCCGCGGCAGTCTCCGACCCTGTGGCATTGGCGTCTCTGCGGAAGAACGCGCATTTCGTGGTGACTGAGCCCGCCTCGGTCACGGCGCCTGATGAGGTGGTCATTGAAGCCCCGCCGCCGGTTCGCCGGGGGCCTGGCCGTCCACCCAGGGCATCGTATTCCACCCCCATCATGGACGCCGAGGCGTCAACCGCCCAGGAGGGCGAATTCCATGGCTGACGAAGACAAGATCGTCGTTTCCACCCCCGACAAGCCCGAGCACGGCGCGCAGGTCCGTCTGACCGGCGAGGCTCGCGCGGCGGCCCGTGGCGCTCTGGCGGGCTCGCTGGAGGACAACACCAAGGCCAAGCGCGCGCTGGAGGCCCGTGGCGTCGTGGCTGATGGCTACTCTGCGGACGGCACGACCGTGACGGGCGAGCGCCAGCCGGACGACGTGCAGGCTGAGGAGCAGGACACCCCGACCGGCGAGCCTGCGGAGCGTCTGGTGCAGGTGGAGGACGAGCAGGCCCGCGCCGAGGTGCAGGCTGCGGACGGCGATGGCGGCACGACCATGACGCCGAGCCCCGAGCCCGAGAAGCAGCGCGCCAAGCCCGGCCCGAAGCCGAAGGTCTGAACTACGGAGCGGGGGCGGTTACGGCCGTCCCTGCTTCATCATTCCCCCTTTCATCGCTGCCACAATACTCCTGTGCAGCGGAGGGATAGTCGAGACTGACGAGATAGCGACGAACGCTTTCTAGCTCGTCGGCGTCGCCTTCCATAAGACTGGCGCCGTATGCTCCGCCTCGCTCGTTCTTTGAACGCCACAAAGCGGCTTTCTGGCGGAGACGATATATCTCACCGCTAAGCACCGCGCGAGCGCGCATCACAGCTTCGGTCGTGGGGCACGTGTCTTGGCTCATGCGCGATTCTACCGCGCCCCGCCTCCCCATCCAATCAACTCCGCGCGCTAGGAGGCACCCCGCATGGCCACTGTCTCCGAACTCGCGGCCCGCGTCCTTCGCCGCCTCGGCCTCAGCTTCGTCGCTGTGTCCGACCGCGCCGCTCTCGGGCCGACCGTCAGTGCGGACACCGTGGCGGCACGCGCTCTCCGTGCGTTCGGCATCCCCATCATCGAGGCCGAGCGTCCGGCATCCGGCGCGCCGCTGACCAAGGCCGAGGTTGCCCGTTCCGTGCTGGAGCGGTTCGGCGTCAACCTGATCCCCATCGCGCCGATTGACCTTGGCCCCGTGCCCATCACCGAGATTGGTAAGCGCGCTCTCATCCGGCTTGAGGCCATCGCCTCCGACGAGACGGCAGGCGGCCCCGACCTTGATCTGGCAGTGCAGCAGGTGCAGGCCGTCCACGCGCTGATGCAGGCCGAGGGTCTGACGCCCTACACCGACACGACGATCCCCCGCTACGTGTCCGAGCTTTACGCCCTGATGGCGGCCTTCATGCTGGCGAGCAGCTTCGGGCGCCCGGTGGACGTGGCGGGTTACGAGTTTGCCCGCAAGGAACTGCGGTCCACGCTCCTTGGCGGGCCGAACGCGCAGGCCATTGCCGAGCGCGAGGTGGCCGCGACCAGTGCGACCCTGGCCCAGCGTGGGCTGGCGTGGTGGACGGACAACGCGATCCCCCCTGCGGCTGCGGCCGAGGTGGTGATCCTGACCGCCGCCCGTCTGGCGCCCACGTTCGGGCAGCCCATGGACGCAGCGACCGCGGACGGGGCCGAGGCTCGTATCCGCCAGCTTGGCATAGTGCGTGGCGCCCTACAGCGGGCCAAGGACGCCGTTGCCGGGGCGCAGGCCGAGCTTGCCGCCTCTGGCCTTGCGCCGTGGGGCTTGGACGCCATTCCGGCGGGCGCTGCCGAGGCCATGGAGGCTCTGGCGACGCAGGCCGTTGCCGCCGACTTCGGCAAGGCGAGCGACCCCGCTGCGATGGAAGCGGCGTATGCCAGGCTGCGGCGCCAGGTCTATTCCGGTCCCATCGGGCAGAAGATCGCGGAGGAATACCTCTGGGGCGTTCACGCTGAGCTGGACGCGCGCGGCAAGGTGCGGTGGACGATGGAAGATCGGCCCTCCCAGTCGGACCTCGTTTACGAGTTGCTCGCCGCCTACAACATGGCGCCCGTGGTTGGCGTGACGCCGAACCCGACCGACTTGATCCGGGCCGAGCGGACGTTGAGCCAGATCATCGCCGTGCCGACGAGTGGCGAGCGCGTGCGGGTGGATTACTTCTGATGGACAGATTGCCCGATACTCTCTCGGAACAGGGCGGTGTGAGTGAACATGCTGACATCCGCTTGTCGCTTGAGGCCATAGCGGTCGATGGGTCCTTGCCTGATGCCGATCGGCGCGTCGCTTGGCGTGCGCTGCAGGAGATTCGCCGGCTAGCGGCTCTGTTGAGGCTCGATAACTAGATGGCCACCTTCAAGCTCGCGATGGCTGTTGCGCGCCGCAACCCCGTCCGCATCCCGCGCCGCGACTTCGCCATCGTCATGGGCGAAGACCTCCGCTTCAAGGTCAAGATACTCGACGCCGATGCCCCGGACGCAGCGCAGATCAGCGCCACCATGCGGCTGGTGATCTGGCCGGACGGGATGCGCCTCAACTGCGATTACGGGTGGGCGTCTCTGCCCCGGTCCCACGACATCCGCCAGTATCGCGGCGTGGTCGGCGCGGACGGTCACAGCCTCCTGCGCGTGTCGGGCCGGGCCACGGTGAACCTCTGCGGCCGACACGGCATCGCCATCCTGACGCGCAACTCGGCGCTGTCCATCGGCGTGCTGCAGGTGGCCTCAACCGAGCTGGTGGACGAGTTTGAGCCCGGCCTGTTTACGCTGGATCACTCTGCGCTGGATGGGCCGGACGTGCTGCCTGCGCGGGTTGTGGGTGGGCAGCCCGTGGATGCTGATGGATTTTTGTACGTAGGCTGAAAAGGTGAGGGGCTCACACCCTCTGCGGATCGGCGCCGATCCTCTGCTGGCATGTCTGGTTGAATACGGCGCGCAGGGCCAGCCCCCTCACCACGCTCGGTAGCGCGCCATAGCGCATCCCCGTGCCGCAGTGGACTTCAGTATTTACCCCAATTTTGCCGCCGCTTTCAACTCTCCGCGCCGAGGAGGCGACCTGACATGCCAGTGCCGCAGTTCCCGGCTGACTTCATCCTGTCCTCCGAAGCCCTGAACGACGCCTTCGAGGCGGTTGAGAACGTCGTCGCCGAGCAGCTTGACGGCATCAACGGGCGGGTGGAAGCGATCGTCACCGAGGCGATCGGCGGCATCACGCTTGGCCAGTTCACCCCGGCCGGAACTGGCGCCGTCTCGCGTCCAGTGGGCGAGAAGCTGCGCGAGGGCGTGAGCGTCACGGACTACCACGTTGCGGGCGCGGAGGACTGGACGCCGGCCTTTACCGCGGCGGCTGCCGTGTCGAACAACGTGATCGTGCCCCCCGGAACCTACCTGTTCTCGGGCCCGGTGGACACGAAGGGCCGCCAGATTAGCTGGCTGGTGGCTGACGGCGCGGTCTTCCCCGCCGGGTCGTTTGCGCTCCGTGGCTCGATCATCCGCGCCCGCCGCATCAACCGGAATACGTGGGGCACCTACGATCAGGCCGCCGGGTTCGCGGTCTGCCTGCATGGCGACCCTGACCGCCAGGCTGCGGTGCTGGGGCTGCCGACCGACCCCGAGCTGTCCACCTACGAGAACCGGGACAGCGTGGCGATCTACGCCGACAACATCGCGCCGCCCCCGGTCCACATCACCGCTGGCACGACCTACACGGCGACCACGATCACCTTCACCAACCCGGTGGACCCGACGCTCCTCAAGGTCGGGATGATCATCGACACCCGGCACAACCCGAAATACTCGGGCCGGATCGTCTCCTGGTCGGGCAACACCATCACCGTGAGCGGCTGGTATCGCGTGGGCATCTCCGCCCCGGGCCAGATCCCGCAGAACGGCATCCATGCGGACGTGGGCGCCATCACGTCCATCTGGGCGATGAACGCCAACGTCTCGCTCTATCCCAACAGCACGGCGAAGATCGGCCACGCCTTTGAGGTGGGCACGATCAACGACCAAGCCGCCTTCAACCCGGTGACGCAGTATCCCCGGCTGGTGGCTTATGACGCCGTGGCCTTCGGGCAGTTCGGCTCTTGGGTGGGCTATTATTCCCGCGGCCCCTATTACGACGGCTTCCGCGCTCAGGGCGCCGTCCGGGCGGGCTTCAGCGTGGAGAACCACGCGACCGGGCCCGAGTTCGGCTTTCTGGTGGAGCGGGCCAACTGCACCCCGATCGAGCATCGTCCTGACGGGTTCCTGCACTGCCGGATGACGGCGACGGGCAACCTTGAGATCGGCCGGCGGGATATCCCCTGGACGCCTTACATCGACTTCCACTCGGCTGGGGCGGATAGCGACTTCGGCGCCCGCATCATGGCGCAGGGCGGCATTGCTGGCGTCTCGGGCACGGCTGACCTTGTGGTGAACGCGGCCAACGTCATCACCACCAACATCATGCCCGGCACCAACAACCTCTATAGCCTTGGCAGTGGCGGAGCCCGATACGCCACGATCAACACCTATCACCTCAATGCGACCAGCATCCAGGTGGGTGACTACACGGCCAACCCTCGCTCCATCGACTTCAACGTGACGGGGTTCGCCAACGACTACGACGTGCGCTTGCTGGCCCAGGGTGGGGTGGATGGCACTTCCGGGCTGGGCGATCTGATCGTCAGCGCCTCGCACCTCGTCACCACCAACATCCAGCCCGGCACCCCAGGGATTTACAGCATCGGCACGGCCGCGCTGCCTTACGCCACGATCCATGGCCAGGCGGTGCTGGCGCAGGGTCAGATGGTGATCGGGAACGGCGAACCTGTCACCCGCACCCTGGACTTCCGCACAAGCGGCTTTGCCAACGTGTTCGACGCCCGGCTGGAAGCGAGCGGCGGCCTCAACGAGATCAACGGCGCCGCCAATCTGCGGCTGGTGGCCAGCAGCGTCACCCTGCCGAACATCCTCCCGACCAGCCCCTACAGCTCCGGGCTGGGTAACGTGAACAACGGCTTCAGCCAGGTTTGGGCGCTGTCCGGCTACTTCCGCGACAACCTGCAGATCGGCACGGGGACCATCGGCACCCGCTACATCGACTTCCGCTCCACGTCGGGTTCCCAGAACTACGACGCCCGGATTTCGGTGGATGGCGGCGTTCCGAACGTCAACAACGGCGGCACGATCCACCTCACGGCCAATCGCACGACGGCCGAACTGTTCCTGCCCGCGCTCGATAACACTTACTCGCTCGGCGCCGCGTCCTTCCGCTGGTCAGACGCCTGGGTGGCGTCTGGCGTGATCCAGACCTCGGACGCGACCGACAAGCGCGACGTGAAGGGGCTGACCGGCGAGGAAGCCGAGAAGCTGGTCATGAGCATCCCGGCGCGCACCTTCCGTTGGAAAGACGGCGTGCGGCGTCACACGGGCTTCGTGGCGCAGGAGGTGGAGAGCGCGGTTCAGGCGGCTGGCATAACCACCGAGGACTTCGCCGGTCTGATCATCGACAAGGACACGGGCGCTTACGGCCTGCGGATGGAGCAGATTTACGCCCTGCTCTGGCCGGTGGTGCAGGGCTTGCTCCGGCGCGACAGGACCAAGGCGGATCGGATTGCAGCGCTGGAGAAGCGGATCGCGGCGCTGGAGGCTTAGGCTCGTTTACCAACGCTTGCTGATGGCTTCATGCCATTAGCGATGGCCCTAGCCTTCATTTCTGCCGCACGGGGATGGATGACGTGTCCATTCGCTTCAACGATTTTCATCGCCTCGGCGTTCTGAGCGCGAAGGTCGGCGTAGGCTTTGACTAGTTCTTGGTCCGTCAGGAGCCGGTAGCCAACAGCGTTCGGCGTGTACTCACGCATTGGACACCTCACGTATTTCGTAGCCGAGGGCCAAGCCTGTTCCGGGCCGGTCAGAACTCCAGTCCGCCACCCAATTGATGACGGCGCCTCGTTCTGAAGCTTCGATCATCACTATCTTTACCGCAGGATGCGATTTGCTGATCTGCTTTCCGTTATGGAACAAGGCATAGCTAGGCCAAGTAATTTGGTCAGGCATGGTCGTCCATTCTCCTCTGCATGATCGTGCGAAGGGCAAGCAATCGCTCGGGCAATCCGAACCAGTTACCTGTCTCTGCTGCCTTCCGAATCAAACGTTCTCCTTCTCGGCTCGCCCGCTCATATGAGAAGCCTGCGTATTCTCTATCTGTTTGATTTTCATCCATGCCGATGATTCTACCGCCCACACATCACCGCAAACAACGCTGCAAAATTCAACTTCTCGCGCCGGGGAGGCGACCCGCCGATGCCGCGCATCCAGATCCCGACCCAGACCTACGAGTTGAACAGCCTCCCGGCCGATGCGCAGGATCTGGTCAACCTCTACGTTGAGCCCCTGCCACCGGGCGCCCGCTCTCCCGCCATGCTGCGGAGCACGCCGGGGCTGACGGAGCTTTTCAACTTCTCGGCTGGCGGCATCCGGGCGCTTGACGCCACACAGCCCGGCCGCCTCTACGCCGTCGCAGGCAATCAGTTCATCCGCTACACGGCTGAGGGTGGGGCAGTCTCGATCGGCACCGTGGGCTCGGCAGGACGCCCGACCATCGCCGCCGGGCCGACCGCAGTGATCGTCTGCACGCCGCCGACCGCCTACATCGCCTCGCACAACCTCGACGCGGGGCTAAACCAGATTGACCTGCAATTCCCGGATGGGGCCAGCAGCGTCACCTACCTCAACGGCTACTGGGTCTTCACCCGCGCCACGTCAGGCTCGGACCAGTTCTTCTGGAGCAACTTGCTGGACGGCAACACCTACGACGGTCTCAGCTTTGCCAGCCTCGACGCTCGCCCGAACGTCCTGAAGCGGGCTGTGACGCACCGCGGCGGCTTGTGGCTGTTCGGCGATGCCGGGGTGGAGATTTGGGACACTACGCCCAACTCAGCAGCCCCCTTTGCTCGGGCCTCGGGCGGTGACATCGCCTTTGGGTGCGCGGCTGGTGGCACGGTGGCCGAGTGCGACAACAGCCTGTTTTGGCTCGGCACCAACGGCATCGTTTATCAGTCCAACGGCTACAGCGCCCAGCGGGTGTCCACCTTCGCCATTGAGGAATGGATCAGGGACTTCGGCCGGATTGAGAATGCCACGGCCCTCTCCTACGTCCAGCAGGGCCACGCCTTCTATGCCTTGTCCTTCCAGTTGCCCGATGGAACGGGCGGGCGCACCTGGGTCTATGACGCCGCAACCAAGGTGTGGCACCGCCGCGCCTCCTATGCAGGCGGAACGGGCCGTTGGCTGGCGGATTGCTCCACGCAGTTTGGCGGCACGGCGATCTTCGGAGACGGCAACACCCCGACCGTTCACGCGCTGGACCCGCAGACCCGCACCGACGCCGGCCAGATCCTGCGCCGGATCGCCTGTTTCCCGCCCATCTGGGCCGAGACGAAGCGTGGGTTCATGTCCCGGTTCGAGGTGGAGTGCGACGTGGGCACGCAGGCGGCCAACCCGTCCATGCAGCTCGACTGGTCGGACAATGGCGGGCGCACCTTCAAGGCGCCGCGGTTTCTGGATACCGGCGCCTCCGGTCAGCACAACGCCCGCGCCTACACCAATCGGCTCGGGATGTTCGAACACCGCGTTCTGCGCCTTCAGGCGGAGGACATCGTGACGCTCTACGGGGCCGACGTTGAGATGAGCAGGGGCGAATGAACTTCGCAAAGCCGCCCACCTCCGAGCCCATCGCCCGCAGTGACGGTCGCCTTTCGGACGCCTGGGCCAAATGGTTCGACGCGCTAACCCGTGACGTGCGCTTTTCCCAAGACGAGGGCGGCTACGGCTCGGTGCTGACGGTCCTGCATGACCTGGACGTGCCCGGCTACGTGAAGGCAGACGGGCGGGAGATTTCGCGCGAGGCCAACCCCAAGACGTTCGCCGCGCTCGGCACGAACTTCGGCTTCGGGGATAACGCGACGACCTTCAACGTGCCCACGCTCTCGTCGGACGGGGTGCGGCGGTATCATGTGCGGGTGGAGCAGGGGTGAAGTATTTCCAGCGCGTGCATGATGGCTTGGATACTTCGGGTATGCTCGCCGAGCTTTCCGAGCATCCTGAAGTCTGGGACCAGTTCAAAGAGCGAACCATTTCCCCTGACGGATATATGAGGGGGACCAGTGATGCCTGGCTTCGGTTCCTTCCTAGATCAAAACTAAATACTGCAGCCGACTATCTGGGCGAAGGACGCTGTGAGTTCTACCCCGCGTGGTGGCTCCTGCCCTCGCTGCATCCTGTCGTCTACAGCCTCATGGGCATGTGCAACGGTGTCGAGCTGGGCGTCTGCCTGATCTCGCGACTACCGCCTGGAGGGGTGGTGAAGCCGCACAACGACAGCGCGTGCTGGACGGCCAGATTCTATGACCAGAAATTCTATGTGATTTTGTCCGGCAACCCGTCAGTTCGGAATGTCACTGAAGACGAAGAAGTGGTGCTCCCCCCTGGGTCCATCACTCGCTTTCGGAACGACGTGGAGCACGCGGTCTATAACGACGGCGACACTGACCGAATCAACTTGATAGTGACCCTACGGAGTGGAGCTGCATGAAGCGCGCCGAGAACCAGCCCGTCGTGGAGGCTACCACCATTTATGGTGGGGTCTTCACCAAGGCATACACGGTCCCGGATGTTGGCACGATGATCCCGCAGCACGCCCATCACTATGACCACGCGACGTTCCTCTACGCCGGCTCCATTCGCGCTTGGTGCGATGATGTGTTGCTGGGCGACTTCCACGCCCCGGCCATTCTCAAGATTCCGGCACATAGTCAGCACCGCTTCCAGTCGCTCTGCGACGGGGTAGGGCTTGCCTGCATTCACTCCGTCGATGCCGCTGACGGGGAGGACTTCAACGAAGATCACCTCGTTGAGTCCGAGCATCAGATCGTGGAGGGCTAACCAATGCCGATCGGGGTCGCTGGCGCTGTAGCCCTAGGCGCCACTGCTGTCAGCGCAGGCGTTGGCCTCTACACGTCCAGCCAGCAGGCCGGGGCGACGAAGAAGGCGCAGAACGCTGCCATTGCGGCTCAGCAGCAGTCCGAGGCACAGTCTCGCGCCGACCTCGCCCCATGGCGTGAGCAGGGGCAGAACGCCCTCACTCTGACCGGCGACCTGTCCGGTGCGAACGGTCTTGAGGCTGCGAACAACGCCTTTGCCGAACTACCGCAGAGCCCAGACTACCAGTTCCGCTTCAATGAAGCGCAGCGGGCGGTGGACACTAGCGCCGCATCGCGCGGCCTGCTTCGGAGCGGGGCGACGCTGCGGGCTCAGTCCACCCTTGGGAGCAACCTCGCCAGCACCGAGTTCGGGGCGCACTACAACCGCCTGCTAGGTCTGGCGCAGATGGGGCAGACTGCTGCGGCGGGCCAGGCCAACACTAGTCAGCAGACGGGGCAGGGGATCGCGCAGACCACTGCCAGTGGCGGTGCCGCTCAGTCGCAGATCATGGGCCAGGAAGGCCAGAACCTGCAGAACGCCATCAAGAACGGCTACACGGCTTATCAGCAGAACAACGGCTCCATGTACGGCGGCCAGCAGAACGCGCTCTGGGGCGGGGCAACAACGGGCGCCACCTACAATCCGCCCGTCGCAGGCAATAATGGGCTCGGCTTCCTTTACTAGCCATCTGCGCGTCCGGTTTTAAGGAGCCACCATGGCAACCTTCGGCAACGTCCTCGCTCCCAATGCGCTGTTCAACCTCGCGCAGGCCGACAGCGACATTCTGGCAAATCGCCGCGCCCAGCAGATCGTCAACCGCGAAGATGCCACCCGTGCGCTTGAACCCGAGCTTGCTGCCGGGGGCGAGCGTGCGGCTGCGGCTCGTCGCCGTCTGATCGCGATCGACCCGACCCGTGGTGCCCAGCTTGAGGCGGCTGATGCTCTTCG
>Ga0210040_10005083_pt1 | contig 16891 bp, 11 predicted proteins | sample CryGeyCG12114_NA_FD_185462 | JGI IMG/M metagenome (GOLD analysis project Ga0210040, IMG submission 185462) | Groundwater microbial communities from aquifer - Crystal Geyser CG19_WC_8/21/14_NA (SPAdes) (version 2) | ecosystem: Environmental > Aquatic > Deep subsurface > Groundwater | place: USA... | reverse complement strand
CTAACGTCAGGGACCCGCCAATTCGGGCCGTTGATTTCGGGCACGGGTTCTGGGCCGGTTGACCCGTTGCCCGACCTGCGGAATCGCCCGACGAGTCAAGGGGTGCGCGGAGAGGCCCAGAAACGGGGATTTCTGAGCCGTAGTTGCGCCGCAGCTGTCGGATGGGCCCTTAGTGGCCCTGATTTTCCGGCTCGCCTGCGGCGAGCTCGGCCGCGGCTTGGGCCGGGTTGTAGGCGCAGGCGTCGGTGACCTGGGCGGCCACGCCGCCGTTGCCGGCGGGTGCCGGGGCCGCCGACAGCGGTGCGCTGGGCGTCGCCGGTGTCGGGGCGGCTGATGTGGTCGGTGCCGGTGCCGGTGCCGGTGCCGGTGCCGGTGCCGGTGCGGTGGCGTCGCCGCCGGCCGTCGTCGGGCGGAGCGCCTCCTGCACGAGGGCGCGGATCCGGGGGTAGTCCGGGTAGGCCGGGGTGATGACCGTGTCGTCGAAGACCACGCTGCGGATGCCGGCGTCCTTGACCTGGAAGGCCAGGTTGACGACGTCCCCGAGGACGCTGGAGGGGACGTCGGAGCTGACGATGTCCTGCGTGGTGCGGGCCAGGTCCTGGTAGCGCGACAGCAACGTCATCGGGTCGGCGGCGTCCACTATGGCCTGCAGCACGCAGCGCTGGCGGTCCATCCGCAGGTAGTCCGACAGCTTGAACCGGCCGCGCGCGAAGTCCAGCGCCGTAACGCCGTCCATGTGCTGGTCGGGCCCGGGGGCGATGTACCGGTCGGGCAGCGCGCCGGTGGCCATGTCGCCGTTGACCGGGACGTAATAGTTGACGTTCAGCGTCAGCCCGCCGAGGGCGTCGACCAGTCGGCTGAACCCGTCGAGGTTGACCAGCACGTAGTAGTCGATGTGCAGGCCCAGGGCCTCACCAACGCCGAGCTTGAGCCAGTCGGCGCCGGGGTCGTCGGTCGGGCCGAGGACGTCGGGGTGGGCGGCCGGCCCGTTGCGGTACACGGCGTTGAGCAGGCTCTCGCTCTCGGCACCGGCGTCGAACCCGTCGGGGTACAGCGCGGCCAGCGGGCTGGAGGCGGGGAAGGGGAGTTCCTCGAGGTTGCGCGGCAGGCTGAATAGCGTCGTCGCCCCGGTGGCGACCTGCACGTTGGCCACGATCACCGTGTCGGTGCGCACCCCCTCGCGGCCCGCGCCGCCGTCGCCGCCCAGCAGCAGGATGTTGACCTCGTCCTGCCCGCCGAAGGCCGCGGTCCGGTCCTCAGGTTCGATGACCGTGGCGCTCTGACCGTCGTCGAAGACGCTGTCGAGCAGGTCGCGCTGCGCGACGGTCAGCTGCACGCCCCAGGCGGCCGGGGCGACGACGGCCGCGCACAGCACCGCGACGACCCCGCCGCCCACGGCGCGCTGCCAGCCCCGCAGCCGCCGGGGCCGCAGCGACCGGTACCCGGTGACGACGACCAGCAGCCAGGCCACGGCCAGGGCCACGATCCCGACGGCGGCCCACCGCAGGGCGGAGGAGTCGACGGCGAGCCGGAGGACGTCGCGGCGGCCCGCGGTGGCCAGCAGGACGACCCAGGTGACCAGCAGTGCGAACAGGGCCAGCACGACCACGCCGGTCTTGCGCCGGCCGCTGGCGAGGAAGGCCGTGCCGGGGATGACGGTGCCGGTGACGGTCAGCAGCAGCGCCCGGCCGAACCCGCGGACGCGCCCGCCCGGGTGGGTGGGGTCTGCGACGAGCGCGGAGCTGCCGGTGCGGGCTGGCCCGTCGGCGGTGTCGTCGCTGTTGTGGGGACGCTGGGGTGGGGTGTCGTCGCTCACGCGACGGTCACGCGCGCCAGGGACTCGGTCATCGGCCCATAGTTGCACTGATCACCGGACACGCTGCCCGCGCGATCTCCCACTTTTGGCCTGTTCAGCCGGCCGGTGAACTCCCGGCCTGGGGGCACGGCAATCGTGGAGGCGTCGCTGAGTGTTGTTGACGGGCTGCTGCGCTGCGTCAGGCTGGTGGGGTCTAGTTGATGCAGCTGGGGTCGGTCGCGGTGCGTTGGTCGGTGGGCGGGGTCGGCTCGGCCGGTGCTGCTGCCGGGGTGATGGGCTGGCCGATGCCGTTGTAGTCACCACCGATGACCAGCTGGATGGTGCCTGCGGTGAGGGTGTCGTCGACGGTGACCGCGGTACCAGGCACCTGGGCGGCGACGAGGGCGGCCGCGGCGTCGTCTCCGGTGGCGTGGCTGATGGTGGTGGTGTCGGTCGGGTCGGCGTTGCCGCCGCTGTCGGCCTGGAAACCGGCGGTGGTGAGGGCGGTCGCGGCGGTGGAGGCGGCACCGGAGACCCCGGAGCCGTTGAGCACGTCGATGGTCACCGAACTCGGCGCGACGGATGGCGCGGCTGGGGCCGGCGCGGGCTCTGAGTTGGGCGCCGGTGCCGGGGCGGGGTCGGCGGTGAGTGAGCCGAAGAAGCTGGTGAGGACCTGGGCGCTGGGGGGCTGCAGGACGTCGGCGCCGTCGATGCGGGTTTCGACGAGCCCGGGGATGGTCTGGAAGGTGATGTTGCCGGGCTGGACGTTCTGCATCTGGGTGGCCAGGTCGAAGACGTTGAGGCCTTGGTCGAAGGTGACGCTGCTGCCGACCTGCTTGACGATGGCCTGCTGCTTGCCCAGGTCCAGGAGGGTGTTGGAGGACAGCAGGTTGCGCAGCATGCCGGCGATGTAGACCTGCTGGCGGACGACCCGGTCGAGGTCGTAGTGCGGCAGGTTGTGCCGCTGGCGGACGAACTTGAGGGCGTCGGTGCCGCTGATGGTCTGCACGCCGGCGGGGAAGTCGGCGCCGGAGAAGGAGTCGCTGGTGGCCTGACATAGGTTGACCTCGACGCCACCGACGATGTCGCTGAGGTTGATGAAGCCGAGCAGGTTGACCTCGGCGAAGTGGTCGATGCGCAGCCCGGACAGCTGGCTGACGGTCTGGATGAGCAGCTGGGCGCCGGCGGCGTCCTTCTGCTCGTCGCTGCCGGCCGCGTCGTTGTACCCGCGGGCGTAGGCGGAGTTCAGGCGCGACTTTCCGTAGCCGGGGATGGGGACGTAGGTGTCTCGGGGGAGGGAGACGAAGGAGGCGCCGGACCCGTCGCCGGGCACGTGGACGAGCATCATCGAGTCGGTGTTGAGCACCCCGTCGGCATCGCCGGTGGTGAACAGGTCCTTCTGCTCGTCGGTGAGTCCCTTGCGGGAGTCCATGCCGACCAGCAGCAGGTTCATCGCCTCGCCGGCGTGGTCGCTGCCGTTGACGTCGGAGTTGCCGGCTGAGGGGATCGCGTTGGTACGGCTCACGCTGGCATCGGCGACGCGGGCCAGGTGCCAGCCCCAGCCGCTGCCGGCCAGGATCAAGGTGCTGAGTACCGCGCACAGCAGGCGGGCTGCAGGTGCAGCGCGCGGGCCTCGGCGGCCGCCGGCGTCGTCGCGAGCGGACTCCTCGCCCCCAGTGGATCGGGGGTTGCTTTTTCCGAGCCGGGGGTCCAGGCGCCCGGGCAGGGGGCGGTTCGTCGGCTGATCGGTCACGACGAACCCCCGCAGGTGCAGGGTCGGAAGTCCGGGAGCACGTTGTCGACGATGGCAGGTCAGGCCGTTGATGCGCAGTTGCACGACTTAGTTGCGTGTCGCGTCCGTCTCACAAGTCATTGGCGTCACTTGCGTGTCGCAGGTCGTGCATACATAAACCCTGGCAGCCACGGGGGTAGCCGCCAGGGCTGCCTTGAACGGTAGGTCTGCAGGGCTCAAGAAGTAGGTAGGTCTGCCTCGGCGGGTTCGATGTTCCAAGCCGGTGTCCAGCGGCCGACGGCGTACCCGAAGCCGGGTGCGATCTCGCGGTGGTACTCCACGCAGCCGAGCCACCCGTCGCCGCGGTCCTCGCTCTGCTGCCAGCCGTGCAGCCGTGCCGGGGTGTGCCACTCGCCGCCCCATCGGACGCGCACCGGGACCGGAGGGTCCAGCCGGCGACCGGCCTCCTCGAGCGCCAGCGCCAGGTCGTCCTTGGAGGTGACGAGGAGGTGGTCGGGCACCGGCAGCCGGCGAGGCGGCGGGCCGGGTTCGCGTGCTGGCACCACCCCACTATCGACCCGCGCCGGGAGTCCCTGCCGCACCGGCCTGGCGGCCGGTGGCTTCGCCGCCGTGGTCACGCGGACCGGCCTGCGGCCGGTGGCTTCGCCGTGGTGGCTGGGTTGGGGGGTGCGGCAGGTCGTCCCAGCATGCGGGGCCGGGGGCCCGACCGGTCAAGGCCGCTGCGCGCCGGCTACGCCGGTCGGCTTCGCCGAGCCTGGACCGCCCACCCTCAACCCCGCACTCCGGGACTCCCGACCCGCCGCACACCGCGGCGGCCAACCGAAAGGAACCCCGATGAGCAACGAGACCGTCAACAACGAGCGAGCCAACGTGCGCAGCGCCTTCCACCTGGTGCAGCAGGAGGTCTATTCGCTGCTGGACTCGGTGGCGCTGGTGGAGGAGATGGTCGCCCATCCGAAGGAGGGTGACGGCGTCGAGCTGGTCATGCAGACCAAGGGCCTGCACGAGACGGTCGAGGGCGTGCTGGCCCAGCTGGACAAGCTCCGGCGGGCGCAGTTCAGCTACGACGACGAGGTGAGCAAGCAGCTCGGGTGACCGACGGGCGGCCGGCCAGGTGACCGCCTGCGCCGGCCACCCGCGCCGTTACCCGCCGGACGTGGCTAAGTTCGTCCGGTGAGCCAGTCCCGGGGTGAGCCGTTGAGCCTGACGGCGACGGACCGGGAGCGGTTCGACGCCAGCATCTGCCGCACGTCGACCTGTCACATCTGGCTCGGCTCACTGTCCCGCCCAGGCGGCTACGGGCAGTGGTGGTTACGACGCCCCGATGGGCGGCAACGGGTCGTCTCCGCGCACCGCGTGGCCTTCGAGTTGGCCCACGGCCCGCTGCCCGAGGGCGCCACGCTCATGCACGACTGCGAGGTGCGGCTGTGCGTCAACACCGAGCCGGGACACGTCCACGCCGCCACGCAGGCCGAGAACGTCGACCAGGCCGTCCGCCGCCGCCGCATGGCCGGCCCGAGGCCGGGACTGGTCGACGTCCGGGGGCCGGTCGGGCAGGCCGTTGCGGTACAGACCGCGCTCCGGGACGTACTCGCGCAGGGCCGGCCGAACCCGGACCAGCTGGCCGCGGTACTCGCCGACATGATCGCCGCCGGCGACCCGCTAGCCGACCAGCTGCGGCTGCTGTGACTCCCCGGTCGACCTAACGCTCTCTTCGGACTCTTCTTCGCCCTCGGCACCGGGCGGTGTGCCGTCGGAATCGGCCCGGGCACCGCGCGGCGCACGACGCGCGGCGCGCACCTCCGACACGGGCACGTCGACGAGTGCCGCGATCTCATCGGGGGTCTTCCCGAGGTTGGCCAGCGCGCCGATGCTGGCGCGGAAGGCAGCGTCGGCGGCCGCGATCTGCTCGGTGAGGCTGGCGCGCAGCTCGGCTGCCTCCATCGCTTCGGTGACAGCGTCAGTGAGTACACGCGCCTCGCGCTCCATGTGCTCCTGCACCCGCTGAGCTGCCCGTCGACGCGCTGCCAGCGCCTCACTCTTGCCCGTTGCCATGTGCGGACAGTAGCCGGTCGTGACGATCCCTCGCAGCCATGCACTCGGATTCCCACTGTCGACTCCTCCTTCTATCTGTCAATCCAAGATCATCAGCCGCTGACCTTTCTCTTTCCCGGTAGCTCTCCTGGTCACTCGACCCACCGACCTGGTCCGGTTCCCGTCCTCGTCTGCTGGTCCTTCGACGCTGTCTCAGTTCCCCGGTCGTCTAGCTGGTCTTACGGCCGTTCGACCAGCCAACCTTTCTCACACCTCTGGCACTACCAGTGTCGAGGAGATAGCGTCCCCCCGGACGGGCCCCGCAGGGCCCATGATCGGGGCGTGGAGACGCCGCCCCGAGAGGGGCCAGGGGAGGGGACAGCGGTGACCGACGGAAGGCCGCACAGCCCGCTGCTAGCGACGTCCCGCCAGTCCCCTGCAGGGGACTGGCTCTCCACACCGTCCGGCAGCGCCGGGCCCGGGTGCGCCGCATGATGACGCTGCACGTGCTGGGGGCCGGGACCGGCTACCGGTACCTCACCGACCAGGTGGCCGGCGGCGACGGGCAGCGCCAGGCCGGGCAGTCCCTCACCGACTACTACCAGCAGTCCGGCAACCCGCCGGGGCGCTGGATGGGCACCGGCGCCGACGTCCTCGGCGTCGAGGGCCAGGTGGCCACCAGGCAGATGCACAACCTCTACGGGCTGGGCCTGCACCCGGAGTCCGGGGTCCAGCTGGGCCGCCGATTCCAGGTGTTCCGGTCCATCGCCGAGCGCGTCCGGGACCGGCTGGACGCCGCTCAGGCGAGCGGCCGCCTGCTGTCGGAGACCGCGGTGGCGGTCATCGAGAAGGAAGAGGACGAGAAGGGCGAGCGGCAGGCCGTCTCCGGGTTCGACCACGTGTTCTCCCCGGTCAAGTCGGTCTCCCTCGCCTGGGGGCTGGCCACCGATCCGCACGTCGTGGCAGAGATCGAAGCCGCCCACCACCAGGCGGTCGCGCACACGATCCGCTGGCTGGAGCGCGACGTCGCGTTCGCCCGGACCGGCACCGCCGGGGTCGCCCAGGTCGACGTCCACGGGGTCGCGGTGGCCGCGTTCGACCACCGCACGTCCCGGGCCGGCGACCCGGACCTGCACACCCACGCCGTCATCTCCAACAAGGTGCTGGCCCGCCTGCCCGACGGTGAGACTCGCTGGCTGACGCTGGACTCCCAGGCGCTGCACAAGGCCGCGGTCGCTGCCTCCGAGCGGTACAACCGCACGCTGGAGGAGGAGGTGTCGCGCCGGCTGGGCTGGGAGTTCGAGGTCCGCGCCGACCAGGACCCGGCCGAGCCGACGGCGATCCGGGAGGTCGCCGGGGTGCACCTGGGGGTCATCCGCGGGTTCTCCCGGCGGCGCACCGCGATCGAGGAACTGCACGAGAAGCTGGTCGAGGCCGACCATGCGGCGAACGGTCGGGCACCGTCGAAGGCGAGGCAGTACGAGCTCGCGCAGCAGGCCACCATCGCCCTCCGCCCCAAGAAGGTGACGACGGAGACCGTCGCTGAGGAGCGGGAGCGATGGGCCGCGCAGGCCGCTGAGCTGCTGGGCCCCGAAGGGCTGGCGGAGTTGCAGGAGCAGTTGCTGCCGGCCGACCCGCTGGCCCTGGCCACGGCCCGGGACGTGGGCGATGAGGAGGTCGAGGACCTGGCGGCCGCGACCCTGGACGACGTCACCGTCCGCCGGTCGACGTGGACGGTGCGCCACGTCCAGGCGGCCGCGCAGCGCGCCTCGCGTGAGCTGCTGATGGCCAGCCCCGAGGCCCGCGACGCCCTGGTCAACCGCATCGTCGCCCGGGTCATCACCGGGCAGGGAGATTGGCGGCAGGTCGTCCGGCTGGACCCGCCGGAGGCCATTCCGGCACCGCCGGAACTTCAGCGCGCGGCCGGGGAATCGGTGTTCCACTCCCACGCCAGCGAGCGGTACACGACCACGGCGCAGCTGCAGGCCGAGGACGCTCTGCTCACCCACGCCCGCCGCGAGGACGGGGTGGTGGCCAGCGCCGCGGACCTCGACGTCGCACGTTGGTCCGCCCGGCAGCGAGGCATGCCGCTGACCGGCGACCAGCTCGCCGCGGTCACCGCGTTGACCCGGTCCAGCCGCGGGCTGCAGCTGCTCATCGGTCCCGCCGGCACCGGCAAGACCACCACGGTTCGCGGCCTGGTCGAGACCTGGCAGGCCGACGGGGTGCGGCGCGTGCACGGCCTGGCGCCCACCGCGGTCGCCGCCGCGGTGCTCAAGGCCGAGACCGGGATGGTGGAGACCGAGACCCTGCACCAGTGGGCCGCGCAGGTCGAGTCCACCGGTGCCGTGCCGTTCGCTCCCGGGGACCTCGTGGTCATCGACGAGGCGGGGATGGTGGGCACCAGCAGGCTGCTGGACGTCGTGGACGCCGCCGAGAGCGCCGGTGCCAAGGTGGTCCTGGTCGGGGACCACCGGCAGCTGGGTGCGATCGAGTCCGGGGGCGCGCTGCGGCTGCTGGCCAGCGACGAGCCCGGCGCGGTGGCGGAGCTGACGACGGTCTGGCGGTTCGCCGACGTGGCCCCCGACGGCACCCGGACGATCCGGCAGTGGGAGGCCGACGCCTCCCTGCTGCTGCGCACCGGGGACGCGGCCGCACTCGATCCCTACATCGAGCACGGGCGGGTCAACTCCGGCGTCGAGGCCGTCCTGCTGGAAGATCTCTACACGGCGTGGAAGGCCGATCAGGACGCCGGCCTGACCGCGGTCATGATCGCCTCACGCGCCGACGTCGTGGCCCGGCTGGGCGTCCGGGCGCGCGCTGACCGGGTCGCGGCCGGGCTGGTGGAGGCCGACGGCGTTCAGCTGTCCGACGGCACGACGGCCGGTGTGGGCGACGTGATCGTGACCCGGAAGAACAACCGGCTGCTGCGCGCCGGGGGCGAGTTCGTCAAGAACGGCGACCTCTGGACGGTCGAGGCCCTCGACAGCGACGGCGGCCTGCGCGTGCGCCACACCCAGCACGAGGCGGAGGTGACCCTGCCCGCGGAGTACGTCGCCGAGCGGGTCGAGCAGGGCTACGCCATGACCGTGCACCGCGCCCAGGGCTCCACCGTGGACGCCGGCCACGTGCTGGTCGATGACACCTACTCCCGCGAGCTGCTGTACGTGGCCATGACCCGCGGGCGGATGGGCAATACCGCGCACGTGGTCACCGACCACGTGCTGGACCCCGACCTCGAGCGGCCCGCCGAGCATGAGCGGCTGGCCCGGTCGGTGCTCGGTGAGGTCCTGCGCCGGGAGTCCGGGGACCGGTCGGCGACGGAGACGCTGCGCGAGGCGTACGCCGCTGCGGGGTCGCTGCGCACCCTGCTGCCCCGCTACCAGTACGCCAGCGGCGTTCACGCCGACTCCCCGGCCCGGGACGTCGTGGCCGCCGGCATGGCGCCGGATGCGGCCGCCGACGTCATCGCCGCGCCGGCGTGGAACGCGCTGGCCGAGCGGATCGGGATGCTGGAGGCGCGCGGCGTCGACGTCGCCAGCGAGCTGCGGGCGACGCTGGCAGAACGCGACCTCGGCGGAGCCGAAGACCCCGCCGCGGTGCTGCACATGCGGCTGCAGGGCGCGGTGGAGGCATCCCGGCCCCCGGGCGGGGACTGGCTGCCGCCTGCCCCCGCGGCAGGGGATGAGTCCCTGCCCGTCTACCTGAGGGAGCTACGGGAGTCGATGGAGACGCGAGCCGCCGACCTGGGCGCGATCGCTGCGGTCGAGCGGCCGGACTGGACGAAGAGCCTGCCGCCGGTCCCCAGCGAGCCCACCGCACGCGCCGGCTGGGAGCAGGTCGCCGGCCGCGTGGCCGCCTACCGGGAGGCCTACGAGGTGACCGGGATGGACCCCCTGGGAGAGCTGCCCCGCGAGCCGCGCCAGCACGAGGCGCACGACCAGCTGCGCGAGGCGATCCAGCAGCTGCCCAACGTCCAGGGCGAGCAGGAGCTGTTCATCCAGATGGAGGCCGCCAAGCAGCGGCTGCGGATCGCCGAGAGCGACTACTGGGCCGCGCAGCGGGAGCCTGGCCCGGCTGCCGCCGGTGCCGCCGAGCGCCAGGTGGAGGCAGCGGAGAAGACGCTGGCCCGGCTGGCCGAGGCCGAGGAGAGCGAACAGCGGTGGGAGCAGCTGGCCGCCAAGCAGGCCCAGACCGCCGGTGAGCTGGCCCGCGCCCGCGCCGAGGCCGAGACAGCCCGGCGGCGGGAGAAGGCCGTCAAGCAGGCCGTCGTCGACGACCTGCAGGCGCGGCGGGAACGCGACGCCGCGGTGCTGCAGAAGGCCGCCGAGCTGGCCGCCAAGGCAGCTATCGGTCTACCGCCGGCCGCAGCCCGGGACGCCGCACGAGCCGACGCGGTGCGGACCCTGGCCGCGGCCCGGACTCTCCTCGCCGAAGGCGTGGCCGAGCGGGCCCGCCGCGCGGCCGAGCTGGAGGCGCGACGGGCGGCGACGGAGACCGCGCTGCGCGAGGCCCGTCACCACGTGACGGAACTCCAGGCGCGCATCGGTACCGACAGCGCCGCGGTGGACGCACCGCGGCCGGTCGAGCTGGACGAGTACCGCCCGACCGAGACCGGTCGGGAGCGGGAGCGCTAGTCGGTCCGCTGCTGGCCAGCAGAGCGAGGGTCAGCTGGAGGTGCCGTCGAGCCAGGCCGGGTTGTCCCCGATGTGGGCGAAGACCTCGCCGGGGTCAGCGGGCTTGAGCGTCTTCAGCTGCTCGGCGGCGGCGTTCCACTCCGCCTTGTGCCCGTTGGGGGTGCAGGCGTCGGGAGCCTTCCCGAAGTGGAAGGTCTTGAGCCGCAGCTGGAAGTTCGGCAGCCACCGGTCGTGCCAGTACAGACCGCGCTCCGGGGTGGCGGCGAGGGTCTGATGAAAGTCGACCCAGCCGCTGTGGAGCGAGGCGAGGTCGTGCACCAGGCGCGGGTGCTGCGGCCAGCAGGGCAGCACAAGGTCGGTCACGCCAACGGCGTAGTCACTGTTCAGGTGGTCCACGAAGGCCACCAGGAGGACAGCGAGCTCCTCCCGCTGGTCTTCGGTCAGCGAGGCCAGGGTCCACGGGCGGGGCGCGCCGGTGGCGGCCAGCAGGCCCGCGATCCCAGCCGGCGCCGCCGGCTCGTCGTCCCCGGTGGCGGCGGCGGCCGGGGCGGTGGCCCCGCCGTCGCAGTGACCGCCGTCGTGCGGGTGGGACTCGTGGTCGACGTCGACCCCGCAGCGGACCCACAACGGGCCGGTCACCGGCGGGTCCCGGCCTCGTAGGCGGCCTGCGCGCGGGCGTACTCGGTGGCGCGGGTGTCGGCGCGCACCGCGCGGGCCTCGGCGACCTCGGCGGCCACGGAAGCGGACTCCCGGCCGATCTGGCGGCGCAGCGGCCGGGAGTCCCGGTAGGACTTGGAGCGGGCCATGAACAGCTTGCAGCCCAGCACCCGGACGACGGACTGCCCGTCGGCGAGGGTCTGCTGATCGGCGGCGCTGATCGCATCGCGCCACTCGTGGCTGTCGCTGTACTGCCGGTTGCCGATGTTGCCCGAGACGTTGACCGTGGTGACCCGGGCGAGGCCGGCCTGCTCGGTGAGCTCGTCGGCGATGGAGGCGTCGTAGCCACCGACCATCGTCACCTGCACGTTCTGGGCCAGGGTCTCCGCGGCGTCGCCGTAGAGCTCCTTCTCCTGGGCGGCGTTCTGCAGCCCGTAGACCAGCCCGACGCCATAGGACCGCATCTCATAGGCCACCTGAGGCAGCGAAGCGATGGGCACCAGCCCGCGCAGCTCGTCCAGCACCGCCACGGCGGGCACCGGTAGCCGGGACCCCGGCGAGCTGATCGCGACCTCACGTGCGGTCTGCAGCCACTCGTCGGCGAACAGGGTCAGCAGCGGGGACACACTCGCCGCGGTGGTCGGGGAGGCCAGCAAGTAGACCGTGGCCCCGTCGCGGATGAGGGAGTCCAGGGAGACCCCGCCGTCGCGGGCGAAGGCCGCGCCCTCCTTGGTGGCGAAGGGGAACATCGCGTTGGCCACGAACCGCTCGACGCTCGAGGTGGTGCGCTCGGCGCGGTCGTCCAGGTGCTTGAGCAGCGCGATCCGGGTGGCCTGCTCGGCGGCGGTGTGCCGGTCGATGATGTCGTGCGGCTCGGTCAGGCTGATGTTGCGCTGCCACCGGATTATGTCCTCCACGCTCCGCCCGCCGAGAGCTGCGGCGTGCAGCCACGCGGCGATGACCTGCATGGCAGCGTCGCGGAAGAACCCGTCCTGGGCGTCGGTGCGGTCCCCGTCCTCGGTGCCGGCGACCAGGCCGCGGGCCCGCCGGTAGGCCAGCGACACCTCCTCGCAGCCGTCGATGAAGTCCCAGGAGAGCCGGTCGAAGCCGGCGGCGTAGCGGTTGGCCGGGTCGGAGAAGTCCAGGACCCACACCGGCCGGCCGGTGGCCTGCCGGGCGCGCACGGTCTCCCGGAACAGGTCGTCCTTGGTGGTGCCGATCAGGGCAGCGCCGGGGACGTCGCGGGCGATCTTGGTCAGCAGGCGGGCGGTCTTGCCCCAGCCGGTGCGGGCGATGACCCGCACGCGCTGCTCGAAGCTGGCCACCAGCTGCCCGCCGTCGGTGTGCTCCCCGAGGACGTAGCCGAAGGCGGTGATCGGCTGCTGCCGGCGGATCCACCAGGAGTGCAGCCGGTTGCGCCCGGCGAGGTCGGGGCGGGTGAACCGCCCGGCCCGGCGCGCGGACCGGGCGGAGACGTGCCGGCGGACCTCGGACCACTGGCCGCGGGCCCGGGCCCGCTCGTCGAGGTTGGCCGCCCGGATGATCGGCCGGGCGACCACGGCGATGATCGCCCCGGCGATGAGGACACCCCAGATGATCCACCAGGTCCGGTCGGCCGGGCCCTGCATCACCGTCCACAGCGGCGGCTTCTCGGCACCGGCGGCGAACACCGACAAGCGGATGCGCGGGTACGGACCGGTCCAGCCCGCTCCGGCGAACCAGTTGGTGATCGCCCCGCCGACCATCCAGCCCGTAGCGCCCGCGATGAGGATGACGATGCCGGCCCAGGTGTTCAGGGTCCGCTCGCGGCGGGTGGGGGGTCTGCGACTCATGACGGGGCTCCGCTCGATCGGGACGTCAGTAGACGCTGACGTGGACATGGTCGTAGTGGCAACCGGAGATCTCCGCCGGGTTCGGGCACCCGTAGATGTCTGAGGAGTACGGGCCCCACGAGTCGGGATTGGCCGCCTCCCAGAACAGCCCTTGCCAGATCAGGTACTTGATCCCGAGGGCGGCCTGGTTGGCGACCAGGTAGTTCGCATAGGCCCACCCTTGGGCGACCGACACGGGGTCCAGGTGGTTGGAGAAGACGTCGCAGGCCCGGCCCAGCGGGTGATCGCTGGTCGGGTTCCAGGCGTGGGCATCCCAGCAGGTGATGCCACCGCCGGCGTACCCCTGCCCCTGGGTGGCCTGGATCAGCGCGAGAGTCCGTGGGGTGATCCGCCCGGTCGTCGTCGGGTCATCAAGGGTCGCGGACTCAGCCGGAAACGCAGTGACCGTGACCAGGCCGGCCGGGATGATCGGCCCCTCAGCGCCGGCCGCGCCACCGACCAGCCCGCACGCCGAGGGCACCGGGACGGCGGGGTCGACCCCGGCGCCGGTGTCCAGTTCGCTCGGGTCCAGTGCCGGGGTGTCCCCGGCGGCGGTGACCAGCTGCGCGGCCAGGAGCTCCCACTTGGCGTAGGCGTCGGGGAAGCCGCTGCGCTGCACAGCCTGGGCGGCCACGGTCAGCTCCATCGTCTCCCAGCCGGGTACGCCGACCAGGCCGTTGAGGAACTTCCCCGTCGAGTAGACGGGGTCCAGGATCTGCTCCGGGGTGCCCCAGCCCTGCGAGGGGCGCTGCTGGAACAGCCCCAGGGAGTCACGGTCGCCGTAGTCGATGTTGCGCAGCACCGACTCCTGCACGGCCGTCCCCACGGCGATGACCGCCGCGCGCAGCGGCAGGCCGCGGGCCTTGACGACGGAGACGATGACCGCGACGTTGGCGGTCTGCTCAGGAGTGACGGCGATGGAGGACTGCACCGCGATCACCGGGTAGGGCAGCAGCGCGGCGTCGACGTCGCCGGTGAAACCGACGCCGGTCTGCACCCCGCAGCCGGCGGCAGCCTGGGCAGTGGTGGAAGCGGCCCCCACCATCATCAGCCCGGCCGCGGCCACCACGAGACCGATGAGAACGGCGGGCAGGCCGAACTTGACCCACAGCGCGCCTCGGACCACCCCGCCGATCACTCGGAGATCCCGGTGAGCCCGTTCTGGACGTTGGTGACCTCAGCCCCGATGACGGTCACCAGGAGGGTCACCGTGTCCGACGATGCACGGCTGCCGTCGATCGGCGTGAGCGTGCGGGTGGCCACCAGCTGCCACACGACCTGCTCGGAGCCCGCGGTCGCTGTCCCGGTGATCGTGCCCGGGGTCACGCGCACCTGCCGCTGGATCGTGAAGTCCCACAGGCGGGCGGCGTTGTCCCGGCCGGTCGAGGCGACCTCGGAGCTGGACAGCGACGACCAGCTCCCGACCCACTCGCCGACGGGGTCAGCAGCGGTCGGGTCGAAGGTCAGGTAGGCGGTGAGGAAGTCCGCCGCCGTCGACCCACCCGCGACATCGAAGGGGGCCGGACGCGCCGGATCAGCCGGGGCCAGCGCCGCCGCGGTGGCGGCCGCGGTCACCGACGTAGGACCGGCGGCCCGTGCCGTGGTCGACCGGGGAGCGGGGCCAACGCTGCTGGCAGCCCGCCCCGTGGACTGCCCGGTCCCGGTGGAGGACTGGACCCGCGGTCCCTCAGCCTCCCCGGCGTCGTCGCGGCCGGGGCCGAGGAACACGAAGCCGGCGATGAGCACGGCCGCGACCAAGACGATGACACCGAGGCCGTCGGTGGAACCCTCGGGCCGGTTCCGCCAGCGGGTGAGGGCGGCAGACCGACCCCGACGGGTGTCCTGCCGCCACGCCTTGCGCTCCTTGCGGGACAAGCCCGCAGGCGGCTGCGCGGGCGGCAGCTGCGGGTAGTGGTCGGCCGTCAGGTCCCGCTCAGTGCGCCGCATGACGAAGGGCCGGTCGTCGTCGGTCACTGCTCAGGACCCTTCCGCAGCGGAGCCATCCGGTACTGCCGACGGGGACCGGCGACCCGCTGCGATGAGGGGGACGGCGCCGCAAAGGTGTTGGTCCGGCCCGGCCGGGCCGCGCTCTTGCCCGAGGGAGCCTGCGGAGTCCCCGCTGAGCGCGGAGTCGTAGCTGACCGCGGAGCCCCGGACGCGGACGAGGACGACGCCGACGAGCCAGGGCCGCCCTGGCTCGTGCCCTTCCCCGACCTCGCAGTGGAGCTGCTGCCGCCCGAGGGCGTGCCACGGGAGGCCCCACTGGACCGTCCTGCCGCCCCCTGCGGCGTCCCGCTGTACCTGCTGCTGCCCGAGGGAGCTCCTCCGCCCCCGCCGGGGCGGCCGGCGCCGCGCTGCGGGGCGTCGGCGGCCCGGTTGCCGCCGGAGGACGTCGGGCTGGCAGCCGGTCGGGAGCTTCCTGCACCGACAGGCGCCGGAGATGCCCCACCAGGTCGCCCGGCACCCTGCTTGCGCGGTCCACCGCCTCGCCCGGCACCGGCAGCGGCGCCGGTGCTGGGTGCCGCGCCGCCACGTCGGCCGCTCGGCCTGGAGGCACCGGCCGGTCGGGTCGTGGCGGCGCCTGCAGCCGCCACCGCCGCTCCGGGCGTAGAGGTGGGAGGCGTCGCCGTCCGCGACCCAGGACCGGAGGTGGAAGCCGGAGCAGACCCCGACGGGGCGGCCGGCGGGCGGCCGGTGCCCGGCGTCGAGGAGATGGGACCGGTGGCCACCGGGGCAGCGGTGGCCACCGGGGCAGCGGTGGCCACCGGAGCTGTGGTGGTGGTGCCGTTGGTCGCCGGAGCTGGCCCACCGGTGTCGGCAGGACGGGAGCCCAGGTGACCCATTCGCATCGGGAGAACCCGCTGCGCACCGCGACGCACCGCCGCGGGCGCGCCCGCAGCCCGCCGCACGCCCTTGGCCGTGGTGGTCGCGGCCGATCCGACGGCGCCGGGGGCGGCTGCAGCACCGCGCGCACCCGCCCGGGCGGCGCCACCGAGGGCGCGTCGACCGAGGCGAGAACCGCTGGTGACCGCACGGGCAGCGAGGTAGCCCGACACCAGGGAGGTGCCGGTGGCGGCGGTGCCGAAGCCCAGCATCTGCTCGATCTGCCCGCGGTAGCGCAGGCCGAGGATGAGGGCGGTGCCGTTGAAGACGCCGACCATGAAGATGCCGTAGGTGGCGCTGGCGCTGTTGAAGATCGCGCCGACGACCATCACGCCGCCGAGGATCGTGGTGATGATGAGCGTCTGCAGGAACGTGCCCAGCAGCGCCTCCAGCCAGCGGACCCCGATCTGGCGGGGCCGGCCGGGGATCATCCAGGTGGCGAGGAAGAACACGCCCAGGAAGATCAGGATGATGAGCCCGATGAGGGCCATGAGGCCGAAGACGGTCATCCCGAGCAGGGCGATCCCGGCACCGATGGACAGGGCCCCGAGCAGGATCGCGGAGCCGATGCGGCCCCACTCCTGGCCGCGCACCCAGCCGGTGTTCTCACCGAAGGGGTCTACGTCCCCGTCCTCCTCCAGCTGGGCACGGGCAGTGCCCCAGGGGCTCTCCCCGTCCTCGGCGTCGGGGTTCTCGAGGTAGGACTGTCCGACGACCTCGCAGGAGTCGACGGACTTCCAGGCCGTGTAGCACCAGCCGGAGACGCCGTAGACGTTCCACAGGCTGTCGGTGAGCTGGCGGATCGCGCCGTCGGGGTCGTTGCCGGTGTCGGGGGTCGGGTAGCCGGTGGAGGAGTTGGTGACCCCGGCTGCTGCGGAGTAGGCCGTGGTGGAGGCGTCGGCGAGGCTGGAGCGGGCGTCGTCGAAGGTGTCGAGCACCTTGGAGGGGCCGGAGACGAAGGTGATGGCCAGGACGCTGGCGGCGACCAGCCAGATCATGTCCCCGACGAAGCTGCCGCCGCCGGTGGTGCGGCCGCGGGTGAAGGCCACCACGGCGCCGATGCCCAGGCTGATGACCAGCAGGGGCAGGAAGATACCGGTGTTGAGCTCGCGCATCGCTGCGTCGATGGAAGCCGACTGGTCGGCGTACAGGTCCAGGTTGAGCATCCACTGCAGCGCGACCAGGGCGCCGCGCAGGATCGCCAGGGAGAGCCAGGTGATGAAGCCGGCGACGCCGTTGGCGACGTTCCAGACCTGGGACT
>Ga0210040_10005082_pt1 | contig 16892 bp, 13 predicted proteins | sample CryGeyCG12114_NA_FD_185462 | JGI IMG/M metagenome (GOLD analysis project Ga0210040, IMG submission 185462) | Groundwater microbial communities from aquifer - Crystal Geyser CG19_WC_8/21/14_NA (SPAdes) (version 2) | ecosystem: Environmental > Aquatic > Deep subsurface > Groundwater | place: USA... | reverse complement strand
AATATTAATAACTTATTAAAATTTGTATGTTAAACTAATTTTGTCTTAATACTTATAGGCAAGCTACTGGTAAAAAAATCTAAGAAATATTTTTTCGATTTTGTTTCGTCTTATCAAGTATGATGATTTACCTATTCAGTCTCAACTCGCAAATAAAAGGCAAATTATTTTGCACGCCTAAATCTGGTTCAGCCTATCCCGTCGTATGTTCAGGTATATTCTAATTTTTATTTAAACAATACTATGAAAAAAAACAAACTTTTTTTCCGGGGAGTACTTTGCCTATTCTCCGCTACTGTCCTTTTATCTTCCTGTTCTGAAGAAGAATTAAGCCCTGCGGAGCAAGTTAGTATTAGCACTACCAATGAAGCTAAGATTAATAGCACTGTTAGTACTTTTTTTGCCCTAACCGATAATAATCAATTAATAAGATATACCAGTGGTAACCAGGTAAAAGAGGCCGGTGCTGTTTCGATTAGTGGTTTAAGAGAAGGCGAAAAAATATTGGCCATTGATTTTCGTCCGGCTACTGGCCAATTGTACGGCGTGAGTAACCAAAGCCGTTTGTATGTAATAGACCAAAATACCGGGGCTACTACCGCCATTGGTACCCAGCCTTTTACCCCAACCATTACCGGAATGCAAGTAGGTTTCGATTTTAACCCAACCGTAGACCGCATTAGATTGGTAACCGACCAAACTCTAAATATACGCTTGCACCCTGTAACCGGTGCGGTTGCAGGCACTGATGGAAACTTGAACCCCGGCAGCCCGGCAGTAGTAGCCGTAGCTTATACCAATAGTATGGCGGGTGCTTCTACCACCACTTTGTACGATATAGATGTAAAAACCGATAAACTGTATATACAAAATCCACCGAACGGCGGCACTTTGGTAGAAGTTGGTCGCTTAAATGTGCAGGCCGTAGGCGAAGCCGGTTTTGATATTGCTCCGGATAATTCTTTAGCTTTGGCGGTTTTATTTGGCCGCGGAGGCGGAACCGAAAACCAGAAAGAAGACTCTAATGGAAATAAATACCGCTTTTACGCCATCGATCTACAAACCGGTAAGGCTACTAATTTAGGGAAAACAGATCGTACTCTGATTGGTGTGGCTATCCCTACCAATGCGGTAGTTACGCGGTAAATGCAAGTAACAATGTGTTTATTTTTAATCTTTATTGGGCTAGCACGTTAATTTCTAAAGCTATTACGGAGTTTACTGCCCGCGAAAAATACGATATTGATAGGAGTCCGACTACGGCGCAGTTGAACGCCTTGGGTAGCTCTAACCAGATTTATACTGTTACTTAAGCTACTGGCGCCTTTATTGCAGTCCGAGGAACTTTGCTTTAGGAGTAGGCCTTTAATTTACATTTTTCTTACGTTTTACATAACAAGCCCGGTCACGATTTTCGCGGCCGGGCTTGTTGTATTTTTACTTTATACGCACTGGTAAAGTACGTCATCGGCATTAAATACCAAACCCTCATTCTTTTTTAGAATGAAAGTTTAGTGCCTGCTTTGGTTCAGCTTATTTTAGTAAAATGCTGCGGTAAGCAGGGTTAGATACCGTTGTTTAAATTCTAAAATCTTGTACCCGCTCGATTTTGCCGACTGATGTTTCTAACTGGTAAGTACCATTCTGCAGGAATGATAAATTAAAACGAGTTCGGGTATCAATTTCGTGCGCATCTAATTGATGTTGCAAGATGGACTTGCCGTTCGAGGCTACTATTTCAATCATAATTCGCGTGCCTACTTTTTTGGTAATGCCCACATTCAATTTCAAAGCATCGGGCTCCACGTAAATGTTAATATCAAAAAACAAAGCATCAGATACACTTGTCGCAACTGACTGGCTTCTAACAAAGTTTGTGGCAGAAGAGATTAAGGTTAAAACGAATAGGAGAAAGAAGAATACTTTTTCATAGCTTTAGTTTTAAATATTTAGTTTTTAGAATTATCATTTCAATTTATAATTTCTACCAAAGTTATTTACTGTTGAGTGATATAAAGAGACTACATTTTTAATTCTGAAAAACACATTAGACCGGACTACCGCAAACACTGACTATCCAGGAAAAGGAATTAATAAGCACTTATAATCAGAGGCTTACTATAGATTACCATCTATAACGATGAAATTTGCCTCTCTGTCAGTTAATTTAGCTTATGAGTAGGCAGCAAAGAAATAATGGCGACATTAAGCTATCTTTGTAGCTTATTTTTAACTCGAAAGCTTTTGCCGTGTCAGGTGTTGTTTCCTTAACCTGACGGCTATTGTATTATTACCCGGCACGGTAAAGAATGAAAGCCCTTACTTCTTCCCTTCAACATTTTGTTGTTCAGAAATTAAGAATTTCTAACAAAGAAGCAATTAAATGTATTATGGCGGGAAGGGTACTGGTTAATAGTAAAAAAGGCCAACTAGCCCAGGCTTTGCTGCCCGAAGATGAAGTGTGTTTTGACGGCCAGGTTATTAAGGAACCAAAAGCATTTGTATACCTGGCCTATTACAAACCCCGCGGCATAGAATCGACGCTAAATACCCAAATAGAAAATAACCTTTTAAGCGCTTTAAATTTAAACCAAAAAGTATTCCCGGTGGGGCGGTTAGATAAAGACTCGGAAGGGCTGATGTTGCTCACCAACAATGGTCGTCTTTTAAATAAAATTATTCATTCGGAGAATTACCAGGAAAAGGAATATTTAGTAACCGTAGATAAACCTGTAACGCCGGAAGTTCTGGATCAGCTGGCCGCCGGCGTAGTTATTATGGGAAAAAGAACCCGGCCCGCCACTATAAAGCCGGTAGATGCAACTACTTTTAAAATTATCCTCACCCAAGGCCTTAATCGCCAAATCAGGAGAATGTGTTATAAGCTGGGGTACCAGGTGCAGCGACTCGTCCGCATTCGCATGGTAACCATTGGCCTAAAAAATTTAAATTCTGGAGAATGGCGTTATTTAAGTCAGCCGGAAATAAATGAGTTAAACCACTACCTTGCTGCTCCAGTAGAATAGTGAAATGAGGCTTGGCCGTAAATAGCAGCAAACAAAGCAATGTTGTGGAGTATTAATCTCGCCGAATATAAACTATAATCAAATTACCGCTAAAATCAAAAGGCGGCTAATGAGAAATTTATTCTAAAATACAAAAGATTAAATGATTAAGTTACCACTGCTTAATTTCTAAATGGCTATTAAATTTCATTGATGAATTAAACCAGCTATAATATTTACTCCATACAGTTATAATTATAATTCTACAGGCGCAAACAGAGTAATACCATTTAGTATTCAACACCTTCCACAGGCGAATAGACTAAAATAAAAGGAAAGCAAACCCGGCAAGTTATGGCAGCTTGTTTAAGCGATTTGGTATAACATAAGGCTAAACAAATTCCGGGAGTTGCGGTATAATACCACTTCATATTAATAATATTTCATAGCAATCTTAAACTTACCAACCTTATCAAACCTAAATCCGTCATTCTGGAAGAATCTTCTGAGTAGGTAACCCAAAAGATTCTTCCAGAATGACGGGGTTGGTCTGTTTGGCTATGGAATCCTTCATTTACTATTTGGTATAATATGGCTGGCTAAAATCTTTAATTTAAAGAGGAGAAAGCATTGCACAGCATTCGAAAATTATTTATTAAGAATGGCGGTAAGGTTCTGCCGGTAAGCTTCGCTCAAAGGAATGGTTTTCTGGTTGATGGTAACTTGGTGCCTTTCTGCTTTATCAATTTTATAAATGGCTACTACAAATGATCGATGAATGCGAACAAATTTATCGGGAGGAAGTAGATTAATGGCTTCGATAAAGGTACTGCGGGAAAGTATTTTTTTATCGGCTAAAGCAAACGTTACATAGTTTCCCGTCGCTTCTAAATATAAAATTTCATCGAATAAAACTTTAAGTTGTTCATAGCCGGTTTTAATATATATATGAGCCTGGGTTTCGGTAGCGTTTCGGAAATTATACAACTCAAAAGCTTTGTTACAACCTTTAATAAAGCGCGCTAAGGAAAAGGGTTTTAACAAATAATCCACGGCATCCATTTCAAAGCTGGTGACGGCGTGCTCGGTGTAAGCGGTGGTAAATATCAGGAGTGGTTTTTTGCTTAAACTGTTAAAAAAGTCGATGCCGGAAATATCGGGCATTTTGATGTCGAGGAATATTAAGTCAATACTTTCTTTTTGTAAATATTCCAGGGCTTTAAAAGCGTCCGTAAATTCGGCTTTCAGGTCCAGGAAAGGAACTTTAGAAGCGTGCGACCTGACTATTTCTAAAGCTATTGGTTCATCATCAATGGCAATTGCTTTCATGTACAATATAAAAATAAAAGTTTAATTTACAAAGCCAACTGTATTGTAAGGTGAACAAAAAATTCTTTACCGGTTTCGCGAATAATGAGTTCGTGTTTAGCCGGGTATACATGCTGTAACCGTTGTTTTACATTGCGCAGCCCAATGCCGCTTTTATCTTTCTCCGGATCGTTTTCTTGTTTTTGGTGTTTACTGTTATAAACATCAAAATAAAGGGTATTAACTTTTATTTCTAAGGTTATTTTAATATGCGAGGGCTCCCGGAAACTAATGCCATGCTTAAAGGCATTTTCTACAAACGGAATTAATAACATAGGGGCTATCTGAACTGTATGAACCTGCTCTTCTATCTCCGTCTGAATATTTACGTTAGGATTAGGGTCAGTACGTAATTTTTGCAAACTGATGTAATTGTTCAGGTATTCTACTTCGCGGTTTAATGATATTTTCTCCTGCAAGTTCTCCTGGAGCATAAACCGCATCATATCACCTAATTTTTCAATTCCCTCGCTGGTGCGTTCGGCTTTTTCCTGAATGGCCGTACCGTAAATGGTATTAAGGGCATTAAACAAAAAATGCGGATTAATTTGGGAGCGCAGGAAATCTAGGTTGGCGTTGGAGTGGCCTAATTCTTTTTTCAGGACAAATACCTCTTCGTTGCCGCGCATTTGCCTTTTAAATAGCACCCAGGAAAGCGGCATGGTTATGAGTAATTGCACAAAGCCATTAAAAAATCCTAAGACAAAGCCAAACTCATCGCCCCGGGCTAGGAGCAGCCCGAGTAAACTTACGGGAATTAAGGTTACTAAAACTAGTAGGAGTGATCTTACAACATAAGCCCGGAATGGTTTCTTTTTAGTAATAGCAATAGGAATAAGTTTATGGAAAGAGTAGAGATAAAATAAAATCCCGCTCGGGCCAATAATTCCCCAACCTATAATTACTTCTCCATCAGGGTCGGATAGTACTAACAGGAATAAACTTACCATCCAGAAAACAATAGCGAGCAAGCCATCGAGCGTTATAATGCGGTACTTTAACTGAAGGGCTTTGGAGTTAGATAACAGGTAAAAGGTGGCATGTTTAACTGCGGTGTAAAAACCAAACATTAAGAGTAACCAAAAAGCATGAATAAAACTACTCTGGAAAATAAAATTATAGCCGAATTGAAGGGTTTTATATCTAGTTAAAAGATAATTCTTCAAATAAGTATCGGTAATGCCAAATAAAAAACCACCTATAATAAATACCAGAAAGATATAAGTAATATTTAAACCTAAAGCTTCTTTTTTGATAATGCGGGGGAGGGCTACAAAATTTAAAAGCAGGAAAGCCAGGTATAAAAAAAGGTATTGAATAAGCGCGGGGAAAACATAATTGCCGTAAAAATCAAAGGCAATACGGGCCTGATCAAAATAATATTTATTCGGGCTTTCGGAGGTAGTAGTCAGAAAGAATACGGCAAAAACAAATAAGGTGGTGGCAGCCCAGAATTCAATCTGGCTAAAACGGGCGGGTTTATTTAAGAAATCTTGCATTTTATAAATTTGGCGAAACAATGATAATTTATTACGGGTAGGAAAAATATAAAAAGTGACGAATAGGTCAGAAAAAGGGATGAATTCAGGAAGGCAGCTTTATGATTAATTTTATAAAGCTAATTATGCGTTATTGGATATAAACGGACTTATCCGCTTAGTTTCGGTATTTAAAATCAAGAATGCCAACTAGCAGAAAAAAGACTGTATACCCCCCGGAACACCATAAAATAAAAGGAACTGCAGATTCATATTTAGGAAACGGGAGTAGAAGCGGGAAGGCAAAAGGAAATTTATCAGTATGTTGCCAATGATACTCAAACAAGAGTAATGCCGTAACAAACCATAAAAACATTCCCAGGGCAATCGGGGGTATAAAGCTCTTAAACCGCATGCCAATCCCCAAAAGAAATGCACTTATAGCCAAAACAGAAACATACGTTTGCAGCGTAGATACAAGTACTTTTTTTAAATTCAAATCATAATCGAAGAATTTAAAAGCCGGATAAATAAAACTAACAATCAAACCGGATAGTCCGGTTAAAAATAAATAAGCAATCAGAAAATTTAAAATTAAAAACTGAACCAGCAGGAATTTAGAGAAATAGATTTGTTCTAAGGGTTGTGGCGAGGTTAAAACCTGTTTCCAGGTATTGTTCCGGTACTCGATTTGGGGGAGCAGGGTGCAGATTAATAGAATGAACAGCGGTAAAAAAACAATACTGAGTGGTACCTGGGCTTGGGCAAAAAACTGATTCCAAGGATCACCTTTCAACAGTTTTAAATCTGAAGCTGAAGCTGAAGCTGAATCAGGATCAAAAGCAGTGATCATGATTAAGGGTATGGTGGCTGCAAGAACTAAAGTTAAAAGCCAAGTGTAGCTACGCGATATTTTTAGTAATTCGGTGCGAAACGATAAGTATAAGTTCATGCGTGCGGAGAGGTTAAATCCATAAATAATTGTTCCAGGTCATTTTTCTGAGGCTGCAGCAAGTATACATCCAAGTTGTGGTTTAACAACCGGCGGTTAATAGCCGCCACCTGGGTCGTATCCTGACAAGACACCGTAAGCATTTCCGACAGCATTTCGGGTTTATAGTCCTGTAATATTCTCAGCGCAGCCTCGTTATCGGAGGTATGCAGAGATAATTTGGCTCCTTTTTGACCTAACTGGTTCAACTCTCGCAATGAGCCTTGGAAAACCATTTGCCCTTTTACAATAATGCCGATGTGGCTCACCATTTTTTCCACTTCCGCAAGAATATGACTGGATATAAGCAGGGTAATACCTTCTTCTTCGTTCAGGTTCTTTATTAATTCCCGCAGCTCAATAATGCCATTCGGGTCCAAGCCGTTCGTCGGTTCATCCAATATCAGCAACTCCGGGTTAGGCAAAAGGGCAAGAGCAATAGCTAAGCGCTGCTTCATACCCAGCGAATAATTTTTAATTGGCTTGTGGCCGGTGTCATCTAATCCGACCATCCGCAAAACTTCGACTACTCTGGCTTTTGAGGCACCATAAACAGAGCGGTACACTTCCAGGTTTTCCTGGGCCGATAAATGACCGTACAAAGAAGGACTTTCAAGTAAAGAGCCTATCTTTTTTAAAATATTAATCCGGTTAGATTTAAGTTCCTGTTCAAAAATTTCAATGGTGCCTTTTTGCCCTTTTAAAAGCCCGAGTAGCAGACGAATGGTAGTTGTTTTACCGGAGCCGTTCGGGCCCAAAAAGCCGTAGACGTAGCCGCGCTCTACTTGCAGGTTAATATCAGCTAATACTTTTACATTATGAGAAAATTGGTAATAAAGGCCGGTAGTTTTAATTACCGTTGGACTAAGTAGCATCATGTAGGTTAAACATTTTAGAAGTTCTGGTTAGAGTTAAAGCAGCAGGGTTTAGATATTGTGTTAAATGATTAACCATTGCTGTCGCTGTCGGATTTGGCATCGTCGTTGTTAATTTTCTTGCGCCGGGTTGGCTTTTGGCGTTTATCGTGCCAAACTTGTAATTGGCACTTATCCGGAATCGCTGGTTATAAATATATAAGGGTATTCAATTGAGCTGCGTTTAGGGATTTAAAAGTACTTTCTTGCTTCAGGGTCCTGGTGAAAGGATTATCGCTACCCGCACTAATGCTGCCGTTCTATTTTCAGAATGTCTTTTTTCAGGGCCAGGTTAAGGCAGGCTAAGGTTGATGATTTGCCTTGTAAAGTAATCCGGCGAGAATTAAATTCCCAGAATAACTGGGCACTAATTCTTTTGGAAAAATCAAAGAAAGTATTCAGGTTAGTATTAAACATCAGGCTGGCGTTAGCCGCGGTTAAAAACGTTAAACCGGCTTTTTAGCCGCCTCATCCAGAATAATCCCGGCTATTTTGCCATTTCCTTTTAATAATGATCTAATAATGGCGGGCGTTGAGTTGCCGGGTTGGCTTGGAGCGTTTTGGGCCAGAATGGCTTGGGTAGATAAAAGGCTGGTTACGGCCAGGAATAATACTTTCTTCATGTCTTTATTTTTTAGGTTGTTTAGTAGTAAGGAAATTCAATTCCGAATAGGCATCGTTTTGTTTTGATAGGGGCAATATTAGAAAGCCTTGGATACAACCTAAACTAAATGTGATGAAGAGCAGGAAATATGTGATAGAAGCCGAAGTGTCTTTTAAAAGTAATTGATTTTATAGCCCAATATAGTTTGGATACTAATTTAGGTGCTGGAACGGAAGTTTTCCTGGCTCCTTTATAGTTTGCTGCCTACAAAACGCCAAACAGCGGGGTACCGGAGCAGAATAAGCAAAAGCAGCAGACATTTGTAAATAAAACACATCTTGCTTGTCCTTACGCGCATGCTACTCGTAATAATGTGTTTCTATATCTAATCTTTGAATAAATTTTAACTATGGCCTTCTCCTATAATCAGGAACTTATTACTAAAGCTTTTACCTATAGCGCTTACCGGCAACACCTCAACGACGAACTTGCTCAGCCATCTAAAGATGAGAATGCAGAAAAAATGCGATCGTACACCCAGAAAAATGTGATGCTGATGGATAAATTTGATACTGCCTATCAAATTTCCGACCGCTTGAAAGCTGCCCTGCAGGCAGCGCCTCCTGCTATTTGGCTGGTGCTTACGGAAGGCTGGTGCGGCGACGCGGCTTTTAATGTGCCCATGCTGGCGGCCATTGAAAAAGCCATACCGGAAAAAATACAGCTACGCATTTTATTGCGTGATAGTCATTTAGATTTGATGGATGCCCATCTCACCGACGGCGGGCGTTCCATACCTAAGTTGATTATATTGAGCGAAGATTTGCAAGAGCTTGGCACTTGGGGCCCACGCCCGGCCAGTTTACAAACCATGATGAAGCGCTGGAAAGCAGAAGGATTGACGCTGAAAGAACTCATCCCCAAAGCACAGGAATGGTATGATGCCGATGCAACCCACTCCGTGCAGGAAGAACTTACAACGCTCGTACAATCTTATTCTTAAAAATAAGAATGGCGGTAAGCATTAATAAAAGATACCTGGTAAAGAATAGAAAAACAACCTAACTACCTTATGAATAATCATAATTTTATAACGCTTCCGGTGGCGGATGGCACCGAAATGGATGCTTACATTGCTTTACCGGATGGGCAGCAATCTTTCCCGGCTATCATTCTTTTGCAGGAAGCTTTTGGAGTGAACAATCATATCCGCAACATAGCGGAGCGCCTTTGTAAAGAAGAATATGCCGTAATAGCGCCCGATTTGTTTCATCGTACGGCCAAACGCCTAGAAATTGATTATAAGGATTTTGCGGCTGCTAAACCCCACTTTCAGGGCATAAACAAAGAAGGGTTGGCCGCTGATTTAAAAGCTAGTTATGCCTGGCTACAACAACAGCAAAATATTATTATCGAAAAAACGGGCAGCATCGGCTTTTGCCTGGGCGGACGGGTTTCTTTTGTGGCCAATACGGTATTACCGCTTGCTGCGGCAGTTTCTTATTATGGCGGCGGGCTCGATACCATGGCCACCGAAGCGGTAAATATGCATGCACCGCATTTATTTTTCTGGGGCGGGAAAGATACCCATATTACCCAGGATAAAATTGATACCATTATTAATGCCGTAAAGGGAGCCGGAAAAGATTATATCAACACGGTTATTTCTTACGCCGACCATGGTTTTCATTGCGATGAAAGAAGTAGTTATCAGCCATTAGCGGCCAAAGAAGCCTGGGCTACTACGCTGGCCTTTTTCGAGAACCGACTGAAACAATAATATAATTTTATGCTTGCCGGCGATTTGACAAAGCCGTTATTCATAACCTTCACGCCTTAAAATAATTATCAAAATGAAATTTAGAAAATTTGGCAATAATGAACAGCTTTCGGCGGTAGGTCTGGGCTGTATGAGCATGAGTCATGCGTATGGGGTGCCCAACGATGAAGAATCGATTGCCACCTTGCATTTGGCTTTAGATTTAGGTATTAACTTCTGGGATACCGCCGATGTATACGGCAACGGCAAAAACGAAGAACTAATCTCAAAAATATTGGTTTCTAACCGGAATAAGATTTTCATAGCTACCAAATTTGGGTTTACGCAAGATACTGCGGGTAAAATGACTTTTAACGGCTCACCGAAGTATATGAGACAAGCGGTGGAGGCCAGCTTAAAAAGGCTGAACATTGAAACCATCGACCTTTATTATGCGCACCGCATCGACCCCAATGTACCCCTTGAAGAAATGGTAGGGGCAATGGCCAGACTGGTGCAGGAAGGCAAGGTACGCTATTTGGGCTTATCCGAAGCATCGGTAAGTTCTATTAAAAAGGCGCACGCCGTGCATCCGATCAGTGCGGTGCAAAGCGAATATTCTTTATTAACCAGGGAAGTGGAGCAAAACGTGCTGCCAGCTTGTAAAGAATTAGGCATTGCCTTTGTGCCGTTTAGTCCGCTAGCCCGAGGCTTAATGACCAATACCTTAAACCTAAACGAATTGCCGGATAATGATTTTCGGAAAAAGCTGCCCCGCTACCAACAGGAACACCAGGATAACAACCAGCAATTAGCCGCCGGTTTTGCCCAGCTGGCGACCCAAATTGGTTGTACCCCGGCCCAACTGGCTTTGGCCTGGGTGCTGGCCCAAGGCGATCATATCATTCCTATTCCCGGAACCAAAAAGCGAAAAAACCTAGCCGATAATGCCGGTAGTGTAGACGTAACTCTATCAGCACAACACCTACAGCAGCTGGAAGATTTATTGGCTCGATATCCGAATACGGGCGACCGTTACGACGAAGCCAGTAAAAAAATGGTAGATAAAGGTGATTGGTAGACGAGTATTTATTTTGATGAAGCTCTATTCAACAGCCAAATACATTTGTAAATTTTCTATTCTGTAACCGGAAAGCTTTTCAACTATCCAAAACAAATTAAACCTACAATTCATCAATAAATTAAAATAGAATGATAGCAACTAAAGCATATGCCGCGCAAAGTGCCACTGAGCAATTAACCCTTTTTAACTTCGATCGCAGAGAACCAAATCCACATGATGTGCAGTTCGAAATTTTATATTGTGGGGTTTGCCATTCCGACATTCACCAGGTACGCAACGAATGGGGAAATTCAAAATATCCGATTGTGCCGGGACACGAAATTGTAGGCCGGGTAACCAAAGTAGGTAGTAGTGTAACCAGGTTTAAGGAAGGCGATTTAGCCGGGGTAGGCTGCCTGGTAAATTCCTGCCGCGAATGCAGCAATTGTAAAAAAGGTTTGGAGCAGTACTGTAGAAACGGAGCGGTAGGAACTTATAACGATTATGAAAAAGATGGTAAAACCATAACTTATGGCGGCTACTCTAACCAAATTGTGGTACACGAAGACTTTGTGCTGCATATATCGGATAAGTTGCCTTTAGAAAGTGTAGCGCCCTTACTTTGCGCCGGTATTACCACTTACTCGCCATTACGGCATTGGCAAGTAGGAGTAGGGCATAAAGTAGGCGTAGTAGGCCTGGGCGGCTTAGGCCACATGGCAGTTAAATTTGCGTCTTCTTTTGGCGCTGAGGTTACCATGCTGAGTACTTCGCCGGAGAAAGAGGTGGATGCCCGCCGCCTGGGAGCTCATAACTTTGCCCTTACCAAAGATCCGGCCCAAATAAAAGAGCTAACCGGTTATTTCGATTTTATAGTAGATACCGTATCGGCGCCGCACGACTACAATGCTTATTTACAAATGCTAGATACTGATGGTGTGATGATTTGTGTAGGGGCACCGCCCACGCCCGCTGAAGTCCTGGGCTTTAATTTAATTGGCAATCGCCGCAGCCTGGCTGGTTCCGCTATAGGCGGTATTCCGGAAACCCAGGAAATGCTAGATTATTGCGCCGAACACGGTATTACTTCCGATGTAGAAGTAATTGACATGGCGTATATAAACGAAGCTTACGAACGAATGCTAAAAGGCGATGTAAAATATCGTTTCGTGATTGATTTAGCAACCTTGTAATAATTTGAAAGCCAATATGAAACGGTAATGCCCTGGGATAAATTGACATAAATGTCTTAAACGAAGGAATAAAGAAAATGAAAAAGACCTGCTAGCACCAGGTCTTTTTTGCTGATTATCCTCTCATAAAGTCATCTCTAAATTAGTTTACATTTTTTATTCTTGATATGGGTTTTAACAGATTAGAGAAATGGTCAGTAACAGAGCAAACAATAGCTTTATTTTATATTAAGTTCTATGGAAAGAAATAAGAAAAGTGAGCCAAAATGTTTAAGCCTTTTTGTCCATTCGTTTATAATACTAAAAGCTATTTTAAGGATTAACTACCAGGAGAAATTTTCCAGAGTTCGCCGTTTGACTCATCTGTGACTACGTAGAGTGCGCCATCTGGTCCTTGCCGTACGTCCCGGATGCGCTGGCCCCGGTCGGTAAGCAGGTGTTCCTCACCAGTAACCCTACCATTCTCAATTTTCAGGCGCACCAATTTTTTGTCTTTCAGCCCACCTACAAAAAGGTTGCCGCGCCACTCCGGAAAGGCAGCTCCCGTGTAAAATTGGGCTCCCGATGGGGCAATTACAGGGTCCCAGTAATATACAGGTTGCTCAAACCCAGAACGGGCAGTAACCGCATTGGGAATTGGTTGGCCCGAATATTCTTCGCCGTAGGTTACCAAGGGCCAGCCGTAATTTTTACCCTTTTCAATCATATTCAGCTCGTCGCCGCCTTGCGGGCCCATTTCAACCACCCAAAAGCGGCCTTCGGCATCAAAGGCGGCCGCCTGTACGTTTCTATGGCCCAGTGTCCAAATTTCAGGCCGTGCCCCAACTTGCCCAATAAATGGGTTGCCGGGTGCCGGCGCGCCCTCTGGCGTAATGCGGAGAATCTTACCCATGTGGCTGTCCATGTGCTGGGCCTGGGGCCGTATTTGGATATCGGAGCGCTCACCTAGGGTTACAAACAGCATGCCGTCCATTCCAAAGGTGAGACGAGAGCCAAAGTGCTTATCACCATCGTACGTAGGCAAGGCCCGAAATATTACCCGTACCTGTTCCAGACTTTTGCGGTCGGCCGATAAAACTCCCCGCGCCACGCTGGTGGCGTTTCCGCCTGTGCGCGGCTCAGAAAAACTCCAAAAGATAAGCCGATCAGCATTAAAACCGGGACTTAGGGCCACATCCAGCAGGCCTCCCTGCCCGCGGGCATCCACCTGTGGTAAGCCGGTGATGGGCTGCCCTACTCCTCCGGTAGCGGATATAATGCGCATGCGGCCCGGTTTTTCTGTTACCAGAAGGGCCCCGTCGGGCAAGGGCTCTACTGCCCAAGGTTTTTCCAGTCCTTTCGCCAAAACTTCCACTTTAAAAAATGTTTCTGATTTAATTGCGCAAGCCCGGGTCTGCCCAGCAAAAGCAGGGCGCTGCTCGGGCGCATTTGCCTCCCGGGTCTCTAGCGGCGAACAGTTGTTGGGAGAAGTAGTTACTTGCGCCGGGTCATCCTGATTGCTGGGGCTGTTACAAGCGGCACTTACCGTAGACAGCAAGATAATAGAGAGGATAATTTTTTGAAGTCTGCTCATGATTGTTTGTCTTTAAGAAGAGGTTTTTGGGATTAAATAATTTCTGCAGAACCTCTTCCCTAATAATTTTGCTCGATATTCTAAAATAATCTTACTTTAATATTTTAAATAAAGTTTAAGCTTGTTTTCCGGAGCATTATGGAGCCCAGGGTGACACAACTTCCTGGAAAATAGCATAAGAAAACCACCCCCAACCTATTCTGGAAAGACTAGCTTTCTTTGAAAAAAAGGAGGGAAGCTACGCCGTTGTTTCACCAACTGTTTTTCGATGATTCAAATTACAGTTTATCATTTAATTTAAGGCACAAAAGCAATTTCGTGCCATTAAAATGAAAATAAACTCAGGACAACTTCCTATTTTATGAGTAATTCCGCGGCATCCGCCGACTTATTTAATTGATCGCGGATGGCATTGGTTACGTCCTGGGCAATTTTCTCTATGGCCTGGGAGTTGCCCGTTAAACTCTCCTGAATTTTATTTTGCAACTCGGGTTGGCTCTTGCGGAGATTCCATTCTACTACTTTGCGCAGCACCAGCTTCCGGGTAAAGGTAGGAAATTCAGTATTTTTGAGATAATCGAGGGCTTTATCCTTCCCAAAGGCCAGTACCACGGTAGCAAACAAAAAACCAATAATCCAGCCGACTGGCCCTTTCAGCAATAAGGCGGTGCCGGCGCCGCCCATAATGGTGCCTACCACTGAGGAAACAATTAAGGTTAAAATATCGGCAAAATCATCCAGAGCCAGCATTTTTTTGGGGTCGAAGAGGCCGGGCGGCACTTTGCCACCCCACGCTTTGCTGGAGGGCAAACTGAGCGAGGACCGGCGAATGTGGTACCGGTCGCAAATAGGATTGGTCAAACTTTCTATTTGCGGTTTCAGGCTGTCGAACCACTGGATAACGGGTACAGCTAAAGCTTCCTTTCCGGTGGGGCTGGCCAGCCAAGATTCCAGCCGCGATTCCACCATGGGTTCTAAGGCCGCCAGGGTTTTAATTTGCCCTTTTTGCCAATCCGCGAAAGCCGGAATCACAAATTCGTCGGTTAGATGTTGGGCCAGGGTCTGGGAAAGCGCCGAAAGCAAGTCCGGGAGTTTGCCCCGTACAATGCCTGCCACCTGCTCGGACTGCAACATGCCCTCTATCTCTTCCCGGAAGGCTTTGGTCTTTTGGTCGATGCGGCCGGCCCAGGCCAATCCTTTGGCAATGGCAAATTCTGGTTCCGCGCCGAGCAATACCCGGGAGTCTGGGAAAACAGCCTCGGCCATCTTCCGGATAAAACCCATGCGCGAGGCACCACCCGTTAGCAGCACCAATTGCGGCGGATTAGTCTTGGTGCGCTCCCGGGCCACCTGCAAGGCCTCCTGGAAAGCATCTTGCCAGCTTTGTTTGTTTAACCCAGGCAAAGGGGTAGAAATAATACTGGCCATGTCGCGCTGGTCTATCTTTACCTGAAACAATATATCTCTTTCGGCTTCAATCAGCTCCACATCTTTGGCCGGCTCTTCGGCATATTTATCCTCATTAGAAAAGTACATTTCTTTTACTTTCCGGCATTTCAGCTCACACTTAGCTTTAACATGCGGGGCCTGGGTAAAAATTTTAATTAATTCCTGGCGGTCTTTACTCGTTTGCAGCGTACGTTCCAGAATAGCCACATCTATTAAACCCGCGCCCAATTCATTTTGCCCAAAGTCTATCGGGTATTCTTTTAAGCTTTGCACCGCCGTAAAATCAGTCGTGGAAGAGCCCACATCAATAATCAGCACCGAGCCGGCCAGTTGTTCTTCTTTCACACTCAAATCGCCGGCTTCTTTCGCATTGAGAAAAGCCGCCCTAGACTCGGCCATGACGGTAACCGGATTCATGCCCGCTTCTTTCAAAAGCAAAGTATAGTCGGTACGGGTCTGCGGGCTCCACCCCGAAGGACAGCCCACAATAAAATGGCTTTCCCGCTCGCCCTTGATTTTACCTTCGGCGGTTAGTATGCGGTAGATTTTTTCGGCGAAAAGCCGGAGCGGCTCCCGCACCGAGGGTTGGTCTAAGTGCGCACTTTTAAAGCGGATACGCAGGTTATTCAGGTTTTTGGCTGTGTACGCATCTTCCCCAATTAGCACGCCCCGACTGGGATGTACCGCCACCGCGGTTATCATGGATTTCCGGCCTTGTATATCCAAAACCTGCGGCTCTGTAATGGCCCGCGTAATAGCGATGGTTACCGCTGATTCGCCGTGCCCTAAGTCGAAACCAATAATTTCGGAGCTATCTTTTGTCGGGGTATGCTGCATATATCTGTTTCTGCTACGGTTAATGGCGGTTATTTTGCTCTAATCTGTTCAGTATTTAATTTACCTAACGACCTAATTCTTTTAAATAAACTTACTTAATCTAGCCGCTGCCTTTGCATGGGCTCCTCTACCAAACCCCGTTTGAGTAAGCGTTTCCCTTTTACCAGCGCCAGGCGCACCGTCCGGAAGGTGGTGTTTTTGGGATTAATACTTTCTTGAAATTCAAAAAGGTGTTCGTTCGCGCCGGTGTAAGCTTCGGCCTGAATGCCGTGCTTTTCCAGCAAATGCGGCAGTAATTCTATTTTCAGAAAAGCAAATTCGCTGTTTTGCCGGTCTTTGGCCCGTAGCAAATCCTGGAAAAATTCGAGCAAGCCAGCATCGTTTTCAATGCCATTACTACTGGTTTGGGTCTTTACCGTTAGCACGGCTTCCAAGAGTTTATCTGCCGTCAGGATGGCATCGGCCAAAATAGAAACCAACAAATCGGTATTCACGTGCACGGAGGCTTTGAGCAGATTAAACTCTATTTCACGGGCTTTCCCCAGCGTCTTTTGGATTGTTTTATCGCGCTTTCTTCTTTTAAAATAACTGGTAACCGCGCGCACCAGTTCCAGCAGCACCAACCCGCCCACCAGGCCCTGGTAAATAAAAAGGTTTT
>Ga0210040_10005081_pt1 | contig 16892 bp, 9 predicted proteins | sample CryGeyCG12114_NA_FD_185462 | JGI IMG/M metagenome (GOLD analysis project Ga0210040, IMG submission 185462) | Groundwater microbial communities from aquifer - Crystal Geyser CG19_WC_8/21/14_NA (SPAdes) (version 2) | ecosystem: Environmental > Aquatic > Deep subsurface > Groundwater | place: USA... | reverse complement strand
GGCGTGGACAAGCCGCTGGAAAGTGCGCTCGACTTCTATCCTGAAGCGGATCGAGTGAAGCTGGAGGCTGCGCTCCGCGACTGCGCGCAACAGGGCCAGCCCTGGGAACTGGAACTCGACCTGACCGATGCGAACGGGAAGCTGCACCGGGTCCGCACCCTCGGCGAAGTCGAACAGCGTGGCGGCGAACGCATTGCGATCATGGGCGTGATCCAGGATATCACGGACCGGTACCGCCTCGAATGTCGTCTGCAGCACATTGCTCGAACGGACGAGCTGACCGGCATCCCGTCGCGCCGGGCCTTCAACGAGGAGCTCGACCTCGCCCTGGGGGAGGCACGGCAGGGTGGGAACGGGTTCGCGATCGTGATCATCGACCTGGACCGGTTCAAGGAGGTCAACGATCGGCTCGGCCATCCCGTTGGTGATGAAGTATTGCGGTTGATGGCGGCCAAGCTTGGTTCTGCCGGTTATCTCGGACGGCATTTCATCGCGCGCCTGGGCGGTGACGAGTTCGTCCTGCTGCTGCGCGAGGAACATGCGAAAGACGGCCTCGCGCGAGCCATGGAGAGGCTTTTGGCGGAACTGCGACACCCCGTGCCAGCCGATGGTGGCAGCATCCTGGTGTCGGCGACGATCGGCGCCTGTGTCTTTGGTGAGCGGTACCCCGACCGGGCCAACCTGCTGAAGTGCGCGGATGGGGCGCTTTATCGCGCCAAGGCCTTCCGCCGTGGCACGGGCGCAATCGCGGGGCAGGACTTGATCATCGAAGCCGCTGCCGAGGTCCATCCAACTACCGTCGCGGCGTAGATTAAGCGCGTCACGTAGAGCGGCGTCGGTTCGTCAGGTCGTCGTGGCTGGCGGCCAGTGCACAGGCATTCGCATGTCAGGAGCATCCCGACACGGTAACTCCCCTTCACCATCCCTGCTTTACACTGGCAACACACCTGATAGCATGATGAGGTCAAGGGGGCCCCATGCTGCAGATCGAGAAGCTCACACATCTGTATCCCAACGGAACGCGAGCGCTTGACGGTGTAGATCTGGCAATACCGGTCGGCATGTTCGGACTGCTCGGTCCCAACGGCGCGGGCAAATCGACGCTCATGCGCACCGTGGCGACGCTGCAAACGCCGACATCCGGGAAGATCACGTTCGACAACATCGATGTGATCCAGTCGCCTGAGCTTCTTCGCCGCACGCTCGGCTACTTGCCCCAGGACTTCGGCGTGTACCCGCGCGTGTCGGCCTATGACATGCTTGATCACATGGCGGTGCTGAAGGGCATCGCCGGCCGGGCCGAGCGCAAGGAGACGGTTGAAGGCCTGCTCAATCAGGTCAATCTGTGGAGCGTCCGCAAGAAGGCGCTCGCCGGTTTTTCCGGCGGTATGCGACAGCGTTTCGGCATTGCTCAGGCCCTGATCGGCAATCCCAAGCTGATCATCGTCGACGAACCCACCGCCGGGCTCGATCCCGAGGAGCGCAATCGCTTCCTCAACCTGTTGGGAGAGATCGGCAACGATGTTGTCGTTATTCTGTCTACCCACATCGTCGAGGACGTGGCCGACCTTTGCCCGCGCATGGCGGTGCTCGCGGGCGGGCGCATCCTGCTTGAAGGGGCGCCGCTCGAGCTGATCGCGGCGACCCGCGGGCATGTCTGGCAGAAGACCATCTCCCGCGACGAACTCGACGCTCATCGCGAACGCTACCGGGTGATTTCGACGCGCCTGTTCGCCGGGCGGACCATCATCCACGTGCAATCGGACGGCGACCCAGGCGACGGCTTCTCGCCGGTCCAGGGCGGGCTGGAGGATGTGTATTTCTCGACTCTCGACGCCTCGCGTCGCGCAGCCTGAGCGGGGAGGCGCGCGTGTTCGCAGGCATTCTCGGCTTCGAGTGGCGCTATCAGATGCGCAACCCGGTTTTCTGGGTTGCCGTCGTGATCTTTTTCCTGCTCGCGTTCGGCGCGACAACAGTGGACCAGATCCAGATCGGATCGGGCGGTAACGTCCACAAGAATGCGCCGTTCGCGATCGCGCAGATGATGCAGATCCTGACGCTGTTCTACATGTTCGTGTCCACGGCATTTGTCGCGAACGTCATCGTGCGCGACGACGATACGGGCTTCGGGCCGATCATCCGGTCGACCCGCGTCACCAAGGGCGCCTACCTGTTCGGCCGCTTCGGCGGAGCGTTTTTGGCGGCAGCTGTCGGCTTTGCGGCGGTACCCCTGGGTGTTTGGCTCGGCAGTCACATGCCCTGGGTCGATCCCGAGACGCTGGGGCCGAACCACCCCGGCTACTACCTGTCTGCCTATCTCTGGCTGGCGTTGCCCAACATCCTTCTCACCTCCGCGCTGTTCTTTGCCTTGGCGACGATCACGCGGTCGATGATGGCGACCTATGTCGGCGTGGTCGCGTTCCTGATCCTGTTCACGGTGGCGAGCGTCGTGCTCGACCGCAATCCCGCCTATGAGCTGTGGGGCGCCTATGGCGAGCCGCTTGGCCTTGGCGCGACGAGCTACCTGACGAAATACTGGACCGCTGCCGACCGCAACACGCTGACGGTCCCGCTCACCGGACTGGTGCTGTGGAACCGCCTGCTCTCGCTTTGCCTGTCGCTGCTGTCGCTGGCGCTCGCCTTTGCGACATTCCGCTTCGCGACCAAGCCATCCGAAAAAGCCCGCAAGGCCGAGAAGCTGGCCGAGGGTGCCGAGGCGCCCGAGCATGTGCGGGCCGTCGGTCCGCTGCCCGCACCGCGCTATGACCGCCAGACCGCGCTTGCCCAGCTTGCCGTCCGCACCCGGCTCGAGATGGGCCAGGTGTTCAAGAGCCCGGCCTATGCCGTTCTCCTCGCGCTCGGGCTGTTCAACACAGTTGCCGCGCTGATCGACCTTGGCGAGATCTTCGGCACGCCCGTTCTTCCCGTGACCCGGATCGTGATCCGCCTGGTCGAAGGGTCGTTCAGCATCATCCCGGTCATTGTCGCGATCTATTATGCCGGCGAGCTTGTCTGGCGTGAGCGCGACCGCAAGACCCACGAACTGATCGACGCGAGTGCGATCCCCGACTGGGCTTTCGTCCTGCCCAAGGCGCTGGCGGTCACGCTTGTGCTGTTTTCCACCCTGATCGTCAGCGTGCTCGGCGCGATGCTCATGCAGCTGTTCCACGGCTACACGAACCTGGAGCCGGGCAAGTACCTTGTCTGGTACGTGCTTCCCCAAACCGTCGACTTCACCTTGCTCGCCGTGCTGGCCGTGTTCGTGCAGGCGCTGTCGCCGCACAAGTTCGTCGGCTGGGGCGTGATGGTGCTCTACATCATCGTGCGCACCACGGCCCGGAACCTCGGCTTTGGCGACGTCCTCTACAACTATGCCTCCGGGCCAGAGGTGCCGCTGTCCGACATGAACGGGCAGGGCAGCTTCTGGGTCGGGGCGTGGTGGCTGCGGCTTTATTGGTCCGCATTCGCGGTCATTCTGCTCGTTCTTGCGCACGCGCTATGGCGTCGGGGCACGGAGACCCGGCTGGCGCCCCGCCTGCGTCGCCTTCCTCGTCGCCTGGCGAGCAGCGCGGGCGCTGTGGGGGCCGTTGCGCTCGTCGTGTTCGCCGTGACCGGCGCCTGGATCTACACCAACACCCATGTCTGGAACGAATACCGCACCCCGGTCGGTGATGAGCAGTTCTTGGCCGATTACGAAAAGGCGCTGCTCCCCTTCGAGAAGGTGCCGCAGCCGTCGGTCGAGGCGGTTCGAGTTGCCGTCGACCTGCGCCCCGATCAGCCCGGCCTGAGCGCGCATGGCCAGATGACGTTGATCAATCGCACCGGCCGACCGCTGGATACGATTCATGTCAGGCTGGGAGATCGCCGCACAAAGCTGGTGGCGGTGAGCATTCCGGGCGCGACCGTCCAGCGCGCGTTTCCGCGGTTTCAGTACCGTATCTACCATCTTGCCAGCCCGCTGGCGCCCGGCGCTATTACCACGCTCGCCTTCCGAACCGAGCGGCGGCAGCGCGGCTTTGCGAACAGCGGCAACGATACGCGCGTCGTTGCCAACGGCACGTTCGTCAACAATGGCGAGTTCGCCCCTGTGATCGGCATGGACAGGCAGGAACTGCTTCAGGACCGATCCAAGCGCCGCAAATATGGCCTGCCGTCTGAGCTGCGCCCGCCAAAGCTCGAAGACCTGAATGGTACCCGGTTCAGCGCCTTCCATGTCGACTGGGTAAGGACGGACATCACCGTTTCCACCGACGCGAACCAGACGCCGATCGCGCCCGGCGACAAGGTGTTCGATCGCACGCAAGGTGCCCGCCGCACCGCGCGTTTCGTGACCGGTGCGCCGATCCTTAATTTCTATTCGGTCCAGTCGGCACGCTATCGGGAGAAGCACCTGAACCATAACGGCATCGACCTGGCTGTTTACTACGATGCACAGCATGCCACCAACGTCGACCGCATGCTTTCGGCGTTCGCGCATGGGCTCGACCTCTACCAGCCGGCCTTTGGCCCGTATCAGTTCCGCCAGGCGCGCATTGTCGAGTTCCCCGACTACGCCCAGTTCGCGCAGGCGTTCGCTGGGACGATGCCCTATTCGGAAGGCATCGGCTTCATCGCCGACCTGTCCAACAAGGACAAGATCGACTATGTCAGCTACGTCGCCGCGCACGAACTAGGCCACCAATGGTGGGCCCATCAGGTCATCACCTCCGACAACCAGGGCGCCACCATGGGGATTGAGACCCTGGCGCAATACAGCGCGCTCATGGTCATGGAGCACCTGTACGGACGCGATCAGATCCGGCGCTTTCTGAAGTTCGAGCTCGACCGCTATCTTCGCAGCCGCGGTGGCGAGGTGATCGAGGAGCTTCCCCTCGCTCGTGTCGAGAACCAGCAATACATCCACTACCGCAAGGGCAGCCTGGCCATGTACCGGCTGAAGGATGAGCTGGGAGAAGCGCGCGTCGATGCAGCCCTGAAGCGCTACGATGCCAAGTTCCGGTTCAAGGGACCACCTTTCCCGAGGAGCCTCGACCTGATTGCCGAGTTCCGCCGTGGAGCGACCCCGGCCGAGAACGCGCTGATCACCGACCTGTTCGAGCGGATCACCCTGTACGACATCAAGACGCGCACGGCCCTCGTCTCGCGGCGCCCGGACGGCAAGTGGCAGACACGCCTGACCGTCGAGGCCAAGAAGCTGTACGCGGACGGCAAGGGGATCGAGACGGAAGCGCCGATGAACGAAACGGCCGAGATCGGGGCCTTTGCCGCCATGCCGGGCCGAGGCAGCTTCGCCAAGAAGGACGTGCTCACGCTCACCCGCATGCCGATCCGTTCGGGCAAGCAGGTGCTGACGCTGGTCACTGCCGGCAAGCCAGCCTTTGCCGGGGTAGATCCTTATAACGTCCGCATCGACCGCAACTCGGACGACAACGTCATCACGACCTCCAGTTAGGCTGCCGGGCAGGAGTTCGCGAGGCATGACCAAGTACCTAATCTCCTTTCCGAGCGACGCCATGCAGCTGGATAGCGAGGAGTTGGTGTGCGCCGGCGTGGACTCGCGTGCCGTGATCGAGCAGGCAAAGGCAGCGGGTGTTTACGTGTTCGGTGGCGGCATCGATGAAGGCGTCGATCCGGTGCTGGTGAGGGCCGATGGTTCGGTGACGCGCGACATCTACCCGGGCAGCAAGTTGAACGGCGGGTTCACTGTCCTGGAACTGCCGACCCGGCAGGATGCCGAGGAATGGGCTCGAAAGATCGCTGTTGGCTGTCGCTGCCCGCAGGAACTTCGAGAGTTCATGTACGATCCTGCCAGCTAGTCTGGCTCTCGCGCGATGTTGTTCGCGGCCGACAAGGCCCTGTGCCTTTGTGTCCTCGTCCAGCTTGTCACTGGCGCGCGCGATGCCATGGTGGGCGCATAACGCACCAACAATGAACGGGAGAGGACATGCAGGCGGTTAGGGCGATGCGGGCGGCGTTGTGGCTCCTCCTGGCCACCACAGTGCCCGTCGAGGCTGCACCGCGCGCCATGACCAAGTCCGGCATGGTGGAAGGGGTTCAGGAAGGCGGCGTGACCGTCTTCAGGGGCATTCCCTATGCCAGGCCGCCGGTCGGCCCCGACCGTTGGCGGGCACCAATGCCGGCACCACAATGGACGGGTGTGAGACTCGCGACGCGCTTTGGCCATAGCTGCTGGCAGGCCGTGTCGCCGAAGGGCTTTGGCCCATGGACGCATGAGTATGTGGTTGCGGGCGACATCAGCGAGGATTGCCTGTTCCTCAACGTCTGGTCGCCAGTAAAGCGCGCCGGGCCGCGGCCAGTGCTGGTGTGGATCCATGGTGGCGGCTTCAACTCCGGGTCGGGCTCCATCCCGATCTACAACGGTGCCGCGCTTGCCGCCCGCGGCGCGGTGGTGGTCACGATCAACTACCGTGTCGGCGTGTTCGGCTTCCTGTCGCATCCCGAACTGACGCGCGAAGCTGGCGGCACCCCGCCGGCTAATTTCGGGCTGATGGACGTCGTCGCCGCGCTACGCTGGGTCAAGGCGAACATCGCGAGCTTCGGCGGCGATCCGGGCGCGGTCACGATCGCGGGCCAATCTGCCGGCGCGATGGCGGTGCACGAATTGGTCGCCTCTCCTGTGGCCAAAGGGCTGTTCCAGCGGGCGATCGGGGAGAGCGGCTTGCCGCGCGCACTTGCGCCCCTGGCTCAGGCCGAAGCGCAGGGGGTCGCCTTTGCCCACGAGAAAGGCGCGCCATCGCTTGCTGCCCTTCGCGCCATGCCGGCCGAAGCGCTGCAGCCAGGCCAGGGCGCGAACGCCGTGCGCTTCGTTCCCGTCGCAGATGGTCGCCTGTTGCCGGCGGGACCCTGGCGGCCCGCCAGCGACGTGCCCATGCTGGTCGGGCTCAACGCCGACGAGGGGAGCGCGCTCGGCAAGGATTATGGCTCAACGGATCCGGCGAAGCTGAGCGACTTGTTGCGGACCAGCTTCGGCCCGCTGGCGGGCAGGGCCGCGGCGTTGTACCCTGCTTCCACCGACAGCGAACGCGCCGCGGCCAATGAGCAGGTGCGGCGCGATCGGGGGCTAGGCTCCCTCGACATCTGGGCCGGGCGGCGTGCCGCGACGGCAAGCTCGCCAGTCTATGCCTACCTGTTCACGCACGTCCTGCCCGGCCCGGATGCAAGCCGATGGAAGGCGTTCCATTCGTCCGAGATCCCATACGTGTTCGGAACGCTCGCCGCGTCGCCCGAACGGCCGGTCACCGCTGCGGACAGGAGCTTGTCCGACCTCGTTTCCGGCTATTGGTTGAACTTCATCAAGCGCGGGGATCCTAACGGCGCCGGTCTGCCGGCATGGCCAGCCCTGACGCCGGCTGCACCGCGGGCGCTGGTCATCGACGATTTGCCCCAGGCAAAGCCGCTCCTGCCGCCCAAGACGCTGGCCCTGATGCGCGAATATGCAGCAAGCGGTGGGGAGCCGAGCGCCTTCTGATCGGGCAGGCGCCGTCAGCTGTTAGGCTCGCCCTGTTCCGGGAAGTCGGCGCCCAGGCTCGTCTCCCGGTCCGCTTCGATCGCCTGTAGCCGCTCCTTGAGCTTGCCGGTGACCGCGTCGAAGCCGAAGCGGCCCAGCACAAGGTGACGGGGCGGGTTGTCCCGCTCCACCGCCGCAATGATCGCCTCGCCTGCCCGGACAGGATCGCCCGCCTGCGTGCCGCTGATGGCCTTTGTCCCTTCCATCCGGCTGGCCGCGGTGTCCGCGTAATCGGCTATCGCGCTCGGGGTCTGCCGAAGCGACCGGCCCGCCCAATCGGTGCGGAACGGCCCCGGCTCGACACAGGTGACCGCGATCCCGAGCGGCGCCACCTCGGCCAGCAAGGAATCCGACCAGCCCTCCACCGCGTGCTTGGATGCGGCATAATAGCCCGACCCCGGAAACCCGACGAGCCCGGCGACGGAGGTGAAGTTGACGACATTACCGCTGCGCTGCGCCCGCATGATGGGCAGGACGGCGCGGGTCAGCGCGAACAGGCCAAAAACGTTGGTGTCGAACTGGGCGCGGATCTCTGCCTCGACGCCCTCTTCGGCGGTGGCTTGGTATCCGTAGCCGGCATTGTTGACGAGCACGTCGATGCGCCCGAACTTCTCGTGGGCAGCGGCGACGGCGGCCGCGATCTGCGCCTCGTCATTCACGTCCAGGTCGAGCGCGAGCGCGTTGGGGTTGCCCTCGACAAGGTCGGCTACCCGGTCGCGACCCCGCGCTGTCACCACCGCGCGCCACCCCCGGTCGAGCACCAGCCGCGCCAGGTCGCGGCCGAACCCGGTGGAGCACCCGGTGATGAACCAAACGGGCGATTGCGGGATAGCCATGGGGAAGCCCTTTGATGTCAGAAGATTCGGTACGGGAGCGCTGAACGCGGCGGTGCCGGCTTAGGTCCCGGTCGGGACGCCGGGAGGGTGACCAGATTTCATGATGTAATCAACAAAGGCGCGGAGCGGCGGCGGGAGCAGGCGTCGCCCGGAATAGTACAGGAACGGCCCGGAAAAGGGCTGCCACCAATCCTCCAGCACCGACTTAAGCGCGCCGCTGTTCAAATGCGGGCGCAGCCAATCCTCGAACAGGTGGATGATGCCGCTGCCCGCAACGGCGCTGTCCACCATCAGGTCGGTCGCGCCGCCCGTTCGGATGATCAAGCGGCTGCTGGGCTCGACTCGGACAACCTCGCCCGCCTGTTCGAACTCCCAGGGACTGGTCAGCGCGCCGCTGGCGAAGCGGCCAAGGATGCATGCGTGACCAAGCAGGTCGCGCGGGTGCGCCGGCCGGCCATGGCGATCGAGATAGGCAGGCGCAGCGGCGGTCGCAAAGCGCTGCACCCGCGGCCCGATGGGGACCGCGATCATGTCCTGTTCCAGTCGCTCGTCATAGCGGATGCCGGCGTCGCTGCCGCTCGCCAGCACGTCGACGAAGCTGTCCTCCGCCTCGATCTCCACCCTGATCTCGGGATAGGCTTCCAGGAAACCGGGCAGGATCGCGGGCAGCACCAGGCGGGCGGCGCTGACCGGCACGTTCAGCCGTAATGTGCCCGTAGGCCGGTCGCGCAAGCCGTTGACCATCTCCAGCGCGGCCGCCACCTCGCCAAGCGCCGGCTGGACCCGCTCCAACAGCAGAGTGCCAGCCTCCGTCGGCGTCACGCTGCGCGTGGTCCGGTGGAGCAGGCGAAGGCCGAGCTGCGTTTCCAGCCGTCGTACCGCCTCGCTCAGCGTCGACGCGCTTGCCCGCGTGGTGCGGGCCGCGTCGCGAAAGCCGCGGGCGCGGGAAACGGCGATAAAGGCGTTCAGGTCGGCCAGATCAGCGGGCATTGTTCGGTTTCCTGCACAGGCCGTCCGGATCATGCCGGCTAATCAGTGCAATGCAAGCGCCCTAGATCGAGGTGAGAAATGGAGGCGACGATGCGATCGATCGAACACACGGGCACATATACCATTGGTGACCGGCGGGTCCGGCGGCTGGGCTATGGCGTCATGCAACTCGCCGGTCCTGGCGTTTATGGGCCGCCGCGCGACCGTGATGCCGCGCTTTCAGTTCTGCGCGCCGCGGTCGAGGCGGGCGTCGATCACATCGATACCAGCGACTTCTACGGCCCCCATGTCACCAACCAGCTGATCCGGGAGGCGCTGTCACCGTACCCAACCGATCTGGTGATCGTGACGAAAGTCGGCGCGGTGCGAGGCGATGACGCGTCCTGGATCCCGGCGCAGGAGCCCGACCAGCTTCGCGCGGCGGTCGAGGACAATCTGCGCAACCTTGGCCTGGGCCAAATGGAGGTGGTGAACTTCCGGGTTCATCCCGGCCACCATGGACGGGGCGACCACTCGATCGCCAAGAGCTTCGAGGCGATGGCGGCGATGCAAAGCGAGGGGCTGATCCGTCACCTCGGCATCAGCAACGCAACGGCCGGGCAGGTAGAGGAAGCGCGCGCCATCGCCCCGATTGTCTGCGTGCAGAACCAGTACAACCTTGCGCATCGGGAAGACGACGACCTGATCGACGCACTTGCGGCCGATGGCATCGCCTATGTGCCATTCTTTCCGCTGGGCGGCTTCAGCCCGCTGCAATCCGACACGCTGTCGCAGGTCGCGCAGCGGCTGGGCGCGACACCGATGCAGGTCGCGCTCGCCTGGCTGCTTCAGCGTTCGCCCAACATCCTGCTGATCCCGGGCACCTCGTCAGTCGCGCACCTGACCGAGAACCTCGCCGCAGCGACGCTCGCACTCCCGGACGATGCGGTAGCCGAGCTGAACGGGATCGGCGGGTCGGCCAGCGTAGGTTGAGTCACGGCCAGCCGACGGTTCCCCGCCGTCGGCTGGCTGACCAAGCCCTCGCGTCAGCGGGCGAGCAGCACCCGTGCCTGGCCCGCAATCTGCGCCAGCATGGCTGCGCCCGGCTGTGCCGCGGTACGCGCCCGCGCTACCAGTCCGCGGAACTGGGCGACGCGCCCCGCCTGGTCTGCGAGCCAAGCTTCCACCGCCGCGCCGGGATCACCAGCGGCACGCCGGCCGAGGAAGTCGAGCCGGAGCTGCTGGAAGTCACGGGACAAGCCGGCAAGCAGCAGCCGTTCCCACGGATCTCCCGAGCTGATCCGCGCGGCGGTGCCCTGTGCCCAGTCGAGGCCCAGCGCCTGGCCGAGCCGGGTGAAGGCGCGGGTCAGCACCGCTTCGTCCTCGCCCAAACGCTGGCCGAGATCGGCGAGCCCGACCGCACCATCCATCTCGAACAGCCGCGCCACGCGCCGGGCCAGCAGCGCCGGCGCGCCGACCGCGACAAGCGATGCCTCGATCCGGGCGGAATGGCCGCGTGCTTCGTCCAGCAGCAGTTCGTCGATACGACCCACAAGCTGCGCGATGCCCGGCCGCAGCCGCTCGATTACATGGCCGGGAGCGGTGCCTGCCGGCGTGGCGCGCAGCAGGTCGGAAATGTGCGACCCGGTCGCCGCGGCAATCTCCTCGAACAAGGCGAGCCGGCCCGATTCGGGCATGGCGGTTGCTTCCACCTCCGCCCAGAGCGGCTGGAGATCAAACAATTGCTCCGCCACCACGAACATCGCAGACACGTCGGCGATCGAGGCGCCTTCTTCTTCGGCAACTTCGAAGGGTTGCAGGACGCCCAGGCGGTTCACCATGCGGTTGGCGAGCTTGGTCGCCACAATCTCCCCGCGCAGCCGGTGGCTGTCGATCGCCTGCGCAAAGCGTTCGCGCATGGCGGGCGGGAAGGCGGCGTGAAGGTCGGGCCGCAGTGCGTCGTCCCGGCCCAGGCCCGCTACCTCGATCGCGTCCTGCAGCGCGAGTTTGGCGGTAGCGAGCAGCACGGCGAGTTCGGGCCGGGTCAGCCCCTCGCCCTCCTGCCCACGGCGAAGCAGATCCTCATTGCCCGCCAATCCTTCGACGCGGCGGTCCAGTCGTCCCGCGGCCTCGAACATTTCAACCAGCCGCACATAGCTCGGCATGGCGCGCGCGCCGCCACGTTCGGCGATGGACAGGGCCAGCGTCTGGAGGCGATTGTCCTCCAGCACCAGGTGCGCGACATCGTCGGTCATGGACGCGAGCAGGGTGTTGCGGTCAGGCTCGGGAAGGCGGCCCTCGACCATCTCGCGGTTGAGCGCGATCTTGATGTTCACTTCATTGTCCGAACAATCAACGCCTGCCGAGTTGTCGATGAAGTCGGTGTTGATCCGGCCCCCTTGTGCGGCGAACGCAATGCGTGCCGCCTGGGTGACCCCCAGGTTCGCGCCCTCTCCGATCGCACGGACGCGCAGATCCTCGGCATCGACGCGCAAGCGGTCGTTGGCAGGATCGCCAACGGCGGCGTTGTTTTCCGCGCGCGCCTTCACATAAGTGCCGATGCCGCCGAACCACAGCAGGTCAGCGGGTGCGCGCAGGATCGCGGTGATCAGCGCGGCGGGCTCGATCTCGCCAGCGTCAATGCCCAGCGCCGCGGCCGCTTCGGGCGACACGTTGATGGACTTCGCGGCCCGGCTGTGCACGCCGCCGCCCGCCGACACCGGCGCCGACCAATCGGCCCAGGAGGAGCGGGGCAGGGCGAACAACCGCTCGCGCTCCGCATAGCTGGTGGCGGGATCGGGATTGGGATCAAGGAAGATATGGCGGTGGTCGAAAGCCGCCACCAGCTTGATCGAGCGGCTGAGCAGCATGCCGTTGCCGAACACGTCGCCCGACATGTCGCCGCATCCGACCACCGTGATCGGATCGGCCTGCACGTCCACGCCCTGTTCGGCGAAGTGCCGCTGGACGGACACCCAGGCGCCCTTGGCCGTGATGCCCATCGCCTTGTGGTCATAGCCCTGGCTGCCCCCCGAGGCGAAGGCGTCGCCCAGCCAGAAGCCGCGCTCCAGCGCCAGCGCGTTGGCGACGTCGGAGAAGGTGGCGGTGCCCTTGTCCGCGGCGACCACGAAATACGGGTCCTCACCATCGAGAACGCGCACGCCGGTCGGGTGCACCACCTGACCATCGACGATGTTGTCGGTGATCGACAGCAGCGCGCGGATGAACACGCGATAGCTCTCGGTCCCTTCGGCCATCCACGCGTCGCGATTGGCGGGAGAGGGGAGTTGCTTGGCGTAGAAGCCGCCCTTGGCCCCGGTCGGGACGATAACGGCGTTTTTCACCCGCTGCGCCTTCATCAGGCCCAGGATCTCCGTGCGGAAATCGTCGCGCCGGTCCGACCAGCGCAGGCCGCCACGCGCCACAGGGCCTGCGCGCAAGTGGATACCCTCAACCCGCGGGCTGTAGACCCAGATTTCCCGCCAGGGCAGCGGCGCGGGCAGGCCGGGGATGCGGTGGCTGTCGAGCTTGAAGGCGAGCGCCTCCACGCCGCCGGGCGCAAAGGCGTTGGTGCGCAGGCACGCTTCCACCAGGGAGCCGTAGGCTCGCAGGATGCGGTCGTCGTCGATCGCGGACACGGCATCGAGACCGGCGGTGATGGCGGCATCGGCCGCCTCGACGTCGCCGCCGTCCGGCCCGTGCGCGGCCGTGAAGCGCTCCACCAGAGCGGCGGCCACGCGCGGTGCGCGGCGCAGAGCGTCGACCACGGTTGCCAGGCCATAGGGCAGCCCGGCCTGGCGCAGATAGCGGAACCACGCGCGCAGCAGCACCACAGCGCCCGGTTGCAGGCCAGCTTCCACGATCAGCCGGTTGAACCCGTCATTTTCCGCCTGGCCTGCGAGCACGGCAGCCACCGCCTGCTCGAGCACCGCAGGATCGGCCGGCAGCGGACCGCCCGGCTCGACCAGGAAGTCGTGGATGGCCGAGCGCGTTTCGTCCGACAACTGTGTCGGCAGCTCCTCTATTACCCGGAAGCCGAAGTTCTCGAGCGCGGGCACCGCGTCCGACAGCGCGAGGGCGCCGCCCTGGCGGTAAAGCTTCAGGTGAGGGCGCCCATTGGATTCCGCGAGCCGCACATCGCGCGCTTCCGGGCCGTCCAGGCGAGACAAGCGGATCGCATCTGCCGCGGCTTCCTCTGCGGAATGGGCGTTGCGGTAGCCGAGCGGAAACGCGCCGGCGAAGCGCAGTGCCAGCCGTGCGGCACGGGCCGTCCCGATCGTTTCGCTAAGCGCGGCCTCAACCGCCGGCACCCACCCACGCACCATGCGCGCGACGCGCCGTTCCAGTGCGCCATCGTCGACGGTCGTGGTGACGCCTCGAACGTCCAGCGTATAGCGGAGAAGGGCGACGCCGCTGTCCTCCAGCGCGATCGACCAGTTGAGAACCGCGCCGCCCGCTGCCTCCGCCAGCATGTCGCCGATCGCGACCCGGCGCTGCGTGGTCAGATCGTCGCGCGGCAGCCACACAAAGGCGAACACATGCCGACCGAGCGCGGAGCGCACCGTGCTGAGCGCCGGGCGGGGCCGGTCGGCAAGCGACATGGCGGTCAGCACCAGCTGTTCCAGCGCATCGGGATTGAACGCGACCGCCAAGTCGTGCGGCAGGGCGGACAGGGCGTGAGCCAGCGCCTTGCCATTGTGGCCGCGCGGGTCGAAGCCGAACTTCGCCTGCAGCTCTGCCAGACGACGCCTCAGCACCGGCACCTCTGCCGCGGGTGCTGCCAGCGCTGCGCTGGTCCACAGGCCAGCATGGATCGACAGGCCAACCACCTGGCCGCCTTCCCGTACCGGCAGCACGATCAGGTCGAGCGGGACCGCGCGGTGGACGGGAGAGATCAGGTTGGACTTGAGCAGCAACGGCGCTTCACCGCCGCGACGAAAGTGGTCGAGCGCCAATTGGCGGCTTCCCTCGGCCAGGATCGGCACGGGGCGCGAGGCGCGCGCGACACCCAGCGCCGTGACGGTGCCGTCGCCTTCGCGCCACTGTTCATGGCCCAGCAGCGTCAGCCGGCTGTCGGCAAACCACTGCAACAGCGCAACGCCCTCATCATCACCGCCCTGTTCGCTACCCAGCCTCTTCGCGTCGGCAGCCAATGCCTGACGCAGGCTGGTCCAATCCCCTACCGCAGCGCGCACATCGGCCAACACGGTTGCCAGCACGTCCACCAGCCCGCGCCGGTCGCGCGCGTCGACCCGCTCCACTTCCAGGTAGATGACCGATTCGCGTGCCTCGCCTTCGCCAACGGCGAGCAGCGTGCCCGACGCGTCACGCCGGACGGCGACGACCGGATGGATGATGCGGTCCACCACCATATCCCGCAGGCTGAGAGCCGCGGCGACGGAGTCGACCAGGAAGGGCATGTCCTCGCCGACCACTGCCAGCCGCATGCGGCGCCGCGGGTCGTCATCCTCGGCAGCAAGGGGCGTCAGCGCGATCGCCGGCGTGCCTGGCGTGCGGTTCTGGGCGGCCTCCACCAGGAATCGGGCAGCAGCGGCCTGTTCGGTGTCGCCAAACCCACCCAATTCCCCGGGCAGTGCGCCCTCGGTCAAATGAAGGGCGAGCTGGACGGTGAGCGTCTGGAGATCGGTCATGGCGGGGGGCTATGCGCCCGTCGACGGGGCGGCTCAACCCCGCCGAAACTGTGACCGCTACCTTCTCCTTCAGTCGATCGCGCGCAGCGCCCGGTCGGCCAGCGACGCATCACGGCTGGTGCCAAGCAGGTCGAAACCTCCGCCTGCGGCAATGCGAGCCACGAGCACTACCGTTTCGCCAGTGTCACCCGGCAGGTCGAACGCGACATGGGCAATCGGCGCGCGGGCGGGCCGGGGCGGCTTGGCGGCGGGCACCGGCCGCTTGGCCTCGCGCTCGGCTGCGACCACGCCCTTGATGCCGCCGGGGAAGCTGTCAAGAAATGCGCCAAGGCCGCCTGCGCCGACGTCATGCCGGCGGGCATGGGACAGGACCGCCGCGAACTCCGTCAGGCGCGTTTTGTCGTAATCGGCGCCGAACACCAGCTTCACGACCGGGGTCAGCGGCGCGCGCGCCTGGATGGTTACGCCGGCATCGGCGGCAAGTTCGGCGAACCCCTCCGGATCGGCGGCGGCGGACAGGCCGAAGTCGTGCGCCCGGGCAAGTGCGCGATACAGCGCCGCGCGGCTGCGCGTGTCGGCGGCGCGCACGGCTGCGGCGCTTTCCCGCGCCATGGACAGGCAGTCGGCGAGCGAGCCCGTCATCATCGGGTCGGTGAGCGACGCCATCGCCTCGCTGGGGTCGGCGGGCTCCTCGTTCGAACTGGTCGCTCCGGCCTGGGCGGCGAGCGCCTCTAATACCTTTTCATCGAACGCGGCGCTGGGGCCATCGGCCCAGATCGGCGCGTCACTGGTCGATTTGGGGCCGGCGCGGACGGAGGCGTCGAGCTCTGCGTCGAGCACCGCCTGGGTGCTGAGGTCCACCGTCTCCTTCCAGTTGATCACACCATAGATGAAGTCGATCGTGTCCCCGGTGGAGGAAAATGGCATCAGGATGCCGCGATACAGGGTGGTGCGGCCACGCGTGCCGACGAACTCCGCCTCGAAGCCGATGGGCGCGCAATTGGCGATGATCTGAAGATAATGGTCGGTCAGGCGCGACAGCAGCGAGCGGCTGGGCACGTCCGCAATCTTGTGGATGTTCAGCGCCAGCCCGCATTCTTCGCGCAGTGCACGGCCGAGGTAGGCGATCGAGGGGTCCTCGATGCCCGCCGAAAAGTCGAGCAACACGCTGTGCGCGCCAAAGTCCACGATGCTGTCGGGATCAAGGTCGGCAATCGCAGGGTAGGCGCGCCCCTTCAGCAGCGACACCCAGTGGTTATAAGCGCGAACGTGCATTCGGCGTTCGTCGCCGCCCAGGTCGAACATGGCGTCCTCGATCCCTGCGTCCGTCGCTTCATGCGCCAGCTGCAGGTCGTCGCCGTCGATCGCATCCTCGAAACCGCGCGCGATGTTCATGACCGTTGTCCAAGCCTCAGTAACCGGCAACCATGCCGGCTTCGTGAGCGGTTGTGCATTGGATGTGGTAAACGGGACGTAAAGCCGCTGGGCCGGTCATGTTCGGTCACGCTTGTCAGCCCCGATCCGACCTGTTAAGCGCCGCCCTCCACCCGGCCCTTGCGCCGGCGGCGCCGCTTTAGCTCAGCTGGTAGAGCATCGCATTCGTAATGCGGGGGTCGCAGGTTCGAGTCCTGCAAGCGGCACCACCTTCTCAAAGCATCATAACTTAGGACGGCGGCCCCGTCCCAGGCGGAAGCGCTCTCGCCTTGATAGTCGCTTGGGTCCTACCTGGGTCGCTTTCGGGCCAAGACCAGCCGCCTTCGGCTCTGTATGCGTCCACCAGGGCGGAGGAGTGATCCGCCATGGTCACCAAGGCTCGCACAAATGCGTGGGCTATGAAGGTCAGATTGGGCTTGGTACCCCATCGGTACCCGCACGAGATGATCATAAGCGTGCGGTGCCGACTACTGG
>Ga0210040_10005080_pt1 | contig 16895 bp, 17 predicted proteins | sample CryGeyCG12114_NA_FD_185462 | JGI IMG/M metagenome (GOLD analysis project Ga0210040, IMG submission 185462) | Groundwater microbial communities from aquifer - Crystal Geyser CG19_WC_8/21/14_NA (SPAdes) (version 2) | ecosystem: Environmental > Aquatic > Deep subsurface > Groundwater | place: USA... | reverse complement strand
CTAGCAGCAAAAAAGGCATAAAATACGAGAAAAAATTAAAGGTCATCTCGCAGAAATACTTATTTACGCATCTAAAACCATGGAAGGCTTTGTTTGTGGTCATTAAGTTTTATTCTAATAACAATAATTATTTTTTAACAATCACTATTTGATTTTCTCAAGCAATTATTTTTGTCATAGTTTTTAATTTTTTAAATTTGACTGCAACACTCTGACTTCAAAACTCTGACTGCAATTCTCTGACTGCACCCATTTGTCTGCAACAATGAGACTAAAGCCCAACTCAACACTTGCAATGTCAATGCCAAAAATATTTCCTCGTTAACCTGTACAAGGTACATGTTATGCATCATGCCTGTGTGCGAAATTCTCTCCCTTTCCACTTTTTTTAGTCTTCCTGCGTATGTATGCAATCACGGTCCACAGTCCACGAGTCCACATCTAAAAATCTACTCTCTTTTCCAACATTCTAACGTCGCACGGAATACTTGTTTTCATTGAAAAATCTTCCCAACCAAAAGAATAATTACACTAACATCAGTTTTCCAAAAAAAAATAGAGCCTGCATTTAGCACAGTTCATTCTTCCAGCTATTTAGAATTTAATGAAGCGCCATAACTTTACTTGTTACAGTTTTGCTACTGATGCATCCGGTTCTTATTCTTTCTTACATTGTTTAGTAATCTACTTCTATGGTCGTTACTAACTACACTACAAAACTAAAATATATCATACCGTGCTAACCTTACTACCATTCGTCCTTGTACAAAACTAGTGATGCATGAACATCTTCAACCAACCTGTTTCTCACTGTGTTTGAAATTACATTTACTACAAAACTTTAGACAGCTTATCATATTCCTAACCTTATAATACAAGTTTGTTTATCAGTTATTTATACATTATTAATAACGAGAATTCGAGAATCCTTATTAATCTTTAATAAGTAACAGATATGCATCGCTCATTTACTTTAAGAAAAGTCTCTGATTCATGGCAATGTAGCAAAGTTGCAAGTATGACTTTTAATCGTAATTTTATTATTTTTTGCCTTCAGTGCCATATTGCATGACCATGCATGGTATTGCATACGTCTCACTCATTCATGCATTTCATTTACATAATATGCAATATGACAATCAATGCGGGTAATTTTATCGATATTTCTCTTTAATCTGGGGCTTCTACTGGGAAACAAAATGCAATTTAGAACCATTTCTTAATATTTATGGAATATTTCTCCGTATTATGTTGTTTATTTCGTGTAGAACTATGCAAAATAACAATTTCTATCACCCGTATCTAAATCTCGGGGTATAAAAGCATGCGACTGCATCTGTTTGAAATCATATCATCTTACATTCTATCAACTGAAAGAAGAAACTTGCCTTTACAGTGGGGAAACTAAAATTTTAATTTCATTTCAAGCTTTAAATTTCCATAAAAATAATGTCTCCAAAAATTTTCTGCTTGGTAATTTTGGCAGTCATTGCTCTCAATTTCTGTCAACAAGTCACTGCTCAACAGAATCAAAATGCTATGAATATAGCCAATACAGCTGCTAGCTCAAACAAAAGACCCGGACAGGTGACCAAATACCCTTCTTTAGCATAGTTCAGTTGGTATAGTTATCTGATGGAAAATTAATTGAATTCATCTAACTGAATCCATTCTGTGTGTATTTTAGCCTTCATTCGATGTTTCTGCGTTTGGATCGGGTCAAAACTCTAGGAATTGGAATGCCTATGGACAAGCTGCAGTTGGGACTAAAGTATGGGAAAGTCAAAATAGACGTCATTCCGTAGGTGTTGGAGCTAGTGTTGGTCAAGCTAGAGGAAGATTTGAGGTATTTGGATAACTTAATCTGTAGCACAGTATTCACGCCTGTTGTATTACTATTGATATGCCAATCAGAAATTCATTTAGCCCTTTTGTTAACACAGGGATACAATTGGCATTCTAAACCTAGCTACGGAGCAGGAGTCGGATACACCTACAGATTTGGGGGACGTTAAAACCTTGCATTGCCACCAAACAGTGGATAAATTACAGTTCGGTTATTGTTTCTGTTAATTTCAAACAGTGTTTAGCTACAACTACAACTACTTATTACCTAATACCTTTCAAAATCATTTTTTGGCTATACTTTCAAGAGTACAAACAAGGGCTTGTGTGGCTTATGATACATTCTTTCGTCTATAGTTATAGCTAGTTAATGGTGCATTTTGGCATTTTGGCACTGTAACTAAGTTGATGAAATAAAATTGACAAAGATCATTGTGCTTGTGAAAAAAGTTTCGGTTGTGAATTTATTTTGAACTGTTAACACATTCACTCTCTCACTCAATTTTTATCACTTTCCCATTCATTCCAACAAATTCCATTCGCAAAAGGTGGTTCACAGTTTTCTTTATTAGGAATCCAGCAACAAAGGAAAGCAGAACACCCAAAAAGGCGAAAAAAAGCCAAACATCCAACAATCTTCTTTGGTACCATGTTTGAGAGCTGCCCCTCGGCTTGAGATGCAGGGTATTTTCGTGGCGTAGAACATATTCCACCCACCAGAGGGCACTGTCTAATGGCTTTCTTTCTCGATCTTTGAATAAGCTTGAAACCTTCTTCATGTTTGTTCTGTATCTGTAAATAAAAGGTACAATTTGCTCCTTAAGGACGTACTAATTCTGTCAATCCTAAGCATTTACATACTAAGCATTGTATTGAGCCATCCTCAGATAAAATTTTCGTCGGCATAAAATTACATACCGAGGATCTGTAACGATATCTTGCATAGCATTTTCCAATTCCCCATTAGTTAGATAGTCGATATTTAACATAATTGCAATTTTCTTGGCCTCTGCCATCAGTGCATTATAATATTGATCCGCAAACAATGGAATCACAACTAATGGAACGCCATGATAAACTGCTTCTTGGTAGCCCCCATGCCCTCCATGGGAAATAAAAGCTTTGGTTTTCGGATTAGCTGGAAACATTAATAACAACTGGTTACTGGTGATAGAATGGATAATTGTGTTGTTTGTGTGATATGGTTGGACTTTACCTAATACATCATTTTGTGGAAACCACGGAGCAATTTTGACATTGGGTGGCATATTTTCTATTTCTTTCCCATCATATTTCCATAAAATCTTAAAATTTGGTATGGATCTAAATGCACGGATGAAAGCATCTAATAGATCAACTTGCCCCGAAAATGTATTCATCCTTGCAATGCTTCCGAAACTGACATAGATGATTCCCTCTGATGTTCCGTTTTGGATGAACTGTTCTATATCCTGAAAAGAATTCAACGTTTTCCATTTTGTGGGTTAGTAAACTTTAATTTTTTAAAAATATATGCTGTTTATAAGATACCTGAGTCAAAGGTTTTGCATCAACAAACGTGTGCAAACCGCCTACGTTCACAACCAATGGAGGCAAAGCTCTCGGGACTTCCTCTGAAAAGTGACGTTGTACGAATACAAGGCTAACATTTTTTTCCAGGTCCTCTAACGGAGGCATATTTTTTAATTCCAATTTGTCTGCAAACAATTTATCCAGTTTCGGAAACAGATACTGTGTTCTTAGAAATTGCCAATACAATGACCGCAAAGAATTAAGACACCTTTGATAAAAACTCATCTCCAGTGGATAACTATATTGTACCGAGGGGTAGTAGGAGGATTCATCCAAATAGCCATAAGCTTCTGGAAACCACATGTACGCAGCAGTAGTACTATAGATGATGTGTTTGGCCCGAAATTTATATGCTAATCCAATTCCGCAGTCGTTAAATATTGAGTCAATAATTAGTAGATCGAAATGAGAACTGTTAATAAAGCGTAGGGCATTAGGATCACTTAAAATTATGTCACAAAGTCTGGCTCCCATATCCAAAAAATCATTCCATACAGTTTCTACATTGGATTTCCCATGGATCAATCTCCGACCCAACATGTCGAAATCACGGAGTCCCATTCTTTCTGCAAAATTTACCATGTCGTTTGCAGAGAATTCTACCACTTGTGGGTGTGTGAATTTCGGAGTAGAACCAAAAAAGAAAGTAACATTGTGGCCTTTTTCTGCTAAAGTTTCCACCAATGGCCAAACTGCCATTCGATGACTTTGGGAAGCAAGTCCGAAGAAAAATAGTATGTTTTTGCCAAATACTTCATTGCTAACACTCAGAAGTAATAATGAAACGAAAAAAATAAGGTATCGCTGAGAGAGAAAAACTTTTGACATTGCACAAATCTAATCAAATTAAAACACTTAGCCAAACTTGTCTACTTGTCTTTAAATTGTAAGCTAAATTTCCTTTTTTAGTCAAATTCTGTCTCAAATGCTGAGTTTTTTTCATTAATTCTGATTATATAGCTAGGAAAACAGTTTTAAAACTACAAATGAACCAACTGAGAGTTTATCTAAACTCAAATACCCAACATAACAAAAATCATGTGAATATTTGTTTGCTTCGGTTGATCATACACGAATATCCCATCGTCATTCTAATTGTTTATTTTGAGATTAAATTTGTGACCAATGTAAACAGGAATCGAAACCAGTTAGTATTTATATGTAAAATCATATTATATATATATGTGCTTCAACAGTCAAACAAATGGATGCGTTAAACTTTTATATTTGTATTTACTTGAGATTATGGTTTTAGGTTTAGACTATGATTTTATGTCAACGCAAAGCTAGTCTAAATAGCATACCATAATACGATTTCTAGCAAAAGCTTCCTCACTAACTAGTACTTGCCTTATCAGGCTTTAAAATTTCCTCAATAGTAAATGACTTTAGTCCAGAACTTCTTCTATCATTTGTGCTCCTAACTACGGTACAGCAATCGTTATTTTTGACTCGGGGTACATTTGTTAAATCATAATTTCCCCTCACACAAAGATCTCTGGGATAATCTTGCGGTCTAAGTGAAAATAATGGTGAGGTTAAATAGCCTAAACTGAAATCTTTTATAGACTCATATTTTTGTGTAGCCGTTTGGTGATGACCAATCTGCGGTATAGAAAATAGTAAAGGAAAATGTAAATTTGATTTTTTTGCCAGTTTTTGAGTTCCATTGTTGACAATCATGTTTGATGAAGTAGATGGAGATTCCCTCCTGGTAGATGAAAAGTTTATACTTTCAGGATTCGCAGTGTTGCACTCTTCATTTTGATTTGACGAAGCTGAATTTCCATTGTGTTGCAAAAGATGGTCATTTGGAGTCAGCATGCCAGAATTGCGTAAAATTCGATTAATTGAGCTGATGCTAGGAATCCTAAATTTAAACGCGACAACTTTAAAGTCACAAAGCATGAAAAAGCACAAAATCATTCAACATCCGTTTTAGATTTGTAAATTTTCTTACGTGTTTTGGTCACATAATTTCTGGGACAAGAGTACTTCACGTATTTCCCACGCAAACATTCCTTGATTTTCAGATTTTAGTCGTATGATTTTCTTAACTACGTGTGGAGTAGCCACTTGCTATGTAATCAATAAAAATTGTCAAAATTCATGTTTTGAGGGAAACGTATTTCCGTCTAACGAATAAATGCAAGATTTTTACTGGTATGCTTACTAAATACTTACTTTAGTTTTCTGCCCTCCTACCGCTCCCGGTCGAATTGAGCCTGTCTCGTAAAATCGAGTGAGAATTTTAGAAACACATCCATGTGAAACAAGAAGTTGTCTGGAAATGTCACAAGGACGAACTCCCACCAATGCAAGTTCCACAATTCTTCTTCGTACAAAATCTGGCAACGGTCTTCCATTTACAAAAACTCCCCCAAGTTGGTTCACTCCAGCTTGACCTGAAAATTCAAAATAAACGTTTTCAATCACTTTAAAATACCAGTGTATAGTCGTATATTATGGCTTGAATATAATATGGTGTGTGAATGATGATGCTAATTTGAGAAAGTGTACTAAAATTAGCAAGTCCAAGTTTTTAAGAACAGCTAGTCAAAATGTATTTGTTAATAGTTAAAAATTTTGTAAACTGATTTGATGTATGTGTAAATTCAAAGTTATATTGCATTTTAACAAAATAATAATTTTTTTACTAACCAGTATGGGGCATGTTGAGACTTAAATGTTCCACTTTCACTGTTGAAATTCTACAATTTTGGAGTTTTCACTGGAACAACTTTGTGGACCAAATGAAACCAAATGGTTGTCTGCAGAGACTCAAATATGTTTCAGATACAGATACGGTTCATATGGAAAGACTTTGCTGGTTCCGTTGCCACTTGCCATATTATTTGTTCCACCAAAAGGGGCTTTTACTTTCACAGTGTTGGAGCCTTGGAGCTGCCGAAATGAGAGTAGGGCGAAAGTCAGAGCAATTGAGTGTGTGTCTTCAAATACTATTCTATGCACCTTGGTGTGGAGCAAGGGATGAGCTCTGTGGTTTTATGGATACACCCAGTTCAACCCGATTCGGTTATTTTGACTACTCGTTCAGCCCTCTAGTATATTTTCATGCGCTCTCTAATTTAGCTCCCAGTCAATTCTCAAGAAATCAGTTGAATATATTCGTTAAAAACTTTATGAGTGAATCGTATTATTATACTACAGTTCATGAAAAAACTGCAATGGATTTAAAAGTTGTAAGAAATATGAACGGAAAACGATAAAATTCGAAAATTTATTCTAAGCAGAATTTCAGCTATTTTGGAATGCATATTTGAAATACATTTTCAAAGATTGCTATAGAACATTTATTTTTATAGAAGGAAGTGCTAGTGTAAGTGACAAATAGGGATAAACTACCATCGCAATGCTTTTATAGAATAACTATTTATTTTTCACAACGATTTTCACCTAACTAGGTGTTTCCTTAGTCTAATTGGATGGTTTTTCATTAATTAATCAGCTCTTTAAGGGATTTCAATTTAAAATCCCAGGGTTCCTTTACTTTACTCCTCCATTTAAAACAGAATAACTCCAACTAAAGCCAATAAGCTCTCTCAAAAAGCTGCTCATTTTCTGAAACTAAAACTTTTAAGCCCATAAAGTTTTCACTACTACTTTCAATATACTAACTATACTATGACTCCAACTGTTCTACTCTAACCCACAAATAAGTCTCAAAGTAATTCCCATTGCAGTATTGCACACACACAAAAAGCACCATCTCGTCACATTTGAGTGGCCATGATGATTGGTGTTCAACTCACATAATGCAGAAGGGAAAAGGAATGTTCTCACTCGTTGAGAGTTTCAACTCTGGAGCTGTGCCGATAAAAGATCTCCAGGGAATTGCCCTTTTAATTATGATGCCCTCTTCTCATCATATGTATTCATTGGGAAAACCTTATACCTTAACCAACTACCGTTTTCTTTATTATTTCAGCATTTGTGAATTGCGTACATTCCAAAAAAATGAAGACAATTTGTGTATGCATGAGCAATCAAAATTGATTTTCTTACGTCCAATGCATTATAAATTTTATTTTCAAGCTCAAAAATTGAGTCCAATAGTTTGATCCAAACATTAAATTTTAAGAGAAAGCTGAAAATGCATGAAATAACGCTAATGCATAGTGTAACAGAGCAGAAGCAATTAATGCACAGTTTGCGGTGGTAAGTGTGAGCAGTGTGATCCTGTGATCATTTAATTCCGTGTTACAAAAGAGATGAACTATGAGTTTCCATTGTGGTGGTCCCACATTGGCATATCGGCCATGGCACTCTTCAAACTCAACTCTTTCCAGCCCGTTGAACCTGGAGTTAAATAGTTCTCATTCTTCATTATCCCTTGAGAATCTCTATCTGCCTTCACCATACCATTACCATATGACACCGACACCACAGCTATAGCTTCATTTTGTTCTCATTTCATTAGTCTGTCGAGTTCCTCATCATTGAAGCCTCATCATTCATATTGAAGTTTCGTGAAGAAAGTTACCTAAACTAAAGGTGAAAAATGAGTGAAAACAGTCGAAAACTTACTCAAGAATGGACAAAAAACGTTGGTAAAGGTAGTATAGCTTTTAAATGGGCCTACTCAACGCTTAAATACATACAATGATAAAAGGTATAGCTACAAAGTGATACTCGTAATTGGCAGCGATCATGCAAGATGACAATCTTTATACCAACAAATTCCTACTTCCTGCCTGTCACACTAAAGTTATGGGGAAATAGGGCATTTGGAAATCATGAGTTGTCCCAGGAAATTGGATGCTTTTTTTTGCATGTATTATTTGGTGATGTAAGAGTATACATGAAATATGCTGTCAAACTCTGTTTGTTTTATGACTGTAAAAGAAAATATAAACTTTGCTACTTGAAATTAATTGAATAAATGGGATATACATCGGATGTACGAATAATGCTTCTAAACTTTCGATTCGGGGGTTCGATTCATGGAATTAAAATTTTACCAATTTGTATCTAAAATGGTTATAGCTGGGTCATAAAAGTAAGACAATACTTTTTACCAGTAAGCTCAGCCTATTTTCATGCACAATCTGTTCACTACGAAACATCACTTGTGAAAATGGGCACGACTTACTAGCAAAAATGTTGCCTTACTTTTTTGACCAAATTTATACGCTCTCATTGCTTTCCAAAGCCAATATGAAAATAGTGTAATTGAACCGGCGATAATTTAAAGACCTACAATGGTAAAGTTGACCAATATGATTTGGAGGGAGTATCAAATAGATAAATGATGAGTGTTTGGTGGCGACAAGTTCTAAATACAAAAGGACATCACATGGAAATAAATGAGAAACTAGTGAATGAATGAGTTAACACGACTTTCTCTCCCTTTTGTCAAGAGCTTCCCTCAAGGGATTACAATCTCTCTCCACATGCACACACGTAAACGTTTGACTGTTCCAAATCGAAATGACTATCATCGTGTCGTTTATCTGAAACGAAACGGAAACAGTTGGTTTTACTTCACATTAAAGCAGATAAAATCTTGTGTGACAGCCTTATGAATAACGTATCATCATGTGGACTATTGCTTACTTGCATTCCCTGATGTCCCCAAAAACCAAATTATTGTTTACCATGATGCAAGTGAATGGCGCAACGTTATTTTATTTGAAACTGAATTTTTAATTTTTATTGTAATGGACGCATGTGAATGCAATAAATTATAAAAATGTGCCTTCATCACAGTTTTTGAATCTTTTAAATGTAAACAAAAAATATAAGGAATCAAAGATACGACCAAATAGCACTTTATTAATCTGGGGCATTACGAGAAAACTTGTAATGCATTGATGCAATGAATCAGTAGAATCGACCATCCATATAAATTTTTTATGACTGCTCTTTATACATGGCCAATGAGTGATGATAGCAGATAACCCTAAAATCCTTTGTAAATGCTCAGTAGTAACAAAAACTGATTCCCTAGCCAGTCATTTATGTACAGTTGTCATTATTTGAATGCACCCTTCCTGAAGTTAAAATTTGTTGATTTCCACTATTTTCCTGTGGTTGCGGTTTGTCTATTGCCTTGTATTGTAGCGAGTGGAGAGCCATAACAAGAGGGGTTGTAGAATTTGTATAACAGGTGTAGTGGATAAGCTAGTGAGGAGAGACGGACCCTTTACTTTGTGTTTATTTACATCCATTCTATTCTCCTACTCTTATCTATTCAAAAATAACTATTTTATTATCGCGGACTTTAATGACATTGCAATTAAGTGAATATGAATGGCAATACTAATAATAGCCGCTATGATATAGTATTTATGAATATTTACTTGTTGATGTTGCAGTTGTATAGGAAGTAGAACAACCAAATAAAATTGCGGCATGGAGTTGATAATCGTGTTAAAGCATTGCTCTTGGTTAAAAATATAAAAAAATGAAACTTTTATACATTGTGACAATAATAAGCATAAGTATGCGGCGATATATAGACGTTGAACGCGGAGCGGGTTATAAAGTCCTAGCTTAATACATTTAATTTAAAACAAGAGTGTTTGAATATTTGTTCAGGTGAAGGTTGTACTGGTGCACCTTGAAAATATGAAGAACTATAATCAGTGCTACTTAAAAAACTTAACATTGTGTAATATTTGGTAATCTTAAATCTTGCAAATCATTTCAATGTGAGAGCACTCAGGCAGGATCCGTGCATGGTCTGGTCAAGTACAATATAATTTTCCCATCCTATATGATTTGCGTGCATCATTTAGTTTTTATGCCCACCTGGGCAATTTTCGATTTATTGATCAATTATGAATTCGTATATGCAACTTCTGACAATCTGAGAGGACCCGAAATTGTTAATGCGGTTCAAGCGCAGTCAGATAAATTAACTATGTATATGACTGTATAGACGGTAAAAAAACTAGATCAACGATATTATTTATGTGTTCATGCCATTCGTTCAAAAACAGAAGCATTTTTAAAGTTCAGAAATTCGGTAAAATTAAAATTAATCAATTGAATACTTCAATACAATTTCCATCCATAAATAGTGCACGGAACTAAAACCAATGCACATTTACTGCACAAACCTTACTGACGCCATCTTTTGTTGTGAGAAAATCTACTTGTTTCCGCTCTATGACCACAAATAGTGAAAGGAAGAGGAAGGACATATGATTTTGCATTTATTATCAGCATCAGCTAAAGTGTTTTGAACTATGGGCTATCGCTGTATTATTACACAGGCGATAAATTATAGATAAATAGATAAATATTTAATTGAAATCAAATTGAAGTTGCAGCGTAGGTATAAATGTGAAATTAATAGTTTCCTGCTGTTTTTTTGAATTTTTCTGATTTCCTATCACGTCTTAGGATTTTTGATCGATTTGGAGGAGACCAAATTGTAAAGACTTCTGACTAAAAGGCTTCAAACATTGGCTAAATCGAGGAATAAGTACTGGACATCCGGACGTTTAATTATTATCCTGTTCATCGGATCTGCTTTTTATAGTCAATTAAAGCGTTAGTTAGTTGATTGGATTTTGAAAACTGTGTATGGTGTTATTAGTTGAATTTGTTAGTAAAGTTCAAAATGGATTACGTCGCATCATTGTGTGTAATTTTTTGCATTTGCTTTGAAGGAATTGTTAGTAATGCCGCTTTAAAATCAACAACATTTCCAGGTCAGATGATGATAATGTAGTCGATTTTTATTTAATAGTTTTTGAAAGTCCCTGTTTATTTTTTGTTTTAAGTTTTTGTTTATTGTTTTATAGGCTCGTATTTAGTCAGTGGATCTGAAAATGATCCAGCTGTAACCAAATTTCATGAGCTGGATCCAGCATCTGGGGATGCAATACTCTATCAAATTGTGCCTTTAGAAAAATCAAGAATAAAACGTCAAGTCACATTTTCAAACGGTATGTAAAAACAATTAAAGTCGTTTGAAGTTAAGCTGAATTCGCAGGATATGTTGAATATTTATCATTTTTTACCGTTTAGATAAAAATGAAGAAGCAATTTCTTCAGCTTCTTCGAATAAAGAGAAAAGTAATGGCAATAATGCCACTTTGGTCCCCCTTGACCATGAGTCCGTGTACCCGCACGATCCGTACGTTGACTTTGAGCAAGATCTTCTAAACGAAGATAAATACATTGCTGACAATCATTTAAACAAATCGGAAGAAGTACTTTTTGTAAGTATTACAATTACAAACAAAAATTTTCAATTTTATTGTATCATCAGCATTAGCATAAAATCAAATCAGGTTAATACATAAACCTTGATTAAATGTTTGTTCTTCAGGCTGAAAACCACAAATACTACAATAGCACATTTTATAAGGCTGGAATGATGTTTTGGATCGATCTAGACAGTTTAAATAAGAGTGTGACACATGAGATGTTGTCTAATGCACATCGCAGAGCTGCTGTATGATTGTTCTGTTCATCAATTTTTAGTAAATTAGTACCTTTTAAAATGAAGAACGGAAAAGTTGACTCTGCCAAATGCATTTTTTCACAGACTATCAAGCTTGACTTTGATTTTCCTTTCTATGGACATGATTTGCGTTCAGTCACTGTCGCTACTGGTGGATTTATTTACATGGGAGATCAAGTGCATGCCTGGCTAGCAGCTACACAGTATATTGCTCCTTTGATGGCTAATTTTGATTCTAGTGGCTCAACCGATGCCGCTTTGAGATACTACAGTGATAGTAAGTTAAATATGAAGTTGTAGTCTGCGATGTCGTTTTATTGTATTTGCTAATCTGGATTCAATGCTCCTTACAGAAAATCAATTCACAGTCGAATGGGATAATGTTGAACTTAATGATGCGAATGAAAATAGAACGTTCACATTTCAAACATCATTGTTTTCTAATGGAACCATTGCCTTCGTGTATAAAGATATTCCAGTGATGCCTAAAGATGTGAATGACACTCATCACCCGGTCAAAGTTGGGTTGTCTGATGCGTATATTCGAGATCGTCATATGCTTTGTAAGATATGAGATATTGCCGTATTGTGTTTATGCAAACAATTTAATTAGATGCAGTATATAGTGCTTAACTTCCTCTCTTGTGTATAGTTGTCAAGCAGAAAACGATTTATGAATACCATAGGGTGGACTTGAAAGACCATGAAGTTTATGATATTAGCAATGGAACTGCGATCATTTTCACTCCCTTACGTACTTGTATATCTTTCAAAACATGCTTTGATTGCATGGTGGGTTTGAAAAACTCTAGTTTTGAAGTAAGTTTTGAGTAAATATATTTTTTGCTTCAACTATTGACAGTGGGAAGATTGATTGTTTTGTTATTGGCTATTTGAGGAAGAATTGTTATTTAATTTTTAGTGTGGATGGTGTGAAGCTTTAAATCGATGTTCAGATGGAACTGACCGAATGAGACAAGAATGGATTCAGAAGGGTTGTGATAAAGGAGAAAATCAAGTGGTCACTTTAAACTCTTGCCCAATACCTGGGCGTAAGAAAATTGGGGACACAACTCCTTCTTCCACATCTTTTAACGACCATGGAAAAGGGCACTACGACTCCATGAATGCTGATGACATTCATCATCGTCTTCATGGGGATGAAGTGTCCATGAGGAAAGTTAATCCAGGTATGAAATCTGATACACTTCTGATTTTACAGCCAACAATTTAAATTAACGTCAAGGTTTTAAATGTTTTTTTGATGTGAACTCCAGATGCTGGGGGAATGAGCACTGGAGGTGTTATTGGTGTTCTAGTTCTGGTCATGCTCGTACTGACGTCCATTGGGTGGGTAGCGTACGCCTATATTTTCCCACATTCTCCGTCTGGTCAACTTTTGATCCGGGTATGACTACTAAAATTGCCAAAAATTAATCTTGCAATTATTGAATGTAGTGAATGAGCGAAAATTCTTTAAATATCGAGAAAATATTTATCTTGGTCTAATCTAATTTAATTCTGAATGTGAATGTTTGGATGCGTTTTTTTAGTATCGACCAACGCAATGGGCGTTTAGGAGAGGAGAAGCTCGATACACAGCTGCCTCCATCCATATGTGATCGCTTAAATCTCACAGGTCCCTGTGCTGAACAAATTGAATTCTCATACACGAGTTAACTGCTATTCATCTTTAGAAGAAAATAATAATCTCACGCTTATTGCGGAACACAGGGGGCAAATCTTTCGTTATCATACTAGATTTAAAAAACTTGAAAGTATAAAGTCCAGTGTCTTATAAATCATCATTAAGCTATCTTACTAATCGTACTATCTAAATTATCGTCAATCGTCAGAATCCAGTTTGGATAGTATAATTTGCTGTTTAAAAATATGATATCGAGACTCGTAAAAATATTTAAACTTCCTAACGTGTATAGTTCAGTTGGCTATTATTAACTTAAGTTTTAGATGCTGAAACATGTTTAGTCTTAGTCTTATTTAGGCTTGGTTCCTAGTTTTCTGAACTGATTCTGCTTTAATGTGCTTTTTCGAAGGAAATTGTATATGACATTTACAAACTGCATTTTTGAAGGATATTATCACTTGACACCATTCTTGTGCTTTAGCAAGGTACGTTTGTTTTGCTCTGTATGTATCGTAGAAATGGATATTTGCATTATGTGTAGTTAAAGTGAGTTGGATAGTTATTATTTGCTGGATTGGTTTGTCTACCCAACTGTGCGACTATCATTTTAAAGAAAGTATTTAGGAGTTTTTGCATTTGAAGAAAAAGGATTTTATCAGTGCTATGCAATATAAGTTATTGCATTTTGACAGCTTGCAAGTATCAGTAGAATAGACGGTGACGGCGTGACGGCATACAGGCAATCGAGAGTGTAAAGCTCGCAGAAGTAACCAATGTGTAATAAATATTTTCCTAGCTTAAGATATCGCAAATATTGTTGATATTGTACACCAACTACTAAACCCTAGTTGTGATTGTGATCCTCAGTTATTATTTGAGTATGTAATGTAATAATGTAGCCTACACATTTTTGTACACTGTTTGCAATGATATTCTCTTTCTCTGAATATCCGTATTGTTTCGACAGCAATAATCATTACTTATTTGAAAAAATTGGTTGCATGTATATTGATTAACCAAAGCAACATTATGGATGTGACCCCGGATTCGTACACTCTCTGCCGTATTTATTTGTCAACTATTATCTTATCCATGTAAAGAGGAAAATGAATGTATTTCGTCCACATGCTTGAATAAGTGCATATCTATTTTATTTTTCAGTTGGTGTAATAAATAATGGTGTATGAAAATTTCTGTTTGTTTGCCTACATTTTTAACCCTGGATAGTCTTCAATGGAATGTAGCTATTTTCTCGAGTACATATCTATTATAATTATCATTTAATTCTGTTCTGTTCTAAAATGAAATGTAAAGCTGGGATTTCAACACCTTAGTCCAATGTCCAACATGACCGTGTTTTCTTTATGTTAACGCGGGAGTATTTTAGATTCAAATGGTTTCATTAAATACCATTACCAAAATTATACCGTACACAATACTCACTTGCTCACAACATACAGTCAGTCAATAAGCCGAGGCCGAGAGTGGAGACAAATAGGTAAACAATTTAATAATTTCCCCGATTCATTACCTTACCGTTTACACACAACACATAGTCTATAGAACAAAATACTCCAAAAATTGAAAGGCAAGTTGCTCACTGATTTACACTTCTTTTGGAAAATTTAATGGTTGGTTTTATGGTCTGTAGTCGGATACGTAACTCATCTAACTGCGAACTTTCGATCGTCTTGCAGGGTCTGAAACTAATAAAATTTCTAAATGGAAACCGGGGAACGGGTTGTTGATGATATCAGTAATGATGTCGAACAAGATTTAGAAGATGCAAAGGACGAAGAAGACAAGCCCGTAATCAGTTATCCGTTAGAGGTCACATATTGTGGTCACTGTGGCCTACCTCCCGAAGTATGATAATTGAAAATGTGCTCGCGAGAGCTTCTCTCTATATTCACTGATTTTACTTAACTTGTGTTTTAAAGCTGATTGTAATTTCTCATCGCAGTTTTGCGAATACTTTCCAGACGCTGAAAACTGCAGAAAATGGCTGGAAAGGAATCTTCCATCCGAAATAGCAAAGGTAAAGGTCGGGATTCTTAATGTTGAATGGAAGGAATGAAATTGTATTGCAAACAGTGAGGTGGATTCTAGGATACTAGTCCATCTATAACTACTACTACCAACACTTAATGTATGTAAACTACAGAGATTGATTTGTTTAACCAACCTGTAGTTAGCTGTTGGAGAATCTGGAGCAGGAGGTGAAGAAAAAAGTGGACGCCAAAAAAGAGGTGGAAAAGGTTTGGTACATGGAAAGAAGCCACCCCAACAGGGGAAGAAAGGACCTAAAAAAGTCTGCCTCTCTCGTGCCACTCGAGGAAAAAAGAAATCCGTGACTGTCATCACTGGCTTAACATCCTGTGGTGTTGATTTGAAAACAGCTGCTAAATATTTTGCAACAAAATTCGCATGTGGTTCTTCTGTCACTGGAGATGATGAGATTGTTATCCAAGGAGATGTTAAAGACGAACTTTTTGACATTTTACCTGAAAAATGGCCTGAGGTATGTCGTGAGTAATTACACGCGTTGTCCACAACCTCATGATGCAACGTACAATACGTATAGTTCTATGCTACCTGTGCATGACACTAAATAATCTTGTAGTTTAATACTAATTACAATGTTTGATATCTACTTAATTACAGATTCCTGAAAGCTGTATAGATGATCTTGGGGATCACAAACGCTGATAGCGTGCATAACCAACTAACTGCTATAGTATATAAGATGGCTAAAAATCATTTAAAATAGTAATATATATAGAGGCAAGACGCTAAGAAATTCTTGATAGTTGAAGACAAGGTATCATATCCACTCTTTTTTATTGCGTCCTGATATTGCCATTAATATTCGCCTTTGGGAATAAATAAAGTATACATATTCTTGAAGGTGCTAAATATATATTATTATTTCTTTTAAGGCACGACACAAGTGCACAAGTCGTAAAATTAATGTTATTATTGCATGCAGATTTGTTATTTTTGGTCTCATAAAGTCAAAGATTTGAATAAAAATAAGATTTCCTTTATCTATAAACTGTCAGTAAATTTAAAACGTGTCCTACTGTCCATCAGTCGTACAAGGCAATCCCACAATTCTTTACAATTTTAAATCCGCTAAATGCTGGAAGGAAGGCATGCATACTGGCGCACTCAAACAGCTACAGCACTCAAAAAGCTTATTGAAAGTTGATTATCATGATATATAAAATTAAAGTCTGTTGGATGGTATATATTGATTATTAATTACATCGATTGGTGGTGCAGAATTAATCCTTAGTTCAATTTACCTCCAAGACTAGCCTTAGAAGCTTTCATTTTGGTCCATTCCATTGATTTCCAGTCTTTTATGGGAACATTACAATAATTCCA
>Ga0210040_10005079_pt1 | contig 16903 bp, 8 predicted proteins | sample CryGeyCG12114_NA_FD_185462 | JGI IMG/M metagenome (GOLD analysis project Ga0210040, IMG submission 185462) | Groundwater microbial communities from aquifer - Crystal Geyser CG19_WC_8/21/14_NA (SPAdes) (version 2) | ecosystem: Environmental > Aquatic > Deep subsurface > Groundwater | place: USA... | reverse complement strand
CATATATAAAATCAATCTATCGGATAATGGTTACGCTGCCGGTTAATGGCTTTTCGTCTTTATTTAAGCGGATAATATAATAATAAGTAGCCAGCGGCAGCACACTTCCTTTATAAGTGCCGTCCCAGGGCTGGTAAGTACCCTCCGACTTAAATACCTGGTTACCCCAGCGGTTAAAGATTTCTACGGTAGCCTCCGGGTAATTTTCGATGTTCTGAATTTCCCAGGTCTCATTAATGCCGTCGCGGTTCGGACTAAAAGTATTCAGCACCGTAACCCGCGGCATTACGGTAATGGTTACTTCGTCGGTATCGGTACAGCCGTCTTCGGTGGTAACGGTTACGGTATAAGTGGTAGTCCGGGCAGGGTGGGCTACCGGGTTCGGAATGGTGCTGTTGTTCAGGCCTTCGGCCGGTGTCCAGACATACTGGCTACCGCCGGTGGCCTGTAAACCATAAGTTTGTCCTTCTATAATAGTGGTGTCGCGGCCCGCATTCGCAGCAAATGGGGTAACGGTAACTCTTACGGGCGTACGGCTCGCACTTACACACTGGTTTTGGCTTACGGCCTGTACATAATAAATAATGTCGCTGGTTAAAGGTGGCGTAATAAATACCCGGTCGTAAGAAACCGGCGTACCTCCCGTTTCTTCGGTGTACCATTCGTAGTTAGCACCGGTGCTGGTTACCCGTAACGTAGCCGAACTGCCTGCGCAAGTCCGTATGGCCGGTGCTTCCACTACCGGTACTGCCGGTAACTCTTCAATGGTAATCGCAACCACATTAGAAGCAACCGGCGGGCAATCGGTGCCCGACGATGTTACAGTTCTCCGGAACCACATGGGCTGAACAATGGTGGGAGGCGTATAATCTTTTTCGGTATTGGTACCAATAGCCGGGTTGAAACCCGCGGTAGCACTGGTGGTGCTGCTTTCCCACAGGTAAACCGGCGTGCCGCTGCCCCCGGTTGGGGTGGAGCCGGTTAGGGTAGCATTACTGCCCCGGCAAACGGTGGTTTGCGTGGCAGTAATGGTGTTCTCGGCAATGGTGGGAACTACCGTAATGCTTACCTTATTGCTATATACCGGATCGCAGTTGCCGGCGGTAACGCTGCGGCGGAACCAGGTAGTTTGGGTTAGGGCAGGCGGCGTATAGTTCTGGCCGGTATTGGTGCCGGGAGCCGATCCGAAATCGGCGTCGTTGCCGGTCAGGCTGCTTTGCCACTGATATACCGGAGCAACACCGCCTCCGCTTGGTACTGATCCGGTTAGTTGAGCGGGAGCAGTATTGGTGGAGCAATAAGTCTGATCACCGGTAATGGTGTTGGTAGTAGGGTCAAGGGCTGGTGTAACGGTAATTTCTACCGCTGCTGTAACATCCGTACAGCCGCCCACTGTTAAGCGCCGCCGGAACCAGGTAGTTTGGGCAAGCGCACCGGGCGAAAAGCTTGCTTCGTTGTTGATACCGGTAGCGGGTACAAAGTCGGTGGCGGTAGCGCTGGTAGTGCTGCTTTCCCAGGAAATGATGGCTCCGGTTGCCGGCTGGGAACCGGTTATTTCAGGTGCTTCTTCTCCTTCACAAATAATATTCTGTGATCCGCTAATATTATTCAACGTGTTATTGGTAATTGGTGGTGTTACCGTAATCATTACAATATTGCTGGTATCGGAGGTGCAACTACCAATAGTAACTAATCTGCGGAACCAGGTAGCCTGGGTAAGAGCAGGCGGCGTATAGTTACGGCCATTGTTGGTTCCCGGAGCGGTAGTAAAACTATTCTCGTCGTCGGTAGTGCTTTGTTGCCAAACATAGAGTGGTGATGAACCATTGCCTCCTTCGGGTAAAGAACCCGTAATCGGGCTGGAAATAGTTTGGCCTTGGCATACCTGCGATTGGTTGGGAGCTAATTCAATGGTATTGTTTTCTATGCCGGGAATAACATTGACGATAAAGGTACTCCGGTCGTTGTTCTCGCAATTTTCGTTTACGGCAGCCACGTAATAAGTAGTAGTAGTGGTAAGACCCGTAACCGGCAGCGAAGCGGCCGGCGTAGCGTTTACAGGGGTACCTTGACTCGGAGTAGTATAAAAATTAAAGGTTTGGTTTGCCGTGCCGGGCATAATTGGGGCAGCATTAAGATCACCTGTGCAAATAGTAACAGAACCATTTTGAGCCTTACGCGGCAGGGCATTAATAATGATAGAAGTTGGAGGATTAGCTGGTTGCAAATCTTCAGTTGAGAAGCATTCATTCCGAAAGGTAACTTTTACCGGATAAGTGCCCGGACCGGGAAATGTAATAGTCGGGTTTTCGGTATTGCCGTTCACAACGGTAGCGCCGGTTACTTCCCAAACAATAGATCCTTCTTGAATATTTAAATCGGTGTTAGGATCAAAACTAACACCTAACTCGGCACCAGTTTTAACTACTGGTTGCCCCGGTACCTCTTCGCATATCGGACCACCTTGAAAATTGACTTGAGGGTACACAATAAGTACTTGTTGTTCCGCCACATATTTACCATCATCATCTGTCTCGTCGACTTCTGGCGTTGTTGGATCATCCTCATCTTCCGGCCCGTCCGGATTAGCAGGATCTACGCATGGATTACTAACCCTTAAGCGAATGGTATACCGGCCTTCCTTGTTAAATTTCAGAACTGGTTCTTCCGAGGTTTCGTTGGTTCCTTCTATAAACTCATAGTCTGTAGCCGGTTGCCCGTTACTTTCCACTTCCCACAGGTAAGTTAAATTACCGCCGGTAGATTCATTGGTTAATTCTACCCGCACCGGAACGCCGCAGTCAATTGCAGGCTGAATAATCTCGGTTTTTTCAGCTGTGAAAGATGCTTTGGGTTCTTTCCCGACACTAAAAGGGATGGTGGCACTGGTAGAGCAGGTTGTTGCAGGATCAGTACTGTTTGCTGTTATTGTAATAGGATAATCACCTTCTTCATCGTAAGGAGTCGGATTACTGATGGTTGCGGTACCAGAAAATTCTGCTGGAGTATAGGTACGAGTTTCGCCGTTGCCCCAGTCTACGGTATAGGAGGCAATACCGCTGGTTTCGGTTTGGGTATTGGTTAAAGTTGCCGTTACCGAAATGGTATCCTGATCGTTGGGTACGCAAACCGTTGAGCCCGAGGAACTGGTATTATCAGAAGTATAGGTAATAGAGGGGGGGGAGAATGCTACCTGCCGTTTGATGGTTACTGCTTTTGATATGGCGCCAGTAGCTCCGCAAGTATTACTGTAAACTGTTACTGTTCTGGTGCCTTCTCCCTGGTAAGTATGGTTGATAGTGCCTGTTGTTGAAATTTCATTAGAACCGTCACCGAAGCTCCACACGTAGGATTCTCCGGCCTGGGGAGTTACAATGGTGAAAGTAACAGCTCGGCCGGCACACTGTTCTGTTACATTAGAGATAAAATCTACCGGGCATTGGGCTTGGGCCAGAAAACTACTGCAGAGTAAGGCCAGTAAAAAAAATGGGTATTTCTTAAATAGAAGCACGGAGTATAATTTAGTATTCAAATACACACACTTAAAATAAGTAATAAGATATTATTTAAATAATATATCCGGAGGGCCGGACAAAGCAAATATATTTTGGAAGGAGGAAAGAAATAGAATAAGCTAATTGAAATTCCGGGTTTGTTGCCCGGAACAGGCAATCAGCATTATTCATAAACTATGTAAACTTTAAGTACCAGTTAAACCAAGTATGTAAACTTCTTAAACCAACCTTCCTGTATTAATTAAAAACAATAGTAATAAAGCTTTTTTAAATGTATCCCTAATTTCTGGTAAAAAAATTATATTATGGCTATACCAGTAAATTTAAAGCTAAACTAAAGCAATATAAGCACAAAACGGCTTGGTATAAGAATTTATTATTCTGGTAAATAAAGTATATTATATAAAAATACAGGAAGAAATCCGGAACCGAAAAGCGAGAACGTAGCAGAAAAACGGCGCCGGATTTTCTGCCGGATTGTAAAGAGAAACAGTGAAGCTAGTGCTCCATAAAGATTAGTTAGTCGGGAATCCTGGCCGCCGTTTCAGTGTGTTTTCACCTGAAACAAATTATCAGTTATTCCACTACCCAACAATCTATAGTTTATCAAGCACTAGTGTTATTTAAAAATGCGCTTACGGAAATTGAATTTTACCAGTTATGTGGCGCGGGCGTCCTCACCTGTGCCGGCTTTTATCCGGCCTTCGGCCGCGATAAAATTTAAGTATAATAATAGAATGAATAATGCTAGCGACCAGAAGCCGGAAGAAGTTCAGCCCCGGTAACTACTAACTAATTGATTATTCACCAGGATTAAAGAACAAGTAAAACTTAGGATATTCCTGTATTCTTTATAGAAAAAACTCTTTGATTCCTCAACTTAGGGCCAATAAGTAGCAACTTATTACCCAAAATAGCTACTGGTAATTACAAAATATCATCCCGCTTATCTTCGGTAACGGTAAGCAGTACAGTGGTAATGTTGCGTTGTAATTTTTCCAAGACTTTAAACTCGTATTCGTTGAAAACAGCGGTTTCGTTCAGTTCCGGAATAGTGCCGTAAATCACGTTAATCAGGCCACCAACGGTTTCGTAGTCTTCGCCTTCGGGCAAAGGATAAGGTAGAAAATCGTTTACATCCAGAATAGAAGCGGCCGTGCTTACCCGGAATTCAAAATCCGATATTTTTTCTACCACCGGTACTTCCTCGTCGTACTCATCCTGGATTTCGCCTACCAGCTCTTCCATAATATCTTCCATGGTAACAATACCGGAAACGCCGCCAAACTCATCCGATACAATGGCCATGTGCAGGTGGTTGGTCTGGAAATGCTGCAGCAGGCGGTTTATTTTTTTTGTTTCCGGAACAAAATAAGCCGGCCGAATCAGTTTTTCCAGGTTAATCGGTTCGCTTCGGCGGATGACCACCAACAGATCTTTCACGTACAGCACGCCCACTACATTATCAATGGTATCGCGGTAAATCGGAATGCGGGAGTAGCCTTCGTTAAAAACCATATCCAGGATTTGGTCTTCCGAGGAGGCAATATCCAGCGCTGCCAGTTTGGTGCGAGGTACCATAATCTGCTTAACCATCCGGTCGTTAAACTCAAAAACATTCTCAATCAGCTCGTGCTGGGAATCCTGCATGGCGCCACTTTCTTTACTTTGCTCAAAAAGCAAGCGCAGTTCTTCGGGGCTGTGGGCTTCGGAACCGTGCATGGGTGTAATACCCACGCTACGCAAAACCAAATTAGAAAAGCCATTCAGAAACCAAATAAAAGGGCGGCAGAGGTAATAAAATAGCTGCAGCGGAATAGATACGCCCAGGCTAACCGATTCGGTGCGCTGGATAGCCAAGGATTTAGGAGCCAGTTCGCCAAAAACAATGTGCAGAATGGTAATAACCGCAAAAGATAAGGGCAGGGCAATACTATGCGCCAGGGCTTCATCTTCTGCGAAGCCAAAGGCGTGCATTAGATTAATTATAATCTCAGAAACCACGCTTTCGCCTATCCAGCCTAAACCCAGCGAAGCCAACGTAATACCTAGTTGCGTAGCCGATAAATAAGCATCGAGGTTGTTGGTCATGCCCAATGCCACCTGGGCCAGTTTACTGCCGGCCTGGGCCCGCAACTCTAACTGTGATGCCCGAACTTTTACAATAGCAAACTCCGCTGCTACAAAAAAGCCATTCAGAAGTACCAGAACAATGGTTAAAATAACATTTATAAGCATAGTTTTCGGGGCAGTACCGCTCAGCGGTTTCGGGTAATAAACATCAAAGATACCATTTTAGGTAGTAGATAAAAACTACCAATGCCGGAGAATCACCTTAATTACGACTATGCCTTTATTATATGCAAAAAATGAAAATAAGTTTTCTTTGGTTTAGCCGTTATTTTAACGGGCTAATAAAGTCCCTTTTTCCGGCAGAACTAAATTAATGCTTAACAATGCTGGTAAATCCGTTATTTTTGCATTTATTCTTACCAGTATGCCGCAAGGCTTTTACTCATGAAATTCTCTCATATAATCTGGCTGATACTTATATTTTTAAGCGCACCCTTAGCCGCCGGTGCCCAAATCCTGAAACCTGCCCGCTGGACTTACGATATTTCGGCGAAAGAAGCCAAGGTAGGTGAAGAAGTAGAATTAATTTTTTCGGTTAACATTCAACCTGACTGGTACCTGTATTCCAGCGATTTCGACCCGGATTTAGGCCCTACGGTTACTACTTTTACTTTCGATCCCAACGCCTCTTATGCCTTGGTAGGTAAAATAAAACCTATTAACCCTAAAAAGAAGTACGACGATACTTTTGGCGGTGAATATACTTACTTTACCAAATCGGCCCAGTTTCGGCAGCGCGTTAAAGTATTAAGCCCGGATTTTAAAGTAACCGGCAATTACGAATACCAGGTGTGCTCCGACGTAGACGGTAAATGTATTCCGTTTGAAGATAGCTTTACCTTTAACCAGCTGCAGGTAAGCGGCACGGCTTTACCGCCCGCCACTGCTGCTACTTCTGCTGCCAGCACCGCTCCGCCGGTAACCAATACGGCACCGGGCGCTGCTGTGCAGGTTACCGGCGAAGATAACAGCATGCTGGCCGATGATCCGGCTTTTCAAAGTGTTGTTGCCGAAGCCGATGCCGCCCGCGCGGATTCTGCCCGCCGGGCCAATACCTTGGCCGACGCTAATACCGATACTGCAACGGCAGCAAAAACAATTGCTGTTGGTACCCTGTCTGCACCGCTTACCACTACCAATAACCCCAATGATTTATGGGCCTTTGTGTTGCTGGCTTTTGCTACCGGTTTTGTGGCATTGCTGACGCCCTGCGTATTCCCGATGGTGCCCATGACCGTTACTTTTTTTACCGGCAGCAGCAACAGCCGGAGCCAATCTATCCTGAAAGCTTTGGTTTACGGTTTGTCGATTGTAGCCATTTATACCCTGCTTGGTACTTTGTTTTCTAAACTGGCCGGACCCGAAAGCGCCAATTTTATTAGTACTCATTGGCTGCCCAATCTGCTGTTTTTCTTGATATTTATGTTGTTCGGGATGTCGTTTTTGGGTATGTTCGAAATTACTTTACCGAGCACTTTAGTAAACAAAGCCGATGCCCAGGCCGACAAAGGAGGTTGGTACGGCGTTTTTTTTATGGCCTTTACGCTGGTGTTGGTGTCTTTTTCCTGCACCGGTCCTATTGTGGGCAGTATCCTGGTTTCTTCGGCGGGTGGCGAAACGTTAAAACCAGTTTTGGGTATGCTGGCGTATTCATCGGCTTTTGCTTTGCCTTTTACGTTGTTTGCGGCTTTCCCGTCCTGGCTCAAAAGTTTACCTAAATCGGGTGGCTGGCTCAATAGCGTAAAAGTTTGCCTTGGTTTTGTTGAGTTAGCGCTGGCCCTGAAGTTTTTGAGTATGGCCGATCAGGCGTATCATTGGGGCATCCTGGACCGGGATATTTACCTGGGCCTCTGGATTGTGATTTTTACTTTACTGGGTTTTTACCTGCTGGGTAAACTTAAATTTTCGCACGACAGCGACTTGAAATATATTTCGGTGCCGCGCATTATACTGGCTATCCTGGTTTTCTCCTTTGTAGTGTACCTGATTCCGGGCTTATTTGGCGCTCCCTTAAAACGGTTGGCCGGTTATCTGCCGCCCCAATCTTCGCACGATTTTGATTTGGGCACCATGCTGCAGGGCAACATGGCTGAGAATACTACCGCGTTGGAGACTAATAACAACACGCTGTGCGAAACACCAAAATATGCCGAGTTCCTGGAATTGCCGCACCGGCTTCAAGGATATTTCGATCTGGAACAAGCCAAACGTTGTGCCCAGGCGCAGAACAAGCCTATTTTTATTGATTTTACCGGCCACGCCTGCGTAAACTGCCGCGAAATGGAAGCAAACGTCTGGTCGCATCCGGAAGTATTAAAACGGCTGCGCAACGATTATGTAGTGGTAGCTTTGTACGTAGACGATAAAGCCGAACTGCCCCAAAACGAATGGTACGTATCGGCTTACGATCAGAAAGAAAAACGCTCGATAGGCAAAAAAAACGCGGATTACCAGATAACAAAGTTTCAGAATAATGCGCAGCCTTTTTATATTTTAATGGACCCGGCTACTGAAAAACCTTTAGTGCCGCCCACGGCTTATAATTTAGATGTGGCCGATTTTGTGAAGTTTCTGGATGCCGGCGTACAGCAATATAAAAACCAGGTAGTCAAGAATTAAAATTTAGTTAATTGATAAAAGGCGTTTAATATATCGAGCTTTACAAACAAAAATAGCTTAGATAACTTAGCGCAAATCGATAATTGACGATGTTCTTTATAGCATAAAGGCATTATGTTTGCTTTTAAGCAGGGCATGTATTCCGGTATAAATTAATTTGAAAAGAATACATAAATAAGACTTTCTCTTTTATCGTTTAACTAGTTCTGATAACCACCTAAACTATGCAGGGTGCAGGCAAATGAATAAATTTATTTTCACGCTTCTTTTCTGTTGTGTTAACCTTTATTATCTGGGAGCAAAGCAAATTGCCAAACCGGTCTGTATAACTTATCCGGACCAAAATGATTTTGCTTTAATAAACATAAATTGCTTTTTAGCCCAAAGTAGTTGTGTTTGGGATAGCAGTTCGGGAGAGAGTTGGGAAAATACTTTTTGGAAAGATACTTTAATAAGCAGTAACAAAAGTTACCAGGCTGCCAGAACCGAAAAGATGTTCCGGGAAACTGAAAGTATGCGAAAAGCAGCCGAAATAAGCGTAGGAGAATTTTTGAAAAAACGTTATTGCATCGATAATAACCTGATTAGTTCTTACTCTGAAGCAGAAACCAGCTTGTATAAAGAGCGCTTCGGGCCTAAAATAAATGAATTAGGAAAACTAACCGAAAAGTTAAATGACCTGGTAAAAGCAGGTCCTCAGAAAAAGAACCCGGAGGCGCTCACCAATTATCAAAACCAACTAACCAGCCTGATAAAAACCATAAATAATAGCTTTAACCAGATTTGCGAGGCCGAAGAAACTTTGTGCGGCTGCTACAGTGGTTAAATGATAAGCCGAACAAAAAAAGCCGTTCTATCTGTTTGGGCAGAAAAAACGGCTTTTTATTATTTAAAATTATCCCGATTACGATAATTGGGCTTCCAGTTTTTGGGCTAAAGCATTTTTAGGTACGGCACCCACTTGTTTATCTACTACCTGGCCGTTTTTGAAAACCAGCAGGGTAGGAATGCTGCGGATACCAAATTTAGCCGAAGTTTGCGGGTTGGCATCTACGTCTACTTTACCTACTACAATGCGGCCTTCGTAATCGCCGGCCAGTTCTTCTACTACCGGACCAACCATGCGGCAAGGTCCGCACCACTCGGCCCAGAAATCAACCAGAACCGGTTTGTCAGAATTTATAATTTGTTCGAAATTAGAATCGGTTATCTCAATTGCTTTGTGTCCCATGATATGTACTATTTTAAAGTTTTAATGATAATACGTAATTCTGTAAATAAAGGTGTATTTCTACTTAGTACTAGCATTGTATTTTAATGACTATGCGGTACCATACTAATAGGTTTTTTATCTCTTAAGTTTTCGGCCAGCGGCGATATATCTTGTTTTGCTGCCGGTACACCGTCTTCTAAATAAGTTTTCCAGTTTTCTACCTTTAAATGTTTATTCGGGGCAAATTCATTAGAAGTTAAAACATAACTGCCTCTTTGTACTTTCACCCCGTCTATTACCCGGTTGGCATTGGAGCGCCCATAAACCGAAACATACATGGTATCGGTGTCGCTAACGAAAGCCAAACTAATACCCGGCGAATAAACTGACTCAGAAAATTCAAAAAGATTCGTTTTTTTATCAAAGCTCAAATGCGGATCGGTAGATACCTTGGCTTCGCGGGCCGAAAATAATTTTATTTGGCCGGTACTGATGGCGGCATCGGTTAAAGGTTGCCCAGCATCATCCAGCAAGCTAAAATATATTTTCTGACGCATATAATACTGTTGCGACAAGGCCATTGTGGTACTTACCAAAAACACGATCAGTGTTAAACTTAATTTTGCGCTTTTTGCTTTAATAAACGAGATCCTCTTAACCATAGCTTTAAATTTGTTTACAAATAAATAGCCAACTTGGTTTTTCTGCCAAGCTGTCGGATATAATAACTTACAAGTTTAAATATTATTTTTTCTTTTGCTTTAAAATCAGAAGTATTTTACGGCATGTTTTTAGTGACTTGTAAGTTTTGGTGGTAATAAATGCTGTAAATAAATAGGGTACGTTTTGCTTCTGGTTGAGTAAATACGGATTTTTTGAGATTTATCTTGCAGCAGAAATTTCTATTGGCAAGCCTTTTTGTCCGGCATAATTGGCAGTAATTATATGCCGGAGGTGTCCTGAAATGCTGGTAATTACCTAGCCGGCGCGAGATTTACCTGTGGGTTTAAAAGGCTTATTCATAATAAGTACAATGCCAGAATTAATGAATGAGTGAATATGTGAATAAGGTTTTGATTGTCAGTTTTTTATAAGCTTGTTTAACTTAAGCTAATTTTGTCCACTTACTTAGATTTATTAGATACAGAATCTTATAAAAAAACAGGAGGCCGGATATTTCCGGCCTCCTGTTTTTTTATGTCATTTGCCAAGCTGTTACGGCTGGAAAACTATTTTAGTGAATTTGCTTTCTTTGTTGGTAATTAAACGGGTGATGTAAACACCATGCGCTAATTTACCTTTGTTAAATTCATAGGTAAATGTTTCCCCGGCATCGCCTTCCCGTTCGTCTAAAACGCTTACTACAGCACCTTGCATGTTAAGAACTTCCAACCGGAATTTGCTTTTCTCGGTAAGGGTAAACTCAATATTGGTTTTGCTGTTAGAGGGGTTAGGCCGGACAGATAATTTTAATTCGTCTTGGGCAACTACTAAGTTTTCGCCTGCTAAGCCGGCCATAGCCACCTGGCTGCATGTGCCTAAGTTATCGCCGTGCGTTAAGTGGGCAGCAACATCTTTAGCTACTATACACAGCACTTTGCCATTATGGCAAACCTGAACCTTATCGTTTTTGGTGCCGCAACGTACGTCTACTACATTAATCGTAACCGAAGCGGTTCTGGTACATTCGTTGGCGTTAATACCAGTAACGGTAAAAGTGTAAGTGCCGGCCGCAGTTGGTGTAAATACCGGGTTGGCAATAGTAGTATCACTTAAACCGGCAGCCGGTGTCCAGGTATATTTAAAGGTTGGATCGCCGTTAGCCGTTAAGTTTACACTCTGCGCACCGTAGCCTAAGTAAATAGTTTTGGCATCGCCGCCGGTAAATACATCAGAAGTTGGTTTTACCGTAATAACCGGAGCTTCGCAGGCAAAAACCGGTGGCATATCAAATGCTTCTACCTGGTCGGTTCTGCTGGTGCTTAATCCTTGTTTAGCGCTGTATCCTAAGCCTCTTCTGGCAAATACCTGCCAGATCATTTCCTGGTTAGCACCACCGTAATCTGCCCGGTCGGCAGCCAGAATAGCATCGCGGGCATCTACAAACCCAGGGCTACAAACTTGCATTTTTAAGCCATCTATTACCAATTGCATGGCCATGTTATTACCGCCATCACCGTGGTACAAATCAGCATCATAGCCATATTTATCTACAAAAGCCCAGGTCATATCCCACAGCATGGTTGCCCAAACAAACCCGATACCGTGCGGCGCGGCTAAAGAAGTATTATTAACGGCACCGTAGGTATAGCTGTTTACACTCATGTCGGTGGTGTACGGAGCCGGCCGGATGCCCAGGCCAGTAGTAGGTTGGGCAGAAGCGTAGGTACCTATACCTCTGCTCTTAGTAGCCTTGTCGCCGGTCTTCATGGTCATCATCAGGGCAAACCAGTCGCTCCAGCCTTCTCCGCCTTGTTCGGCATTACCCAAACAGCTGGTATTTAAAGCGCCACCCGTTAAACGGTTAGATATACCATGTCCGTATTCGTGGGCAATAATACCGTTATCAAAGTCGCCGTCAAATTCCGGGCCCGAGCCATCATTTTTCAAAGTAACTACCACTTCAACTCCCGTATTTAACTGCGTTCTGATGTTGCTACCATCGGCCTGGCTAATCATAACGGCCGGAATAACAATAGCCGGATCGGCTGTAGTGGGTGTGCCACCCATGGTAATAGGACCACCGGCCGCATTGTTAATTACTACTACGGCAATAGCGCCGGCTTTTTGGGCATTCTGCACTTTATCGGCAAAGCCACAAGTGCCACGGTATACTACGGCAATGTTGCCGTTAATGGCAGCAGCATTACTCGGCACTTCACAGCCCTGCTCACCAATACCGGTGGCGGTTTGTACCAGTACCAGTTTGCCTGTTACACGGCTAGGAGATAAAGGTTTGCTGAAGGTGCCTTCTATAGCTGAGTAGCTGCCGGCAATAGAGGCGGGCGCAGAAACCTGGAATAAATTGGCATCTGGTATACCGCTCCACAAATACATCTGCATTCTGGGAGCATAGCCATCTCTGGGAGTAGCAAAATTAGCATTATTACGGGTTGTCGCGATATTGCGGCTATCCTGGGCTTCGGCTAATACCGGGTCTCCGCCCAAACCGCCTTTACCTAATACATCCAGCTGGAAATTACCACTGGCTTCATCAAAGCCATACTGATACCAAACATCATGGATGACGTTACTCATGTAAAATAAATTGGTAATGGCCGCATCCCGGTAAGTAACAGGTTGCTTCGTTAAATCAACCGGAAAATCAAAGTTCAGATCAGCGCCGCCATTCGGGCTGTAGTTTGTTAAGTAGCTGTTGTTATTGTCCGGATCTTCGTAAGCATATACGTTATTGCCCCGGGTAACAGTGGTATAAGTTCCAGCCGAATTATACTGCCAGCCTTTAGGCGAAGCATCAGCATCAGCCGCCGCGGCGCTAACCAAGGTGCGGGGAGCGTGGTTGGGGCTCTCGTTGGGTATTGCATATACATTGTAAGAGGCGCTGGCTGCAACCGCGTTGCTGGTGGCGGCCGAAACAGCCTCCAGGAAGTTAAAAGAAGCTTGTTTTTGAATGTGAGTGTGATTTTTATGCAGCATAGTGCTACCAGCTCCCTGGTTATCGAACTGGCAATGCAATACCATGTTGTCTTTATCCAGTACTTTGCCGGTGCTGGCATCCAGGCGTATGTTCCACCAGTTTTGGGCGCTCAATTCGTAAATAGATACTTCCCAGGCTAGTTTCAGGCTGCCATCTTCCATGGGCTGGTAAACCAGTTTTACCGGAATCGGCTCTAACGAAATGCCGCCTTTATTAAATACTACTTCATGGTTAGCACCTCCAATATTTTCTTTAACGGTTAAAGCGCCACCTAAAGAAACATTAAGGTGCCGGGCGGCGGCAGCAACGGCAGCGGCGGCATCTAAGCCTGGTTCAGTAGTTTTAATTTTGCGGCTGATATCTTTCTGAAACCGGTCGCCCAGGCTAATTACTTTACCATCTTGGGTTAGATTCATGTTAGTAACAGCTCCATGAATCTCAATACCCTGGTATTGTTGTTTCAGGTAAAGGTGCCGCAGGCCATTGTGCTTGGTAACTGTTTCGCTGTTAAGCGTCAGGTCCGCAATGTCGGTATCGGCCAGTTTAAGCGATTGCTTGTTCCGAATTAAATAATCGAGGGCAGCTTGTGGAACAGTTCTTTTTTGAATTAATTTTTGGGCCTGGCTATAAGAGGCCTGGTGCCCCAACAGGAATACAACTAATAGTACAAGTTGTGTTAAGGTGAGTAGTTTTTTCTGCATACTTTACTTTTGTTTGTTTTGTTTAATAGAACCAAATATAATGTGCAAAATTTAATATTTTCAAATGCTTATTGTAAAAATTTTAAAGCTAATTGTTATTATGTTAAATATTTATAATAATTAATATTCTTATTGTTCAATTTGTGAGTTGTGTGATCAATGAATGATAAAAGAAAGGAAATGCAGATAAGGTAAAAAGATAGTTTTCAGCAATTAGTTTATTTAAGAGCTTACTAGATAATATATTACTTATTCTGCTTTGACCTTATTGGGGCAACAAGGAGTAGTATTCATGGATAAAGTAATTTATTTATTTATATATTTATATAGATGTAATATATTTGCTTGAATTATGAAGCTGCTTTATAAAAAAGGTATTTGTAGAAAAGAGAAAGATAAAATATTATATGGGGTGATTTTTGGCGCTAAAGTGATAAAAACTAGCTGTTTTTTTAATTTGAGATATTCTTTTAAAGGGGATAGCAAAAAGTGATGTTATTGGCTGATGTTTTTAAAGTACAATAAATATTTTTTTTAGTAACGCCCAATAAAAGTGCTTACTATTTAGTCTTTGCCACAAAATTCTTTTTTCAACTGCTGTTTTATTTAATATATCAGGCTGGTAGATGGTTGGTTATCAGGTAGGAGTAGCCCGGAAAGGTATGGAAATAAGTCCGAACCATGGCAGGAATGTAGTGTGTTGTGGGTAATGGTTATGCTTTTTAACTGCTCTCTATTATTTCTGCTGCTAAACCTTTTCTTATAGAATAGACTGCTTCTGGCAGCAACTTGACGATCAGTAGTTGAAAAGGCTATCCCTCAGACTTTAATGTTAACCGGAGATGGTACTGATACTATCTGTTGATAAAGGTATAATTCAGTACCGCTATTAAAATCATTAGTAGTATCTATTGTAAAGTAAAACAGCTTGCTGTAGTCAGCACCTAAATTAAAATTAGCTGTAGATTGCTTAATAAAATAGCGTTTTTATATCCATAATAGACATTTCTAACAAAATTTAAGCATAAAAAAACTTGAAACCAGCTTGAGCTAATTTCAAGTTTTTTATGAGATGATAAAAAGATCAGCCTGCAGGATTACATTATCAGACAGAGAAGATTTAACCTAAATCTTCTCCGGGAGCAAAATAGCGTCTTCGTAGTTGCCAAGCACCAGTTCTGAAGGAGCGCCCTGGGTTACAGCTTCCACCAGCAGCTTACCACCCACAAAAGCACCTTTCCACGATTCGCCCAGCCCTCCGAAAACTTCCTCCCGGTCGCCGCGGGAACGGAGTTTGTTAAGGCCCACTTTAAAAGCCCGTACTTCCTTAGCGGTACGCTGTGCCCATTTGGTATCGTCGGAGGCAATGGCGGCTACCAGGGCGCCGTTGGAAATATTCATTTCGCCTACCAGTTCTTCTACCCGGTCTACCAGCACCACCGAGTCAATCGGACCGAAAGGTTCTTTAAAGTACAACTCACTCTGGCGCGGTAAATTTACCAGGGCCCGCGGAGCGCGGTATGCCGAACGGTCCTGATCCGGTAAAAACAAGGAATCATCTAGCTTGCCTTCGTACACCGGCGTGGCGCCGGTCTTAAGTGCGTCGGCGTACAGACGGTCCAGGTCTTCGGCCTGGCGGCTATTAATAACCGGACCAAAAGCAATATCGGGTAGTTTATCGGTCGGGTTGTCTACCAGGGTTGGGTTACCAACTTTAAGGCTGCGGATGGCATTCCAGTAGGTTTCCAGAAATTGCGGGAACAAGCGGCGTTCCACCACAAAGCGCACGTAAGCTGTACAGCGTTGTTTGCCGTAGTCGTAACCTTTTTTCAACTGATCGCCCAGGCCGTTCCAGTCAGAGAAATTCCAGATGCCGTAAGTATTCACGCCTTCCATCTCCAGCATGTAACGTTTGTGCACCGAAGCCAGCGCATCGGCAATGTTGCGCCCGTTGTAGCGTCCGCCCACGAAAGAAAGGCAATCGATGGCCTGGTCTTTCACCAGTACGTCGCTTAATTCGCCACCGGAGCCACTTACCAGCGTTACCGGCAAACCGCAGCGGCGGGCAATGGCAAACGTTACGCTCAACGAAATAAAACCGCCGTCGGTGGGCGTTTTGGCTACGGCCGCATTGCCGCAAAGCACCTGTACCAGCACAGCGTGCATCAGCACCGACATCGGGTAGTTCCAGGACGCAATGTTTGAAACCACGCCCAGCGGTTCCCGGCGGCCCAGCATTTCTTCAATATTATCTACGTACCATTGCACGCCGTCGATGCAGCGGTCAATATCGGTAAAGCCCAGCTTGTAGGTTTTGCCGATTTCCCACATTAAAAGTTTGCCAATAAGCTCTACGTTGGTGCGCAGCTGGTCGAGGCAGTTTTGTACACGCTGTTTGCGTTCGTCCAGGTCTACGCGGCACCAGTCGGCAGCTTCGCGGTGGGCACCCTGCACGGCGCGTAAGGCTGTAGCCCGGTCCAGCATGGGCAGGCTGCCCAGTACCGAGCCATCGATAGGTGATATAAAGGCGCGGGGCGTGCCGGGCTCCTGCCAGCGGCCTTCCAAAAGGTTGAGATAGCGGTCCTGCTGATCAAATATTTCGGGAGTTACCTGTTTTACCTGCCGGAGCAGCTCGGCAAACTCAACTTGTGGGGAAATAATTTTTGCCATATTTAAATTTATTTCGGTATTGGAAAAAGAAACGAGGCCTTGCGGGTAAGAAGAGGTAAAATTACCTCTAATCGAACAAGACACTTAGTTTATTTGATTTTTTGCCAAGTACATGATTTTAAGAAAGAGTTTCAACTAGAACAGACGAAAAATTTACTGCTATGTAAGAGCCTATACGAGCAAATGGTTTGCATGAACGTAATTCTTGCTTAGGCATTAAATGGGTAAGTGGCCGGAGTTGGTGCTAAATAATATCACCTGACACGGCGCAGGTTAAGAAAAAGAAATGAAATAATCGGAACCCGGAATAAACTAAAGTTAGAAGTAAGGGCCAGTTAGTAGAATAAGTAAGCGTAGGCGCATCGAAACGGAGACAAAGTAATAATTGTTTTTA
>Ga0210040_10005078_pt1 | contig 16906 bp, 15 predicted proteins | sample CryGeyCG12114_NA_FD_185462 | JGI IMG/M metagenome (GOLD analysis project Ga0210040, IMG submission 185462) | Groundwater microbial communities from aquifer - Crystal Geyser CG19_WC_8/21/14_NA (SPAdes) (version 2) | ecosystem: Environmental > Aquatic > Deep subsurface > Groundwater | place: USA... | reverse complement strand
CTCTAATAAATTTATTTTTTTTCCTTCTTACCGAAAATCTTGCCTAAAAATTTGCCAAGACCTTTTTTTGTCTTTTCTTCCTTTTTTTCTTTCGCCGCCGGACTCTTCTTCACAATTGATCGCCGTTCACTTACTGCCGCCGGTGCTACATTAGCTAAATCAGTATTTGCAATATTTAAATTATAAAGTCTTCCCGCATATAATCTTCGATGATTATCATTGTCATTATAAATTAAAGTATCATTACTGTAGATTTCTACTTTCTCTCCTAATGTTGAAACATCCGTATTGCCTGTGCCTGCAAAAGTTAGCCAGGATTTAGAACCATCGACAGAATAATAAAATTTTTGTTTGTTAACATCGTAGTAGACATTTTTTTGAGGATAATAATAATATTCGTTACCCGTGTTCTCCTCTTTGCCATTACAGGCTACAACCAATATCATCAAGCTCACAATTAAGGCTATGAATATCAAAAATCTCCTCATTCACAAGGCTTTGCCAATTTTAATCAAAGACCATTCCATTAGTGTCATATATTTTTCTACCATAATATAAAGGAAAGTCTTAATTAATTGTCTCGGTCTAAATTAATGCGTTATTGGCTAATAATACAAAATTGATTTTGTTAAAGACCGGTAAAGTGAAAAGGTTACACACTTAATAAAACTTGCAGTGACTGAATACATACCAGCACAAGTACAATTAAAAGGCGCACAAATAATTGAAAGGACGCGTCCCAAGGAAGATCTGTTTTTATTGACAGTAAAACGGCAGCATCAGAAATAATTGATTTTTTAAAACTGATAGACCTTATTACTTCTATTATTGAAGAGTTGTTAGCAGGTCACAAGAACTTATCAACCCATACCATCCTGCAGGTCAAAAAGACCTTAATAAGGCAAATGTAAAGCTGTAATTGAGAGAATCATATTTTGCGTAAACAGAACGGGCTACAAAAAGCTTAACCTTATTATAGCCGCTCTTATGCTGAAAATAAGCGAATTACCAGACAAAAGTAGCAACTACACCTGCTTCGAGTGATGTTAGTACCTGTTTGTCTATAAACTTAATTAATATTAAAGGATCGAGTAGTACGGTTATCGGTCACCCACAATTAGTACTTTTTTACCTTCATGAGTTGCAAGGGCAATATTTTGCAAATCGATTAAGATATTGCTTGCAATATGTACAGAACCGGAGTTTACCAATTTTGAAGCATGGGAGATAATATAATACGAAAGGTTAGTTTTATGCTATTGCCTTATCGTAGGTACTCCATCCAGATTTCAGAAGTCTCAGGAGTGTATGGACCAAAGTTGGCTCATTTTAAAAGCTACGTTTTGCCTTACTTTGAAATAAAATTGCCTCGTGCATCTCCTGGTAGCCAAAACGAAAATCCTTTTAACTTTTATTCTTATTAAAAAAATCAATTAAAGTTCTTACAACTGCCGAATCTTTTTGATATACAGCAATTTTATGTGAACGAAGCATGTAAGAACTTTTATCTGAACTACCGGATAAATAGAAAGTTATAGCATCAGATGCTTTTTTTGGCATATGACAGTCAATACAATTCTCATTTAGCTGGTTTATACCTTTAGCATATAGTTTTCGTGAATTATGGTTTGTATTTTGATGACACGATAAGCATTTTTGTGAATATTCAATAACGTTGTTACTAACATTTGAATGTGGATCATGACATGTGTTGCACGTCATTACCCTGCTTCCTAAAAAGCATTTACTTTCTTTTAATAACTGATACTGGTTTCCGTGGACATCAAAATTTTTCGTTTCCTTATTAGAACCGGGAATAAAGAAATCTGCAAGAGTATCACCAGGTCTGAAATCAAATCTTGATTGTTGTTTCAATTTATCGTTTCCTGAATGACATAAGGCGCATTCATCGATCTTTTGTTGCCTCGAGAGCGAGTTATTTGTAACAATATATTTTGCCTGTTTTTCATCAGGATATGCCTCATGATAATTTACATGGTTAATAGCCGGTCCATGGCATCGTTCACAATCTATTCCATTGACTAATGAGTTCTTGTCAAGTTCTTCAGTTATTCCTGCTGTTGAAGCATTTAGTTGCTGTTTTATGTAAGAGCTGTGACATTCAAAACAATCAGTACCAATAAACCTGTTGAAGTTGATATGGTGGGGAGAAAAACCGGGGCTTGTAGCCCAGCTTTTAACTGATGAATAATAGGATATCGGCAACTCGTAGGTTTGTTTATTCTTCCAGTATAAAAAGGTTTGGGCATTTTTTGTTCCGAAAGCAATGTCGAAACGATGAGCTTCTACTTCTTTATTATTTTTATAAACAACCTGGTACATTCCGCTGTCTCTTTTTTCCATTACAATTTTAAGATCCTTACTAAAATTAAATGTATTGTTTACCAGTTCAAAACTGCCCAAAGTATTATCTGTAGTTACTAATGCTGAAGAATTGAGATGACTTGATTTGATAAACCGATTATATACATCTTTATGACAATTACGGCAAGTGTTTGAACCAACATAAGCTTTACCTCTCGGGTCATTTTTTGCATTATTTCTTGTTGAACAATTAACCGCACAAAAAATAACACAGATAATTATAAGAGAAAGGAAAAATGATTTTTCGTAAGCTTTCATAATAGTTAACCCTTCAGTCTTATAAAAATCATTAGTTCATACATTCAAAACTCTTATTTAATGATTCGTGCTTTGGTGCAACTATTTTTGGTAAACATGTATGTAGTCTACATACATTTTCTGCGGAAAAATGCTTGTAGCATCAGGATTACCCGGCCATTGTCCACCAACTGCTACATCTAAGATTAAAAAAAAGTCTTTATCAAAAGGATAAGTACCAACAGTTACCTGAGATTTATTCAATTCGTGATATTTGTTACCGTCCATGAGCCATTGAATTTTGTTCGCATCCCACTCTATTGAAAATACGTGATAGTCCTGTGAAAAATCACCAGTAGAAAGGGCAAAATTATTTCCACTTTGCTGATGATTGGTAGTTGCGGTACCCCAATGAGCAGTACCATAAATTTTAGAAGGCACTTCTTTATTTACGGACTCCATAACATCTATTTCACCACATGCCGGCCACGGTACTGCGTCAATATTTGAACCCAACATCCATAGGGCAGGCCAAAGACCTTTTGTAGAAGGCACTTTTGCCCTAAATTCTATTTTTCCATAAGTAAACTTTTTTTTGCGTTTCGTTGTAAGCCTTGCGGAGGTATAATTACTTCCACCCAAATTTTCCTGTTTTGCTTCTATAACCAAACTGCCGTTTTCAATATAGGCATTGTTAGTACCTGATGTATAGTTTTGAAGTTCATTATTTCCCCATCCACCAGCACCGGTTTCGTAGTTCCAGTCATTGGTATTTAAGGTGCTGCCATTAAAATCTTCGGCCCAGACAAGAGAATAACCAAAACCGGGATTTTGAATAGATGCTGTACCGCGGTCAAATTTTATTACAGCATTTGATGGATTGGTAATAACAAGGTAAAACTGTTGGGCGCCCTGAGCGGCTCTTCGCCCAATTACAGGAACATCAACTGTAACCTGGGTTGCGTTTGCTGCAATTGTCTTACTACCGGATACAGGAGTAAAATCAACATTTGCTTTTGCTGTTCCTTCTTCAGTAGCATAATTAAATGAAATGGGATTTTTATTGGGATTCTCAACTGAAATAACAAAACTTATTGTTGAATTAACAGTATCACGAGTGCCACTAACATTACTAACCGATAAATAACTTGTAAGGCCCGATGTGCCACTATCATTTTTAGCACAACTGCAAACTGAAATTACCAGCAACAAAAGACTAAATGGAATCAATCTCATAAAATACTATTTCGGAAAGCCGGCCATTGGCCGGCTTTCTATTAATGATTACATAGGTAATACCCGCTTCTTCACAAATTCTCTTTGTTTTATTTAAAGGTTGTATACTACTCCGGTATCATTTTTAACTGATTAACATTACCACTACCATCGCCAGCTCTTAATACTAATGAAGTAGGCGAAATAGAAATAATACGATATACATTTTCTGCGGGCACATCGGTTACACCAATGAAATTAGTAGGTGGTGCACCACTCAACGTTATAGTTGCTATACCTGCACGACCCACAGCAACAGTCTCTGAATAGGTAAAAGAAACATTACTAAAAGAACGGTCAGCCGAACAAGTATAATTTGGAGCTACATTGCCAGCATTAAAAGTTTCACCGTCTGCTTTATAAGTTAATGTATTATTTGTAGAAAAAGTATAAATATCATCTAATTGGCAAGTTGCTAAAGGCCCTCCGGCATAATATTCTGCCGGGTTGCTTTCAGTACCTACAAGTATTGCGTTAGCGGTAGGATTAGGGTCAAATTTCCAGCCGTGACTAGTTAGTAGTTTAAATGTCGTAATATAACTTGGATCATCTGTTGCCACATTAATTACACGGGTTGTAGAGTCTACATTGACCACACCTGTTGCTCTTAATTTAACTGTGTAAGCTCCCTTTAATGGAAAATAAGCTGTATCAGTTGCTGAAGCTTTTACATAACCTTTGCCATCTGCCTTATCCCATTCCAGGCCTGAAGCATACTGTGAGGTGCTGGTTAAGAGATATTTATTTGCTTGTCCGGCAATAGGAGTTGCGGTAAAAGAAGCAACAGCAAAAGCTGCAGGATCATTAGCAGTAACATCTATTGTTTGAGAGGCACTGTCTACACCGCCAGGACCATAAGCGAGCAATCTAATTGTATAAGTTCCTACTTTCGGGAAATATACAGTATCAGTAGATGCCGTTCTTTTAAAACCAGCCCCCTTATCCCAATCAAACATGAAGGCATTTTGAGAAGTACTAGACAAAAGATACCTATTCATTTGTCCCGAAATTGGGGTAGCTGTAAATGAAGCTTGTGCTTTAGGACCTATATCTTTCATATCATAACTGCAGGCAGTCAGCAGAACAACGAATGATATAAATGTCAGCGCTAAAAGCTTGCCATTTCTATTATATAAAGATTGCATATTAAATTTTTAGAAGGTTAGAATACTAATATCCGTTATTTTGAGTTAATCCTGCTGTTCTTACATCCTGGCTAGGTATAGGCAATAACTCATGAATACCGGCTTTGAAACCAAGAGAGCCTAACTCCTGTTGTGCTAAACCCCAACGTACCAGATCTTGGAATCTGAAACCCTCAAATGCAAGTTCTAATTGTCTTTCCGTAACTATTGATTGGAACAAAGCTGTACCAGAAGTGGAAACAGGAGTCAATTGCGACCTTCTTCTCACCATGTTAATATAATCGCGAGCCTTTGTTTCATCAGCAGAACGATAATAAGCTTCAGCAGCCATTAATAATACATCAGCATAACGGATCATCCTCCAGTTAGTACCGTAGTTTAACTCTGCGACATCAGCACCTGAGGTACTTGTTTGCGTCGAAAAGGAACCATATTTTCTTTGGAAATAGCCTTCAAATTCATAAGAATTCGTAGTTGTCCAGTTGCCTCCCATAGCTTTTAATTCATCTACTGACATAACTGTAGTTGCTCTTCTCACAACATCTCCTTCTGCCACAAAAGCATCATACATTTTCTTTTTAGGCACATTAAAGCCCCATCCACCAAGAAGAGAATCAGTAGGTGCTTTAACATAAAAATCGCTTCTTGGCCCCATTAGCTGAATATGTATATTACTTTCAGGTTGCCAATCCCACGGAAAATTGCCCCAGTTATAGTTTCTTAGATTTGTATAGTTAACTTCAAAAATAGACTCTACACCAAACTCGCCTGCCTGCGAAAAAGCTTTTCCTATCGAAGACTCTAAACTATATACACCAGACCCTATTACATTTTCAAACATACTTGCAGCTTCATTCCATTTTTGCTCATACAAGTATGTTTTACCCAGTAAAGCTTGCGCAGTTCCTTTAGATACCCTGAATATTTCGGCCGCAGAATATCCACTTTTAAGAGGTAGATCTGTTATTGCTTCTGTTAAATCTTTCTCTATTTGTACATAAATATCTGCCTTTGCTGCACGACCCACACTTTGATAAGCACTAGGTGCGACATCCGCGGTAATTAAAGGAACATCACCCCAAAGAGTGACAAGATCAAAATAGTTCAAAGCTCTCAAAACCTTTGCTTCGGCAATCAATCTTTTACGTAAATCATTCTCAGAAGTGACGTTATTAATAACTTTATTAGCACGATAAATAGTCCCATAAGCTAAACGCCAAACACCTAGTACAGCCGCATTATTTGCATCCTGGTTAAAATTGTCTAATGCCTGGTATGCTTCCTGGTCTCCGGGACCACTACCTGCAGCATTACTTTCATCACTCAATAAGGTTTTCACCATATGCATACTTGTCCATTGCGTGTTATAATGGGCTTGCAAAAGATCATAAATAGCATTGGTTGCCTGTAAAGCATCCTGATCTGTTTTGTAGAAGGTCTCTTCTGTAAGTTTTCCGGGAACTTCCTGCTCAAGAAAATTTTTACTACAACCCGCAGCCATAACTAATGCAGTCACTCCGGCAATTGTAGTTTTTATAATAATATTCTTCATGTCAATCGTTGTTTAATTTTTTTTAGAAAGTAAATTGTAAACCTACCATAGCCTTTCTTGGAAGAGTGTAAACACCTCTGTCTATACCAATACTGTTTCCTCCGCCGCTACCGCCCTCAGGATCTATACCTGGATATTTAGTAAACGTGAAGAAATCATCTAAAGAAACATAAATGCGTGCATTATGTATCCTTGCTTTTGATGCAGTCTTTTCAGGAACAGTATAACCGAGTTGTAACTGGCGAATACGAAAATATGAGCCATCAAAAACCATAAGGTCACTGTTGTAGATAAACTGGTTATTTGTATTAGCAGCAAACCACCTATTTGTACTGCCAGCACCTGTCCAGCGATTGGTATAGAAAAACTCTGGTTTGTTAGCAGTAGGACGGTCAGTACGGTTGAAACCCATTAACACGTCGTTACCTGATTGTCCCTGACCAAAAACCAATAAATCAAACCCTTTATAACCCAAACTAATACGGCCGCCATAAATTAAGTTAGGATGTGGACTACCAATCATATCCTGATCAGCGGTGGAAATTTGTTTGTCACCATTTACGTCAACAACAATTGGTTCACCTGGTTTAGGTGCGTAACCCGTGATACCTGTTTTAGTGATATATGTGTTGATTTCTTCCTGTGTCTGAAATATCCCGTCTGTTTTATATCCACGGAAAGCCCAGATGGGAAGACCTACTTTAAACACCGTTGCATTCCATCCGGTACCAACACCTGCACCACCAAGTTCATTAGCAAATGCATTTATTTTTGTTACCTCATTTTTATTTGTTGAAAGGTTTCCTGCTATTTCATAGCTAAATGCACTCTTATTTTGAGGCGCATTTCTATAGCTTACATCAAACTCCCAACCTTTATTCCGTACTTCACCACTATTAAGTACATTTAAAGTATTACCAATGAAGGCAGGAGAAGCAACTGCACCTGGTGTAAGTAAATTTCTTGTTGTTTTATTATAATAATCAACAGTAACATTTAGGCGATTTTTTAGAAAAGTCATATCAGCACCGAAATCTAATTGCTCGCTTATCTCCCATTGCAACTCAGGGTTAGGTAAATTGGTAGGTGCAGCACCAACAAGATAGTTTCCTGCAGCATCTACATATCCAGGGTTTATTGTTGCAACTAGTGCCTGCCACTGACCCAATCCCACAGACGATGTACTACCATTTTGACCCCAGCTACCACGTAACTTAAAATTGTTTAATAATCTGCTGGCGTTGCTACTAGTAAAAAAATTTTCATTAGAGACTACCCATCCTAAAGACACAGCAGGGAAAGTACCCCACTGGTGACCAGCAGCAAAAACGGAAGCTCCATCGCGTCTTACAGAAGCATTTAACAAATATTTGTTTCTATAATCATAAGACAATCTCCCGAAGTAAGAGGCAAGCGTTGTGTATGTTGCGTTACTTCCGATTCTGTCTTGTAAATCAGGAACTGCATCTGCATAAGAAAATAACATCTCTTCTTTAAATAAACCAGAATAAGTTCCTCCTATATAATTCCACATAGTTTTAACTGCAGAAGTACCAGCTAATAAAGTGAAATTATGATCGCCAAACTTTCTGTTATAGTTGGCAAAGTTTTCCCACTGCCAGCTAAACCAGTTATTTTGGTAGTCCGAACCACCTGCCTGAGTATTTAAACTTTCATTAGAAAACCAGAAAGTCGGTGTCCAGCCATGTTCTCGTTGAAAAGCCCCATCAATACCAAAACGACTCGTAAACTTTAAACCCTTAAAAGGCTCAATATCAGCAAAAACATTTCCTTCAATTTTATGCTGGTTTAAATTACCATTAGTGGTAGCAACTCTTGCCAAAGGATTTCCATACTCACCAAAAATATAATCAGAAACACCATAATAGTTTCCACTTTCATCTTTTACAAGCGTACGTCCGGCAGCTAATGCAGATTGAGCACGAGCCGACAAAGTACCTGTATATACTACCGGAGTAAATGGATCCATTGCCAAAGCACTACCAATGACAGAACCAAATTCAGAGTTTTCAGAGATACCTCTTCTGGTAATATTTGCATATGAGAGTCTTTGTCCAATATTCAACCAGTTTTTGATTTTATTATCTCCATTAAACCTTACAGTATACCGGTCAAATCTTGATTTATCTCCACCAACAATTCCCTGTTGGGTGAAATAAGTAGCATTGATTAAATAGGTAGATTTCTCTGAACCACCAGAAAAAGTCAGAGCATGTCGTGATAATGGTGCATTTTTAAAAACAGCCCCAAACCAGTCAGTTCCGTTACCATTAAGCGCAGAAAGATCAGCCAATGTTGGTCCACCAGGAGTAATAGCTTCAGCTAAATACTGCTGGTATTGTTGCGCATTCATCATTTTTGGCAAGCGGCTCTTATTTACAGACTGTTGGCTGAGCTGCCCGCTATAAGTAACTTCTGAAGTATTTCTTCTACCTGTTTTTGTAGTAATTAATACAACTCCATTTGCTGCAGACGAACCATAAATAGCAGCAGAAGCGGCATCTTTTAATACCTCTATAGAAGCAACTTCTGATGGGTCAAGATTATCAATACCACCAGTACGAACTCCATCTACTATATATAAAGGCTCTGAGTTGGAATTTGAACCGGTACCTCTAATTCTAATACTCATACCTGCACCAGGAGCTCCGGAAGTAGGTAATACATTTACTCCGGCAGTTCTTCCTTGCAGCGCCTGATCGATACGTGCAGATGAAACTGTAGCCAACTGTTCTGACTTAACTGAAGATATAGCACCTGTAACCTGGTTTCTTCTTTGTGTTCCATAACCTACTACAACTACTTCTGATAAAGCTTGGGAACCTGCTGTTAGAGTAACATCTACAACCGTTCTGTTGCCTACAACCACTTCCATTGGTTGATATCCGATATATGAGAACGCCAAAATTGCATTATCATTTGTTACCCTGATTGTATAACTGCCGTCTGTTGTGGTTGACGTACCATTAGAACTTCCTTTCTCCAGTACTGTAACCCCGGCAAGCGGTGCACCTTGTTCATTAACCACTCTTCCGCTTACCGATTTCTCTAAAGGGGCTGACGCTCCCTTTGCTGCGTCATCTTTAGTTATTACAATCAACTGGTCGTTGAGTTGTTTATAACTTAAAGAAGTATTTTCAAGCATTTTATCCAACACCTGTTGTATCGATGCATTCTCTACATTGATGCTTACTTTAGAACCTTTTGGCAGGATTTCGTCTTTGTAAACAAAACGATATGTTCCCTGTGCCTCCAAGGCTTTTAGAGCTTGTTTCAACGCTACATTCTTAAGACTAAGCTTGATTTTTTCTTGTCCATATCCTCTCCCAAAAGATTGCAGAGTTAATGCAAAGAAGAAAATAATAAATAGTTTGATCATCAAAATTGATTTGACGGTTACACTTGTAGTCCGCCAAGACATACAATGTCCATTTTTTTTCATACTTTAGATTTAATTAATAAAGAAATAGTGATGCCTGTTCTGCAAGGCAGAACTGTTTCAGAAGCGGGGAATGTTGCAGCATTCTCCGTTTTATTTTACTTTTTTTATGGGATTCTTTTCATTTTTATGGCAGTTTTTGTTGAAGAAACTAAATTTCAATCGTTATTTTTTAAAACTTAAAACCGGTATTTAGATAGTTGACTAATCAAACACCGTGGCGACACTACTTATTGTATATTAAGACTTCTTTTTTGTTGATCTCAAACTTGAAATCACCCGTCAACTTCAGCGCTCCCAAAACCTCCTGCAGCGTTTCATCTTCAAATTCGCCGGTATATTGTCCTTCTTTAAGACTTTCGTCTTTTATGATGATCTTTACTCCATACCATTTTTCTATTTTACCTGATACATCCTCTAATGTTTCACTTTCAAAGGCTAATTTATTTTTAACCCATGATGTTTCAACTGCGCTACTGTCTCCATTAAGATGATGCAGTTTGGAAAGAATCAACAATGGCCGATTATCAGTATCAATAGACCGGGAAGGATCGCCGGTTTGTGTTTCAGTTATATTTTGAACAACTAACTTTTCATTAGGCTTCAAAATTATTTTTTTATCAGGACTGTTTCTTAAGGTAACTTCTACCTGCCCACGTATTAATGATGTTTCAGCCGTTTTTTCATCCGGAAACGCTCTTACATTAAATGCAGTTCCCAGCACTTTAACATCAATTGTTTTTGTATGAATAATAAATGGTCTTGTTACATCTTTAACCACATCAAAAAAAGCTTCACCAGTGAGGGCTACTTCTCTTGTATTTTCTCCAAATTTCTTATCGTATATTAATTTACTTTCTGAATTGAGCCAAACCTGGGTACCATCAGGTAAGATAATTTTTGATTTAGAACCTGGCTTTGTAGCGACAATGTTTTGAGAAACTTTACCAGCAGAAACCGGCCCCGAAAAATTATATACTAAAGACAAAATAATAAACAAGGAAGCTGCAACACCAGCAAATAAAAGTATTCTGCTTTTTGTGAACTTACTTTTTTTGTTGCTGACAGAAGGACTATCTTGAATGGGTCGATATTGAAGCTCAGGAGCAGTCGTGTGATTACTTAAGCGGTGTAGATGCTTATTGAAAGCGTTATCTGTATCAGAATTGTCTTGTTGTTTACTTTTCCAGAATTCTTCCAAAAAATGAATGCGAAACGCTAAGTCGGCAGATTCAGTTATAAGCCTGTTTAGCTCTGACAACTCCTCAGGCGAAGCTTCCCCTGATAGTTTTAAACTCACCAATTGCCAAAGTTTTTCCTCTTTCATATGCTCTTGTTATATAAGACAATAAAAAAGAGAAAATGTACTAATCTAAAACGTATTTTTTTTTGATTTCCACGAAGCTGTCTAAAATTAGTTTAGACTTTAATATTAGAACGTAAAGACGCTATGAAAACCTACAGATGAATGGAGCGTCGCAACAAATGATCTGATGAAATACAAATGCTGATTTCCAAAAAAAAATTAGACAGCTTCTAAGCTATAGGCACTAAGACTCAGAGAAATGAGATACAAAGTTTGATTTCATACTCATTGGCAAACTGTCTGCAATCTTTTTGGTTGCAATAGCAACCTGGTTTCTGACAGTATTAGTTGAAATGTTTAGAATAGAAGCTACTTCTTTATATTTAAAATCGCACTCTTTCACCATATAAAATATTAACCGGCATTGGGAGGGTAACTCCAAAATTGCTTGATTGAGCCGATTGATAATTTCGTTAGAAATGAAAGAGCTTTCGGGATTACCCGAGTTGAAAAACGTAGCAGAATCTAAGTCTTCTAAACTAATTACAGATTCTTTACGATGCCTGGTAATATAATTGAGAGAGAAATTTTTAGCAATTGTGTAGAGGTAAACTTTAAGATTGTTAATACCCAAAAGTTCAGCTTTGATAGACCATAATTTAATAAAAACATCAGAGACTATTTCTTCAGCAGCTTCTTTAGATTTTACAAAAGAATAAGAAAATTTAAAAAGAGGATTGTAAAGCATCTCAAATAACTGCTTATATGCTTTCATATCTTCATACAAGGCAAAACGCTGTTGCAGATGTAAAATCAGGTCTTTTTCGTCCACATTCATATTAAAGCAATCTAAAATTAAAGATAGATTTTAATTTTTAAAAACGATTGGTTATGTGAAAATTTTGATAAGAAAAAGAGGTAGTACACGGGACTTATAAACAGGACGGTAAAAATTGAAATAAAAAACCATAAGTTTTCAAAAGCAAACAGCTTTTTTGTTAATCATAATTATTTTGTCACTTACAATACCAGTATACCTCCGGCATTTAAGACAATTTCAGTTTTAGGCTCTTTTATAGCGGCAATTACTTCTTTACTTTTATTAGCATCCTCTGCATAATGTTGTTGTTCTCTAACTGATGTAATCTTCATCTTCGCTGTTCCGTCTACTACGATTTCCTTACCATTTATATCAACCGGAACCAGGAAAGCATGGTCTTTCATTTTTACCATCATATTGCCGTTAGACGTTTGCATCTTTAACCAACAACCTTCTTTTGTACAAACATCTACAACTTTTCCTTTTACCTTAACGGGTGTTTCCACTTCTTCCTTTATGCTTGTTGCTAATTGATTTACATCAATAGCTCCTGTTGCAACAGTTTTTTGTCCGAATACCATGCCTGGTGCAGCAGGGCCCTGAGGTGGCTGTGCAACAGCAAGAAGAGAAATACAAATTCCAAGAAATAGAGAAAGAAGCTTTTGCATACTACTAAATTTAAAAGTAAGATATTAAAAAAGCCACAGAAAAAATCTGTGGCTTTTAAATTTAATTATTTATTGGTCTATCCAAGTTTTTCAACCTGCATATAATTAAGTTCTACAGGTGTGGAACGGCCAAAAATCTTAACCGTAACCTTTAATTTTTTCTTTTCGTCATTTACTTCTTCGATTACACCATTGAAATCGTTAAACGGACCTTCTATAATTTTAATAGTCTCACCGACAATGAATGGCTCGTTCATTATTATACCCTGATCATTCATTTCGTCAACTTTACCAAGCATCTTATTTACTTCGGCTTTACGAAGTGAGATAATATTTCCTTTTGCGCCTTTACCATCTGTTAAAAAGTGCATTACGTTGCTGATATTGCTTATGTGCTGAACCATATCGTCATTTAACTTTCCATCACTCACCTCAATCATCACATATCCGGGAAAATAGTTCTTTTCACGCATTACTTTTTTTCCGTTCTGCACTTTGTAGACTTTCTCCATTGGTAAAAAAACCTGCCTAATCTTTTCACTCCATCCGCTACGGTTCACCTCTTTATCAAGATACTCCTTAACCTTACGCTCTTTTCCACTGACAACCCGCAACACATACCATTTGGTAAGTTCTTGCTCAGCAGTCTGGGGAGTATTTGTATTTGTAGTAGATTCCATTATTTAAATAAAGAGTATATAAGCTTTAACAAATTTTGTGATGCAAAATCCATTATCCAAACTAAAACAGTAATGATAATAGTTGCAACCAATACTATGACAGTAGACTGTTGTAACTGCAACCAAGTAGGCCATGTTACTTTCTCTGTCAACTCCACATAACTCTCACGAAAGTAGTTAGAAATCTTATTCATTGAACTCAATTTGCTAATGTGATAATATAGTAGCGTGCTAATCCTAAATTGCCTTAATTAGCACACGATCTAATCAGAAACATTAAAAGCACGGGAACAAGGATTCGAACCCTGATCAAAGGTTTTGGAGACCTCTATTCTACCGTTGAACTATTCCCGTAAATCATGCCCCAACCCTAAAGGGAGGAGAGCGATTTTAAAACAAAGTACTTAAGCAATGCTTAAGTACTTTGCAGATATAATAATACTTATCCTTTATCCCCCTTTAGGGGTTAGGAGCTTTTACTTTAAAATTTCCGTAACCTGGCCAGCACCTACTGTACGTCCACCTTCGCGTATGGCGAATTTTAGACCCTTCTCCATTGCAATTGGCTGAATAAGTTTTACAGTTAATGATGTATTATCACCAGGCATAACCATTTCAGTTCCTTCAGGAAGTACACACTCACCTGTTACGTCTGTTGTACGGAAGTAGAACTGAGGACGGTATTTGTTAAAGAATGGAGTATGACGTCCACCTTCTTCTTTGCTTAGTACGTAAACTTCACCTTTGAATTCAGTGTGTGGAGTGATAGAACCTGGCTTACAAATAACCATACCACGACGGATTTGAGCTTTCTCAATACCACGTAAAAGCATACCCGCATTGTCACCGGCTTCACCACGGTCCAATAATTTTTTGAACATTTCAACACCTGTAATCGTAGATGTTAAAGGAGCTTCCATTAGACCTACGATCTCAACAGGCTCACCCACTTTAATCACGCCACGCTCAATACGACCTGTTGCAACGGTACCACGACCAGTAATTGAAAACACATCCTCAACTGACATCAGGAACGGAAGATCAACCGGACGTGGAGGAAGAGGAATATATGTATCAACCGCCTCCATTAACTCATCAATCTTAGCAACCCATTTTTCTTCACCGGCAAGAGCACCGGTTGCAGAACCCTGGATGATTGGAGTATTGTCACCATCAAATCCATAAGAGCTTAATAGATCACGGATTTCCATTTCAACCAGTTCAAGTAATTCAGGATCATCGACAAGATCAACTTTATTCATGAAAACCACAATCTGAGGTACCCCTACCTGGCGCGCAAGAAGGATGTGCTCTTTAGTTTGAGGCATAGGACCGTCAGTAGCAGCCACCACAAGGATAGCACCGTCCATCTGAGCAGCACCTGTAATCATATTTTTTACATAGTCAGCGTGACCAGGACAGTCAACGTGAGCATAGTGACGGTTTGCAGTTGCATATTCTACGTGAGCAGTATTGATAGTAATACCCCTTTCTTTTTCTTCAGGAGCGCCATCTATATCATCGTAATTTTTCTTAACCGCTAAACCTTGTTTTGACAAAATATCGGTAATAGCGGCAGTCAAAGTTGTTTTACCATGGTCAACGTGACCAATGGTACCAACGTTAACGTGAGGTTTCTCCCTCTTGAAGGTCTCTTTTGCCATTTTATTTGTTTTATATTGTGTTTTTAAAATTTCGAAAGCTTATTTCGATGGGCGAAACTAAGCTTTTGTTCTCATTAAATTTTTGCTTTTATAGATATACAGTAATAAAAGGTCAGACTTTTACATTTTGATATCTTATATAACACCAAAACTCTGCTTTGCAGAGTATTTTTCTTTTAAACCGTTATTGTATAGAAGAGGATAAGTAGCTTAAATTCAACTTTTATCCTTTTATTATTTTTAACGGTCTTCCAACACCTCGAAACCACGAGCTGTTGATGAGAATTGAACTCACGACCTCTTCCTTACCAAGGAAGTGCTCTACCCCTGAGCTACAACAGCTTTTAAAAAAAAGACATTGAGTCAGTGGGCCATTAAGTCAATAAAAATTTGAAATAACTTATTGACTTAATGTCTTAATGACTATTTATGAGCGGAAGACGAGTCTCGAACTCGCGACCTATAGCTTGGAAGGCTATCGCTCTACCAATTGAGCTACTTCCGCTTAATATTTACCATGTATAATTTATGATGTACGTTTTTTCGTTTCCAATTCATAAATCATACATCCTACATCACTTCATAATAAGAACTGTGGGCAGAGTAGGGTTCGAACCTACGTACTCGTGAGAGAACAGATTTACAGTCTGTCGCCTTTAACCGCTCGGCCATCTGCCCAAATAAATTAACTATTATTTCTAAAACTAATAATAATACTTCTGAGCCGAAGAAGGGAGTCGAACCCCCGACCTGCTGATTACAAATCAGCTGCTCTACCAACTGAGCTACTTCGGCTTATGATGCAATATTCTGTTACTTAAAAAGCGTTTCAACTTTTTAAGCATATTATTATTTAAAAAAACTATAATTTAACTATTAAAGAACTATTTTAACCCGTTTTAAACGCCCTATTGATTTTCGGGATTGCAAAGGTAGGAGAAAAGTTGAAATACCAAAATTTTGTAAAAAGTTTTTTAGAGAAAAGTTCTACTCCTGGGCTAACAGTTTATATTAATGCTCTGTTATCTGAGGTATTCCTTTTGTGGGATTGGAGGGGTCAATTATAACATTGATCGAATCACTTTTAATAACAATATTTTTAATTACTGCACTATCTGTGTATGCTTTATCATTTACCAAATAACCAAACTTAATTAAAAGTCTGTCTTTTTCAATTCTTTTTCGTTCAAAAACTTTTGCTCTAACTGTTTCCTGGCTATCGCACCCAACAAGCATAAAAAACAGAACTGTTATTAAAAAAAAATTGTATTTCATATGTATATTTACAAAGGTGCAATAAAAAGGCCTCCGGGGAGGCCTTTTTATTTATCAGAATTAACTTTATGCAGCTTGTTTTTCTTTTCTTCGTTTTAATTGATTTACTATGGAAAGATACGCGTTGTCAAAAGACTCTTCAAATGATTTAGAACTTGCTTTTACAAAAAAATCATGCTTCGGAACGTGTATCCGCAATTCGACAATCTTATCTTTTAGCGTATGAACTACGTTATCCAACTTTAAAAACACGTCTACTTTTGTTATTTTGTCGTGAAATGTGTCAAGCTTTTCTAATTTTCGTTTTACCAAATCAATTAGCTTTTCATCACCGTCAAAATGAACAGTTTGAATTCTTACATCCATAACATTGCTGTTTTAGTGAATAATTAATATAAAGAACTAATGTACACTTATGCCATAAGCAATTTTCTCTTTT
>Ga0210040_10005076_pt1 | contig 16906 bp, 12 predicted proteins | sample CryGeyCG12114_NA_FD_185462 | JGI IMG/M metagenome (GOLD analysis project Ga0210040, IMG submission 185462) | Groundwater microbial communities from aquifer - Crystal Geyser CG19_WC_8/21/14_NA (SPAdes) (version 2) | ecosystem: Environmental > Aquatic > Deep subsurface > Groundwater | place: USA... | reverse complement strand
CTGCCCCCATCCGTGCCACCACCCGCCCACAGAGGCGGCGGACTAACCAGGGACCCGCGCTCGATTTCCTCTCTCCGCCTTTCCCGGGGATCTTTGAACGTGTCCGTCGATGTTGTCGGACTCCTTCCTCGACCAGACATCAGGTTCGATAAATTCCACTTGCTAGCAGGACTAGGCAAGCTTGCCCCACGAGGTCGCGATGTTACAGGGACGGAGAGGTAAGTTGCGGTTTGGTTCTCGTTGCCCCAGTCGGGCGAGGGGGCCGGCATGTCGATACGATAGGTACTAGCTGCACCTTCTGGGCTGGCGGCTCGGTGATCGCGCTGAAGAAGTAAACGGAGTAGTTGCCTGCGCTGGGCTTCGTCTTCGGGGATGTCGTAGGGGAGGAGTTCCTGGATAGAAGATGCATCATTGTAGCCACTAGAGTGACGCGCAGGACGGGGGGCGCGGGGACGGCGGCGATTGTCGAGCTTTTTTATCTGGTAGAGGCGGCGGTAGACGACTGCGGCCAAAACGCCTATGGTGATTGTGGCAAGGCAAGAGGTGATGAGTGGAATGTAAATATATGCCTGCGTCGGGACGGGGAATTTCTTGTGTAAAGCGTGGTTCATGACGGTGACGAAGATGCCCATGAAGCTTGATGTGAGAAGAGGAAGAAGCACACAATCGAATATGAAGAGTAAGGAACGGCTAAGGAAGCCGACAGACATGCAGAGGATGTAGCCGACGATGAGGAGGATGCCGGCTAGAGTGGTCAGGGTGCCGCGGGAGGGTCTGAGGTTTGACTCCTCGGAGGTGAAGACCTCTGCGAAAAGAATGTATGCTCCCAGCACGAGCCATGATGCTGTGGTCGCGATGGCGCGGAAGTAGGCAGGCTGCTGGTCGCGTTCGGTATACAGGTCAAAGACGGTTTCGCGGGTTGGATGATAGCCAGACCTGCCTCGTGGCATATTGGGTCACCGTGAAGGTGAGGTAGAGAAGAACATATGGATGTAGGCAGTATGCTGGACTTCTTTTGTGGTGGTGTTGAGAATCGAACTCGTAATTCCCGGCTTCGAGGGGGGCCTTGTTTTGCTGACCAAGAGGACGAGGGTTTGCCTCTGAGACTGTCGAGTACAAGTAGCAGGCTGACGCACGGTATGGACTGCTTGGATCGGAGGAACGACAGAATTGAACACCGTGTAGAACGCGATGTGAAGAGGAAAGAGACACGAGTCGTTAGCGCAGGCAATGTAGTCAGCATCGGTCGCGGGAATAGGACCTTGCTTGCTCAACTATGAAAACAGGCTAGGCTTGCCAGGGTCAGGGTATGGAGATGAGGCACAGTGAAGGCCCAGAGGCGGGTAGGCGGGCGCGGTGCCAAACTTGAAGCCCGGACTCGAAAGCAAAGCCTCCTTATCCTTAGCCTAAGCCACACCGCCGACAGCCAAAACGTGGGAGCTATCCAGTAACTTATCCACAGTGTCCACTGCAGACTGCAGCCAATGAAGGAGCGTGCAAACATGATCGGCCGCGTTTCAGGCCTGTTCCTCGCAAGGCTGACCAGCAAGCTCAGGCATTCGAAATGGGGAAAACCACAAAAATAGCCGGCTGTAAATCGACATCGACATCGACATCTTTGACACCATGCAAGCTCTTACACAGTACAGCAGACCTAATTAGGTACGCGACATGTATCTCAGGAACACGGCTAGTCCAATGGGAAAAGGTTGAGCTCGGGCATAGACATGGGTGAGAATCGAGCCGATGGCATAAGTGCACATTCGAAACTTATCGTGACAAAGCAGCCTGTGGAGCACACTGTCGACAAAGTCCCAGCCTGAACATAGATGGGCCTAAATGAGAATACAGCTTGGTTGTCAAGAATCAGAATGCGGAACATTATAACTTGATAATCTTTGAGATCTAGCTCGTGCTGTCCAAGTGTAGTAGTATCTATCTATCGTGCCGTAGCACGAGTGTCCTTTCGTTTACATAGTCTCCCAAAACGCCAATGCTTTGCTCGTCATAAATTCGTGGTATCATAACTATCTTCTTGCCAAATGCATTCACCATCTAGCCCCTTACTCGTAGAGATCCATGTTTCCACCGTTTGGACCATCCTCGATCTCCAACATGGCATCCTCCTCGTCAATCATATCTTCATCATCCTCCATGTCGCTGTCGGTGTGGTTGGGCAAGACAGTAACTCTGCCGTCTTCCAAGACAACTCTGGCAACCTCACCATCTTGGATAGCACCGCGTAGGAGCAGTATCGCCAACCGATTGAGGATTTCCTTTTCAAGGAGTCGCCCCAGCGGACGAGCACCATATGCTGGCGAGTATCCTGCGGCCCCAAGGTAGTCCTTGACTTCCTCTGTAGCATCGATGAAAATCTTCTTGTCGTTGGCCTCGAGCCGTTTTTGAATTTCAGCGAGTCTGAGGTCAACGATCCTACGAATCTCCCTCCTCGTGAGACGGTTGAAGATCACAATAGAGCTGATCCTGTTTAAGAATTCCGGCAAAAAGTAGTTCCGTAGAGCGTTCATGACAAGCTCTTGCGTAGTTGGGTCAATCTTGCCGTCTGGTGCATTATTCCGTGCCAAATACTCGGCACCAAGATTGCTTGTCATCACAACAATACAGTTCTTGGCATCGATGACTCTACCTTGACCATCAGTAATCCTACCATCGTCCATGAGCTGTAGCATCACAGTCAAGACCTCCTTGGCTGCCTTTTCAACTTCGTCGAATAGCAGAATTGAGAATGGCCGGCGTCGAAGTGCTTCCGTCAGTTGACCACCAGCATCATGTCCAACATATCCTGGTGGTGCACCGATCATCCTCGATAACGAGTGTCGTTCTTGGTACTCAGACATATCAAACCTGATCATTGCCTTGGGATCGTCGAAGAGAAATTCGGCCAGCGCCTTGGTCAGCAGAGTCTTACCAGTACCGGATGGACCGCAGAACAGGAAGCTGGGTGGCTGATTGGGATTGGCAAGACCGGATCGCTGAAGTCGGATCGCGTTGGAAACCGATTTGACAGCTTCTCGCTGACCGATAACCACACGCTGGAGATGTTGCTCCATGTGCAAGATCTTGTCCCGCTCAGAAGCGCGAAGCCTTGTGACTGGGATGCCAGTAGAGCGGGCAACAATAGAGTTGATTTGCTCAGGGCCGACGGCATCGGTAACGGCAATCTCGCCCACGGAACCTGTGCGAGCGTGATTCTCAGCGTCAGCTTGGACTCTGGCTTGCTCCATCTGCTTGATCTGTTCATTAACATCAGGGATAGCGTAGTATGTCAAGTCGGATGCAGTCTGAATGTCGTTCGATCGCTCGGCCTCATCGCGCTTAGCCTTGAGCTGATCAAGCTTTATCTTTGCTTCTTGTATGTTCCTGGACCGTTGCTTTTCTGCCTCGTAATGCTCCTTGAGTGGCTCCAGCTCTTCCTTGACGTTGGCAGCTTCTCGTCTCGCCTCCTCCAATCTCTGTCTGGCTGTGGGATCAGTTTCGCGGTTGAGAGCATGAATCTCAATTTCAAGCTGTCGGAGACGTCGTTCCATATTGTCGAGTGCTTCTGGTTGTGACTCTCGAATAACACGGACATCGGCAGCGGCCTCGTCAATCAGGTCAACAGCAGAATCTGGCAGTCTGCGGGCCGTGAGGAACCGTGCTGCGAGATTAGCTGCAGCAACGATGGCACCATCAAGGATAGTAACACCGTGATGGACTTCATAGCGTTCCTTCAAGCCACGAAGAATGGAGATGGTCTCGGCAACGCTGGGTTCCTTGACCAAGACCTGTTGAAATCGTCTCTCGAAAGCAGCATCCTTCTCAATGTACTTGCGATATTCTGCAAGTGTGGTAGCACCGATACAGTGCAGTTGACCACGAGCAAGCATAGGCTTCAGAAGATTTGCAGCGTCCATGCCACCATCACCGCTAGCACCGGCGCCCATGAGAAGATGGATCTCATCAACGAAGAGAACGATCATGTCCTGAGAGTCTTCGATCTCCTTCAACACACCTTTCATCCTCTCTTCGAACTCGCCTCGGTATTTGCTGCCAGCCACCAACGACCCCACATCGAGAGACAACAATCGGCAGGCAGCAAGGTTGGCTGGTACATCGGCATTGACGATTCGTTGGGCAAGACCCTCGATGACAGTAGTTTTACCGACACCAGGCTCACCGATGAGAACAGGGTTATTCTTGGTTCGTCTCGACAAAATACGAACGACGCGTCTGATTTCTTCTTCTCGGCCAATGACAGGATCCATCTTGCCTTCCCTAGCCATGGCGGTCATGTCTATTGTGAACTTCTTGAGGTTCTCATTCTCTTGTTCCGAGTCGGCGGTTTTCGAATCGACCCTCTTTGTGCCTCGGATCTGCTGGATAGCCGAGTCGACAAGTTTGGGGTTCGGGATATTGGCTTCAGCTAGAGCTGATTGGATCTTTGCGTCTTGAACCAACGCAGATATCAAGTGGTCCACAGCGACAAAGCTATCCTTCTGTGTCTTCTGAAGCTCATTGGCAGAGCGGATGACCTTGGCCAACTGGGGAGACATGGTAATGTGGTCTGGAGGAGGGTCTTGGGATGGTAAACGAACGAGTTGTTTCTTGAGTGATCTGTCGAAGAGTTGACTGTCACCATGAGCCCGCTCTACCACCTGCTTGAAGAGTGGAGCCGAAGTATGTGCGTGTGAGGCATTGGCCGTCGTTTGCTGGTCCTTTGACTCATCTGGAGGAGGGTCGAACAGAGCAACTGCTAGATGTGTAGGTAGTATTTGGGTGTGTGCGTATTGTTCAGCGAGGGCAGCGGCGTGGCTTAGGCCAGCTGCAGCTCGGTCAGTGTATTGAGCACCGCCTTGAGCCATTGTTGCGAATTGCTGAAGCACAAGTCCGCGCTTGACGTGTGGTATTAATAGTCAATTTGATTGTGTAATATGTTCGAGAGGACGAAAAAAAGCACGACTTAGGAGCACAATGCAGCTTTAATACTCAAGAAGCTGCGTGAGCCTTGCTTGAAGCGTGAGGTGCGTTAGGACGGTAGCGACGAATTCCTGATGCAGAAGTGACGTAGATCCTTCCAGAAAGCACGAGTGGAATCACGTGGTGTCTGGCACTTTCAGGAACGAACTGGTTGCAACCAATCACGGCGAGCTATCTCCGGGCTCTTCGAGCACCATCCATACCTACCTTGGGATTTGCTAATCGCGTTATCATCCTAACTATGGAAGACGACCTCGTCATTGACACAGGACTCCCAAAGCCCAACAGCGACCTCGCTGAATCTTACCAACATCCTATAGTGGAATCGATACCCCGAAGGTTCTTCATCAACGACTCTTCGCTGTGAATCTATCATCCTTTCGGACATCTGCAACCCCGGAAGACAAGCATTTCGCTTACGAACGTGTCCGGTATGAAAAGTGGATAAGGCATCAGTGCAGGAGCAATGCGAGGTATGGTCGAGGAGCAATGCCGGCACACGCCGATCTTGTTTCTCGAATAATTCGCACGCTTTGGCTCGAGTTTCCTTCCATCAGCAACACTCTTCTCCAATAACACACTCCCGTCTTGTGTGGTCGACCAGGCAACCACATGATAGAATTTCCGCATACCTTCCGTAGCGCTGGAGAAGAAGACCCGAGAAGATCATGGGTGTGCAAAGACTTACAGGAGAAGCTTCAAACTTTGAGGAGGACGAAAACCATGAAAGCATGCTTGGTCTGGATGTTGAAAAGGACGTCACCGTTGCTGATCGAGTGATTCATTTTGTTGCCTTGTAGTACCAACAATCAGCCGTGTAAGCAGTAATGACCGTTCCACCACGTTCAGCGTAATTCCAACAACGTTTGCTCTCGCGCACGAGACAGGAACCTTTCTTGCGATATCCTCAAAACTGGTTCCCCATGTTGTAACCTTACTAATCAGACCTTCATGGCATACTGCTTCATGTGATGGTAGTCAGCCATATTCTCGTCCACAGTCTTGCGGATGATAGTGGCCCCTTCCTCGCCATATTTCTCCTTCCATTCTGCGTCCCATTCGGCTTCGGTCTTGGTCTTCTTCTTCTGATCTACGAATTAGCTCGGTGTGAACTACTGGCAGGTGCAGTGACTTACGTGTGACCTCGGTTTCAAGTTGCACGAATCAATGGCATCCTCATGGAAGCCGCTCCATTTTTCGAACGCAGCCTTTGCCTTCTTCTGATCCTCCTCGTTATCCCAGTCTAGCATCGATGGGTCGTAATCGAGGCCAACACTACGACAATAAGCGTGGATGACGCCATCTGGATTGTCCAGAAGGTCGTCAGCATCCACGACGCAGATTTCAGCACCTTTAGTGTCGCCATTGGTGGTGCCGTTGGTGGTGCCGTTGGTGGTGCCGTTCATTGCGCCATTCTTGTGGCTATCCGTCTTCGCAGCGAAGTGCGGACCAACATGACCAGCGGCTCGGAGGTAGTCAAAGACTCTACGAACCTCGTCATAACCAGCTTCATTCGGATAGAACTCGAAGAAACCAGTCATCTTGTCCAATGGAGGAATAGTACACCGGTAATACGACGGAATGCTAGAGTGCGGGTCGCGAATGAGGAAGGTGTAGTGAAACTTTTTGAGCATCTCCTCCGGCACCACTGTGGGGTTTCCCGGCTCTCCCTTAGTGCCATAGGGGAAGGGAGCCTTACTGGCCGAGCTGCCAGCCTTGTGAGACTCTGTGCCGATGCCGCGCTTCTTACCGAGGAGTGAAGGAGCAACCTCTGCTGGTTTCCCCTCGGGTGGAACTAGATAATGAATGATGTCTTTGATGAAGACACGCTTTCCCTGCTCTATGGGTAAGTATAGTTCAACGGCCTAAAGAATTTGCTCAGAAGCTCCCATGACGGCACAGCGAAAGAGAGACGAAGACAGTGAACGTGTATCTTCGTTCGACCATGTCCTTATCACAGGGTACGTGACTTGGGGAGTTGTCGCTTCTTGGAGGTAGGAAATAGAAAGAGGAGTGCCGATCAGCAAAAATCAAACAGGAGCATCACACCTCAGCTCCGGCTTGCTCGATGCCGTCGAAGATGGTCTTGTAGGTAGATTCGCCAAAATTGCTCGAAGTGCGAGTCGCTTCATCATTCTCATATCGTACGCTCATACGCTCAGGTCTGATTTGGTCAGCAAACGCTTGGTCGACATGATGATCCTTGCCCACCCATAGTAAAAAGCATCGCCGAAAGGCTCGTGGATACATGACAAGTCTTTTCTGGTCATGAAAACACGCTCGAATGCCGTGCTACAAGCACGCGGATGCGTAACACAGAAGATAGGTTTGGCCATCTTCTGAGAGACGTTGCACTCAACGACAATTTTACAAGTCGAAAGAGTCGATCGTCTCGGTGAACGGGTGGTGGTAAAGAAGGTCAGGTCTTACGACCAGAATATATAGCCCCTTTCGGTCAGTTATATGTAAGAATCTCTTGTGCTCGGTTTGCTAATCTCAGCAAGACGAGGATGGATATCAGTCAAAGCAAGTGCCTTTAGACGTGAGGTACTTGGTTTGCACAGAATTGGTCAAACAGACTTCGTTCCGGCTTATATCTAAGGAACCGGAGGAAAAGTCAAACAGAGATCGCAGTCAGGGACGACCTGGAGCATGTGGGAGCCATACACAGTATTCGTCATACTGCAGAGAAGCACCGAGCTCTCATGAAGTGCTTCGAGGCTGTAGTTGGTTGAATTGGTTGAGAGAGACGAACTGGGACCCGCAGAATGGGGCACAACCAAGTGTCCCAGGCGTCGCAAGCGGCGGCACCCCGTCCATCCACGTCCCACCGACAGGGTTTGAGTGGCGAGCTTGCATTTTGCGAGTTATCGACGAGAATGCCACGGAGCTGGAGCGGCCGGTTGCTCGATCTGGGACAGCCATGAACGTGAAGTGTTTTGTATAGGCCAAAATGCTTGGTTGAAATGGAACGCTAATTTTGGCGAACGGTGCAACTTGAAGATCAGATTCAAATAGAGTCGATGACGTCAATTGTCCAGACCGGCACCTGCCACCAATGTTTGAATGCAGCCTTGGAGTTTGAGTCTACGAGTAAAGTTGAAGTGCCAGTAGTAATTAGTACTAGTCCTAGGAGGGAGAGTCCGCTCAGAGTCGGCGATCGGAAACTTGAACCTGGCGTTGACTTGGCGTCAGGGCGAGATCCACGAGCAGACTAGTGTGGTGCTATTGACAAGTGCGATTTGCAGGGTCCACCTCACTCAAGTTCAGGCTGGCAACTTGAAGCTCCCGCCCGGGAGGTGTGTTCAGAGCCTATTGCCAGTGCCCAGGTGCCACCTGGACTGGGAACTGGAACTTCCAGACTCGCACTCACTCAAGTTCAGCTGCACAATCACTGCACTCGCAGCCGAGCCAACTTCAACTTGGGCGCACCGTGACTGCCAGTGCACCTGGCACCTGCAAGTTTCAAGCTTCCACACCATCCTCCGCCGCCCCGGCGTGCCCCTCGTGCCCCTCCCGCGTTCATGTTCACGAGCTGCCCGAGGTAGGAGTACCACTAACTTACTATACCACATCTACAAGTACTTTGTACAGTACCTACCTGCTGAGGAAACCAGTAGCCTGCCGCCACTATTCCAGAGGACATCTCCCTGCCAGTGCTCGAGTCTGCATTACTTGCCACAGGTACTTGCAGAAGTTATGCTCGATAACCTGCCTCAGGCTCGGAAACAAGAACTTCAAAGGTGAGCCAGCCTAGCGCCAGCGGATCTACCACTCCGGCGCACTCACGCCTCTGGCTAAGTATACACACCTACGCCCCTGCTTATATAGGTGACTTCGCATTCCTACACCCTGTGTCGCGCCATCCTTTGCTCTACTCGTACACTGACCGAACAGACCCGAGCTCCTATCACTGACAAATCCTCAACATTAGCCCGATTTCCTTACTTCTCTACACGCGCTTCCATAATCTGACCGACACCCTAGAGACACTTCCTCGTCGAATATAGCCTCAACCCACAGTAACATGCTTCCTTGGTTCAAACAGCCTCCTAGCTCGCCGCCTCCGGTCGAGTCGCGACCCCTTCATCCCTTCTATCCCGTCGAGATCGACATAGCAAACTACATCGCCAACGACAAGCAAGTGCTGGAACTTGTGCTGACCTTCGCTGGGGGTTCAGCCGTGATTTTAGGGGCCACCTGGCTTGCCGTATCGCGCATCTCGCCTCATCTGAAGGCGACAGACAAAGTCACAATTTTGTGGTTCTTTCTCAGTAGGATAGTGACAGTGGTGTCTATGAGGATTATCTGACACTATGTACAGGCGGGACAATCCACCTTTTCTTCGAAGGATATTTTGCATACAACCATTCGCGTATGGGAGGGGCCAATGATCTTTTCGGCCAGTTATGGAAGGAGTACGCCATGTCCGATTCGCGGTATCTAACTTCGGAGCCATTCGTGCTGTGTATGGAGACCATTACTGCTGTAAGTCACGACCGCTTCCCTCGACGCTTCACAAGACTAATACATGGTGCAGATCTGCTGGGGCCCGCTTTCATACCTCATGGTTTACTTAATTACAGTGTCCTCCCCAATGCGCTATCCGCTGCAAGCCATAGTCTCGTTGGGGCAGATGTACGGTGATCTTCTTTACTATGCCACCAGCATGTTTGACCACTACTACAAAAATGTTTCGCACTGCCGACCGGAGGCATACTACTTTTGGTTCTATTTCTTCTTCATGAATTTCATCTGGATTGTAATTCCTGGCCGTGAGTTGGTCCTACTTCCCATCCTTGGGCGATCTAATACCAGATAGTGCTGCTGTATCAAAGTCTGTCCGTAACAACTTCAGCCTTTCGAGCACTTGACAGGATGTCTCGATCATTACAAAGTGCTGGTGGATCGAAGCCTGGAAAAGCCAACGGACATGCCAAATGAACGTAACTATCCAAGACAAAAACATGTCTTGAGAGCCGGAGCTTGTTGCTGAGGTTCAGGTTAGACGAGACGTCCTTCGACTACTGTCAAGCACGGACAGCTGAGATTGATACGGACAAACAAGATACTTCACTCTACACTCTCCGGTCTTGGTTGTCTTCAGGGTGATCTCAGCGTCAGGCGAATTCAAGCACTACCTAGGTATTTGTATAATGACAGCAACAGCAACAGCAACTGCAACAATAGAAAGCTGTGCGAAGCTGACGGCCTAACGTAATGACAGAGGCCCTTACAGTGTTTGATCCGTTATTGTGGGGAGGAGGAAACGTAAAGACGGATCTTACGCGAGTGTAAGTTACCACGAGAGGGATTCAGGAAGACTCGGATGTTACGGACGTGCATGTGACATCGCATACTTTGGGGGTTGGATCCTTTCCTTGGCGAAGTACAAACTTCTGTGCACATCAGGATGGTCACGGAGGTATATACTGGAGGGACTCAAGGTGTGAAACGTCTACCTTGTATCTCGTGATGTTGTAAGCTTAGAAGCAGTGGCAGTTGGATTCCTACGTACCTAAGGTTAGGTTTGCGGCTCCGAGTCGGCGAAGGCAGGTACCTAGAAATTAAGCTTGTACAGGCTCGCTGGGCATCATGATTGGCATATCAGTGGATGCACGCCCAGAGCATATCGATTCGTGGGCTGCGGCACTAACCACATTTATTATTATAGAGTGTTGACAAGATTAATCTTGACCATGACAGGTTGACAGTACCTTTGCGAATCAATGTTCGCTTGAGATCTTACCTATGCATCGGCTATCCAGCCACAACAGTGGCTTGTCAACGTTGCTGGAGTGACATTCGCGCCTTGCCGAAAGCAGGGAATATGGCAGGCTTGTTGTTGGTGGATGTGGATGATCCACACCAGGTGGAAGTTGGCGCAACCTGGAAGACACAGCACCACTGCGGAAGGACATCCTGCATGTGCGTAACCGCAACCGCAGTCCAAGCTACTGTAAAGCAGTCCCATGTTGAAGTTCCATGCGCCGTGCATACTACCCGTGCATAAGGTATTTCGTGACTCTCATGCACAAAACATACACACTTCAGACGCAACTGCGCAGAACGACAGCGCGTAGACACGACGAACCACTGCCCTTATGTCGAGTCCACCAATGCAAACATATCCAGAAAAAGTATCACTTACGATAAGGACGCAGTAGAACAAGTCTGCTTGTTCAGCGGGAATCAGCAATATCCAATGTCACCTCCACCCCCTTCCGGCCGTCACTCTTCCAATGTGCGCCGAAGCGAACCAGCATCGCCCAAGACAACCTCAAACGCGCCAGGTCGACCGGATCTATCTTCTGTGCAAGATCGCATACGCCAATGGCAGATACAAGGAGCAGCCGATGCTCCACCACCGGACGAGCTCAGCGTTTGTTCGAGACCAGCTTCTCAGATCTACAACAGTAATTCACGACCGCAGACACCCGGCAAAGAGAACGAGCGAGGCCGCGATTCGAGTCCGAAGCGGAAAAGCAGCAGGTATGTCGATCCGAATAACAAAGAGTGGGTCAGGGAAGTCAGGAGCAAGAGCACACCTAGGAAACGGGTGGTCAGTGACGGACACTGGAAGGCAAAACGGTCGCCTAAGGACGAGGGCTCGCAGACTGCACCGAGAGAATCACGGGAAGGAAGGTCAGATCATACCCAAGAATTTCGAGTACGCACAGGAACTAGAGAAGAAAGAGAAGAAAGAGAAGAAAGGAGACAGCGGCGAAAGGAAGCTCGCGAGGCGACTGCAGGAAAGTCCGCAGTGAAGCAGCACAAACAAGACGATGGTATCCGAATTCACGCCGACTCCGCTGCAGGGGAATGGGAAACCCGGGTGCAAACGCCTGTGAGACTGGAATACGACAATCAAAGCTATGCCGATGACGACCTTGCAAGGCGACTTAGCAGCCCTGTGTCGCCGAGAGCTCGAGGCGACGAAGGTTCGGTTAGAGATGATGAAGAGGATGGCCGACAACGGAGGAGAAGCAAGTATGTGGAGACTTTGGCCCAGCCGGATCGCGCATACGAGGATGGCATCAACAGACCGAGAAAGGGTGGGTTCTTGAACAAGACCAAAGAGATATTCAGGGGATCCGAGCCGCCACCCATGGTTTCGAACCGCCTACCGAGCATTGAAGCATGGTTAGAGGAGCAGCCCGATCCTTTCGTGGACCAGCATGTCGCTTTTGAGACCACCACTCAGATCAAGGAACCACGGTCAGAAACACGCACAAGTCGGAAAGATTCATCAAGGGAGGCCTCAATTATGGGGAATCCCAACAAGATATGGGAGTCAATCGCTCCGCCTACCCAGCCGATTGTGCTAGATGACCAGAATGCAAGGTCTTCAACCTATGTGCTAGGAGCCGAAGATGACGCCACGCCCCTTGGGACGAAAAATGCGAGCACAAATGTTACCGAACATGAACCTTGGAGGGAAACCAGAGACGACTCGCCTGGTGCACTTCGACGGAGAAATGCTAAGTCCTCGAGACGTCACGGAGTTGCTTCGCCTAGGGAGGCTGTTGTTCAAGCCACAGAACAAGTTGCACCCTCAGACGAGGAGGATATCCCACCGCCAACGCCACTGAAGAGTCAGTCGTTGAGAAGACAGAATCGACGACAACGACCTTGCCCACCGACAGGACCACATCATCTTGCTACGATTGCGTCTGTGGAAACATTCAGGGAAGCCATCCCAGAGTACAGTGAGCCTGTGGCGGACAATGGATCCGGTCTCAAGCGTAAGTTGACAACTCATGAGGACCTCTTGTCAGTGTTGTCTATGCCGAGGGCGGGCAAAAGTTTGCGTTCCGCAAGGAGTGTGCGGCACTTGCGTACTCAACAAGACTCAAGCTCGGTGCAAGAGGCTCTTCAGGAGCTTGCGGCCGAGGAGGCAAAATACAGGCGTGAACTGCAGACCTTGGTAGACGGTGTTATTCCTGTACTGCTGCAATGCGTGCTGTCCAAGACAGGCTCTGTGGCCGCGGCGGGCCTGTTTACATCATCTGCCGGTGCCCACGACGACCTGAATTTTGCACAACCCATTATAGGCATGGGTGTTGCCCTGGAGCGACTGAAATCTTTGCACAAGCGCATACCTTTGGATGACATTGACAACCTTCTTTCTTGGGCACAGACAGCACACAAAGCTTACTCAGAGTATCTGAAGGCTTGGAGACTCGGCTTCCAAGGCGTTGTTGTCAATCTTGCACTTATGAACGAAACAACAAACGACGAGGACCACGTTATGGCCAGAGATGACAGTGGAGACGTTGTTGACGCCCAAGGCAAGAAAGCGGATGTTGCTTACCTCCTCAAGCGTCCTCTCGTCCGAATCAAGAATTTAGGCAAAACATTCAAGTGCATCGAGGATGGATGCAATAATTCCGCAGCCAAGGACGTGGTTCAAGGCTATTCAGAGCTGACAGCTATGGCAAAGAGAAGGCATCAAGAAGAACAAGCGCGTCTCGAAGATGAAGCTGCGGCAAACATCGACTCCACGAAAGCTCGACAGATCAGGACACTAGCAGCTATCACTAATGTACAGATCAATAAATCACGCAAAGTCAAGGCTCGAGACTGTTTCGACCTCACCATGTATCACTCGACAGGTCAACGACTGGATTGTAGGATCGAGATCATCTTGCGCGAGGACCAGACCGAAGCCGGTGGAGATGTGCTTATTTGTGAAATGGACGACGAAGGAAAATGGCTTCTATTCCCACCTGTAGAAACAGGGTTGATATCTGCTAGGAAGGGGGAAACTGGATGTGATCTTGTGATCATGGTCCGAGGTCGTGCTGGCATTGGCCGTGAGTGGCACGAGTTGCTGGCATTAAAAACGAGTAACCCTGATGCTGCGACTGAATGGATGGGTATGTTGGGCTCAAACCCCCTGCCTCCAAGACTGACTCGAACACCGAGTTTCGTCAATCGACGCACTGAAACAATCACAACGATGCCGCATCTGCTGGGCAAGACCGTGTCCGAAGAACTTCCTGAGCTACCGAACGAGGAGACTGTGCCGGTGTCAGTCGAAGCAGCAGAGATTCAAATTCCTTTCGGTGAGCCATCGTTGCTTGGGGCAAGGGATAATCGTAAGGAATCGCCTAGGATGAAGAAGTCGTTGTTGGATAAGCCCCTGCCGCGCTTGAACTTGGGTGGAGGACTACAGTCAAAACTCGCTCCGCAATATCTTCCACATGGGAATGGGCAATTACAGCGCAAACCAGTCGGCTCAGCTACTTCTGTGTCTATCCACTCTTCGAACAATTCCATCGTCTCCGACCAGTCGAGCATGATCTCGGCAGAACGGACTTACTCTGATCTCGCCCCTTCGTCCAGGGCACACTCGTCTTCGGTGCAGCTACGCAGACGACAAGTTAGTCAGCCAGAAAAAACAGGGAGAGAGGATGCATGCGAGGCTGAGTCTCCAAGAAGTCGTGCTCCACCCACGAGCTGGACATCTGAAAATGGTCTTGCAGCGCATGGGCCCAGCCCAATTGACCATGCTGGTAAAGAACGAGTGGCTTCGCCGCAATACAAACAGTCTGCGGCGATACCTGCGGTCCCAGAGTCTGTCGTCGAACACGTCACGTCAAAAGCAGAGACAAAACCAGTCAGGCCCACATACTCTCGCGCGATCTCTTCGACGCCTTCCAAAGAGCTACCTACGGTGAACAAAATCCGCAATCCAAGAGCACCATCCTCTGAATGCAGTACACCACTGAGTGATTCCATGCATGACCGTTGGTCTGCTATGCCAGGTCACAGCGGGAGAAAGGATACCACGAAGCACCCAACTTTCCTCGATCAAATATATAGCGACGTTCCTCGACCACTAGCTCTCAGCAACCAATCTGCTCCAACCTTGCCGACAAGCAGCGAAGACCAGCCGCCTCCACCGCCAACGCATAGAACGCTCTCGAATGATAGCACCAAGAGAGATGTCAGTGTTCTTCCGAACTTGCAACCAGTGTCGCCTCCTACCAAGCAGGGCAAAAGACGGTCGTCATCTCCTCTTAAGCACGAGTACGCACCTTCTACCGCTAGCGAATCATCGTCTGATTCTGACTCCGAGTACACAAGCGAGTCCTGTTCCGACACCTCGGATGAGCTACACGATGAAGATGGCGATAAGGTTACTCCCTTGGTCGCGGTTACTGGTGGCGAGCGTCGGAAGTCGTTTCAGCACCAACAGCCACCTGCCTCTATTCCACCATCCACTGGCACAAGGACATTGGCGCCGTCAGATTCGGCTTCACAGGGACCGTATCGTAAAGTGCCCTCTTCCACTCATGTGCCCAGCAGTCGAAAGTCGAGGACCATCGCCACGGTCTGCGCTTGGTCGGACAAAGACATGTGGAAGCCTATAAACGACGATGAATGCTCAATCGTCATTTCTCCAGGCCTCATTGAAGCCTACGAGATGTCTGCTGATCATTCTATGCCGAAGAGTGCAAGTAATGACGGAGATGAGTCAAGAACATCATCATTCGCTCAACGGCCTCTTGTTGCTTTCGAGTTGACACCAATTGTGCCACTGAGGAGGGGTACAGCCGTCGACATCTCCATACGTTCCCCACCGACGCCCAACTCTAAGATCAGGACAACTAATAACATAATGTTCAGATCCAGAAACCCTGAAGAGTGCGAAGCGCTCTACGCTATGATCAATTGGGCACGCTGTAACAACCCAACGTACATCTCACTCCAGAATGCTCGACCACAACAACAGCCCTCTCTGACGTTCAACACTGGCGCATCACACACGCGCACGAAGTCAGGCTCCTGGTTTAGCTGGAGTGGGTCTCAGAAGAAGTCAAGTTACCGTGCCTCTTCAGCCCCTGCTCCTGTGTCCATTGGGGATGACTCGATCGCCAGTGCCGGCACAATGACTGGTGCCATCTCAGCCCTCAAACGGTTCAGCTCAGGCTCACCGTTCAGCCTGAATCGGTCCTCCGTGGTTCGCAAAATGGGCCATAGCGCGGAAGGCTCCCTTTACTCTTCCAGCAGCGGCACGAAACACTCGGGTGGGACAGGGTCGGGCACGAGTACGCCAGCACCGAGCCAAGCAGGTTTCATACCTGGCAAAGACGGGCCCGGTCCAAATGTCCCTCCCACAAGCGCGGCCGCGGCACATGGAGGCGGCATGGTCAACAATATGAAAATCCGCCTTTACATCCGCAAAGGTCAAAATTGGGAGAACCTGGGTGCCGGAAGACTGAGCATTCTGCCTGCACCAATCATCAATCAAGATGGCAGTATCACGCCCACGAGGCCCAAGACTGACTCACCGCCGGCCTCTCACAGCCCATCCATATCCGGGCACATGGTCGTCGGCGCGCCCAACACGTCGCGCGGTCCTCGATTGCCCTCGTCGCAGCACACGCCGCACCGAATCCATGGAAACGGCCGTGAGAAGCGAATCTTAGTCGTCCACAACAAAGACCATGAACGTGTGTTGCTGGACAAGATACTGGGGGAGAGTTGCTTCGAGCGCGTTGCGCGGCAGGGCATCGCGGTCAAGGTCTGGGATGAAAAAGAGACGATAGGAGAGACGGGCGGTGTGGTTACTGGAAGAGAGAAAGTGTACTGTCTGCAATTCAATGGAACGAAAGAGGCGGGGTGGGTATTCGGGCTGTGTGGGAGTTATAGATATGGTGAAACTTCGAGATAGGAACGTCAAGTGGTTCGACATCGACAGGTAACACGACAAGGCGAGTGAGAAGAGCAAAGACATGGTGAGAGATTGGAGTGAACGACTTTGACGATGTGACGCGATGTGACAAGGAACTGTGCTAGAGTTGGCGTTTGGGTTCGGATTCGTCATGGTATATAATTTTTTGTCAGCTCTCTCTTGCTGTTCGGCGTCAGACTGCGCAAGACGTCCACTGGGAAGGATGGAAGGATGGAAGGCTGGTTT
>Ga0210040_10005075_pt1 | contig 16908 bp, 12 predicted proteins | sample CryGeyCG12114_NA_FD_185462 | JGI IMG/M metagenome (GOLD analysis project Ga0210040, IMG submission 185462) | Groundwater microbial communities from aquifer - Crystal Geyser CG19_WC_8/21/14_NA (SPAdes) (version 2) | ecosystem: Environmental > Aquatic > Deep subsurface > Groundwater | place: USA... | reverse complement strand
CGCACGCCCACGTCGGCGTGCACGAGGAGGGCGTGGGCTGGGCCGGCCAGGACACCAACGAGCTGACCGACCCGGTCGGGGCCCGGTTCCGCGCGCTGGACGCCATCAACCCGGCCGACGAGGGCTTCCGCGACGCGCTCGCGGGCGGGATCACCGCGGTCGTGGTCAAGCCCGGCTCCGGCAACCCGGTCGGCGGGCAGACCGTGGCGCTGAAGTCGTGGGGCCGGATGGTCGACGAGATGGTCCTCGCGCAACCCTGCAGCGTGAAGTCGGCCCTCGGGGAGAACCCCAAGCGGGTGTACGGGGAGAAGAAGCAGACCCCGTCGACGCGGCTGGGCGTCGCCTCGGTCATCCGGGACGCCTTCCGCGACGCCCAGGACTACCGGACCCGCCGCGCTCAGGCGGCGTCGGAAGGCAAGCCGTTCGACCGCGACTCCAACTCCGAGGTGCTGGCCCAGGTGCTGGACGGCGAGGTGCCGTGGTGCCAGCACTGCCACCGCGCCGACGACATCGCCACCGCCCTCCGGCTGGCGGAGGAGTTCGGCTACCGGCTGGTGATCAACCACGGGACCGAGGGCCACCTGCTGGGCGACGTGCTGGCCGAGCGGGACATCCCGGTGATCATCGGACCGCTGTTCACCTCGCGCAGCAAGGTGGAGGTCAACCTCCGCGACCTGCGCAACCCGGGTCTGCTGGCCCGGGCCGGCGTCAAGATCGCCATCACCACCGACCACCCGGTGGTGCCGATCAACTTCCTCGTCTACCAGGCGATCCTCGCGGTCAAGGAAGGGCTGGACCGGGAGACGGCTCTGCGGTCCATCACCATCAACCCGGCGGAGATGCTGGGGCTGGACTCCCGGGTCGGGTCCCTCGAGGTCGGCAAGGACGGTGACCTGGTGCTCTGGGACGGCGATCCGCTGGACATCATGAGCCGCGCTCGGACCGTGGTCCTGGAGGGGCGGCGGGTCTACGACTTCGACGAGGTCAGCGGCCGCGGCGTGACCGTCGACCCGTACCAGGCCCTGGCCACGCGCCCGTCGGCCTGACCGTCCTCAGGGCGCCGTGGAGCTGACGCGTCCGGGCAGGGTCAGGGGACAGCGGAGCCCTGCAGGCTGGGCACCGGTTCGACCAGCGCCAGCTCCTCGTCGGTGCTGATCCGGCGGGTCACGCGCTGGCCGACGACCACGGCAAAGGCACCGAGTCCCAGGCCGGCGATGTCGTCGGCCAGGTAGTGCCACCCGAAGTAGATGGTGGCGGTCATGGTCAGGACGACGAACACCCACATGGACCAGCGCACGACCCGCGGCAGCGCGATGCGGTGCGCGACCAGGGCTGCGGTGAAGGTGATCGAGACGTGCAGCGAGGCGAAGCCGGCCACTCCGGCGATCACGTCGGCGCCGTGCGGGTCGGTGAGGACCTGCATCCGGTGGTCGGCCAGGCTCTCGGCGAGCCGGCTGGCCCCGGTCGGCGGCAGGTCGGTGTAGGGCGAGGACCGGACGAAGACCGGGCCGAGCGAGGGCACCAGGTAGTACGAGAGCGCACCCAGGACCCAGTTCAGGCACATCGCCGTGACGTACCAGGCGCCGACCCACAGGCTGCGGCTCCAGACCAGGGCGATGCCGAGCGAGATCGGCACGAAGGCCAGGAAGCCGATGTAGACCGCGGACAGCACGTAGGCCGTGACACCAGTCCCCAACAGCTCGTGCAGCAGGATGGCCGGGTCGTTGCCGAAGGCCATCCACCGATCGAGGCGGGTCAGGTCGTAGTCCAGGACGTGCGGACGGGCCAGCGGCAGCGCACCCTTGAGGTTGCGGTAGGACACGTAGGAGACGTAGAACGCCAGCAGGCCGACGAAGACCAGAGCCATCCGGCCCGGTCCGTAGCGCTCACGGAGCACCGCCCGGATCGGGACCCGCCGGTGCAGGGCGCGGGGCACGACGTCCAGCATCACCATCACCAGGACGGCGGCCGGCAGCCGGATGTAGGCCGGGCCCGCGATCCCGTCGGGGTCGCGAAGCGGCAGGTCGTAGGCAAGGGCGACGATGATCGCCACGACAGCCGATCCAAAGGCCAGCGCCAGGGCGAGTCCGTACGGCCGCAGAGCCGAGCTCAGATGGCGCACAGGTGAACGGTACCTGGCTCTAGCCCGTTCTAAACGTTATGTGCGCTGCGACTCTCGTCACCGTGGCAGTTCGACTTCGGACGGCCCGGGCCGGAGGTCCCGAACGGCGGGACGAGGCCCCGGCCTCTACCGCAGCCGCCACCAGGGCACCGTCCAGTAGGCGGGCATGCCCTGCAGCATGATGCCGGTGGCTCCGAGCGCAGCCAGGGCCAGCACCACCACCGGGCCCACGCGCCGGGACGGCCGATGTCGGTCGGAGGTCAGCTGGAGGACCGCGCACAGCACGGCGACGGCGGCCAGGGTCCACCAGCGGCGGAAGTCGATCCCCGCCACCGAGAGCGCCAGGGCCGCGAGCGCGCCACCGCAGGTGAGCAGGACGAAGACCCGCTCCCGGATCGAGCGGCCGACCAGGTGCCAGACCAGCCCGACCAGCACCAGGTAGACGGCGGCCCAGATCAGCGTGGTCCCGGCCACCCCGGCCGGGGTCAGGATGGAGTAGTAGGTCCGCACGTTCTCCACGAACCCGTAGGCGAGCCGGGAGACCGCGTCGTGGTCGGTCTGGCCCGGCACCAGCGGGACGGACGGCGGTACACCGGCCGCCCGCGCAGCAGCCAGCGCCGAGCGGAGCACGGCCGGGGGCGCGGGCAGCAGCGCGCTCAACCCCGCCACGACGACCGACGGCAGGACGACGACCGCAGCCCAGCCGCGCCGGACCTGGTGCCGGCGCAGCGTCGGCCAGACGGCGAGGAGCGCGACCGGCACCACCAGCACCACCAGGAACTCCTCGCTGGCGACGGCCACGGCGGCCAGCGCGGCGGCGCCCAGCAGCACCAGCACGGGAGGCAGCCGCAGCCAGGGAACGGCGGCCAGCGCCACCAGGACCAGCACGCCGACCGCGTCGTAACGGCCGAGGTCCCGAGCGAACAGCGGCAGCCCCAGGGGACCCACCACCACGGCGGCGGCGAGGGCCAGCGCCGTCCACCGGTGTGGCACCCGACGCGCCAGCAGCAGGGCCAGCAAGGCCATCGCCAGCACTGCGGCCAGGGACAGTCCGACGCCGAACACCTTGGCCGCGGCGTAGGTCGGGGTCCGGTCGCCGCTCAGCAGCCGCAGCACCTCACCCGGCAGGCCCCGGCGCACGAAGCCTGCGTCGTAGTCGAGCCAGTACTGGGGAGCCACGTACGGCGTCAGGGGCCGACCACCCAGCAGCTCGACGGTCAGCGACAGCGCCGAGACCAGCAGCACCTCGAGCGCGCTCAGGCCGACCAGCAGCGCCCCGAGAACCGGCGGCACCGGCCGGGTCGGCCGCTCCTCGGCGGTGGTCAGCGTCGCAGGAGCCATGGCGCCCCGACGATACAACCCGTGGTGACCGACCTGGCTTCGTTGGCGGCCCGGTACGCGCCCGCTGCCGGACGTGGTGGAATCGCCACGACAGCGGTGCGGACTCCGGCGCGCGGCTTCGGGCAGAGGGGACAGCGGACATGGCCACGGCTGAGCAGATCACCGACTCCGTCAGCTACCACGGCGAGGGCGCCGTCTGGAACGCAGGCTGGGGCGGGCTGAAGATCGTCGACATGCTGGCCGGCGCCGTGCTGAGCCTGGACGAGGTAACCGGCACGGTGAGCCGGCAGGAGGTCGGGTCACCGGTGGCGGCCGCGGTGCGGCCGCGCACCCGGGGCGGCTTCGTGGTCGCGACCGAGCGCGAGTTCGCCCTCTTCGGAGCCGACGGCCGGGAGTGGGCCTCGGCGCCGCTCTGGGACGGGCCGGTCCGCTTCAACGAGGGCAGCTGCGACCCGCAGGGCCGCTTCCTCTGCGGTTCGATGTCGTACCAGCAGGAGACGGGCGCGGCGTCGATGTGGCGGCTGAACCTGGACGGCTCCACCTCGCGCCTCTTCGGCGACCTCACCGTCTCCAACGGCCTCGGCTTCGACCAGAGCGGCCAGCACGCGTACTACGTCGACACCCCCACCCGGCGGATCGACGTCTTCGACGTGATCGACGGCGAGCTGGTCGACCGGCGACCCTTCGTCCACGTCGAGGAAGGCCCCGGCAATCCCGACGGGCTGCACGTCGACGCCGCGGGCGGGGTCTGGGTGGCCCTCTTCGGCGGGTCGGCCGTGCACCACTACGGCCCGGACGGCCGGCTGGCCGACGTCGTCGAGGTCGGCGCGAGCCAGGTCACGTCCTGCACCCTGGGCGGGCCGGACCTGACCACCCTCTACGCCACCACCTCGCGGGAGAACCTCGAACCCGGGGACGAGCCGGCCGCCGGCGCGATCTTCCGGGCCGAGGTCGGCGTGACCGGACTGCCGGTCCTGCCCTGCGCGCTCTGAGGCGTCCATCTCGACCTGACCCACCCGTCCCGGTCTGACCCAGCGCTCCCGACCCGTCAGGGTCGCGGCACGCGTCGCGTGCCGCTGCTCTGACGGGTCGGACTGGCCGGCGTCAGCTCTCGGCGCCGTCCTGGTTCTCCGAGCCCCGGCCGCGGCCCTGGGCCAGCGTGTCGTCACCAGGACCACCGACGAGCCGGTCGTCCCCGTTGCCCCCGAGCAGCGAGTCGCTCCCGAACCCGCCGAGCAGGGTGTCGTCTCCGTTGTCGCCCAACAGCAGGTCGTCGCCGGCGCCACCGCAGAGCACGTCGTCGCCATTCAGCCCGGCGAGCACGTCGTTGCCGCCCAGGCCCATGATCACGTCGCGGTGCGCCGTCCCGACCAGGAGGTCCTTACCCGTGGTGCCCCGGATGGTGGGCCGCAGCCCGTCGCAGCGCTCGGCGAGATCGATGCCCAGCACCACCGGGTCGTGGTCGCTGGAGCGGTACGGGTCGGCCTGGTACAGCGCCGGGTCGCCGTTGTACTGGTAGGCGAAGGACTCGACGCTGTTGATGTTCCAGTGCGTCAGGTCGGTGACCTTGGGCAGCAGGCTCGCGCTGGCCAGAGCGTGGTCCAGCGAGCCCGATCCGGCGTCGAAGACGTAGCTGTAGCGTCCTGGGTCGAGCAGCTCACCGAGGTCGGTGAAGCCGGCGTCGCGGAGGGTGTCGATCGGGTCCTCCTGGCTGTAGGCGTTCAGGTCGCCCAGCAGCAGCACGTCTGGATCGCCGCTGCTGGCCCGGAGCCGGTCGCTGAACGCGGCCAGCGACGCTGCCTGCCGGACCCGGTCGCCGTTCCACTGGCCCTGGCCGTCACCGGTGTCGACGTTGTCGCCGGTCGCGGCGCCGGTGCTCTTGGACTTGAAGTGGTTGGCCACCACGGTGAAGCGGTCGCCGTCGACGCTGAACGTCTGGGCGATCGGCTCCCGCGCGTTGGCCCACACCGTCTCGTCGACCAGGCCGACGGGGGCGCCCACGGGCTGCACCACGTCGTTGGCGTAGATGATCCCGTTGCGGATGACGTCCCGGTCGACGGCCAGCAGCTCGGTGGGCAGCGGCACGTAGCTCCACCGGTCGTAGCCGGCGTCGCCGTTCAGCCGGCCGACCAGGTCGGCCAGGGCCGCGTCGGCATTCCCCGGGGTGTAGCCGGTGGAGTCGGTGTCCTCGATCTCGAGCAGGGTGACCACCTCGGCCCCGAGCGCGTTGATGGCGGGCACGATCTTGTCGGCCTGGCGCTCGAACGCCGCATCGGTCGTGGCACCGCGGGCGTCGGGTCCGGTACGGGTGAGGAAGTAGTTCAAGACGTTGAACGACCCGACCTGCACGTCACCGCCCACCGGCTCCGGCTTGGCCGTACGGCTGTTGGTGCGGTCGAAGGTGCCTGCTGCCGTGCCGTCGGCGGGTTGCAGCCGCCACGCGTCGAAGCCGTAGCCGAGCACCGTCGGTGCGGTGAAGGTGAGCGTGTCGCCCACCCGGACCGGGGTGTCGGTGGAGAGGTAGGGACGGGTGGTGGTGCTGACCCGGCTGGAGACGCCGTCGTCCAGCACCACGCTGCGCAGCAGGTTCTGCGCGGCGACGGCCCTGGCGGGGTCCCCCGGCTCGGCCGCCTCGGTCGGGGTGACCAGCACGCCGCCCTCGCTGAGGGTGAGCTCGCCGAAGCTGGTCAGGTCGAAGACCTCGCTGACCGTGAGCCTGTCGGCCGGGGTGACGAGCATGCCCTCGAGCTTCTCCCGCTCGGCGTCGGTGGCGGGCAGGTCGAGCGCCGCAGCCTCGGGCAGGTCGGCCGCGCTGCCGGTGGCGCAGACGGCCACCGCCGCCCCTGCCCCGATCTGGGTCTGGCCGCCGAACTCGGCGGCCGTCCCGCTCACGGCCACGGTGTCCCCGAGCCCCACGTCGGTGGAGCTGAACACGAAGATGCCGTCGGAAGTGGCGCTGCTGCCGTCCCCGTCGGCGTCCTGCAGGTAGAAGCCGCTCAGTCCGGGCAGGTCACCGACCACGGTGCCGCGGATGGTCACCCGCTGGCCGGCCAGTGGCGTGGTGGCGCCGGTTCCCTGCACCGCGCCGATCTCGGCGGTCGGCACGTCCTCGCAGCTGACGGTGGGCGAGGGGGGCGGCGTCGTCATGGCCGCGTTCACGACCCCCTTGGTGCTGGCCGCCGGGGCCTGCCAGACGTAGGAGTCGGTGGCCGCGTCGTAGACCCGGGACAGCGAGAACCCGACGGGGGTCGTCGTCGACTCGGCCACGCCGATGTCGGGCAGGGTCTGGCCGGCCGCCGGACCCGTCGTCGCCGTCATCGAGCCCTTGTAGGAGACGCGTTCCACGACGGTGGTCCCGTTCACCAGGACGACGCCGTCCGGGTCGCCGTTCTGCAGCCCGGGGGCGTCGACCACCACCACCGCGGGCGCGCCGGCCGGGGCGGTGACCGACGTCAGCGGCAGGGTCGCGTACGAGCCACCGCCGTTGCCGTTGTAGAGCACGACCGACAGCCCGGTGCTGCTCGTGCCCGGGGGCAGCTGCACCTCGACGAACTCGCCGGTGTCGGCGCCGGCGTTGTCGTAGTGGAACTCGGAGATGAAAGGCGTGGTGGGCACGACCGCTTCGGCCGGCAGGGAGAAGAGGGCACCGGCGGAGACGACGGCGACGGCGAGGGAACCAGCGACGAGCCGGCGGGGACGGGAGAAGAGCATGCACACTCCTGTGAGGGGGTTGCCTACGTCTACCACCTCGGCATGCGGGAGGGCCAAACGCCGGTGACGTGCTGGTGACGAGCGGGTGAACGGCTGTCGTCGGCCCCGGCCGGGCTGAACTACCAAGGGCTGGACTACCAAGGGCTGGACGACCAAGGGCAGGACTAGCGGGGCAGGACGAGCAGCGCGTCCCCGACCGGGCGCTCCCCCGTGGCGTCGGACGGCGAGTTCACCACCTGCCCGGCCACGGTCATGGTGGTCGAGCCGCCGCCGTCCAGGTTGAGGGCGTCGGTCATGCCAGGGCCTTGGCCACCCTCGCTGTCTCGACGATGGACAGGCCCAGGCTCTTGGTGCTACGGCCGTCGACGGTGGCCAGCAGGGTGCGCCCGCGCGCGTCCACCCCCGCGAAGGTCCGCGGGTTCCGTTCGGCGCTGAAGCCGTAGTAGGAGCTCGGGTTGGTCGGGCGGACGAAGCCGTCGCGCTGCGGCGTGACGTGCAGCCGGCCGTCCCGCACCAGCACCGGTCCCCCGTTGACCACCGAGAGGCCGTCGGTCCGCGCGAGCACCTGGCCACCGGCGCGCAGGCTGGTCCTGATCCGCAGCCGGGCCCCGACGGTGGCGACCTGCTCGAGCTCGGCGACCCGCGCGCCGGTGGCCTGCACAGAGCGGTAGCCGGCCAGCAGCGGTCCGCCGCGCGGTGACCGGAGCGAGACCACCCGCGACTGCCGGTCCAGCACCGCCTCGAGCCCGGCTCCAGCGGGCGTAGCCGAGCTGTACTGCGGAGCGAAGGCGACGAGCTCGTCGGCGTCGGTGCCGGTGAAGTCGTGCAGCGGCGCGGTGGTCGGGCTGTCGCCGAGACCGCCGCAGTTGCGGACCAGGCCAGGCACCCGGTCGATGCCGTCGAGCGTCAGCGGTGACGTCCCGGCTGCGGTGACCGAGCCCGACCAGCGCAGCCGTGCGACCCTGGTCCGCCGCGCGTCGTCCCGCAGCACCAGGGCCGGCCGTCGGCCGACCGTCTCGCTGAGCAGCCGTCCGTCGTAGACCCCGACGCCGGCCGGGTCGCCCGGCGCCCCAGCGGCCGGGTCGAGCACGAAGTAGCCGGCGTTCACCGCTGCGGTGGCCCCGGTGGCCCGGCTGAGGGCACTGACGGTCTCCCGCGCCTCCAGGTCGGGCCCGTAGGAGGCTTGCAGGGTGCCGCTGAAGGTCCTCGGGTCGATGGTGAGCCGCCGCACCCGCCAGCCGAGCCGGCCGCCGCGGTAGTCCGCGGTCGCAGGCGTGGTCACCTCCTCCACCCTCTGCTCGAAGCCGGCGGCCCGGAGCCGTGCGGCAAGGGCGTCCGACCCGGCCCGGTCCGACAGGGCGGCGGCGGGCGCGTCGGGATCGGGTGAGGTGGCGCCGACCGGGATGTTGACCTCCACGGTCCAGACGTGACGGGGGTCGACCGCACCGCGCACCACGGTGGTGAGGGTGACCCCGGGCTGCAGCGTCGCCGTGCTGCGGGTCTCGGTCAGACCAGCAGCGCCGAGCGGCAGCGCACGAGCTGCGGCCACGGCCGGCTCGGCAGCGAGGACTGCGGGCGAGGTGGGCACCAGCGGCCCCACCAGCACGACAGCCGAGACCAGCAGGACGGACGGGCCGCGCTTGGGCAGGAGGGGCGTGGTCGTCACGCTAGTGAGATCGCACACCCGGCAACAGGGCGGACGGGCAGGAGCGCGGGAAGTTCACCGGCGCACCCTCGGTGTTCACCTCCCCGGACGGTGAACGCGGGCTGCGGGCAGCTGTCTCGCCGGCGGCGGCGCTTACTCGTTGACCAGGACGGGCACACCCACGGCAGCCGAGACCGCCACACCTTCCAGGTCCGCCGGCACCGCGATGGTGAAGTCCTGGGTCTCGTCCGGCGTCCCGGCGTCCTCCTCGTGGCCGTGGTCAGCCTCCAGGTGGTAGACGTAACGTCCCGTGCCCCGCAGCTGGCCGTCCTCGTCGTAGAAGCCGGCCAGAGCCTCGAACTCGAGGATCTCGCTGACGTCGCTGGTGATCGTGGCCTTGCCCGTCACCTCCGAGCCGTCGAAGCGAAGCCCGGCCAGCCGGAAGCGGTCGTCGAAGGGCCCTTCGGCCTGCACGACCTTCCCCGGGGCGGGTTCGACGGTGCTCAGGCTGGGCAGAGCCGGCTCGCCGCTGGCGGGGGCGAGGTCGGGGAAGGAGGTGCGGGCCGCGGCCTGCGGATCCGGCGTCGCTGCACCGAAGCCGAAGCGCCACCAGGCACCAGCGGCGCCGAGGACGACCACCACCACCACGACGAGCACGATCAGGCGGTTGCGCCTCATCGGCGTCCTCCACTTCTTTCTCAGAGCGGCCTCGTGGACGACGGCGTCGTCCTGGTCAGGGACGGCGTCGGGGCCTGCACCCTAGGGTGCAGGCCCCGACGTCGTGGGTCAGTTGAGGCGCAGGGCGTCGGTGACGACGTCGAAGAGATCGGTGTTCTCGATCTCGGCGCCGAGCTGCTTGGACCGCGGCCCGTAGGCGAACAGCGGCACGTCCTGCCCGGTGTGGTTGCCGGAGAGGTAGCTGAGCCACAGGCTCGCGTCCGCCGAGCCGTCGGTGACCGAGTCCGGGTCGTCAGCGGTGCGGAAGGTGGCCGGGCCGAAGTTGTTGGCGTCGGCCGAGCCCGAGCCGTTGACCGGGCCGGAGGAGCGGGCCGGGTCCTTGGTGCCACTGGCAGCCCGGCTCGGGGTGGAGTTGTTCGCGGTGTTGCCCGAGTCGACGTTCACCGGCGGCGTGGTGGCCTCCGCGTTGGTGAAGGTGCCCTTCTCGATGATGTTGAAGCCGGCGCACTCGTGGTCGGCGGTCACGATGACCAGGGTGTTCCCGTCACGCTGGGCGAAGTCCCGGGCTGCGGCGACGGCGTCGTCGAAGGCCTTCATCTCCTCCAGCGTCTGAGCGGCGTCGTTGGCGTGGGAGCGCTTGTCGATCAGCGCACCCTCGATCTGCAGGTAGAAGCCCGTCTTGTTGCGGCCCGGCCGGTTCAGCAGCGTGATGGCCTTGCGGGTCATCTCCGACAGCGAGGGCTCGTTGGCCTGGACCGACGTGCGGTTCTGCCGCTTGTACTTCTCGATGGTCAGGTTGCCCTTGTTGAACAGACCGAAGACCTTGCGGCTGGAGGTGTTGCGCAGGTCCGCCCGGGTGGCGACGGTCTGGTCGGCGGGTGAGCCGAGCACGTCGTAACCCTGGCGCAGCAGTGCGTTCTCGTCGGCGGCGTCGAAGCGCGACAGCCCGCCGCCGAGGATGACGTCGGCCGTCCCGTTGCGGGCGATCTGGTCCGCGATCGGGGTGACCCGGACGTCACTGGTCGGCAGAGCCTCACCGGTGATCGCGGTGTTCTGGCAGCTGGCCGCCGAGTAGGTCGGGCCCTGGCAGCCGCGGGCGAGCGCGTGGCTCATCTGCCCGGCCGGCGTGGCGTCGGTGATCTCGGCCGTGGAGACGTTGCCGGTGCGGTAGCCCGCGTCCTTCGCCAGCTCCATCACCGTGGGCACGACCGTGCCCTTGGCGTCGACACCCAGCGCGGCGTTGTAGGTCTTCACACCCGAGGCCCAGGCGGTGGCCGCGGAAGCGGAGTCGGTGACGTAGTTGGGCTGGAAGTCCGGGTCCCCAGGCTGACCCGACTTCGGCTGGACGGCGTAGGTCTTGACCTGACCCACCACCGGCAGCTTCTCCATGTTCAGCTCGCCGGCTGCGCCGTAGTAACGCTCGCGAGCGGCTGTCACGTGCGTGCGGCCCATGCCGTCGCCGAGCAGGTAGATCACGTTCTTGACCCGGGCGTTGGCCTGGCCCTGGGCCGCCTCGGCTCCCACCACGGTGGTGGCCGTCAGCGCCGCGGCCGTGGCGATCGCCGCCACAGCAAACCGCTTCCTTACTAGCATCCCGTTTCCCCTCACGTCGTCGTGCCGGATGGGCACCCGGTCAACCTAGAGGGGTTCACTGACACAAAGCACCCTCGAAAGGTGACCAGGAAGTGAACGGGAAGAGTCCGCCTTGAGGAACGGATATCCCGAGCATTCTTCTCTTGCATGGAGATCCCGCAGCCATCGGGTGCAACCCCGTCTCGCCACCGGTGTACGGTCATTCTTGCCCGACGCCTCTTCTGACGCCGGCGCCGACCTCGTTCCCTCTCGACGGGCACCGCCTGGCCCCGTCGCAACACCGCAAAGCGGTGACAGCCCGCGCTGGTTGCGCAGCGAGGTGTCCTCCAGCCGCCAGCCGCGACAACGACGTCCGCGGCTGGTTCTCCCGAGCGGACTCCGGCCGAGGCGCGCGCCGCTCAACCGGCATCGTCGGACCCACCTCCTAGAGTTCGGACAGATCGGTCGCTGCCCGTGACCGCTTCCGGAGCCCGGCGTCAGGCCCACTGCTCCGGACCAGTCAGGAGAATGCCCATGACCTCCACCACGACTGCTCGCAGCCGGACCGAGCGGCTGGACGGCCTGCCGTTCACCGCCGAGCACCGCCGGCTGCTGGTCGGCTCGGGCGTCGGGTGGGCCCTGGACGCCCTGGACGTCGGTCTGATCTCCTTCATCATCGCCCAGCTCACCGTGCAGTGGCGGCTGACGCCGACCGACGCCTCCCTGATCGCCTCCGTCGGCTTCGTGGGCATGGCGATCGGCGCGGCGCTCGGCGGCCTGCTGGCCGACCGGCTGGGCCGCCGCCAGGTGTTCGCCCTCACCCTGCTGGCGTACGGGGCCTTCACCGGGCTCTCGGCGCTCTCCTGGTCGGTGGGCGCCCTGATCGTGTTCCGCTTCCTGGTCGGCCTGGGCCTGGGCGCCGAGCTGCCCGTGGCGTCGACCCTGGTGAGCGAGTTCGCGCCACCGCGGATCCGCGGCCGGGTCGTCGTGGTGCTCGAGTCCTTCTGGGCGGTCGGCTGGACCCTGGCCGCCCTGATCGGCTTCCTGGTCGTGCCCAACGCGCCGAACGGCTGGCGCTGGGCCCTGGCGCTCGGGGCGGTGCCGGCCGTCTACGCCGTGCTGGTACGGCTGCGGCTGCCGGAGTCGGTCCGCTTCCTGGAATCCAAGGGGCGTCACGCCGAGGCCGAGGCCGTGGTCCAGCGCTTCGAGGTGTCCGCCGGTGGTCGGCCGACCGCGGCCGACCACAACGCCGCGACGACCGACAGCGTGACGACCGAGAGCGCTACGACCGACAGCGTGACGACGGACCTCGTGACGGCGGACAGCACGGGGGGCGCCGACGGGCAGGCCAACCGGGTGACGGCGCTGTGGGCCCGACCGCTGCGCCGCCGGACCGCCGCCCTCTGGGCCGTCTGGTTCCTCGTCAACTTCTCCTACTACGGCGCCTTCATCTGGCTTCCCACCCTGCTCTACGCCTCCGGCTTCTCGCTGGTGCGCTCGTTCGGCTACACCCTGCTGATCACCCTGGCCCAGCTGCCCGGCTACGCGGTGTCGGCCCTGCTGGTCGAGCGCTGGGGCCGACGTCGGACGCTGGCCACCTTCCTCGTCGGCTCCGCGGCGGCAGCAGCGCTGTTCGCCGCCGCGAGCGGGACGGCCATGGTGCTGACCGCGGGCATGCTCCTGTCCTTCTTCAACCTGGGCGCCTGGGGAGCCCTGTACGCGGTGACGCCCGAGCTCTACCCCACCCGGTTGCGTGGTACCGGAGCTGGGTGGGCGGCGGGGGTCGGCCGGATCGCCTCCGTGCTGGCGCCCCTGTCGGTGCCCCTGCTCCGCGGCGCCGGCGGGACCGGGTTGCTGTTCGCGGTCTTCGCTGCGGTGTTCCTCCTCGCCGCCGCCGCCGCGGCGACGCTCCCGGAGCTGCGCGGTCGAGCGCTCGCTGACCGGTAGGGGCGTCTGGTTCGACACAGCGGGACGGGGCGTGCAGCACCGCGCTTCGGGCTGCGGGCACGTGCCGGACGGCGGTTGGCGGTCCCCCGCGGTTCAGAGCAGCGGGAGCTCCAGGCCGCGCTCGGCGTCTGTCCGGGAGCCGAAGATCCGTCGCTCCGACTCGGTGATGGCCACGTCGTTGATGCTGGCCTCGCGGCGTCGCATCAGACCCTCGGCCTCGAACTCCCAGTTCTCGTTGCCGTAGCTTCGCCACCACTGCCCGGCGTCGTCACGCCACTCGTACTGGAAGCGGACGGCGATGCGGTCCCCGGTGAACGACCAGAGCGACTTGCGGAGCGCGTAGTCGTGCTCCCGGGCCCACTTCCTGTTGAGGAACGCCTCCACCTCCTGGCGTCCATTGAGAAACTCCGAGCGGTTGCGCCACTGGGTGTCCGGCGTGTACGCGGCCGCGACCTTCCGGGGATCGCGAGTGTTCCAGCCGTCCTCGGCGGCCTGCACCTTCTGGGCGGCGGTCTCGGCGGTGAAGGGGGGCAGCGGCGGGCGCATCGTGGTCTCCTGTCGGTTGCTGGGTGAGACGAAGCTCCATCGTCACCGGAAGGTGATGCTCTGTCGTCACCGGATCGTCTTGGCACCAGATCCGCCGGTGGCCGGGTCCCCGCAGTCCTCCGCCATCCGGACAGATCCGGGGCCATTTCGCCGCTCGTATCGCCGCCGCTGGGACGGAGCTGTCCGCTGGCCGACCACCGCGGCCGGCTGGTCAGCGACTGCCAGCCCTGGTCAGAGGCAGGTCCGGCAGGGACGGCGGAACCGTGGACGGACGCCGCGCGTTGAGCCGTCGTCCACCCGGAGCGAACTCAGTCCGCTCCGGGTTCCGAGCGCGGGCTGATCTGTGCAATCATGGGCATCGCTGTTGTAGGTCTTGTGTCGTGGTAAGTGCTACGTCTCTGGAATCTTGCGTGGGCACTGGTGTCACCAGTTCCCGACAGCGGTCGAGAGTCGTGAAGTGCGACCTCGAGAAATCTAGGAGATCTGTCATGGCACAAGGAACCGTCAAGTGGTTCAACGGCGAAAAGGGCTTCGGCTTCATCGAGGTCGACGGTGGCGGCGCGGACGTCTTCGTGCACTACAGCGCGATTGAGTCGACTGGCTTCCGCTCGCTCGACGAGGGCCAGCGCGTCGAGTTCGACACCACGCAGGGCCCGAAGGGCCCGCAGGCGGACAAGGTCCGCCCGCTCTGATCTGCCTCTAGCAGACTGAAGGACGCCGGCCGGCGTCCGACGCTTCCTCCTGGTGACGATGATCCTCACCGCGAAAGGCGTCGGGTCGGCCGGCGTTTCTGCGTCCGGACGGTGCCAGAAGCACGACGGAAGCGGCTGACTCCTCCGCCGTCCCAGCCGTCGTCGAGGACTCAGCGCCTCGACTTGACCGCCACCACCGGACAGTCAGCTCCCAGCAGCACCGCTTTGGGCGGTGCTCCCGGTGATCAGCTTGCCGACCGGTGAACGTCGTCGGATCCCGATCACGATCAGGTCGGCGCCCGCCTTCTCCGCGAGGATGCTGCCGGCCGCCGGTCCGCCGTCGATCGGGCGGAGGATGTCGTGCGGGATTGCCGCCGCCTCGAGCTGGGCGTCCAGCGCGTCGATGTCCTCCGCGGTCGCGAAGACCGGGTCGGCGTAGTCGCCGTCCTTGCCGGTGTTCACCACCGTGAGATTGCCCCCGGTTAGCTTGGCCTGCTCGATGGCGTAGTCGACGGCGGCCACGCCCTCCGGAGTCGGGACGTAGCCCGCAACGGTGTTCATCCGCTCAGCGTGGCGGTCCCGCCCCGCTCCACGCAACTGGACGCGCGTCGCCGAAACGCCTCCTCCCGAGCCGAGGACCAAGGCGGCCGACCGGGTCCCGACCCGCCCCGCGACCCGAGCCCGTCCAGGCCCTTCGACAAGCTCAGGGCGCGGACCCCGACCCGCCACGGCCACCGCCACCGCCACGGCCACCGCCAGCTGAGCCGGTCCAGGCCCTTCGAAAAGCTTCGAGCGCGGACTCGCGCCAACCACCGCTTCCTGAGCTTGTCGAAGGACACCACCAGGACCCGACGGCGACGGCGACGGCGACGGCGACGGCGAGCACGCTTCCCGACCGGCCGAACCGGCCCACCTCACCGCACCACGGCCCCGCTCGGGCTCGCGCTCCGCGGACGGTGACGCTGCTGCGTCGATCTTGCGCCACTCCTGGGGTGACCCTGCGGCTGGGCGACTGCGGCACTGAGGTGGCTCCGGCAAAGTTCTCGATGTCGGGGGAACACAACGGATCGCAGCACACCATCGGAGGATGTGCCCCGCGAACCAGCCCAGCACGAAAGCCGGACCGCAGCACACCATCGGAGGATGTGCCCCGCGAACCAGCCCAGCACAAAGGCCGGACCGCAGCACACCATCGGAGGATGTGCCCCGCAGACCAGCCCAGCACGAAAGCCGGACCGCAGCACACCATCGGAGGATGTGCCCCGCGGACCGGCGAGTCACAGACGCCGCTTCGGCCAGGTCGACGCAAGTCCGACCTCGCCCAGGCGGCCTGTCTGCGTCTGCTCCTGCTCCGGCAGCCCGGCTCTCCGTTCGAGCGATCCTGCCCATTCGTCGCCGATCCTGGTCATCCGCTGACCGTCACGAGACGACGCTGACCACCAGGGGCAGGTGGTCGGACAACGGGACGCCCACCAGCACCGACGCCGCGGCGAACGAGACGCCGCGGCCGAAGACCCAGTCGATGCGCCGTTTCGGCCCGGTGCTGGGATTGGTCAACGCAGCCGGGTCCCCGGCGGAGTCGACCGCGCTGACCAGACCGGCACCGGTCAGCAGCAGCACCTCAGGCGACCCCGGGGTGACGTTGAGGTCGCCACCGACGACCCATGCCGACCCAGCCGCAGCCGCTGTCGGGCCCGCGAGCAGCGTCTCGACCTGAGCCAGCCGGGTCGCGCCGTTGGCCGCCCGGTGCTGCAGGTGGAGCGAGGTCACCGTGACCGTGTCCTGGCCCACGCGCGTCACTGCCGAGACCGCCGAACGCTGCTGCGGGCCGGACCCGTACGGCAAGGACCGGACGCCGACGTCGCTCAGCCGTCCGCGGGCGAGGATGACGTTACCGAACCGGCCGTCCGCTGCCGCACCGAAGACGAACGGCCGGTCCAGCCGCTGGGACAGCCAGGTGGCCATGTCCGCCCCGCCGCCCTGCACCCACCCGCGCGAGACCTCCTGCAGCAGCACCACGTCAGGGTCGGCGGCCTCGATCGTCTGGGCCACGGCCTCCAGGTCCACCGCACCGGTCGGCGTGACGCCGTAGTGCAGGTTCCACGAGACGATCCGGCCGGTGTAGCCGCCGTCGCCGGGCACCTCGTCCCGTGGCCGGTCCGCCGCCCAGCCAGCCACCGCCAGGACCGTCCCGAGCAGCAGGAACACGCCGGCGGCGAGCAGAGGCAAGCCCCACCCACTCGCGTCCCACCGACCGGTGCCGGACAGGCCGGCGCCGGCCACGCGCAGCCCGGCACCTCCCAGCAGCGCGGCAACCACCACCATCACGAGCTCGTTGGGGAAGCCGAGGGGCGCGTCGTAGTCGAGCTGGTAAGCCAGCAGCGGGACGATGGTGGCCAGTCCGACGACCGCGACGGCTGCGGCCACTCCGAGCCGCCCGACGCCGGCCCTGTCCCGGGCGGGTCCGCGGGGCTCCAGCGCACGGCCGAGCAGCACCGCCGCCGCCAGCTGGGCACCGAGCAGCGCCACCTCGACCAGCAGCGAGCGGACGAGGCTGGTCCCGGTGAGCCCGAGAGCCACCGCGACGCCGGCCACCAGACCGGCCGCGGAGCCACCGACCCGCCACCGACCCAGGAACGGCACTCGACCGGAGC
>Ga0210040_10005074_pt1 | contig 16910 bp, 17 predicted proteins | sample CryGeyCG12114_NA_FD_185462 | JGI IMG/M metagenome (GOLD analysis project Ga0210040, IMG submission 185462) | Groundwater microbial communities from aquifer - Crystal Geyser CG19_WC_8/21/14_NA (SPAdes) (version 2) | ecosystem: Environmental > Aquatic > Deep subsurface > Groundwater | place: USA... | reverse complement strand
ACTCTGGCAACCAAAACCCTACATTTCCTAGAAATCAACAAATTCGTAATGTCTCAAATTAAAAGTATCAATTTTTGAAATTTCGTTAGCCCAGTAACCGGCAAAAATAACGTATGCCAAATAACTTTGAGCTAAAATTACTCTATTTTAATTTTGAAATTTCGTACAGACGGACGGACGGAATAGCGTCGATTATGTTATGATTATTTGAAAAAATTATTTGTTTACATTTTGTTAACAATGAAACAACCAATGCCAAATAACCTACCGAAAATAAAATTCCATTTTTTTCTAAAATGAACTATAGTTTAGTTGTGGTATCCCTTCTTGAAAGCCGAATTTTTCATCATAACTACTCAATACTAAAACATCCATATGTGAAATACGCAATACTCACGTATTGTTTGCGGCCTCTCGACAGAATCTTCTGATAACACCTATAAGGTACCAAATGAAATATTTGGGCCTGAAGGTCATCCATTTGATCAGGTAGTATAATTTAAATCAGGAAACTCGGACTTGAGGTAGCCATATTATACATACATGCATGCATGGGAACTTTTTAGGATAGGTAAAGGTATGGAAACACTTCAATTCAAGTATTTGTGTTTCTATCAACCTGTAATTGCAGAGCATGTCAATTTTTGCATGAAACGTTTGCAAGCTAGTTTGTTACTTTGTGCATTATACCACTGCAAACAGCATTTTACCTCATATATGGTCCCATCCATGCATAATGCGTACTTTCCATCGTCAATGAAATATAATCTCGAATGTATTTGATGGTCATTTACGCATGCATGCAAGCAAAGGTGATTTGAGCAGCTACTTGGCCATACATATATTTTGCTTGCAACATTTTATCCGTTTTGCTGGCTTAGGTTTCTCTCTATCTCGCTACAACCAAATACGTACTTAGGAAGCCACATTAATTTGATTGTTTTATTACGTCTGTAGAAAAATATTACTTTTTACGAACATTTTTTATGCTTGAGAAGCAGCATGAGGATGAGGATTGCGGATTCTTCATATAATACTCGTTTTCATATTCCATGCGCCTATGATGAGATTGTAATGTAATGACGCTATATTGCAAAATAGCTGGATCATTTTTTGCTCTGCTCACTTGCGCTCACCGTGCACACACCAGTTAGTAGATTTTTGTTTTTCTACTAACTTGTTATATCTAGACTTTCAGGCAAAACAATTGTACCTAACATTGTCATTATAGATTTAAGGTGATAACACGTCCCTGTGGCCATTTTTTCAAGGAGTCACTTGTTGATTTTAATTGAAAGTCAACAAGTAAAGATTGTGCATGTTGTGTGCACATGGAATATGCAATTTACATTGCCAAAAGATTTCATTGTATACCATTATACCAAGAATGCTGTATGTGCCTATATTATTGTTTGTAGTATTTACAAATGGTGAGTTGGAAATCAAGAAGCAAAGGAAAACGTATTTTTTTAAGATTTAAAAAAATTTTGCGGGTTTATAATTCTGATTTTCAGTTAAGTGTTTAGTCACCTGCAAAGCAGGAGAACTGCGATGCCAGAATGGGCTACAGTGTATTCCTCGAGATGAAGTTTGCGATGGGAAAAGGTTGAAACTTTTAACATTGGAAATGCTGCTTAAATTCTACAAGAAACTAAAAAATTTTAATATCATTTCCAATCTTGCAGAGATTGTGAAAATGGTTTGGATGAACATGAATTGATTTGTGCCAGTAGATTCGGGCCAGGAGCATGCGCGTAAACATTCTATATGCAAAAGCCATTGAATGTACAGCTTTTAACACCACCTAAGCTAAAATAATCATATTCTTGTATATTATAGGAGATCTAGACAGAAAGGTGTTTTTGCCTGCCAATTTTTTGGATGCATTCCATTGTCGAGGGTAAAAATCCTAAAAGTGTTAATATTTAAGCAATTTGAATTGAAAATCTATACATAACTGAGGCATCATATGTCAGGTGTGTGATGGAGCTGTCAACTGTTTAGATGGGTCAGACGAATCTTTACAAACCTGTGAAGCGAATAGGTACAGTTAGAAATATTGTATATAATTTCATGCAAGAAGGTTGCTATAACTTTTTCGAACTCTCTGGTCACAGCTGCCTCCCAGGACAATTTCGGTGCAGATACGGTGCATGCATTCCCGACGTGCAAATGTGCAATGGACACGTGAACTGCGCAGATGGAACTGACGAATCAGTTGAAACATGTCAAAATGTGAAATGCAACCGAAATCAATTCCAATGTAGATATGGAGCCTGCATTCCTTCCACGAAAATGTGCAACGGTAGGAAAGATTGCTACTATGACGGGTCAGATGAAAGCGCTGAACTTTGTTTGATTACGAGAGCGAAATGGGCAGTGAAGTTGGAATTGGAGGAACAAAAACGACTGGCAGAAGAGGAAGATGAAGAAAGGCGACAAAAGTTGGAATCCGAAAACCAAGCTCCAAAACAGACAACAAATACTTCAATTGTAATTGCGACTACTCCCACTACTACAACTGAAGTAGTAAAGACTGAAATTTCATCAACAGATGCACCAACTTTGCCTGAGAAAGAATGCCCATTGCCAGATATTCCAGAAAATGCTGATGCTATACTCAACTCTTGCTTGTAATAAGTTTTTCACAACTATTTGTCCCTGTTGTGTGAAAATTTTGGCTAAGCTAGTACAATTTTTTGCAGGTCCAATCCAGATGCATATTTTTGTGTGAACAATACTACAGTAGTGCCCAGCGGGACCCTTATTCAATTTCAATGTAGTGCTGGATATGTCATGTATGGGAATATGTATATCACATGTGATAAAGATGGTACATGGTCAGATGCCCCTCCATTGTGTGAACCCTGTATGTGAGGAAATAAGTTTTCTGTTTTAATTAATAAGCAGTTACTTTCCTAGTAAAATCCTTTCCCTTATGTTGTGATTATAAACAGTGTTGGATGTGCGGTTTGGCTTGAGAAGATTGATTCCCCAGGATTTCAAACCTCATTGCCCCGCAATTAAACCAGAAAGTTCGGGAGTCATGGTGGAATGTATTGAGAAAAAAACACTAGAGGTACATTCATGTGACAAACGACAAAAACCGGGTACCGAAGTTAGATTTAGTTGCAAAAAATATTATCGCCCATCTGGAGATTTGCCAGTGCATTATGAGAAATGCGATTCGAAAGGACTCTGGAGTCCTGGTGTGTACCAGGATTTCAATTGTGTCCCTGATTGTGGAATTTCTGAGGTACCAAAAACTCCATATATTTTGCATGGAGAAAGTACAAAAAGGGGACAATGGCCTTGGCATGTTGCCATTTATGTCTTGGAGAGCAATGGTAATTGGTAATCATATTTGATTAAAATAAAATACATTGCTGCGTTCTGCGTTGAAAGACAAAGTTATGCTCACGTTTTGGTTTGTACTAAATGCAGGAACTGAAAAGTACATTTGCGGAGGTTCACTTATCACAGAACAATCTGTGCTCACATCTGCCCATTGTGTGGCATTACATGGTGAAGCGAGAAATATTTCTACGTTGGTGCTTTATTTGGGAAAGCAAACTGTTGGTAAGATTCGGTATGAAAAATGCATTTTTATGCAAATAAAATCTTTAAAAGAAATTTAATGTCTTACAGAACTGCCCGATTCTGATCCAGTAGTGCAGAGACGTGGAGTCAAGAAAATCATGATTGAAGATTCATTCAATGCTGTGTCATTGGAATCCGACATAGCCATTTTGGCAATGGACAGGCCAGCTGTATTATCCAATTATGTTCGAACCGTTTGTTATCCCCAAGAACGGAACTCATTTTTAGAAGAATACCAATTGGCTGAAGCCAGTTTGGGGACAGTAGTTGGTTGGGGATTTACGGAAAATGGATCTTTGGCCACAAGCTTGCGTATGAGTGCGCTTCCAGTAGTGTCTGCTACAAAATGCGCTGAATCGTTTCGAGATTTTTTTGCATCTATGACTAGGTCAACAATTTATTGTGCTGGATATCTGAATGGAACCTCACGTAAGATTAATCTCACTAGTTTGGGCATGGAAATAAAGTAATTTTTCAGGGAATGCAGTATGCTGTTTGTTATACAGTTTGTAATGGGGATTCTGGAGGGGGTCAATATTTCAAAGCGATTGTTAAAGGTACATCAAGATGGTATATTCAAGGACTAGTTTCATATGGTGTTCCGGAGTCAAATGATCCTAAAAAATGTGCGAGTGCTCAATATGCTGTTTTCACCCGAGTGGGTAGGTATGCTGATTGGATTGTGAGGACTTTGAGTAGGGATAATCTCTTTTGAATTTTGCTGTTGTGATGAATAGAATGAGTGGATAAAAATTAAATAAATAAATACAATGTCTTTGAACTGAAGAATTATCAATAGTCATCAATACATTATTCCATTATATGCAAATGTGCATCACTATTTTGATACTATATTATCATGTGTACATAGCGATGCACTGCAATGCAAATGCAAACACCAGAGACCATAGTGTGTGCAGCACCACAGATTGATTTAAACGTCGGTGTGTTTCTGGATCTGGAAAGTACGTTGGAAAGTTGCAATATTAATTTTTTGCAATTTTTTTTACTGATTGTTTCATTATTATTGACATAAGCAGAATTTGTAACAATAGCATTTCAATAATCTTGTAACTTCATAGCAATCAATAATACAAACCCGTTGCAATTCGTTACTTGTGGCATTGTTATTAGTATGATAGTTAAGTTACTAACTTGTCTTGTTGTTTGGATATTGGATTGAGGTAGTCGACATCAGACTATTATTCCCCTCCCCTCACCATATAATAAGGTACATCGAGTAGTAAACTAGAGAAATGCATCGATTTCGTCTTTGGAAACTTGGTCGTTGGGCTGTATCTGGAGTTGTTATTGGGGCAGCGGCGGCCACCGGCGTCGTTTACTCAGCCACGTCTTACAATCCCGGTGGTGGGGGAACGACATTTGACCCTAAATGGGACTACAATTGGGATAAGTAAGTGTCGATATATCCTGGTATGTTTATTGTTGTGCTGATATAATCCCATGCTGTTCTATATATCTTGGCTATTCTTGGTTTTTAGACGAGAACCATATAGCTTAATTAAGCCACCAAAAGCCCAAAAGAAAAGATCAAAACGGGATGCCAATAACAACGAAGAAGAATCTGAAGAGCAGAAATTGGCTGATCAATTGGAGAAAAAGAAGAGCAAAGCTGTTAGACACTTGATTCTAATCCGCCACGGCCAATATGACATGAATGGTGAATCGGATTGTGATCATATACTAACTGCACTTGGCAGAGAGCAGTCTGCCGCCACTGGAAAACGTTTGAAGCAATTAGGAATTGAATTCCACTCCATCATATCCTCCAATATGTCCAGGGCAAAGGAGACAGCGGATATAATAGTAAAAAACATTGGACAACCTGGATTATGCGTTGAAACTCGGGATCCAATCCTTGCTGAAGGAGCCCCTATTATGCCTGATCCCCCTCCGAGCATCAATTGGCACCCACATCTTCATGTAATTATTGAATGATATTATCTTTTTGTCGAATTTATCACTGTTTTATAACATTTAAATTTTAAATTAAATCAACAGCAGTACTATACTGATGGAGCTCGTATTGAGGCAGCATTCCGAAAATATTTTCACCGGGCTGATCCAGAGCAGGAAAAAGACTCATATGAGGTCATAGTCTGTCATGCCAATGTTATCCGATATTTCGTATGCAGGTATACAACAATTACGTCCTTCCAATTCCAATTTTAAATTGTCAATTACCCAGTCTCATTTTTTCAATTTGGAAAATAGGCAATGCTTTATATCATGTTTAATAACTTCAATACAGAGCGATGCAGTTCCCCCCTGAAGGTTGGCTGCGTATTTCCCTTCAAAATGCTAGTCTAACCTGTCTTAGCATTACACCATCTGGACGTGTTATTTTGCGGTCAGTTAGTGACAGTGGACATCTTGAGCCAAGATTACTCACAACATCGTAAGTTGCTGAGTACTCGAAATGGAGGCTAACCCAGCACAAGAATTTGATTCTCGTTCTTTTTCATCAATTCTTGATATGAGAATTTATTATTTATATTCAACCGACTGTAAACTACTGAATGTCCTTTGATTTCACATGTATTGTCAAATGAGAAAGAATTCAGTGATAGAATTTTTTGAATTTTCGTAAATTAGGATCTGTACAAGACTTTATTTCGCCATAATAGCATACACCAAATGATTCAATCCCCATTTCTTTTCACATCTGGCGATCTGGCTGGCAACTAAGCCGGTTAATTTACGGTTATTCAATCTATTCGACCATTGCAGTTTACTTACACGCTGCTGCCAATTATTCACATATAATACACTATACACTACGCCATACATGAATACATTTATGCTCACTACCATCGCTGTTTATTATTTGCGATTGTAAATAAGGAGGAAAATTTTCGGCACTTTAACTATTTGATGGTCTCCAGGCCCTGCAAAGTAAATAAATCAATCAGCTTCATTAACAAATAATCCTATCTGAAAATTATAATCAAATCAAAAACAGAACTTACTTTTCGAACATAAGCAGTTCCTGTCAATCTGTTGTCTCGCAAGTACTGGTTTTGAAGATAGCTAGTTGTAAGGTCCCGATGACAAGCCTAAGGAAACGAGCAACGAGCCATGGATAATTTTTAACTCAAAAGGCCGCAAAAACAAACTATCTAGCAAACTAGCAACTATTATATAAGTTAACTCTGCTTGGTTGTCCGATCCGTAAAATTTCGGATGTTGGGGTATAGCTTCTTTTCCTGTTAGGATGTTCAGCCACGAACGTATAGCATACCTTCTGGTCGTACCCCAACATCCGAAATCTTTCCGTACGATCTAACAAACTACAGAAACGATGAAAGGAGCATTGATTAAATAAACTCCCATCATTATTTTACCTTTCCAACAATCAGTCTAGGCATCCAATGGGTAGCTAATCCTCCAAGTGTCATGGCCGTGAAAATGATTCCGACACTGGGCAAAATTTCGAACCACATATTTCAGCAGTTAGTTAAAGTTCACAAATCGGTTTCGGTAATTAAGTTCCGCTCTCCCAAATATAGGTTTAGGAAGAATTTTTGAGTAACAATTTCTTTTGCTGGAGCAATCTAACCTAACCAGCGTAGTTTTAATTTGTAGTAGCAGAGAAGAGCTTGATTTAATTTAATTTTTTTATAAATAATTTTTACTGAAACTAAATTTATTTGAATATATCAAATTGGCGCCTTACGAGTAGCCATTGATTTATCTTCCTATCCTATACTATGGTTAACTTTTTGGACGCTATATTTTGAACAACGAAACCGGAATTAATACCAATATCAACCATGGCGTCGTATTAATCCTCAGTGAAATTTCTATAATAGATGGCACTTGTTGTCTCAATTAAAACTATCGTCAGAATTGAACAGATTTGGTCATTTGGCGCAGGGAAGTTGTTTGTGCTTCCGTTCACGATATATCAAATAGCTCTCAGAGAAAATTTCAATTTTTCTTTTGAAACTGCTAATAATATTTTTTTTTTACAGAAACATAAATAAGCCAGCCAAATTGGCACATAAGTATTATAGTCATCTTATCTCTTCTAGAACGCCCATTTCTGTTAGAGTCTGTAAGTTAAAGTCCTTCTGTAATCAAAAAATATTGAGCTTGAGAAAATAGTCACCATATTGCGTCAAAAGTAATTCCATGCCCTAGAATATGAACAATGTAAACAAAAGAATTTAATCTTCAAGATTTTTCCCGTTCTTTTAGCAAACATTGTTGAAAACGACCGTAAAATTCTTACAAGCTATGAATTTTTTACTGAAAAAAGTTACTCCCAATTAAAATTATTGGCTGTACAAAATTTCATTTCTGAAACAAACCAATACATTTAATGGAATTACATCCAACCCTCAATCATATGATGTAATGTATATTTATAATTTCCTCTTCATTCCAATCCACAAAACCACCAAAACTTAAACTATTCCAAACTCTATACCAAGGTCTTTCTATAGTAACCAATCAACACATTTACAAAAATGTGTGTAAATGTGTTGATTGGTTACTATAGAAAGACCTTGCTCTATACAAGCCTCATAATAGATGATCGCTTAAATTTCCTTCCCCCAAAGAATTAATTTTTTTCATCCACTCGACTGGAATGGAAGCAAGTAAACATTGTTGAATTCCCATGGATGAAGAAAGTTGTGTACAAGCCCCTGACTTTAACGAGATATCTTATACACAAAGACCCAATGTATTTGCTCAAATCACCGTATCTTGACGCCCGTAGTGGCACACAAGTTGCACACGTATTAAGCAATCCCATAATACTGTATGGGTGTCAGCATATGCTCCACCAAAAGAATAGAGTCATCTTCTTTCTCTTTTTTAAAAAACGAGGAGTTGGGGAAAACTCACTTCAGTTGTTGCAACACTCTGGAGCACAAAGAAAGGCTCTCCATGTGTGTTTGTTGTAAACCACGAAAGTAATAAGAAAAATTCAACAGCTCTACAACTCCATTGGTGTTCCAGTCTACAGACGAAAGAAAATCTAGTAGCTCAGTAGCTGTACATACATATGATACCACCTACCACTACTGAACAACTTATTTTCTGTGGTGCGGTTTTGTGGTCCTTTTTCCTCATTTATATTTTGTCAACCTAAAAGACACACGCCATATAGCATTCGTGTATATGGCTAGGGCTCCTGAAAGGCTTTCCCCAAACAAAGCCAAGTATGGAAAGTTCATTAAATAGAGTTCGACTTTGGATTTTATAGGCCTATTGTGATCATGCCTTTTTTTAAGCTGGATTAAAGTTGGAAACATGAAGAATTATTTAGCTACTACTTTCTTGTGTTCTGTTGCTCCCTATGGCATTCATTCCCCGGGCATCCTTGGTTCAGCAAGAAAGTGAAGCTGAATTTGCGACAAACTGCGTTAGCAGACTTTTTATCAAACTTGTTGCGTGACGTAAAAAGTTTTACAGGGAGTAGAGATTTCACTCTCAGCAAATTGAATACAATGGTGTTGTAGTAAGTAAGTAACATTGTGAAACCGTGTCTCTTCATGACAAATGATCCATTATGCAAATGACTCTACGTCTTCCATTTTCTCTGAGTACATCATCATAAACCAAAAGAGTTAAGTTGGTGCTCGTGCTCGTTTACAATTTCATTTCCCAGCTACTTCACAAATGAGAGAAAGTTAATATATATAACTAATGAAGAGATTGTACTAGAGTGGGCTTTGGTATGTGTACATGTGGAACATGCATATAGTGTTAGAATCTTGCTCGGGAAGAAAGCAAGAATAAATTCATTCTAAACGCATAATTGTCGGGTAACGACTTTTTTTGTGTAATTAACAAAATTCTGTTTCATATAACGTTCCTCATTGCTTGCTGTCAGGCTAAAATTTGCAAATGAATATTCTATATGGGGAAAAAATCATGGAGTTAACAAATCCACAGCTTTTAGAAAAACAATCAATAGTATATTAGCAGTTTTGCAGAAAAGCTATACTGGCAGTTTCCATGCAGGCTATTTCGGCAATAGGCAGACCACTGGCAGTTTCGGATGACGATCATCGACAGTTAAAGCTCCTCTCTATCCAAATCCATTGTGCGACACTTTCAACCAATATGACTCTCGTAAACTTTTATAGACTGTCTAAATGTTCTGTGAGACGCAAAATCTAGTGGGTATGTAGATTGCCATTTCAGTTTACGACTAGTACTCTGCGAGCGGTTTCAATCAAAGGCCTGCTATTATAATCTTATGGGTGTATGTTCAATTGGTTGCCGATACAGTGGAAATTTCATTACTTAAACTGCTAATTAAATGAGCTGAGGAATGTTTATAGGTGTGCTTGTGAAGGAATAGTGTATGAATTTGAATTTTACTATATTTTATTTCTAAGTTTCGACATATCTCTAAAGAACGATTGTATTAAATCGGATTTTTAAAGACTACCAATTTTTCCACAAAAAAACTTACAAAATGAGTAAAGTATTAGAATACGTTGGCGTATTACAACTTTTAAAAGACCGACTCAAGGATTCATGGACTCAATGGCGAACTGGTGTCAGTTCTGAAGCTGCTAATGAAAGTGCTCAAGGGGATCATGATGGCGAATCTTTGAAAAAGAGAGTGAAGCAACGTGTGAGTCGATTTACAGAAAGAACACTACGGCGGATTGATAGTACTACGAATCCTGAAGATTTTTCACATCTGACAAGGTAAACAAATATGAGCTAACTACCCGAGAAATCCAATATAATTTTTTTTAGTATCGAGGATATTTTTTTTTCAGGAAAAAAACACGCAAAGAGTTGGCACAAGTCTCAGCTGCCGTTATGGGCATTGAGTTCTCGTATGCTGCCGAAACGGCTTTCGTTTCTCCTCTATTGCTCAAATTGGGTTTAAGACATCGACATATGACATTGATATGGTGTCTCAGTCCAATGGTATAATACAATTTTTTATTTCACAACCCTTTTAAATACAGTATAATCATGCCCAGTCACTGCATACCTTTTACAATTAATTCCCTTACTATCTCATATTGCCCCAATCAACTTTCTTAATATGCTCTGCATATTACGGTTCACGGTCCCCTAGAAAAACACATATTTATTCTCATATGGCACACAAAGCATTGACTTTCAGATGGGATTCTTCCTCACACCTATTCTTGGCTCAGTAAGCGATGGTTGCAAGTCTCAATTAGGTCGGCGACGACCATTCATAATCTTACTTTCTATCGGAATAATCCTGGGCTTGATTCTTGTCCCAAACGGTCAACTGCTAGGACGTCTTTTAGGAGATGTCTACAAAGACGATCTGAGACCGATCCCAGCCCCATCCGGTCCAATTACCACCATCGCTTTAAAATCCTGGAAATTCCCCACAGACACCCAAAATGGAACCAACGAGGAACCGACACCACCTCGCTTGTCATACAAACGAAAGTTTGAAGCGGATTCATTTCCAGGAGCAAATAGTTTGGCAGCTGCCACAGCTGATGAGGATAGTCAGGACTGGAAGAAAAGGATGAGACAGAAAAAAGGAAACTCGAAACGTTTGGCGGACGATCTGGAGTCTATATTGGCTCAAATGAAAAATAGCAATCAAGAGGGATCTTCTGTGCAGGAAAATAATGAGGATGAGGACTACAGAATGGAAGTTGAGAATGAACGAATCGCTGTAACTAATCATCCATGGGGTCTCATATTCACTGTGGTGGGAACAGTGCTATTGGATTTTGATGCGGATGCTTGTCAAAGTCCTAGTAGAGCTTATATGCTTGATGTGACTATACCAGGTAAGTTGTAAAAATTATGAAAACTTAAAGAAAAAATGGAAATCCAAATAGAACTTTTTTTAGAGGACCATGCACGTGGGCTGTCTACCTTTACCATCATGGCTGGGCTTGGGGGCTCCTTGGGTTATATACTGGGCGCTTTCAACTGGGATGAAACGTTTATAGGTAAGGTACATATCACAACGTAGTTAGTTAGTGTTCGGGAAGCCAAAAGTGACTAATATGCTATAGTTTGTCCAGCTGAACAGCTTGCATTATATAAACACGTCTTTGTATGGTGTGTTGTGTTGAAAAATTCGTCACTTCATGCTGTGTTTTTTTCTTGTCTTCAGGTGATATTTTTGGTAACCATGTACGAGCCGTGTTCACATTAGTTCTGTTCATCTATATAGCATGTGTAGTGACTACGGTAAGAAGCTTTCGAGAAATCCCTATTGATCGTCTTTGGTCGGCTTCCTCGTCTCAACCTTACAACCAACAGCAGCAACAACGAATTCCTAAGGTTTTACACATTCTCTCCATTCAATCAAATGGAATACATTATACGTATTTCATGTTACTCCAGGCTTATAATGTCTACGAATTCCCGATCCTGGATCAATGTATGTTTAAATATTTTGGTGTATAGCTAACCAAATCGTTGTTTCAAAAAATTCTGGGGATGGAAAAAAATCATCACCCGTCCTTTTTAATTCTATGTAATATGCTGGTGGGTTGCGTTCCAAAACGTATGAGCACCATTTGCAAGCTAACAGCTCAAGAGTCAGGCAGGATTGAATCATATTTGTATTCTACCCATGAATTCGTTTATGCAGTGGTGGCAATTTTTCAGAACCACTTATAGAATCAATGAATATCAGAATTCTTTACTGTCACTTTAGAAGGGCACAACAAGTACTTGTTGCATTTTATAACCGATGAAAATAACTATCTGTAGCAAAATGAATGCCATAATTTAAGATAATACTGTATCTTACCTTGGCCAGTAATGCATTTATTCATCGTATTTTTATATTTTCCTCAGAAATGCTATTCCAGATTTGAGGAGGATGATGACACGTCCAGCCATAGTAGCAGTGGCACTTCACCAGATCCATGTTTTAATGTAGAACACGGGGCTCCGAGTAAAAAAGGATATGGAGCTGTGCAAGAAACATCTTTTAACAATGCGGTTCCAAGTGTATGTATATATTATATAGTATCAGTATCTTATTTTATCAAGTTGATGTATTTACAACAAATCACAAAAAATTATAGGAATTTAAATTAAATATTCAAACTGAACTATAATTAAAGTAGTTAACGTTAAAAACAAAGTGATGAAGTATAAACAAAACTTTCATAGTCAGCATTCTCAGATTCAGTAATTCACAAAGCTGAGTGAGGAAAATCGCTCGACAAATCTATCCACTTATCTATTATGCTGTGAATGTAGCTCTCTATTGTCCTTTGTTTTCAATTTTTTACACATTGGGGCCAAAACTGTGGTTTTTTGTCTCAATAGCTGCTGACATAGTGCTTAACATGTAACAGATGACATATTGGCATTTTCCTTAAAATGACACCAGACAATTGGTTAAGAAAATTTTTGCAAACCTAAACTAGCAAACTAACTAACTATTTGTTTGACTAACTGTGACAGGAATGTGAGCCAAGTGTATTAAAGTTGGACGTAGCGTCTGGTGAAACTCCTACATTCAGAGAATACTTGAAAACTATAGTACAGCTCCCAAGATCATTAGCTTGGCTTTGTGCAACCAACTTTTTCTGTTGGATGAGTCTTGTCTGCTATTCTTTATACTTTACGGATTTTGTCGGAGAAGTTGTATTCGGAGGAGATCCATCGGCTCCAAAAGGCTCCATTCTTCGAGCCCAGTATGAAGCTGGAGTGCGATTTGGTTGTTGGGGAATGTCTCTGTATTCTCTGAGTTGTTCTATCTACTCATTTTACATCGATCGGTGTGTCGAAAGATTCGGGTAATTCAATTGTTGCTTAATTACATGCTTTGTTATGTAATTTAATAAATTGTGTCACGTTTTGTTCAAATTCCAGTGCCAAACCTGTGTATATCTGTGGCCAACTCGTTTACTCTGTAGGAATGGTAATTTATCATTTTTGTGCTAAACTAAGGATAATGGGTTTACATTTGGGGAGTATAGTTACTTGAATAGGATGGAAATGATACAAAACAAATTTGTTACAAAAAGCATTTGTTTGTCAAGTTATTTACCTGACAATTGATTGACAAGTTCAGGAAATTCTTTCGATGAGTGGTGTAATCAAGGGCTATCTGTACATTCATAGATATTCATGGCCATTGCTCGACATCCCATCGGAGTCCTGTTGTTTTCATCTTGTGCTGGTGTTATGTATGCGACACTCTTCACCATGCCTTATCTACTTGTTGCTCGTTATCATGCTGCAGATACGGTAAGATTCCTCTAAATCGTTCAAACTTATTGGCAATGATAATGATTGGCGTCAGGTTTTTTTATCTGCATATTCTGTGATTATTTATCGATTGACTTTGGTCAGAAATTGTTTGAAGCCAATTAACCTTGTGTATTTTAAGATGTGAACTCATTTTTACATGAGGGTTTTCACGTGTGCTTTTGCAACGCACTAATAATTACTTTTGACTTTCAAAACCATATCTATATTTTGTAATACTATGTATACACGATCAACTTTTTAAAGCTTTGATATCCTGCTCTGATTGGTTTTTATGACCCAAATAACCTTGAGATATTGTCTCTTGTGAAGTTCTCCCCGTGCAAAACGCAATATGTTTTGCTGTATGTATTCAATTGATTTACTTAATTCATAATCCAGTTTGATCCCATCGTGACTGAAGAGCTAACTCAAACAAGGGAAGGTCAGTCGGAACCGATCAAAAGAGGACTTGGTACTGACGTAGCCATTGTGTCATCCATGGTATTTTTAGCCCAGATGACTCAAGCCATTGTACTCGGAAGCGTTGTAAATGCTGTGGGCTCTGTGACTGCAATTGTAGTAGCAGCATCCATATTTGCCTTCTGCGGAGCTCTTTGTGCCACCAAAGTCATGTACTTGGATCTCTAATCCACAGGAAAGCCAGAACAGTAACAATCGATAGTTCATGAGTTATCAGTAGTTCGTAAATAGAGAATTCCTTATGTAATCCTCAAACCGTAGCTTTTACAAACCCCTTTATGATAAATTGATGCAGGAAAGATAAACACATTTTAAGATCCCATGTTTTATTGTGTCGCAAGCATTTCATTGCATTAAATTTTACAATCATGAGCAATTTGCTCCAACTAAACAGATTTCGGTACTTATATTGTTATATTAATTCATATTATGTTTAAGAAATTGGTAGGCTGCTTCCTGACGTTTGCAATCAATAGGAAAGTGTATGTATAATATGTAAAGAATTGAAAAAAAATTAGAAGAGCATACTAAATTGGAATCAAATACATCTCATAACAGAATCACAACAGCAGTAACCTACGTAAAATTAAAATAGGCTAAGAAAATGAAAGATTGGAAAATTATTTAATTTTCTCTATACTTTTAAAACAAATGTGACTAGCAAGGCAACCAACAGTCCATACACACTATTCCCTACAGGTTGAGCCCCATTAAAACCCAATACACACTCTTTGCCATCATTAGCTTCTTTAAAAAAGCTACCACAAGTGCAAACACTAGCATTGCAAAATACTTCACCTGTGATTGACGCCTTGCATTCATTGTCATCATTACACTCTTCGCCTAGTGACAACGCTTTGTAACATTTATTTTCATACTCGACCAAACTGCTGAGGCATCGACAAATCCTAAATGGTTCTTCCAAAATGCAGTGACTGTTAAGATCGAACAGCTTACATTCATTCGAATCTTCACATATCTGACCCACGGCTGCAGGTCTGTAACATTTGCCATCTATGAAACCTGGATTTGACTTACAGTCGCACATTGTAGTAGCATTGCAAATTGCCAAGTGTCCCATCAAGGCTGTACATTGTGCATTTACATGGCAGGTTTCTCCAGGAGCACTTCGTATCTATTAAATAATAATTTTTTCTCTTGAACATATATTTTCATTCTGCAGTGCTAAGTTTTCGTAAGAAAAATTAGACCTTATCTTAACTATTAAGTACAAATGTGTCATACTTACTGGGTAACATTTATTGTCGTCATAATTATCAGGATTGCGCACATGAGTTTGAGTGTCGCACAAACACTTCAGTTCACCTCCATCTCCATCTGGAAGACACATCGAATTCTCCAGGTCCACACATTGGTCATCAATTTGACAACTGTCTCCTAAACCTGTGGCTCTTTTGAGACATGCTTGGTTGCTAGGATGAGGAATGGCATCATCAATGCATTTACAACGTGAATCTTCCCCACATTCACTATGCTCAATGTTGGCAGTGCACTGTTCCTGTATTTCACATGCTTCATCCAAATTTGTGCGAAGTTCCAAGCATTTATTTTCACTGCTCGTGAAACCTGATTTACATTGGCATTTACGTTGTGAATCTTCATCTGAAACTCGGTTGCAGTATGCGTTATCAGCAATGCATTGCTCGTCTTCTTCACATTCTGCATCTTCATCAAGAGTCAGTCTGGGTAGGCATTTGTCTTTGTTAACAGATGCAATAAAGTCAGGGTCTTTGCAGGTGCAAACAGATTCGCTGCTGTCATCAGGAGGCAGACAATCGTAGCTTTCTTCAATTCCTAGGTTTTGACATTGAACTTTTAGATCGCATAATTCTCCTATTGCATCTCGAATCTACGCAATCAAAAATTTGTTTGTTACAAGTTTTTTAACAATTACTCTTTTAAAAACGTAAGTTGAATGTTACTTACTATATAGCATTGGTTATCATCGGGATTAGCCACGAAGTTAGTGCCATCACACAAGCATTTCAGTTCACCTCCATCTCTATCTCGAAGACAAGCAGCATTTTTCTGGTCCACACATTGGTCATCAATTTCACAACTATCTCCTAAACCTGTGGCTTTTATGAGGCATGCTTTGTTGTTAGGATGAGGAATGGCATCTTCAATGCATTTACATTGAGAATCTTCATCACATTCGCTATGCTCGATGTTGGCAGTGCACTGTTCCTGTATTTCACATGTTTCACCCAAATCTGTGCGAAGTTTCAAGCATTTATTTTCACTGCTCGTGAAACCTGATTTACATTGGCATTTACGTTGTAAATCTTCATCTGAAACTCGGTTGCAATATGCGTTTTCAGCAATGCATTGCTCGTCTTCTTCACATTCTGCATCTGCATCAAGAGGCAGTCTGGGTAGGCATTTGTCTTTGTTAACAGATGCAATAAACCCAGGGTCTTTGCAAGTGCAAACAGATTCGCTGCTGTCATCAGGATTTTCCAGACAATCGTAGCTTTCTTCAATTCCTAGGTTTTGACATTGCTCTGGCTTAGAACATAACTCTCCAACTTCCGTCCTCAGTGGTAGACATCCAAATGAGTCGGCCTCAACCCCGTCCTTGCATTTGCAAAGAG
>Ga0210040_10005073_pt1 | contig 16910 bp, 16 predicted proteins | sample CryGeyCG12114_NA_FD_185462 | JGI IMG/M metagenome (GOLD analysis project Ga0210040, IMG submission 185462) | Groundwater microbial communities from aquifer - Crystal Geyser CG19_WC_8/21/14_NA (SPAdes) (version 2) | ecosystem: Environmental > Aquatic > Deep subsurface > Groundwater | place: USA... | reverse complement strand
GTGGCCACCGGCCGGTCGGCGTCGTTCGAGGCCTGGTACCCCGAGCCGCTGGACACCTGGTTCGAGATCCAGGCCTGGCCCAGCGAGGAGGGTCTGGCGGTCTACTTCGTCGACGTCACCGCCCGCCGCGCCGCCCAGGAGGAGAGCGACCGGGCCGCCGCGCGCGCGGCGGTGCTCACCGCGACCGCTGCTGAGCTGGCGGAGACCCTCGACGGCGACAGCGGGCTGGGCCGCCTGCCCCAGCTGCTGGTGCCCGCCCTGGGGGACTGGTGCATCCTCACCCTCGCCGACGAGGGCACCGGGCACTGGCGCTCGCGGCTGCGCGACGTGGGCTCCTGGCACGCCGACCCCGCGGCGCGCGCGACGACCGAGGCCTACCGCCGGGCGCGCCTCGGCACCGTGACCGACGAGTCCTACGTCGCCCGTGCCTTCACCGGCGGTGAGCCGGCGCTCCTCCAGCGCGGGGCGACGCAGGTCGCTGCGGCGATGGTGGGCGGTGACGCCCGCGAGCTGCTGGACGAGCTCGCGCCGGAGGCCCTCGTCGTCCTCCCGCTGCGGGGGCGCGGGCGCACGCAGGGGGTGCTGAGCGTCTACCGCGGCGCGGCGCGCGCGCCGTTCAGCGACGAGGACGTGGCGACGCTGGAGGAGGTCGCCTCCCGCGCCGGCCTGGCCCTGGACAACGCCCGCCTGCACGCCGCGCAGCGGAGCCTGGCGGAGGAGCTCCAGCGCTCCCTGCTGACCGACCTGCCCGCACCCGACCGGCTGCAGGTCACCGCGCGCTACCTGCCGGCCGCCGACGGAGCGCAGGTCGGGGGGGACTGGTACGACGCGTTCACGGTGTCGGACGGCTCCCTCCGGCTCGTGGTCGGGGACGTGATGGGGCACGACCGCGACGCGGCGGTGGCCATGGCGCAGGTCCGGAACGTCCTGCGCGGGGTCACCCACGCGCTGGGCGACCCGCCCGCAGCGATCCTCTCCGCGCTCGACCGGGCGATGCGCGACCTGGCCGTCGGCGCCCTGACCACCGCGGTCCTGGCCACGGTCGAGGACGGCCCGAGCGAGGGCGCCGGCGAGGCGCGCACCCTGCGGTGGGCCAGCGCCGGGCACCCGCCGCCCCTGCTCCTCACCGCCGACGGGCGCGCCGAGCTGCTCACCAGCCCCTCCGACCTGCTGCTGGGCCTGGCACCCGACACCGCCCGCCACGACCACACGAGGACCCTGGAGCCCGGGGCCACGGTCGTCCTCTACACCGACGGCCTCGTCGAGCGCCGCGGCGAGGACCTGGGTGCGGCGCTCGAGCGGCTGCGCCGGACGTCCGAGCGGCTGACCGCGGGGGGCCTCGACCTGGAGGAGTTCTGCGACGCGCTCCTGGGCGAGCTGGCCGTCGACGCCGAGGACGACGTCGCCCTGCTGGCGCTGCGCGTCCGGGCCACGTCCTCGAGCACGGGGGGTGAGCGGTGACGGACGGCGCGGCGGTGCCGTGCCGCACCGCGTCCAGGGCCGCGGACCGCCGCGCGGCCGGCGACCTGCGCGCGGACCTGGTCCTGGCCCCCGACCCCGCCACGGTCCGTGGGGCCCGGGAGGTCGTCGCCCAGCAGTGCCACCGGGCCGGCATCGCCGTGGACGTCTGCGAGACCGCGCTCCTCCTCACCAGCGAGGTCGTCACGAACGCGGTCCTGCACGGGCGCAGCGAGGTCCGCCTCCGCGTCGTCGTCACCCCCGGCGTCCTCCACGTCGAGGTGGGCGACGACAACTCCCGCCACCCCCAGCGCGCCAGCCCCGACGACGGGGCGCTGGACGGTCGGGGGATGGCCATCATCGACGTGCTCGCCACCCGCTGGGGCGTGCGCGACACGCCGAACGGGAAGGTCGTCTGGTTCGACGTCGCCGTCCGGGACTAGGGGTGTTCACCGGGACGCCTCCGGACGGACACCCGGAGGACCTTGCCGGCGTGGGCGTCAGCCGTCGAGCATCACGCCCAGGTGAGGACGTTGGACCACCGCGCCGTCAGTCCCCGTGCAGGAGGTCGACCATGAGCCGGACGAGCACCACGCCGCTGTTCGACCAGGAGGTGGGCGAGCAGCTCCGAGCAGCCCTCGAGGACGAGCGCACTGCGCTCGCCCGGGGCGATGTCGGCGCCGCGGACGACGCCGCGGCGCGCCTGGCCGACCTGCGGGAGGTGCTGGCCCGTCACCACGGCCGCCACGCCCCTGCCGCGCTCGGGGCCTGACCCGCCGGTCCCTCGCCGCCGCGACCCGTCGGTGGTCGTGCCTACCGTGGGGGCGTGCCGCGCGCGATCCTCCACCTCGACCTGGACGCGTTCTACGCGGCCGTCGAGCAGCGCGACAAGCCCTCGCTGCGCGGCAAGCCGGTCGTCGTCGGCGGCACCGGCCGGCGCGGGGTGGTGGCCACGGCGTCCTACGAGGCCCGCGCGTTCGGCGTCGGGTCGGCGATGGCCACCGGCGAGGCCCGCCGGCGCTGCCCCAACGCGGCCTACCTCGCTCCCCGGTTCGCCGCCTACCGGGCGGCGTCCGGCACGGTCATGGCGCTGCTGCACGAGCTGTCCCCGGCGGTCGAGCCGCTCTCGCTCGACGAGGCCTACGTCGACCTCACCGACGCCCACCCCGACCTCGACGAGGTCGCCGCCACCGCGCTGGCCGAGCGCTTCCGCGCCGCCGTGCGCGAGGCCACCGGCCTGACGGCGTCCGTCGGCCTCGGCACGAGCAAGCTCGTCGCCAAGATCGGCTCGGACCTCCACAAGCCCGACGGCCTCACGGTCGTGCCCACGGGGCAGGAGGCGGCCGTGCTCGCGCCGCTGCCGGTGCGCCGCCTGCCAGGCGTCGGCTCGGTGACGGGCCAGCGCCTGGCCGGCCTGGGCGTGAGCACGATCGGCGACCTGGCGGCGCTCGACGTCCGCGAGCTCGTCAGCGTGCTCGGGCGCGCGAACGGCAGCGCCCTGCACGCCTTCGCCCGCGGGGAGGACCGGCGCCCGGTGGTCTCCGAGCGCGAGGCCAAGTCGGTCTCGGCCGAGGAGACCTTCGCCACCGACCTCACCGACCGCCGGCTGCTGGCCGACCAGGCGCGCCGCCAGGCCGAGCGGGTGGCGGGCCGCCTGGCCGCGAGCGGCCTCTCCGGGCGCACGGTGACGATCAAGGTGCGGCGCTACGACTTCTCCACCCTGGGCCGTTCCACCACGCTGCCCTCGCCCAGCGACAGCGCGCGCGAGATCAGCGCCGCGGCGCTGGGCCTCCTGGCGCAGGTGGACGTCGCGGACGGCGTCCGGCTGCTGGGCGTCGGCGTCACCGGGCTCACCGAGCACGTCCAGCAGGACCTCCTCGCCGAGCTCGAGCCCGCCGAGGAGGCCCCCGCGCCCGACGACGACGCGGAGGATCCCGCGGCCGCGGCCGCGGCCGTCGTCGCCGCGCCGGGAGGGGAGCGCACCTGGTCGCCGGGGCAGGACGTGCGCCACGCCGAGCGCGGCCCCGGGTGGGTGCAGGGCAGCGGGGTGGGCCGGGTGACGGTGCGCTTCGAGGGCCCCGGCACCGGGGTCGGGCCGGTGCGCACCTACCGGGTGGACGACGAGGACCTCGCGCCCGCCGACCCGCCGGTGTGGCCGCCACCTGGTGGGTCCCAGCCACGCAAGATCGCCGAGTAGGGCATGATGGGGGGTGCGCGGCAGCGCTCCGCCACCGGCGGGGCCGCCGACACCACTGCACCGCCTCCCGCGCCGCGCCGGCCTGAAGAGCCCGCCGGGAGTCGCAGCCCACCGCACGCGCGGTGCTGGCGACGAGCACCTGAGAGACCTCACCCGTGTCTGAGCACGCCCCCCTGCACTCCTCCACGCCCTCCTCCGGCTCCGCGCCGCGCCCGGACGGCGGCCGCCCCGGCGCCCCGCGCCGGCGCCGCTCCGGCCGCCCGGTCCCCGCCGGCGCCGCGGCGAGCACGACGCCGTCGAGCAACCGCCTCTCCTCCGGCGCCCTCGCCGGAGGCAGCGCCGCCGCTCCGACCCCCGCTGCGGTGCCGGTCCAGCGCGCGACCCCCGCGGCCGCCGCCCCGGCCGCCGACGGCGCGTCGTTCGCCGACCTCGGGGTCCCCGCAGCGCTCGTCGCCTCCATGGCCGAGCGCGGGCTGACCGACCCGTTCCCCATCCAGACGGCGACCCTGCCGGACACCCTGGCCGGGCGCGACGTGCTCGGCCGCGGCCGCACCGGCTCCGGCAAGACCCTCGCCTTCGCGCTGCCGCTCGTGGCCCGCCTGGCGGCCTCGTCGTCCAAGCGCACCCCGAAGCGCCCCCGCGGCCTCGTCCTCGCGCCGACCCGCGAGCTCGCCACCCAGATCGCCGCGACGATCGACCCGCTGGCCGCCGCGGCCGGGCTGCGCACCACCGTGATCTTCGGCGGCGTGCCCCAGGGCCGGCAGGTGACCGCGCTGAACGCGGGCGTCGACATCGTCATCGCCTGCCCCGGCCGCCTCGAGGACCTCATGCGCCAGCGCGAGGTCGTCATGGACGCCGTCGAGATCACCGTGCTCGACGAGGCGGACCACATGGCCGACCTCGGCTTCCTGCCCGGCGTGCGCCGCATCCTCGACGCCACCCCGGCCGGCGGCCAGCGGATGCTGTTCTCCGCCACGCTGGACAACGGCGTCGACGTGCTCGTGCGCCGCTTCCTGGCGAACCCGCTGACGCACTCGGTGGACTCCGCGGAGTCCCCGGTCGCGGCGATGACCCACCACGTGCTGGCCGTGGCCAGCCCGGAGTCCAAGACCGCCGTGGTGCGCACGCTCGCCTCCGGCACCGGGCGCCGCATCATGTTCCTGCGCACCAAGCACCAGGCCAAGAAGCTCGCCAAGCAGCTCACCGCCTCGGGCATCCCCGCGGTCGACCTGCACGGCAACCTCTCGCAGAACGCCCGCCAGCGGAACCTCGCGGCGTTCTCCTCCGGTGAGGTCAAGGTGCTCGTGGCGACCGACATCGCCGCTCGCGGCATCCACGTCGACGAGGTCGAGCTCGTGGTCCACGTGGACCCGCCGACCGAGCACAAGGCGTACCTGCACCGCTCCGGGCGCACCGCCCGGGCCGGCTCGGGTGGCGACGTCGTCACGGTGATGCTGCCGGCCGAGGCCGGCGACGTCCGCAGCCTCATGCGCCTGGCCAAGATCACGGCCCAGCCGCAGCAGGTCACCGCCGACTCCCCGGCGGTCGCGGCCCTGATCGGCGAGGTCGCCGCGCACGTCGAGCCGGCTCCCGTCGTCGCGCAGCAGCAGGCCCCGGCCCGCAGCTCCGCTCCCCGCGCCGCCCGCTCGAGCGCGCCGTCGGCCGGTCGCGGTCGCGGCGCCGGTGCGGGTCGGGGCGGCGCCCCGACCCGCAGCGCCGGCCGCATGAGCACCTCAGCGTCGGCCGGGTCCTCCGCGCCGCGCACCGCCCGCCCCATGGGCGGGAGCGCCTCGGTGTGGAGCTCCTCCACCGACGAGGGCAGCTCGGGCACCTGGAAGGCCGACAGCGCCCCGGCCGGACGCCGTCCGGGCCGTTCCGGCGGCGGTCGCGCCCGCGGCTGACCACCCCGCTCGCCGACGGCGCCCCGTCCCCTCCCGGGGCGGGGCGCCGCCGTCGGTGAGGCGCCCGGTCCTCTGCGCGGTCCTGGCGCCCGGCGCGCTGCTGCGGGACCATCGGGAGCACCGCCCCGACGACGCCAGGAGTCCTGATGTCCCTTCTGGAGATGCCCCCGGTCAGCGAGTGCACGGTCGACGGCTGCTCGTACAACCACGACGGCTGCCACGCCTTCGCCATCACCATCGCCGGCTCCTCCGGCTCCGCGGAGTGCGGCACGTTCATCCCGCTCTCGGCCAAGGGCGGCCTCGACCGCGTCACCGCGCAGGTCGGCGCGTGCCAGCGCACCGACTGCCGGCACAACGCCGACCTGGAGTGCCGCGCGCCGTCGATCCGCGTGGGCGCCGGGCAGGACCTCGCGGACTGCCTCACCTTCACCCCGCGCTGACGACGCGCTGTCGACGCGCCGACCGCCGGGCGCCCGGTGCGGGCGCAGGAGGAGGATGGGGCTGACATGAGCACCGCCCCCGCCCCTCCCGCCACCCCGCCCGCCTCAGGGCGCCCGAGCTGGCAGCCGATGCTCGTGTGGTCGGTCGGCGTCCTCGCCTACGTCGTCGCCGTCCTGCACCGCACGTCCTTCGGGGTCGCCGGGCTGGACGCCGTCCGCCGCTTCGACGCGAGCGCCAGCGCCGTCTCGGCCTTCACGGTGCTGCAGCTGCTCGTCTACGCGGCCCTGCAGGTGCCGGCCGGCGTGCTGCTGGACCGCTTCGGCTCGCGGCGCCTCATCGTCGCCGGGGCGCTGGTGATGGCCGGCGGCCAGCTCGTGCTGGCCCTGGGCACGACCATCCCGGTCGCCGTGCTCGGCCGTGTGCTCGTGGGCACCGGCGACGCGCTGACCTTCATCAGCGTGCTGCGCCTGTCCTCGGCGTGGTTCCCGCCCCGGCGCGCCCCCGTGCTCACCCAGCTGACCGGCCTCGTGGGCCAGCTCGGCCAGGTCCTCTCGGCGGTGCCGCTCGTGGCGCTGCTGGCCGGCCCCGGCTGGACCACCGCCTTCACCTCCGCGGCCGCGGTCGGCGTCCTCGTGGCCCTGCTCGTCGCCGTCGCCGTGCGCGACGCGCCGGGGGTGCGGGTGGTGACCGGGCCGGCGCTGTCGTGGCGCAAGGCCGGCCACGACCTCGTGCGCGCCTGGCGCCACCCCGGTACCCGCCTCGGCCTGTGGAGCCACTTCGCCACCCAGTTCCCCGGCACGGTGTTCGCCCTCATGTGGGGATTCCCGTTCCTCGTCTCGGGGGAGGGCGTCGCGCAGGGCACCGCCAGCGCCCTGATCACCCTGTTCGTGCTCACCGGTCTCGTGGCGGGCCCGCTGCTGGGCGTGATGGTCGCCCGCCACCCCCTGCGCCGCTCCTGGCTCGTGCTGACGATCGTCGGCGTGAACGTCGCGGCCTGGACGGCGGTGCTCGCCTGGCGGGGTCCCGCGCCGCTGTGGCTGCTCGTGCTGCTCGTCCTCGCCCTGGCGACCGGCGGGCCGGGGTCGATGGTCGGCTTCGACTACGCCCGCACGTTCAACCCCGCCGACCGGCAGGGGACCGCGACGGGGATCGTCAACATCGGCGGGTTCGTGGCCTCGCTCATCGTCGTGCTGGCGGTCGGGGTCGTGCTCGACGCCACCGGCGGCGACTACTCCCTGCGCGACTTCCGCGCCGCCATGAGCACGCAGTACGTGCTCTGGGCGGTCGGCCTCGTCGGGGTGCTCGTCGCCCGGCGGCGGGTGCGCCGCGTGATGGCCGCCGAGGGCGTGCTCGTGCCGCCCGTGCGCGACGTGCTGGCGCGGATCCGCGCCGAGCGCCGCCGCCGCTGACCGGCGCGGCCGGCGGGGTGGCGGCCCGGGTCAGCTGGTGGGCTCGTCCTCGTCCTTCACCGGCGGCGGAGGCACGGTGAGGTCGCTGGGGCGCAGCCGGTAGACCCGCAGGTCCAGGTCGTAGTACTTCGCGGTCTCCCCGACCCACTCCATGCCCAGGCGCCGGGCGATCCACTCCGCGCGCTCGTTGCCGGGGCGCACCACGGCGAACACCTCGGCGGCGGACTGCTCGAAGGCCCAGCGGGCGAGGGCGCGCGCCCCCTCGCTGGCGTAGCCGCGGCCCCAGTGCTCGGGCGCGAGCTGCCAGGCGATCTCGAGGTCCTCGTCGTGCGGGGGCATGGTGCGCAGGGTCAGGGCGCCCACCACGACGCCGTCCTCCTGGCGGGCCAGCGCCCAGCGGCCCACGAAGGCCTCGGTGTCGGCGCCGGCGACGGGCTGCTCGGCGGCCCACCGGCGCATGCGGGCGGCCATGGCCTCCTCGTCGGCCACCGGTTCCGTGGCCGGGGCGAGCCAGCGGGTCACCCGCTCGTCGCCGAAGACGGCGAGGGCGGCGGCCGCGTCGCTGGGCTCCCAGTCCCGCACGACGAGCCGCGCCGAGGTCACGAGTGTGCTCACGCGGCCCACGGTAGCGCCCGCCCGAGACGTCCCGATGATCACGGGGGATGATCCCGGGGTGAGTCTCGGTGCGGGCCCGGTGGACGCCGCCCTCGTGGGTGCGGGCGGCGCCGGGCTGGCCGTGCTCGACCAGGTGGCACGGGGTCTGCTGGCCGCCCCGGACGCCCGCCGGGCGGCGTCCGGCGGGCCGGGCCGGCCCCTGCGGGTGGCCCTGGTCGATCCCCTCGACCGGCTCGCCGACCGTCCCGCCGACCGCACGTGGTGCTCGTGGGACGTCGTGGGCAGCGCCGCCGCCCGCGAGCTGGAGCCGGCCGTCCACCGGTCCTGGCGGCGGGTGTCGGTGATCGGCACCGACGGCGCCGAGCAGGTGCTCGACCTCGCGCCGCTGCGCTACGCGATGGTCCGCAGCGAGGACTGGTACGCCGGCGTCGCCGCGCGGGTGGACGCCGCCCGCGAGGCCGGGCTGCTCGACGTCGTCGCCCTGCGGGCCCCGGCGGAGGCCGTCACCGACGGCCCGCAGCGGGCCCGCGTGGTTTCGGCGGCGGGAGAGGTGGAGGCGACCTGGGTGCTCGACTCGCGCCCCGCCGCCCCGGTGCGCGCGGGCGCCACCGCGCTGCTCCAGCACTTCCGCGGCGCCCGGGTGCGCACGGCGGAGCCGGTCGTGGACCCTGAGCGCGCCGTCCTCATGGACTTCACCGCCCCGCAGCCGGCGTCCGGCCTGGCCTTCGGCTACGCCCTGCCCAGCGACGCGCGCACCGTGCTCGTCGAGCACACGGAGTTCTCCCCTGCCGTGCTCGACGACGCCGGGTACGCCGCGGCGCTGGACGCCCAGCTGGAGCGGGCGCTCGGACCGGGCGCCGGCGGGGCCGTCGTCGAGCACGTCGAGCAGGGCGTGATCCCCATGACGGACGCCGTCTTCGCCCGCCGCGCCGGGCGCCGGGTGCTGCGCCTGGGCACCGCTGGGGGAGCGGTGCGCCCGGCCACCGGCTACGCCTTCACCGCGATGCAGCGCCAGGCCCGGGCGGTCGCGGCGCAGCTGCTCGCCGGCGCGGAGGTGCTGCCGCCGCGGCCCTACCCCCGCCGCCACGTGTGGATGGACGCGCTCGTGCTGCGCGGCCTCGCCGACGGCAGCCTCGACGGGCCCGCGTTCTTCACCCGCCTCTTCGCGCGCAACCCCCCGCACCGGGTGCTGACCTTCCTCGACGGCCTGACCGGCCCGGGGGCCGAGCTGGCCCTCATGGCCACAGCGCCGCGGGCGACGATGCTGCGCGCCGCGGCCCTCGACGCCGCCTGGCGCACGGGGCGGCTCGCGCAGCGGAGCGCGCGCCGGTGAGGCGCCGGCTGGTCTGGGCCGCCGTGGTCGCGCTCGCCGTCGCGCTCGCGGTGGCCGCCGACGTCGCCGCCGGCGGGCTGCTCGCGCGCCTGGACGCCCCGGCCCTGCGTGCCGGCGTGGACGCGCGATCGCCCGGGCTCACCCCCGTGGTGCGGTTCGTCACCGACGCCGGGGGCTGGGCGGGGCGCCTCGTGCTGGGCGCCGCGGTCGCCGTCCCGCTCGCCCTGCGCGCGCGGCGCTGGACGCCGGTGCTGCTCACCGCGGGCGCGCTGGCCGGGGCGCCGCTGCTGTCGGGGGTCGCCAAGCGCCTCGTGGACCGGACGCGCCCGGCGGTCGACGCCCTGCTGACCCCGCCCGACCCGTCGTTCCCCAGCGGGCACGCGACCGGCTCCGTGGCACTGTCGGTGGTCCTCGCGGGGCTGCTCCTGGGCGCCGTCTCCACCCGGGCGGCCCGGGCGGCGGTGCTCCTGGCCGCCGGGGCCTTCGCGGTCGCCGTCGGGCTCAGCCGCGTCTACCTGGGCGCGCACTGGCTGACCGACGTCCTCGCCGGCTGGGCCCTCGGCGCGGCTCTCGGCCTGGCGCTCCTCGCGCTGTCAGAACGACGGCGCGCCCCGGTGGGTCCTCGTTCTGACAGCACGCCGCCACGAAGGGGGGAGACCCGATGAGCGAGCCCGCCGAGCCGCAGACCCCGACCGTGGGGCTGCGCACCCTCCTGCCGTACCTGCGCGAGCACCGCGCCGCGCTGGTCGTCGTGGCCGGCGTCTCCCTCGTCGGGGCCGCCGCCGCCCTCCTCCAGCCGCTGCTCGTCGGCCGCGTCATCACCGCGGTCGAGCAGGGCGACGCCGTCGGCCCGGTCGTGGCGGCCCTGGTGGTCGTGCTGCTCGGCGGGTCGCTGCTCGGCGCCGTGCAGCAGTACCTCCTCCAGCGCACGGCCGAGGGCGTCGTCCTCAGCACCCGGCGCCGCCTCGTCGACCGGGTCCTGCGCCTGCCGGTGGCCGAGCACGACCGGCGCCGCACGGGCGACCTCGTCTCGCGGGTCGGCTCCGACACCACCCTGCTGCGCGCCGTGGTCACCTCCGGGCTCGTCGAGATCGTCAGCTCGGTGCTCGTCGTGATCGGCGCGGTCGTCGCGATGGCGCTCGTGGACGTCGTCCTGCTCGGCGTCACGCTCGCGGCCGTCGCCGTGGGGATGAGCGCCGGCATCGCCGTCGCCCGCCGGCTGCGCGCCCTCGCCCTGGCCTCGCAGGAGCGGGTCGGGGAGATGAGCTCCGCGGTCGAGCGGGCGCTCAGCGCCGTGCGGACGATCCGGGCCAGCGGCGCCACCGACCGCGAGGTGGCGACCGTGGGCACCAGCGCTCGCGCCGCCTACGACGCGGGCGTGCGCGCCGCGCGGGTGGAGGCCGTGGTGGCCCCGGTGGTCGGCGTCGCGGTGCAGGGGGCGTTCATCGCCGTCCTCGGCGTCGGCGGCTACCGCGTGGCCAGCGGCGCGATCACGGTGGCCCAGCTCGTCTCGTTCATCCTCTACCTCTTCCTCCTCGTGATGCCGCTGGGCCAGCTCGTCTCGGCGTTCGCGCAGCTGCAGCTCGGGCTCGGTGCCCTGACGCGGATCGAGGAGGTCCTGCGCCTGCCCGAGGAGGACCCCGGGCCGCCCGTGCCGCCAGCCCCCGCGCCGGCGCACCGCTGCTGGAGCTGCGCGGGGTCTCCTTCGCCTACCCCGACGGCACGTCGGTGCTGGAGGACGTGAGCGTGGCCGTGCCGCGGGGCACCCGCACGGCCCTCGTCGGGCCCTCGGGCGCGGGCAAGTCGACGCTGCTCTCCCTCGTCGAGCGCTTCCACGACGTCACGTCGGGGGCGGTGCTCCTCGACGGCGTCGACGTCCGCGAGCTGCCGCGCGCCGCGCTGCGCGCCCGCCTCGGCTACGTCGAGCAGGAGGCGCCCGTGCTGGCCGGCACGCTGCGCGAGAACCTCCTGCTCGCGGCGCCCGACGCCTCCGACGCCGACCTCGCGGCCGTGCTGGAGGCCGTGGGCCTCACCGGGCTCGTCGCCCGCAGCCCCGCGGGCCTCGACGCCCCGGTGGGGGAGGGCGGCGTGCTCCTGTCCGGCGGCGAGCGCCAGCGCCTGGCGATCTCGCTCTCGCTGCTGGCCCGCCCGGAGCTGCTGCTGCTCGACGAGCCGACTGCCAGCCTCGACGCTCGCAACGAGCGCGCGCTGCAGGACGCGCTCGACACCGTCGCCGAGCGCACGACGCTGCTCGTCGTGGCCCACCGGCTCTCCACCGTGGTCGGCTCGGACCAGATCGTCGTGCTGGACGCCGGCCGGGTGCTCGGCGTCGGCACGCACGCGCAGCTGCTCGAGACGACGCCGCTCTACCGCGAGCTGGCGGCGACGCAGCTGCTCGTCTGAGGCACCTCGGGGAAGGCGCCTCAGGGGAGCAGTGCGAGCTTCCCGCCGGGGTGCCCGCTCTGCAGCAGGGTCAGCGCCTCGACGGCGTCGGCGAGCGGGAAGGTGCGCGCCACCGGCACGACGAGGTCACCGCTGGCGGCCAGGGCGATCAGCCGGGCGCGGGCGGCGTCGCGGAACGCCCGGCTGGCGGGCATGGCGCCGCCGATCACGGCGAACCCGTCCTGCTGGGCGCGGCCGAACGCGGCGATGGTGACGATCCTGCTGCGGTCGGGCACGAGGGCGAGGGAGGCGTCGACCGCCTCGTCGGTGCCGACGGCGTCCAGCGCCGCCTGCACCCCGTCGGGGGCGAGCTCGCGCACCCGCTCGACGAGGCCCTCGCCGTAGGCCACCGGGACGCCGCCGAAGCCGCGGACGACGTCGGCGCTGCGCTCGCTCGCGGTGCCGATCACCCGCGCGCCGAGGTGCGCCGCCTGCTGCAGCACGCTGACCCCGACGGCCCCGGAGGCCCCGTGCAGGAGCACGACGTCGCCCTCCCGGACGCCGGTGACCTCGAGCATCTCGGCGGCCGTCGTGGCGGCGAGGAGGAGGTTGGCGGCCGCGGGGTGGCCCAGGGCGGCGGGCTTGGCGAAGACGTCCCGCGCCGGCACGGTGACCTCCGAGGCGTAGCCGCCGCTGATCCGGAAGGCCAGCACCTCGTCGCCGGGCGCCCCGCCGCCGGAGGCCAGCTCGGTGCCCGGCCCGAGCCTCTCCACCACCCCGGACACCTCGTAGCCGATCAGCAGCGGCGGGGCGCCGCGGTCGCTGCCGGGCGCGAGGTACTTGTAGTCGGCCGGGTTCATCCCGGCGGCGCGCACGGCGATCCTCACCTCGCCGGGCCCGGGGTCCGGCGCGTCGCCCTCCACCAGCTGCAGGACGTCGAGTCCGCCGAAGTCCGTCGCGATCCACCGCTGGCCCATGCCGCGATCGTGCACCCGTGAGCGCCTGGTCGCGCGCCCGCCGGCTGGCGGTCGGGGCGCCGGACGTCTGGGATGGGCGGCGTGACCTCCCTCACCGGCGTGAGCGTCGTCCTGCTCGACGTGAACGAGACCCTCTCCGACACCTCCGCGCTGTCCGCGGCCTTCGAGCGCGCGGGCGCGCCCGGGCACCTGGCGCCCACGTGGTTCGCCGCGGTGCTGCGGGACGGCTTCGCCCTCACCGCGGTCGGTGCGGCGGCGCCGTTCGCCGACGTCGGGCGGGCGGTGGCGCGCTCGGTGCTGTCCGGGCAGGTGCCGGTCGAGTCGCTGGAGGCCGCCGCGGACGCCGTCGTGGGGGCGGTGGGCGACCTGCCGCTGCACCCCGACGTGCCCGGGGGCCTGCGGGCGCTGGTCGCCGCCGGGCTGCGGGTGGCGACCCTGACCAACGGCGCCACGGAGGTCTCGGACCGGCTGCTGAGCGCCGGGGGTGCCCGCGAGCCGGTCGAGCGGCTGCTCTCCGTGGCGGACGCCGAGGGCGGTTCCTGGAAGCCGCACCCGGCCGCCTACCGGTACGCGCTGGACGCCTGCGGGGTCGAGCCGGGCGAGGCCGTGCTCGTCGCCGTCCACCCCTGGGACGTCGACGGCGCCGCCCGCGCGGGCCTGCGCACCGTGTGGGTGGACCGCACCGGCACGCCCTACCCGGAGGTCTTCCGGGCGCCGGACGCCACCGTGCGCAGCCTGGAGGACCTGCCGCGGCTGCTGCGCCGGGGGTGAGCGCTCAGCGCAGGTCGAGGGCGGCGCCGAGGTACTGGTAGCCGACGAAGGCGACGACGTCGAGCACCGTGTGCGCCACCACGAGCGGCAGAACGCGCCGGGTGCGCTGGTAGTACAGGGCGAAGACGACGCCCATCACGGCGTTGCCGACGAAGGGCCCGTAGCCCTGGTAGAGGTGGTAGCTGCCCCGCACGACCGCGCTGACGGCGATCACCACGGGCACCGACCACCCGAGGCGGGGCAGCCGGTCGAGCAGGTACGCCACGACGACGACCTCCTCCAGCACCGCGTTCTGCAGCGCCGACAGGACCAGCACCGGCACCGTCCACCAGTACGGCGACAGGCCCGAGGCGACGACGTCCGCGGTGATCCCCAGCTGGCGCCCGAGCAGGTAGAAGCCCAGGCCGGGGATCCCGATGAGCGCGGCCAGCCCGACGCCGACGCCGAGGTCGCGCAGCGGTCGGCGCGCGTCCAGGCCGACCCGGGCCAGCACCCCGCGGCCGGCGTCGGAGAGCAGGAAGAGCGCCAGCGCCACCGGCACGAGCGCGAAGCCGATGCCGAGCAGCTGGTAGGTCAGGTCGAGCCAGGGGCGGGGGCTGCGGGAGGCGTTGAGCGTGGCGGTCGCCTCCGACACCGGCCCCTGCGTGGCGATCCCGACGAGCCGCACGAGCGCGTAGACGCCGGACTGCCCCAGCGACAGGCCGAGGACGATGAGCACCTCGGCGCCGAACCGCCGCCGCTCGCCGCGATCATCGGGAAGGCCGGGGTGCGCGACGTCTGACACCCCTGAATGCTCCATGATCGGCCTGAGAGGTGCCTGGGTTCACGTGAAGCGGCGCAGCCGCAGGCTGTTGAGCACGACGAAGACGCTGCTGAACGCCATGGCCGCTCCGGCGACGAGCGGGTTCAGCAGCCCCGACGCCGCCAGCGGGATCCCCGCGACGTTGTAGGCGAACGCCCAGAACAGGTTGCCCTTGATCACCGCGAGGGTGCGGCGCGAGAGCCGGACGGCGTCCGCAGCCACCCGCAGGTCGCCGCGCACGAGGGTGAGGTCGCTGGCCTGGATGGCCGCGTCGGTGCCGGTGCCCAGGGCGATCCCGAGGTCGGCACGGGCCAGGGCCGCGGCGTCGTTGACGCCGTCACCGATCATCGCCACGACGGCCCCACCGGCCTGCAGCCGCTCGACCTCGGCGACCTTGCCCTCCGGCGCGACGCCGGCGACGACCGCATCGCCGTCGATGCCCACGGCGGCGGCCACCGCGCGGGCCGCCCGCTCGTTGTCGCCCGTGAGCAGCACCGGGCGCAGGCCCAGGGCGCGCAGGCGCTGCACGGCCTCGGCGCTGCTCGCCCGCACGGTGTCGGTGACGGCGAGGGCGGCGCGCGCGGTGCCGTCCCAGCCGGCCAGCACCGCCGTGGCACCGCGCTCCTGCGCCGCCTCGAGGGCGGCGTCCAGCTCGGCGGGCACGGCGAGGCCCTCGCCCGCGAGCCAGGACCGCTGCCCCACGAGCACCTCGACGCCCTCGACGACGCCGCGCGCGCCGCCGCCGGGGGCGCTCGCGAAGCCCGTGACCGGGGGGAGCGGGCCGGCGGCCGCGGCAGCACCGGTGATCGCCCGGGCCACCGGGTGCTCGCTCGCGGCCTCCACCGCGCCGGCCCGGCGCAGCACCGCGGCGGCGTCCTGCCCGCTCGCGGCCACGACGCCGGCGGCCGGGTCGAGCTGCATGACCCCGAGGGTGAGCGTGCCGGTCTTGTCGAGGACGACGGTGTCGACCGCCCGGGTGCGCTCGAGGACCTGCGGGCCCGCGACGAGCACGCCCAGCTGCGCCCCGCGCCCGGTGCCGACGAGCAGGGCCGTGGGGGTGGCGAGGCCGAGGGCGCACGGGCAGGCGATGACGAGCACGGCGACGGACGCCGTGAACGCCGCCTGCGCGTCGCCGGTCACCACCAGCCACGCGAGGAGGGTGAGGACGGCGAGCACGACGACCACGGGGACGAAGACGGCCGAGACCCGGTCCGCGAGGCGCTGCACGGGCGCGGTGCCGGTCTGCGCCGCGGCGACGAGGCGTCCGATCTGGGCGAGCCGGGTGTCCTCCCCGACCCGGGTGGCGCGCACCACGAGGCGGCCGGTGGTGTTCACCGTGGCGCCGGTGACGGCGTCGCCGGGCCCGACGTCCACGGGCACGGGCTCGCCGGTGAGCAGGGAGGCGTCCAGCGCGCTGGCGCCGTCGACGACGACGCCGTCGGTCGCCACCTTCTCGCCGGGGCGCACGAGGAACTCGTCGCCCACGGCCAGGGCGCCCACGCTCACGCGCTCCTCGCGGCGCTCGCCGTCGCTCCCCGCGGGGCGCAGCACCGCGACGTCCTTGGCGCCCAGGTCGAGCAGGGCCCGCAGCGCGGCGCCGGAGCGCCGCTTGGCCCGCCCCTCCGCGTACCGGCCCGCGAGGAGGAAGACCGTCACCGCCGCGGCGACCTCGAAGTACAGCTCGGGGACCGCGCCGGCGTGGCGGTCGGGCAGCAGCCCCATCGTCATCCGCACGCCCGGGTCGCCCGCGCCGCCGAGCAGCAGCGCCCACAGCGACCACGCGGTCGCGGCCGTGACGCCGAGGGAGACGAGGGTGTCCATCGTCGAGGCGCCGTGGCGGGCGGCGCGCGCGGCCGCGGCGTGGAAGGGCCACGCGCCCCACGTGGCGACCGGCAGCGCCAGGGCGGTCACCACCCACGTCCAGCCGTCGAACTGCAGGCCGGCGACCATCGAGATCGCCAGCACCGGCACGGCCAGCACGGCGCTGACGACGAGGCGCCGGAGCAGGGCGCGCGGGTCGTGCTCGTCCTCGTCGGCCGCGGCCGGTCGGGCGGGCTCGAGGACGCTCGCGCCGTAGCCGGCGCGCGCGACCGCGGCCACGAGGTCGGCGTCGCTCACCCCGGCCGGCACGAGCGCGTGCGCCTGCTCCAGCGGCAGGTTCACCGTGGCCTGCACGCCGTCGATCCGCTCCAGCTTCTTCTGCACCCGCGCCACGCAGGAGGCGCAGGTCATGCCCGTGACCGCGAGGTCGACCTCGCGGACGCCGGCCGGCGCGTCCTGGGGAGGGGCGCTCACGGGGCGACCGCGTACCCGGCCTCCTCGACGGCGGCGCGCGCGGCGGCGTCGTCCAGGGGCCCCTCGCTGGTCACCGTGACCGTCGAGGTGCCCTGCGGGTCGAGCGCCACCGCCACCTCGCGAACGCCGGCCACCTCGCCCAGCTCCTGCGTCACCGACGCCACGCAGTGCCCGCACGTCATGCCCGTCACCGCGTAGACCGTGGTCTCCATGCTGCTCAGCCCTTCGTCGTAGTCGTCGTGCCCGTCGCACTCGTCGTGATCATGGGATCGAGCCCCGCTCAGGACCGCACCAGGCGCGCGATCGCGTCGGCCGCCTCGCGCACCTTC
>Ga0210040_10005072_pt1 | contig 16911 bp, 10 predicted proteins | sample CryGeyCG12114_NA_FD_185462 | JGI IMG/M metagenome (GOLD analysis project Ga0210040, IMG submission 185462) | Groundwater microbial communities from aquifer - Crystal Geyser CG19_WC_8/21/14_NA (SPAdes) (version 2) | ecosystem: Environmental > Aquatic > Deep subsurface > Groundwater | place: USA... | reverse complement strand
GCGCCCAGGCGATGCGGAGCGAGGTTTACCGTCTGGATGACGCGCCCGATCGCTCCGTCATGCACCATCTGCCCCGCCTGGACCGCCGCGGGCACCTCCAGCCGCTCGGAATACATGATGCCGAACTTTTTGCCGGTGTCGCGGATTGCAGCGCGGACCTGAGTCAACTGCTCCAGCGTGACGATCGCGGCCTTGTCGCCCAGGTAATCCTTGCCCGCGCGCATCGCCTTGATGCCGAGCGGCGCGCGCAGGGCGGGCACCGCTGCGCTGCAGATCAGCTTGATCTTGGGGTCGCCGATGACCTCGTCCTCGGACCGGGCCAGCTTGACGCCCGGATGACGCTTCTGGAACGCGGCGACTTGCGAGGGCACGGCGGAGTAGAAGCTGGTCAGGACGCCGCCGCCCCGGATCATCGCGTCGGTGATGGCATAGATGTGCCCGTGGTCCATCCCGACCACGCCGAACGGCACGCGGTACTTCGCCTCCGGTGCGGGTCGCGCTGGGGCGCTTTCGGTGGGCGCGTCGCCACGGGACGTCGATTGGGCAAGCGCCTCACCGGCGAGGCCGGTCAGGCCGGCTGCGGCAGCAAGGCCCAGGAGAGTGCGGCGGTCGGTTTGGGTCACGATCACTCCGTCGAGCATGTGAGAGGGTAGAACATGGGCGGGTCAGACCTCGACCAGCGATGTCGGCCAGGTCATCGCCTCGCCACGATCCATCGCCTGTTCGCCGAGCAGGGACGCGACGCTTGCCCGGTACGCCTGCGCGAGCAGGCCGGGCAGCGGCTTGCCGGATCGAACCGCCTCCCCGAACCCTTCGAACTGGAGCATCGTCTCGTCATATTCGCCCCAGCCCAGCGAGTCGCCGGGCGTGGTGACGGGCAGTTCGGGGAACCAGGTCGCGCCGCCGATCGGCACCGTCCGCTTGCTGCCCCGCGCCACGTCCTGGTGCATGCGCTGCAACGCCAGCACCTTGGGCGGCACCTCCGCATAGATGCGGCCGAGTTCGGGCTCGATCGTCCCCTTGCTGCCCTGGATCTGCTCCTCGCAGCCATAGCGAGCATTGTTGAGCAGCGAGGTGTAGATGAACTTTCGGCCGCCGCTATATTCATAGATCAGCGCGACATGGTCATAGACCTCTCGCCCATCCTTCCAGAAGCAGATGCTGCCCGATCCGATCACCCGCGTCGGCACAGCGTCCAGGAACCAATTGCCGACCTGCAGCTGATGGGTCGCGAGCTCGGTCATCAGCCCCGCCGAGCTCTCCCGGTACAGCCGCCAGTTGATGTGGCGGTCGTCGGTGCCGGCGGGCACGGGCCGACGCCAACTGTTGTTGCGATGCCAGCTGGCGCGGACCTGGGTGATTTCACCGATATCGCCTGCCTTCACCCGCTTCAGCGCATTCAGGTAGGTCGGGTGGAACATGCGCTGGTGCCCGATCTGCAGCACCTTGTTCGCCGCCCGGGACCTGGTGATTATCGCGCCGCAATCCGCAATGGTGCGGGCCATCGCCTTCTCGCACCACACATGCAGCCCCGCGTCGAAGCCGTTGGCGGCATGGCGCGCGTGCTGGTTGAGCGGCGTCGCGATCACCAGCGCGTCGATGCCGCGGGCGTCAAGCATCGCGCGGTGATCGGCAAAGGCCGGGACATTCGCGCCGACGATCTCGCGCGCTTTGGTGAGGTGGGGCGCGAACTTATCGCAGATCGCGGCCACCGTGCAGTTGCGCGACTTGGCGATGTTGCGGATCAGCGCGCGGCCGCGATCGCCGGTGCCGATCACGCCCAATCGCACGCGATCGCCCGTAGCGGGCGCCATCGGGGCCGCTGACGCAGCGCTGGCGGCACTGACCGCCCAGGGCGCCGCCGCGGCGACACCAGCGCCAGCGGTCGCCATCAACACACGATCGAGGAAAGACCGACGCGTGAGATCGAAGGCCTGGTCGGACATTACGCACATTTCCTTGGAAGTTCTGATGTCGACCTGAGGTCGAAGTGGAAGCGACGCCCCGCTCCGTCCCGCAGGAGGCATTGAGCCGCCTTTCGGTCGGCAACCAGGAGCGCGGTGCTCATGATTTCGGCAAGCGTGCCGTTGGACTCGATCGAAACGGCACAGGCGGGCACCTCGACGGGGGAACCCGATCGGGGGTCGACAATCGCGGCGCGTTCGGGTGCCCGCGTGCCGGCCCCGACCGTGGCGGAGATGGACAGCGCCTGATCGCAAAGCTCAACGACCAGCAGTTCCGCGTCGGGCTGTTCAGGATGCGGGATGGAAAAGGGCCAAGGACCGCCGAGCGGATGCTCCCCAATCACCGTGATCGAGCTTTCGCCCGCCGTCAGCAGTGCCGATCGGACCCCGGCCTCCCGCAGCGCCGCGCTGGCCCGATCGAGAGCGAACCCCTTCCCGAATCCGCCGAAGTCGAGCGCGATCGGCCGTTCCGCCGCGATGCGGCGAGCGGCCCGGTCGAACGCAATCATCGACCATCTAGTCCCCGTGCGCAGGTCCGCCGCGACGTCGAACAAGCCCTTGGTTGCGGCATGCCCGTCAGCCGCCGCCTCCACCGCCCGAAACAGCAGTTCGTCGTCCAGCGCAGCGGGGCGACCCGCCAGCAGGGCTTCGTTCATCGCCGTCGCGGGCGAAGGTCGGTGGATCGTCAGCGCATCATCCACGGCCTCGATCGCACGGCGTGCCGCTGCGAGCGCGTCGTCGGCGCCGCCGCAGAACCGGTGCAGTTCGACCCGCGTACCCATCGCGGCGAAGCGCATGATGTTGGCCGCACCCGCCATGTCGGTCAGGCCTTGACCTCCCAGCCGGGCTGGTAGTCGACCGACCAGAGCTTCATCGCCTCCGCGCTCGACGGCTTGCCGGTGGCCGGGTCAACCGTCAGCGCCTGGTTGGTACGGTAGGCCATGTTGCCGAGGTGGCAGATGGTGGTGCTGATATGCGCTTCTTCGATGGGCGAGTTGAGCGTGTTGGTTTTGCCCCGGATCGCATCAACCAGGTTGCCGGCATGATAGACGTCAAGCACGCCCTCCCCAACCGTGCCCGTCGTCTCCGACGTCGCGGCGGCGGCCACCACCTTGGTCTGCTTACCCGATAGGTCGTACAGTTCGAACCCGTTCCGGTCGACCACGGCCGATCCCTTGGTACCGAGCAGCAGCACCCCGCGCCCGCGACCAAAGCGGGGCATGGCATTGCCGCTCTGGCCATCCCACCGGATCGTGCGCCCGCCGTCATAGGCGAGCTCGAGCGCCATGGTGTCGTACATCTCCCAGTCGTCGTTGTTGAAGAACTGGCGAGAGCCCCGCGCCACGACCTGCTGGGGATAGGCGAGCCCCATCAACCAGCGCGCGACATCGATCTCGTGCATGCCGTTGTTGCAGATCTCGCCGGTGCCGTACTGCCAGACCCAGTGCCAGTTATAGGGGACCAGGTTCGCCCGGTAAGCCGCGCGAGGACGCGGGCCCTGCCACAGGTCCCAATCCAGGTTGGCCGGGGGCGCAATCTGCTGGCCACGGCCGATCGGCTTGCGCGCCATGCCGTACCAGGCCTGCGCTTCATAGATCTGGCCAAGCTCGCCGGCCTTAATCAGCTCGCCCAATTGGCGTGTTTCCGGGCTGGACCGCTGCTGGTTGCCGATCTGCAGCTTGCGCCCGGTTTGCTTCTGCACGGCGATCATCGCTTCGCCTTCCGATGGCGCAAGGCCGACGGGCTTCTCACAATAAACGTGATGACCCGTGTGCATGGCATCGGTTGCGATCTTCACATGCGAGAAGTCGGGGGTAGCAACGGTGACCACGTCCACGCTCTTGCGATCGAGCAGGCGGCGATAGTCCCGTTCCGTCTTCACGGCCGGGTTGCCGCGGCCCGCGAACTCCGCAGCGCGCTTCGCCAGCACCGCACTGTCGCAGTCGACGAAATGCGTGATCTGGACGTTCGGTACCTTGGTAAAGGCGCCCATATGCGCCTGTCCGCGCCCGTTCACGCCGACGATCGCAACCTGGATGCGATCATTGGCGCCCTTGATCCGCGCATAGCTGCTTGCCGACATGGCGACGCCCAGCGTGGCGCCAGCACCCTTTATCATCGTGCGACGGTCCAGCATCGGCCCTCCCCTCCAGTTAAAATTGACGGATCTTGATTGAGCGGAAATCCACCCGGTCACCATGATCTTGCAGCAGGATCGGGCTTTGCGCCCAGGTGCCAAAGCCCTGCTGTCCGGCGAACTTGCTCTGCGCGACGGCTTCCTGGAAAGCAGGCGATCCGCGCTCGAACTCGACCATCTTGAAGCCGTTCAGCCAGTGCTCGACATGGTTGCCCCGCACCACGATCACGGCCCGATTCCATTCGCCCGGCGGGTTGATCCGCTTGCCCGGATTGGGCGGGTCGAGAAGGTTGCGCGGCGTGATCAGGTCGTACAGCGACGCAAGCGTCCGGTTGCCATCGCGGCCCATCTTGGCATCTGGATGACGATCATCGTCCAGCAGCTGATATTCCAGCCCGACCGATGACGTGCCCGGGGCAATGCGGTACTTGATGCCGCTGTTCGCGCCGGGGGTCAGCCGGTAGTCGACCGAGAGCTCGAAATTGCGGTAGCTGCGATCGGTGATCAGGTCACCGCCACCGCCCGTCGTGGACAATGCGCCGTTGGCGACGGACCAGCCACGCTGCGGAAAGCCGCCGCCCTTGATGCTGCGCCAGCTCTTGGTGCTGCTGCCGTCCCACAACAGCGTCCAGCCGTCCCGACGCTCCCCTGGAGCCAGCCGGTTGGCAAGCCAGCCCTGCTGCTCCAGCTTGGTTTCAGGCAGGGCATAGCGGGCGGGGTCCTGAGTGATCAGGCGTACATTGCGGAACCGGGCTTCGGGACCCTTGCGCGCCTGCTCGTCGGGAATGGCATGGACTTGGAATGCGATAAAGCCGCGTGCATCGGTGTCGTCCGCTATGTCGGCGGCGGGAACGCCGTTGATCCAGGTGCGCAGCCGGTTGCCCATTGCCTCGATCCGATAGTGATTCCAGTCGCCCGAGCGGAAGGCCCGGCGTGCAGGCTCGTTGCGGCCAAGGCTGTACAGCCACAGGCGGCGCTGTTCATCATACAGGCCCGCGCTCCATGCGCGCGCTGAGGGATCAATTTCCGCCTGATAACCGTGCACGACGCCGTTGCGATAATCCGGCCGGCTCTGGCCGCGCACCATGACGCCGGAGTTGAGCACCGGGTCGGTCCTGGCGTCGAACTCCATGATATAGTCGCCATAGGTGGCGTCGGACACGAGCCAGCTGTTCGCCTTGCCCGGCACGGCGCGGCCGACCAGCTCGCCGTTCACCACCTCATAGGTCGCGTTACCGCCCATGCGATGCCAGCCCTGCAAGCCTGCGCGAGGAGTGATGTCCTGCCACGGCGGCGTTACCTGTGCCGCCAGCGGGGCGATGGGTACGGCGGCCCCGGTGAGCGCAGCGCTCGTCCAGGCGGCCGCCATCAGCAAGGCCCTGGTGAAGCTGCGTCCAGAACGATGGACGAATACGTTCGCAATTCCCTTCGGTCCTGCCATCACCCTCATCCCTGCCTGCGCGTCGGTCATTGCCGCGGCGCTTATCTGACCCGAAGCGTAGAAGGTGGTCGGGCCACATGCAATAGGCTGTCAGGCACTTATCCGACGGCCCGCGAAAGGGCGCATGGCCAAAGGCTTGACTAGGCGCACTCACGGCAGGATGGCAGCGGTACCAGGCCATTCAGGCCGCACGTAGATTACTTCCGGGAAAGAACATGTCAGGCAGAAGCGGCGGCAAGCTGTATCGCACGATCGTGCAGGCCATCATCGCGGACATTTCTGCCGGTGTATATCCCATCGGATCGCGCCTTCCCGCCGAACGTGACCTGACGGAGCGATTCGGAGTCAGCCGCCCGACCATCCGCGAGGCGATGATTGCGTTGGAGATGCAGGGCCTGGTTGAAGCGCGCAAGGGATCGGGTGTGTTCGTGCTCGCCTCGTCCAGCGATGAGGCTGGTGAAGAATTTGACATCGGCGCATTCGAGATCACCGAAGCGCGCCGCCTGGTGGAGGGCGAGGTTGCCGCGGTCGCCGCAACCGAGATCGACGATGCCCAACTGGCAGTTTTGCGCGGGTTGCTGGACGAAATGGCGGTGGAGGACGTCGCCGCGGCGGAAGACGCCGACCGGCGATTTCACATCGGCATCGCAGAGGCGACCGGCAATGCCGTGGTGATCAACGCGGTTACGGATTTCTGGGACATGCGCTTCCGCTCGCCACTGGCCCGACAGGTATTGGTGAAGGCAGGCGGCCTCGGCACAAAGGAGCGGCTGGAGGAGCATGGCCGCATCCTGCGCGCGCTAGAGGCGCACAATCCGTCGGAGGCGCGGCTCGCGATGCGCGACCACCTGTCCCGCGTCATCGACCACTTGCTGCACGTCAACGAGGCGGAGGCCGTGGAACGGGTTCGTGCCGAAACCGACCTGCGCCGCCGCGCCTTCGCCCGTCGCGCTGTCTGACGTCCGCCCGGACGGCTCGCGCCTGGGCAAGCCGTAGTAGGATCAGCCCCGCCTGCCTGTCGCCGTCACAGGCCAATGCCCGACCAATTGCTTTCTATTGTCTTACAGCTTTTCCAGTGTTACTCGATCCCCGGACAGATGCCGACAGCCGGCACGTCAATGGCCACAGGCCTCCAGCAAAGGAGGTCGGGCACAACAGGGAGAGGGCGCGTGAAGCTTTACCGCGGCAATCGACATCGTCTGCTCGTATCGACCAGCCTGGCGGCAGCGCTCTTGGTGGGAACCACTGAAGCGCAGGCGCAAACCGGCACAACCACCAACCCATCTGACGTGACAAGCCAGGCCGGTGCGCCTCAGGCGGGCCAGACCGATCAGACGGGCGCACCCGCGCAAGTGCCGCAGGAGCGGACCGAGGAATCCCAGCAGCCCGACGTGGTCGTCACCGGGTTCCGGGCCTCGCTGAACAGTGCGCTGAACGCCAAGCGCAACGAGACTGCCGCGATCGACAGCATCGTTGCGGAGGACATCGGCAAGTTCCCTGATTCGAACCTGGCCGAATCCATGCAGCGCATTCCGGGCGTGGCCCTGTCGCGCGGTGACGGCGGCGAAGGTCGCAACATCTCCGTCCGTGGCCTTGGCTCGCAATTCACGCGAGTACGCATCAACGGCATGGAAGGCGTGTCGCAAGTCAGCGGCAGCGACATCCGGGGCGGTGTCGCCACCGGGCGCTCGTTCGACTTCGTGACCTTCCCGACCGAGATCTTCTCGTCGCTGGCCGTCCGCAAGACCCTGTCCGCCGACGTCGAAGAGGGCTCGCTTGGCGCCACGGTCGACCTGCGCGCGCCCAAGCCGTTCGATCAGAAGGGCAGCGACTTTGTCCTCACCGGGACAGCACGCGGGATCTACAACGACATCCGCAAAAAGGTCGATCCGCGCCTGTCGGCGCTCGTGTCCAAGAAGTTCGGCGACACCTTCGGCATCCTTGGCAGCATCGCCTATTCCAAGCGCCACATCGAGGAATATGCATATTCGGCGGTCGATGTCGTGCCAACGACGGTATACGGGCAGGCACAGCCCGCCGGCACGCCGAACGCGGGCGTGATCTTCCCGTTCTGCACCCCGGTCGGCTACACTTTCAACGGTTCACCTGCGACCAGCCCCGTGCCCGGCTATACTCAGCCGAACGGCGTGGCGATCGGGTCCGATGCCGCCAATTGCAGCACCGGCAATCCGCGCACGGGCACCGTCGAAGCCTATAACTACATCATGAGCCGAACCGGCGTGAACGGGCGTCCGGGTGGCGGCGTTTTTCTGCCCCGCCTCCCGCGGCCGGTGAAGAGCAGCCAGGAGCAGGACCGTCTTGCCGGCACCCTGACCCTGCAATGGAAGCCGACCGATCAGACCGACATCTCGCTCGACGGCCTTTACTCCCGGTTCAAGGTGAACCGGCTCGACACCTATTTTGACGCCCGGTCGTTCGGGCGCGCGATCTCGAACAACGGCCAGCCGCTCACCTCGGTTCGCGAGATCGAGGTCGATGACAATGGCTCACTGGTCCATGGCCTGTTCGACGGTGTCGACCTACGCTCGGAGATGCAGGATGAGCGGTTCACCTCCACCTTCAAACAAGCGAACTTCAATGTAGACCACCGCTTCTCGGACAGCTTCCGGGTGTTCGGTCTCGCCGGCATCAATGAATCGCTGCTCGACGTGGACCGCCTGCAAGTGGCGATCGACTCCAACGACACCCGCGACTTCTCCATCGATTTCCGAGATAATCCTGACATCCCGAAGATCGGCTACGGCATCGACACGACCAACCCTGCCCTGTTCCAGTACGGCCCGCCGCTGCCCAATGGTGACCAGCGCGGGCAGCTCTCCAACTTCATTCGCCGCAACCGCATCACCAGCAAGACCTTTGAACTGAACGCCGACTGGCAGGCGGCGCCCGGGTTCGACATCCAGGTCGGCGGCCAGTACCGGACCAACCGGTACACCGCGCGCGAGCGGCAACTTGGCACCACCACGCCCCTGGCACTGCCGGCCGGCGTGTCGATCGCCGACTTCTCTTTCGTGACAAGTGGCGTGAAGAGCAATCTCGACGGGCAGCTACAGGACTTCGTCTCGATCGATCCGAATAAGTTCCGCGAGGCGGTCGGCCTCGACGACTATGCGTATTGCAGCCTGGAATGCGCGCGCGGCACCTATGGCGGCGTATATGAAAAGTACAAATCCGGCTACCTGATGTTCAAGTTCAACACGGAGGACGTGTTGCCGATCGGCATCCGCGGTGACGCGGGCGTGCGTTATGTGCACACCAACCTCGACACTTATGGCCCGATCACCGTGGCGAGCCCGGCCGGGTCGCTCTACTCGTCGCGCTTTGAGATCTCCAACGTCAACCGCAGCTATGATGACTGGTTGCCGGCGCTGAACGTCGCAGTGGACCTCACCCCCCAGTTGATCGGCCGCGTCGCCGCAGCTCGGGTCATGTCGCGGCCTTCCTATGGCCAGTTGATCCCCGCGGGCTCCGCCAATCTCGTCATCCAGACCGCGTCGTTCAGCAATCCGTTCCTCGACCCGATCCGCGCCAACACCTTCGACGCCTCGCTCGAATGGTATTTCGCACCGGGCTCGCTTCTTTCGGTCGCGTACTTCTACAAGAACATCGAGACATACATCCAGACGACCAGCCAGCAGGTCGCCTTCCAGGACATCGGCCTGCCCTTGTCGCTGCTGTCCGGCACGCAGCTTCGCCCGACGGATCTCTTCACCGTACAGCGGAGTAACAACACGCCGGGCGGGCCACTTCGCGGTTTCGAGCTGAACGTTCAGCTCCCCTTCCGCTTCCTGCCAGGCGCGCTCCGCAATTTCGGCGCGCTCGCGAACTTCACTCGCGTACGGTCGAACATCAACTACGTGATCTCGTCATCGCTGTCCCGCACGGCACCGCTGGTGGGCCTCTCGCCCGAAACGGCCAGCGGCACGCTTTATTATGAAGACAAGAAGTTCAGCATCCGCTCGACTATCAACTATCGGTCCGGGTTCCTGACTGCCGTGCCCAGCGGCTCCGTCGATGCGGATTCCACCGCGAACGCAAGCTCGATCTTCGTCGATGCGTCCGCCTCCTATAACCTGAACGAGCACGTCAAGCTGATCGCCGAAGTGTCGAACATCACCAACGAAACGAGCCGGCTCACGGTCGACACCAGGCGTCAGGATCCGCTGTACACCGCTTATTTCGGGCGGACCTACGCCCTCGCGGTCAACTTCCAGTTCTGACAAGGCCGGAGGAGGGCCCGCCCATCAAGGGCGGGCTCCCGTTCGCCCGTGCTCGCTTCAACGACGCCGCGGCGCTCGCTCACCAAAGGTGACCAGGCTCTCCGCGCCGTCGGCGGACAGGGCGGACACCCCGATGAAGTTGTCGTCGACGATGACGTCCTTCAGCGCCGCCTCCGTCGCCGTGCCGGGCAGGTCGCGTCCATCCGTCCAGTCCTGTTTGTCGTTGCGCCGCCAACGGACGCGATAACCCGACGCACCGGGCACCGCGGCCCATGTAACAGTCGTGTCCGCACTCAGCGCGCCGTTGAGCGACACCGTCGCCGGGGCGGCTGGGGCGGCCGCCAGCCGGGAAAGCGTTGCCACGTTGATCGCAGCGACCTTGGCGAGATAGGGAAAATCCATCTTGTCGACGGTATCGCCGTATTCGATGCCCCCTTCGGTCCGCAGGTCCTGGTGCTGCTGCGTATAGTTCTCGATCCCCACCGAGAAGCGCACGGCTGGATAGCCGAGCTTCAGGAACGGCTCATGGTCCCCGCCCCTTCCGAAGCGATCGGGGCGCCGGTCGACGAACACGTCGATGCCGCCAGGGATGGTACCCGCAACTTGGTCGATCGCCTTGGCAAGCGCACGGCTAGGGCCGTCATCCTCGCCGCCGATCGCGCGGCGGTTTAGCTGTCCCTGCTGGTCTTCGACCGCGCGAATGCCTTCGGAGAACACGCGGACGCGATCCGCCACGCGCTGCCCGTTCTGCCCCATCGTGTTGCCGACGATGTCATTGTTGAGCACTGCCGACACTGTCCAGCCCCGCTGCTTGGCCGTTTCGGCCAACAGCTGCGCGCCGAGCAAACCTTGCTCCTCGCCTGACAAGGCGGCGTACACGATGGTGGCCTTGAACTTCTTGCCTGCCAGCAGCCGCGCTGCTTCCAGCACCACCGCCACACCGGATGCGTCGTCATTGGCGCCCGGCGCATCGCTCGTCGTGTTCATCACATCGGTGACACGGCTGTCGATATGCCCCTGGACGATCACCACGCGGTTGGGCTCGCTGCTCGGCTGGATGGCCAGCACGTCGACGACGTTGCCGCCGTTCGGCACCCGCTCGTTCGTGAAGACACGCTCGATGGTGGATACCTGGATGCAGCCACCGCACGACCGGCTGGTCCGCTTCATCTCGTTCGCGAACCATCGCCGCGCCGCACCGATCCCGCGTTTCGGGTTGTTCGGGTCCGAAAGCGTGTGCCTGGTCCCGAAGCTGACCAGCTTCTCGACGTCGGCCTTGAGCCGCGCCGGGTCAGGCCCTGCTTGGGCCATGGCGGTACTGGGCAGCATCAGAGCGGCGGCAGCCAGGATCGCAATGGGCGATTGCGGCTTGGACGCGACGGTTGGCAGGTCCGAATTGTACGTCTGGCGGCGCAAGGAGGCCTCCTGAAAAGGTGGGACGGAGAGACGGAAGAATAGTGGCCCTAGATCCGCAGGCGGAAGCCTGCCCGGAATGACCGGCCGATCAGGTCATAGGGCGCGCTGCTGCCGAACGAGGTGCCGCTGGACGGGATCAGCGGAGGATCCTGGTCGAACAGGTTCTCCACCACGCCGAACAGGGTGAACTTCGCGCCGCCGATCGTCACGTCGACATTCTGCGCCAGCTCGACATAGAAGACGTCCGGCAGCTTGTTATACTCGTCCGGGATGCCAAGGCGTGCGGTGACGGGCTGATTGGTGATGCGGCCCGGGCCCAGGTACCGCGTCGCGATGGTGGTGCGGCTTGGCCCCACGGCATAGCTCGCGGTCAGCAGCCCGCGCCATTTCAGGCTGGCGAAGGTGCCGAGCGTCGGCGGCTGAACGTCGCCGGGAAGGTTGGTTTCATCCATGGTCCGCTGCGACACCAGCAGGCGCACATCGATCGCGCCCGGCAGGGCCGAATAGAGCCGGTCCAGCCTGGTGCGGTAGCTCGCTTCATAGTCGATACCGGCGACCGACACGTTCTGCGCGTTGACGCCGCTGGTCAGGATGGTCGCGTTGACCAGGTTCGTCGCACCGGGCGCTTGAATGATGCTGTCACAGGCGGCCGAGTTCTGCGGACGATTGAAGCCATAGCAAATGTCGATGACCTGCTGTGCACCCAACGCCACGATCGCATCCTTGATGTCGATCTTGTACGCGTCGACCGACAGGCTGAACCCGGGCAAGAAGCTTGGAGTGACGACCCCGCCCACCGTCCAGGTATCCGCGACTTCCGGCGTCAGATTGGGGTTGCCGCCGTTCAGCGTGATATTCGGCACCTGCGGGCTGCCGGGCTGGGTACGATCCAGATACGCGTTCACGAACTGGCTGCTGGGCGCGAACAGGTCGTTGAGGTTGGGCGCCCGGATGTCACGCGACCGGGTCAGGCGGGCGCGGAACTGGCCGTTCACGTCCCAGGTGCCGCCTGCCTTCCACGTCGTCACCGTGCCGCTGGTGGAGTAATCGGTCAGGCGGACCGCGCCGTTGAACTCCAGCGAGCGTGCAACCACCGAGTCACGGATCAACGGCACGAGCGTTTCAACGAAGCCCTCACGCACCGCATAGCCGTTGCCGCCCGGCTTGAAATTGCCGACATTCCAGGCGGACGCGATCGAAAGGGCGTCGGCCGTTGCCTTGAAGCTCTCCTTGCGCCCCTCGAACCCTGCCGCGACGGATACCGGCCCCGCCCATAGTGAGAATGGCTCATATTGCGCGTCGAAGGAGAAGATGTCCTGAACGATATCGAGGTCCTGTCGCGTGCGCAGCCCCTCGTTCACGCCCGTGACATAGGCCACCGCGGCCGTGCCGAGCGATCCCTCGCCGAACAGGTTCAACGGCACGCAGCCGTTGTTGGGCGCGGTCAGGCGGGACCGGCAGATGGGCGTTCCCGCAGCAACACCGGGCACGCCGCCCGCGGCCGGGTTGGCGATCGCGTCCAGCGCCAGGGCAAAGCGGCTCAGGATGATGTTGTTATCGCGCGTGTACCACACGTCGCTGTGCCCGCGCTGGTAATAAGCGCGCCAGCGGCCCTTGCCTGAGAACTTGCCTTCCAGCGCGGCGAGCACCCGGTCCTGCCGCCGGTTATAACCGGCCTCACCGATATGTTGGTCGGGGCTGTTCACCACGTCATAGAATAGCCGGTTCAGCTGAAAGGACGTGATCCGGTTCGCGTCCATCGCCTGCTGGGTCGCCAGGGGCAGGAACGGATTGCTCCGGTTGACCGTGATCGCGGTCGTGCCCTGCCGATTGTACACTGCCGACCAGTTCACCGTGTCGTTGCCGGCGTAGCTTCCTTCGAAGATGGCGTTGACGTCATCGGAAAGCTCATAGGCGAAGCGGCCGTACACGCTCCAATGCTCGTCCTCCGGCAACAAGGCGCCGCGGATCGGCAGCGATTCCACCGTGCCGCCCGCCTGAACCTGGCCCTGTTGAATGGGGCCGAAGACGAACTGGCCGATCTGCCCGCCCGGCAGGAAGTTGGTCCCGCGCAGAGGGCCGGTCGCGATCACACCGCCGGGCGTGCTGTTGTAGCCCGCATCGAAGCGCACGATCTGGCCCGGCTGGCCGTTGGTGGCCGTCCAGTCGGGATTGTTGAGCAGGCGCAGGCCAGGCTCAAACCAGTTGCGCGGGTCCTGGTAGAAGTCGATCTTGTCGCCCTTGTAGTATAGGCCGCTGAGCAGCAGGTGGCCGCGCTCGCCGATCTTGCGCCCTGCCGCGACATCGCCTGTCACGACCCGACCGCCACCCTGGTCCGTGTCGCTATAATTGAAGTTCGCCCTCATACCGGTGAAGCCGGTATCCAGGATGAAGTTGACCACGCCTGCAACCGCGTCCGAGCCATAGGCCGCCGACGCGCCGCCGGTCACGACATCGACCCGGCTCACCAGGTTCTGCGGCAACAGGTTGACGTCCACGGCCGGCGACAGGCCCGATCCCACGACGCGTCGCCCGTCGAGCAGCGTCAGTGTGCGCGTGACGCCCAGGTCGCGCGCACTGAGCTGGTTCGCGCCGCCCGTCGCGTTGGCGAACAAGGTGGTCGTTCGAGTCGAGTTGCCGACACCGAGCGATGGAAGCTGCTGCACATAGTCGGCGATGTTGGTGGGATTGCGCTGCTGGATCTCGTCGCGCGACAAAACCGTCGTCGGCGTCGGGGCGCGAGCACCATCGCGAACGATGCGTGAGCCGGTGACGATCACATCCCCCTCACCCGTTGCCCCATCCTGAACCGGTTGGTCCACTTGGCTGGTGAGGCCGCCAGGCACAGCCGCGGGTGATGTCGCCCCAGCGGTGAGGGGCTCGACGGTGCTTGATGGAGATGCGTCCGAGCTTCCCGGCTGCGTTTGCGCGGTGCCCGCCTGCGCTGCTGCCGGGCTCGGGAGCAGCGCTGCCATCGCGTAAACTGCCACTGCGCCACTCAGGCACAGCCGTGAGTGAACCCTTGAAGTACCTGTACGCATGACCAAAAACCCCCGTTTCGCTGCGATGCAACAAGCTGCGCTGCAACTTTGTGATGGTCAACCCCGAAGACAGAGAAACCTACCTGCGCGTTTTTTGCATATCACGCACCGTTCGTTCGTTCGGCGCCCACGCCCAGGGGAAACGCTCGGACATGGATCGCGCCAGCGTGCTTGCATTAGGGGCGGCTACCGCGGCCGTCACTCGCCGCGGGCGACCTCGCGCACTCATTCCCGAGCGCCGGCGACATTCAGAGGCGTCTGCGATGCGGGTCGGCACCGCGGCCGGATAAGCGCCCGGCAGCGGCACGATCACGACCAGCTTACGCGCTCACGTCTCGATCCGCCGAACTGTCCTTGTCTCAGGCCTGGCAAATCAGCCATCGGGGCATGGTCGGCCTCAGCCTCTCAAGCGAACGCGCGCCTGCCTCTGCTTGCTCCACCATCGCGGCATGGCGTTTGGCCATCTCGCCATGGATCGCCGCGACGGCGGAGTGATCGGCGATGGCCGCATGGTCCCATGGTACTCCTCCTTGCGATCAGAAGGGCGCGTGTTCCGGTGCTGCGGCAAACGTTCAAACCGGCGCGTTGGCGTCGAGGGTCCCTTCCATCAAGGCTTTCGAGATGGGGATCATCGTCATGCCCGTGATCAGCAGTTGCTGACGCGGGTTTGTGGACGCGGCTCACGCGATGGCGCTTCAGGCCGGCCCGTTGTCAACGCAACCGGCCGATGCCATAGCGCCCGGCCCCGCGCGGCGGGTCACTTCTTCCACAGGATGATATCGTGCAAGGCGACTTGGCGACGGGAGCGCTCGGGCTCGATTTCGGCACCACCAACACTGTCGTTGCACTCGCCCCGGGCGATGGCACCTCCGAACTCGTCGAGTTCGATGGCCCGGAGGGATTGGGCCCGGTGTTCCGCTCTGCCCTCTGCTTCTGGGAGGAGGAGAGCGCGTGGAACGGGATAGCCTGCGAAGCGGGCCCCCACGCCATCGCCGAATACCTCCAGGCGCCCCTCGACAGCCGCTTCGTTCAATCGTTCAAGACGGTCGCGGCCAGTACCACGTTCGAGCGCGCTCTGGTCTTTGGCAAGCCGTTCCGGTTTGAGGATTTCGGGCGCTTGTTCCTCCAGCGCCTCGTCCAGCACGCGGGTGGCCGGCTCGACGCGCGGCCGCGGCGGGTGATCGTGGGGCGCCCCGTCGAATATGCCGGCGCACGACCCGACCCAGAGCTGGCCCGGCGGCGCTATGATCTGATGCTCCAGGAGTTCGGGGTCGAGCTCTTGTATGTCTATGAACCGCTCGGCGCCGCGTTCAGCTATGCCTCCCGTATAAGGGAGCCCGCCACCGTGCTGGTCGCCGACTTCGGCGGCGGCACGACCGACTTCTCGATCGTGCAGGTGAAAGAGCCTGGCGCGCGTCGCCGATGCATCCCCCTCGCCTCCTCCGGCGTAGGCATCGCGGGCGACCGGTTCGATCGGCACATCGTCGAGCAACTGGTCCTGCCCATGCTCGGCAAGGGTGGCCGGTACCGCTCGATGGGCAAGATCCTAGATATTTCGGGCGGCTGGTTCGCCGAATTCTCGGACTGGTCCAGGCTCGCGCTCATGCGCAATCGACGCACCCTCGATGAGCTTCGCCGTCTTCAGAAAGACGCGCTCGACCCGCAGGCGATCGGCCGCATGATCGCGCTGGTTGAGCATGAACAGGGCTTCCCGCTCTATGACGCTGTGGGGCGCCTCAAGCGCGCACTGTCCAGCGAACGCCAGGCGCAGTTCCACTTCGAGGGCGGCGGTGTCGAGATCGCGGCCGATGTCGACCGCGCGGACTTCGAGGCATGGATTGCGCCTGATCTCAAGCGGATCGAGGCTGCGCTCGATTCCGCGCTCGCCAAGGCCGCACTCGACGCACCACAGATCGATCGCGTGTTCCTGACGGGCGGTTCTTCCCTCATCCCGGCCATCCGCGCCATCTTCGACCGGCGGTTCGGCTCGGAGCGCATCGCGACCGGCGGCGAACTCACGTCCATCGCGCATGGACTGGCTCTTGTTGGTCAGGAGCAGGACGTCGAAGCCTGGGTGGCCTGATCCGAAGCGGCGAAGTGTTGAACACCGCGCCCCACGCAAACAGGCCGTCGGCATAGAATACTCTGCGGTCCGGAACTCTCGATAGCGCAGCATCGGCCATCGATAAACCGTTCAGCCTTAGGCGAGCGTTAGTGCTTTGCATTATCTGCAAGGCCGCGAGAGCGTGAACCAAATCGACCTGACATGAAGCGCAGAGGTCCGGCGCACCTTCCCGACTGCGCTAACAGCATTTGGCAAGGCTAAGGCTCTAGCTCTCGGAAAGGTAAGTAAGTTAGACGCCGCCAGGCAACATCGTAGATAGCTGAGCATACTTTCATCATCGAAGATCGGTGCTGACGTATGACGTGCCTGTGACTTCAGAGTTGCCACGAACATGATCGGACTTGCGGAGCGCTTGAGGAATCAGCTTAACAGTTCTTCCCCCTCGCCTGCCCACGGCCCCGATCCGATTGGCGAAGAAGGCGATCAAGGTAGGGTCACCAAACATTCAACGTTACCAGGTTGAGCGCTTGCAATGCGCTTTGACGACGAGACTAGCCTAACGGATGCAGGACACAATCGCCACGCGCGAACGTTCTTTGTGACATG
>Ga0210040_10005071_pt1 | contig 16911 bp, 15 predicted proteins | sample CryGeyCG12114_NA_FD_185462 | JGI IMG/M metagenome (GOLD analysis project Ga0210040, IMG submission 185462) | Groundwater microbial communities from aquifer - Crystal Geyser CG19_WC_8/21/14_NA (SPAdes) (version 2) | ecosystem: Environmental > Aquatic > Deep subsurface > Groundwater | place: USA... | reverse complement strand
GACGCGTGCGCCCGACGTGTGGTCGCGACGCTCAGGGGTGCTCTCTGCCATGGGTGAGGCCGGCGGCCTGCGTTCTCCTCGTTCCGGTGGCGCGCGGGTGCGCCGGGACTCCCATGCTACCGAGCGGCCCGCGCGGCGGCGCGTGGTCGGTCCCCGCTCAGGCGGGGGACCACCCGAGCTGCTGGCCGCCCAGCACGTGACCGTGCACGTGGAAGACCGACTGCCCCGCGGTCGGGCCGGTGTTGAACACGAGCCGGAACTGGCCGCCGACCTCCGTGCCGGCCACGGTGTCGGCGAGCTCGACCAGCTCGGCGAGCAGGGCCGGGTCTGCCGCGGCGAGCTGCGCGACGTCGGCGTGGTGAGCGCGGGGGATCACCAGGACGTGCAACGGCGCCCGCGGGTCGATGTCGCGGAAGGCGAGCGCGTGCTCCGAGCGGGCGACGACGTCGGCGGGCACCTCGCCCGCGACGATCCGGCAGAACAGGCAGTCGCTGGGCATGGCGCCAGGGTAGTCCCGGGCGGGTCAGGGCCGCGGCGCCCGTCAGGCCCAGCGCCCCAGCCGCTGGGCGAGCAGCGCCAGGGCGACGGGTCCCGCGGTCGAGGTGCGCAGCACGTGCGGCCCGAGTCGCACGGCGCGCGCACCGCCACCGACGAGCAGCGCCAGCTCGCGGTCGCTGATCCCGCCCTCCGGCCCCACGACGACGAGCACGCTCCGGGCGGCGTCCGCCGTGCCCAGCGGGACGGTCGCGATCGGCTCGGTCGCCTCCTCGTGCAGCACGAGGACGGCTCCGCCGTCCGCGACGGTGGCGCGGACCCGGCCGGCCAGCGTCGCGGTGTCCACGGCCGCGGCGACGTCGGGCACGCGCGCGCGGCGCGACTGCTTGGTGGCGGTGCGCACGGTGCCGACCCACCGGGCCCGGCTCTTCGCCGCCCGCTCACCGCGCCACACCACGACGGACCGCTCCGCCTGCCACGGCACGACGGCGTCGGCGCCGACCTCGGTCGCGGCCTCGATGGCGAGCTCGTCCCGGTCGCCCTTCGCGAGCGCCTGCACGAGCACGAGGGCGATCTCCGGCGTCGGCTCCTCGACCCGCTCGACGACCCGCAGGACGACGCCGTCCGCGGTCACCGCCTCGACGGTGCCCCGCACGCGGACGCCCGCACCGTCGACGACGTCGACGCGCTCACCCGGCGACCGGCGCTGGACCACGCCGGCGTGGCGGCCCTCGGAGCCGCCCAGCAGGTAGGTGCCGCCGTCGGCCGCGGCGGCGAGGTCGCCGGGCTCCACGAGGAACACCGGCGCACTCACCGGCGGCCCCCGGACGGTGTCCGGCTCGCCCGCGGGCTCACCGGCCGGCGAGCTTCTCGCGCAGCTTGGAGAACACACCCGGGTGCGCGGGTGAGGTGCTCGCGGCGGGGCGGGTCTCGCCGCGCAGCTCGGCGAGCCGGCGCAGCAGCTCCTCCTGCTCCTCGTCCAGCGTCGTGGGGACCTGGACGTCCACGTGCACGTGCAGGTCGCCGCGTCCGCCGACGTGCAGGTGCCCCACGCCCAGACCCTTCATCGAGACCACCTGTGCGGGCTGGGTGCCCGGCCGCAGCTCGACGTCGCGCAGCCCGTCGAGGGTCTCGAGCCCGACGGTGGTGCCCAGGGCGGCTGCGGTCATCGGGATCTCGACGCTGCAGTGCAGGTCGTCGCCCTGTCGGACGAAGCGCTCGTGCTCGCGCTCGCGGATCTCGATGTACAGGTCGCCGGCGGGGCCGCCGGCCGGGCCGACCTCGCCCTGGGCGGTCATCTTGATCCGCGTACCGGTGTCGACGCCGGCGGGCACGTCGACCGTCACCGTGCGGCGCGAGCGCACCCGACCCTCGCCGGAGCACTCGGGGCAGGGATCGGGGATCACCGTGCCGAACCCGTGGCAGGCCGGGCACGGCGAGGACGTCATGACCTGGCCGAGGAACGACCGGGCGACCCGCTGGACCACCCCGCGCCCACCGCAGACGTCGCAGGTGCGCGGCGACGTGCCGGGCCGGCAGCACGAGCCCCGACACGTGCCGCAGACGACCGCGGTGTCGACCTGGAGCTCGCGGCGGGCGCCGAACGCGGCCTCGGACAGGTCCAGGTCGAGCCGGACGAGGGCGTCCTGCCCCCGCCGGGCGCGCGGCACGGGTCCGCGCTGGCCGCCACCGGCCTGGCCCGCACCGAAGAACGTCTCGAAGATGTCCTGGAAGCCGAAGCCGCCGCCCATGCCGCCGCCGGGCGCCGACGGGTCCCCGCCACGGTCGTACGCCTGCCGCTTCTCGGGGTTGGACAGGACCTCGTACGCGCGCGAGACGTCCTTGAAGCGGTCCTCGGAGCCCTCGCCGGTGGCGACGTCGGGGTGCAGCTCACGGGCGAGCCGGCGGTAGGCCTTCTTGATCTGCTCGGGACTCGCGTCCCGGGCCACGCCCAGGATCTCGTAGTAGTCGCTCACTGGTCACTCTCTGCCGCGGGGATGGTGGCCGGGTCGGGCCGGGAGGGGACGTGGTCCGGCGGGTGCGGGCCCGCGCCGTCGGGTCGGTGGGCGCGCGTGCCGCTCACCCGGCCAGGGTGCGGGACAGGTAGCGTGCCACCGCTCGCACGCAGGCCATGGTGGCCGGGTAGTCCATCCGCGTGGGGCCGATGGACCCGATGCGCGCGACGGCGTCGCCGTCGCCGCCGTACCCGGTGGTGACGAAGCTCGTCTCCGCGAGACCCTCGTGCTGCGTCTCCCGGCCGATGCGCACCGCGACGCCGGCCGAGTCCCCGGCCATCTCCGTGAGCAGCCGCAGCAGCACGACCTGCTCCTCGAGGGCCTCGAGCACCGGCCCGAGGCTGTGGCTCAGGCCGCTGCCGCCCCGGGCGAGGTTGGCCGTGCCCGCCAGCACGATCCGCTCCTCGCTCTCCTGCGCGAGCGTCTCCTCGACGATCTCCGTCACCGCGCAGACCAGCGGGCGCGCCTCGGGCTCGAACGCGTCCGGCAGGTGGGCCAGCAGCGTGATGAGCTCCGCGAGGCGGTGCCCGACGGCGAGCGCGTTGAGCCGCGCGCGCAGCTCGGCGACGACCTCGTCCGACGGCGGGGTCGCGAGCTCGAGCGTGCGCTGCTCCACCCGGCCGGTGTCCGTGATGATGACGACGAGCAGGCGTCGCTCCCCGACCTGCACGAGCTCGAGGTGCCGCATCGCCGAGCGGCGCAGCGACGGGTACTGCACGACGGCGACCTGCTGGGTCAGCTGCGCGAGCACCCGCACCGAGCGGTCGACCACGTCGTCGAGGTCGACCGCCTCGTCGATGAAGGTCTGGATGGCGCGGCGCTCGGGTCCCGAGAGCGGCTTGACGGTCGAGAGCCGGTCGACGAAGAGCCGGTACCCCTTGTCGGTCGGGACCCGCCCCGCGGAGGTGTGGGGCTGCGCGATGTAGCCGCCCTCCTCGAGGGCGGCCATGTCGTTGCGGATGGTCGCGGGCGAGACACCCAGCGCGTGGCGCTCGACGAGCATCTTTGACCCGACCGGCTCGCGCGTGTGGACGTAGTCCTCGACGATGGCGCGCAAGACCTCGAGCCTGCGGTCCTCGCTCATCGACACCTCCCGCCACCATCGAGCCGATCCGGTCCCGGGTAGCACTCGCCGTCCCGGAGTGCCAATTCTACGTCGTCGCGCCCGAGGACGGGACGCGGCGTGCCTCACCGCCCCCGGGACGCCCGCGCCGCTGGCAGGTCAGTCGACGGAGGTCAGCGCACCGCGGACCTGGCGGGCGAGCGCCTCGCTCGCGTGGGCCATCCCGTGGTCGGCCTGGGCGTGGGTGGCGACCGCGGCGAGGACCTGGTCCTCGGTGCCGGCGAACGTCATCGTGCAGCCGGGCACGAGGTCACCGCAGCGGAACTTCTTCATGGCGCATCTCCGTCTCGTCGTGACGACCCGTGCACGGTCGCGCGCGGGAGCAGTTGGCCCGCGGACGGGCGTGGGCGTGGGCGTGGGCGTGGCGGTCAGGCGGTCGCCCGGCTCAGGACGTGGTCGACCAGGTCACGCACCTCGACCACACCGAGGACAGCTCCCTGCACGTCCGTGCAGACCAGCGGCGCCCCGTGCCAGCGCAGGGGCCGGGTCATCGCGCGCCGCAGCACGTCCGCGGGCGCCGACGACGGCGCCACGAGCATGGCCGGGACGTCGTGCAGCCCGCCGGAGAGGTCGGTGACGACCACCGACACGGCCCGGCCGTGGTCGTCGACGACCACGGAGCCGGCCTGGGTGGGCACGTGGTCGAGCCGGTCGCGGCGGACGGTCGTGGGGCGGACCAGAGACAGCACGTTGTCGCCGAACCGCACGCGGGCCTGGGCGTCCGCGACGAAGCGCCGGGAGTCCTCGTCGAGGTCGGACCAGCCGCGCGCCGGGTAGCCGACGGCCCAGCCCTGCACGAGCGGTACGCCCATGCGGATGACCTCGGCGAGCTCCCCGCGGGTCTCGACCCCCTCCGCCAGGATCCACGCGTCGAGCTGGCCGGCGAGGTCGCCGACGAGCTGGACCACCGCCTTCTTCATGGGGTCGCTGTCGATCCCCGCCACGAGCGCCCGGTCGAGCTTGATGAGGTCCGGACGGACCTCGATCATGCGGGCGAGCCCCGAGTGGCCCTGGCCGGCGTCGTCCATCGCGATCAGGCCACCGGCCTCCCGGACGGCGTCGAGGGCACCCGACAGGACGACGGTGTCGCCCCCGGCGACGTGCTCGGTCAGCTCGACCATGACGCCGTCCAGTCGGCCGTTGCCGAGCAGCGCCTCACGGACGTCCGCGCGCGCGAGCAGGTGGGGCTCCACGTTCACGGTGCAGAAGGTCCCCGGCGGCAGGTCGGTGCGCAACCGGTGCAGCTCGTGCAGGACCCGGATGGTCAGCGGGCCGTCCAGGTCCCGGGTGCGGGCCTCCTCGAACCACACGTCGGGTGTGCTCGACGGCGGACCGTCGAAGCGGGACAGCAGCTCATAGCCCCCCACGCGGGCCTGCGCGACGTCGATGATCGGCTGCGCAGCCAGGCGCAGACCGCCGCCGTCGAGGACGTCCCGTAGGGCGGAGTCCCACGTCGGGTCGCTCGTCCCAGGCACCCCCGGGCCCGTGTTGCGCGTCATCCGGTGCTCGCTCCGTGTCTGTGCCCGCACGTCGGGCTCGCTCCCCCATCGGCCGCCGGGACCGCGTGATGAGGGGCGGGACCGACGGGTGGAGTCGACCCGGGCGGGACGGCACAGGGCCGCGTGCCGCTCCGTGACGGCGGTCCGTGCGGTGGCCCGTGCGGTGGCCCCGCGCACCCTCCGGCACGGGCGTGTCCCGCGCGGGCCCGGCCCTCGCCGCTGCCTAGGCTCGCCCGGTGACCCACGACCGGTACGGAACCGACGTCCTCTCCGCGGCCTCGCCCGCGCACCGCGCAGCGCGCCGGCCCGAGTCGTCGCCGACCCCGGCCGAGGCGGGCCTCGTCGTGGAGGAGGTGACGTCCGGCTGGGTGGGGGCCGTGGTGCGGGTCGAGAAGTCCGGGGGGATGCACGTCGTCGTGCTCGAGGACCGCCGAGGCCGGACCCGCAGCTTCCCGCTGGGGCCGGGATTCTGGGTGGACGGGCGACCGGTCGAGCTCACGCCACCCGCGCCCCGTGCCACCGCACCGGTAGCGCCCGCCCGGACCGCGTCGGGCTCCCGCGCCGTGCACGGCGCCCGGGCCCGGGTCGCGCGCGGCAGCCGGATCTGGGTGGAGGGCCGCCACGACGCCGAGCTCGTCGAGAAGGTGTGGGGTGACGACCTGCGGATCGAGGGCGTGGTGGTCGAGCCGCTGCACGGGGTGGACGACCTGGCCGCCGCGATCCGCGACTTCGCGCCCGAGCCCGGCCGGCGGCTGGGCGTCCTGGTCGATCACCTGGTGCCGGGCTCGAAGGAGAGCCGCATCGCCGCGGAGGCCCTGCGCACCGCGCCGGCCGGCACCGTGCATGTGCTCGGCCACCCCTACGTCGACGTGTGGCAGGCCGTGCGCCCCGAGCGGATCGGCCTGCGGGCGTGGCCGACCATCGAGCGGGGCACGGAGTGGAAGCGAGGCATCCTGCGCGAGCTGGGGTGGCCCGCGCAGGACCAGGCGGACGTGGCCCAGGCGTGGCAGCGCATCCTGGGGTCGGTCCGCAGCTACGCGGATCTCGAGCCGGCACTGCTCGGCCGGGTCGAGGAGCTCATCGACTTCGTGACCGCCTGACCGGTCGCTCCGGCCGGACGGTGATCTCGTCGCGTTCCCCGGATCGCTCAGGGTCGGGTCAGGGCCGGGTCGGGGCCGGGTCAGGGACATTCCTGTGCCGCGCCGCGCGCCCGTCTCGCTAGGGTCGACGCGACGACGTCCCGCACCGCCCGACGACCTGGAGCTGATCGCGTGACCACAGACCCGGAGAACCCGCAGAAGCCGACGTCGGGGCCGGTACCGCCGCCGCCGGGCGCGGTCCCGGCGCCGCCGCACGGCGATCACGGACCCGGTTCCTCCCGGGGCGCCGCGGGCGCCTACCCCGGCGGAGCCGCACCGGGCGGCTACCCGCCGCCCGGCTACGGGCCGGCGGGGTACGCGCAGCCGGGTCCGCACGGCGGCTACCCGCCGCCGGCCACCATGGTCGGTGCGCCGCTGTCGCCGTCGGACCAGCGGCTGTGGTCCGTGCTGTCGCACCTGCTGACGCTGTTCGTCGGGTTCATCGCACCGCTGGTGATCTGGCTGGCCCTGCGGGGCCGTGGTGCCTTCTCCGAGGACCACTCCAAGGAGTCGCTGAACTTCCAGATCACCATGACGCTGGCCGCGATCGTGATGCTCGTGGGCACGGTGGTGACGCTCGGCCTCGGGGCGCTGGTGTTCGTCCCGTTGCTGGGCATCCTCGTCGTCGTCGTCCTCGTCTTCGTCATCGTCGCGGCCGTGCAGGCGGGCCAGGGTCAGCCGTACCGGTACCCGCTCACCTACCGGTTCATCAAGTAGGTCGCGCCCCGGGTCGCGCCCGGGCCGAGGCCGGCGTCCGCCCGGGCACGGCCGGCGGCGTCAGTCGGTCAGCGTGCGCACCACGGCGTCGGCGAGCAGCCGGCCGCGGCGCGTGAGCAGGGCGCGCGGTGAGTCGACGTCGGCCCCCAGCGCGGCGCGCCCGTCGAGCAGCCCGTCGGCGACCAGGCCGGCGACGTCCCGCCGCGCGCGGGCCGAGAGCGTCCCGAGCGGCAGGCCGTCGGCGAGGCGCACGCCGAGCATGACCCGCTCGAGCTGTGCGGACCCGGCAGCGAGGGTCTCGCGGCCCGCCGCCGGGCTGGCGCCCGCCTCGAGCCGCACGGCGTACGCGCGCGGGTGCTTGACGTTCCACCACCGCACGCCACCGATGTGCGAGTGCGCACCCGGTCCGATGCCCCACCAGTCGTCGCCGCGCCAGTAGGCGAGATTGTGCCGGCACGCGGCCTCGGGCGACCTGGCCCAGTTGCTCACCTCGTACCAGTGCAGGCCGGCGGCCGCGAGCATCTCGTCCGCGACCTCGTACTTGACCGCCTGGTCCTCCTCCGTCGGCAGTCGCAGCCGGCCACGGCGGACGTCGACCGCCATCTTCGTCCCGGGCTCGACGACGAGCGCGTACGCGGAGACGTGGTCGACCCCGGTCGACAGCGCCGTCTCCAGGCTCCGCCGCCAGTCGTCGAGGCTCTCCCCAGGCGTGCCGTAGATGAGGTCGAGCGAGACGGCCAGACCGACGTCCTGCGCCCACCGCACGACGTCCGGGATGCGCCGCGGGTCGTGGGTGCGGTCGAGAGTCGCGAGCACGTGCGGGACTGCCGACTGCATCCCGAACGAGACGCGGGTGAAGCCCGCGTCCGCGAGCCGGGCGAGCGACCCGGGGGTCACCGAGTCGGGGTTGGCCTCCGTCGTCACCTCGACGTCCGGCACCAGGCCCCAGGTGTCGCGCACGCCGTCGACGAGGCGGACGAGGTCGTGCACGGGCAGCACGGTCGGGGTGCCGCCGCCGATGAAGACCGTGGCGACGGAGCGCTCGGGCAGCCCGGCCCGCCGCATGACCGCGCCCGCGAGCCCGATCTCCCGCAGGGCCGTGTCCGCGTAGGCGACCTGGCTCGCGCCGCCGCCGAGCTCGCTCGAGGTGTAGGTGTTGAAGTCGCAGTACCCGCAGCGCACCGTGCAGAACGGCACGTGCAGGTACACCCCGAACGCCCTCGCGGCGGCGCCGTCGAGCACGGAGGGCGGCAGGGCGCCGTCGACGGGCGCGGCGTCGCCGAGCGGGAGAGCGGGGGGCATGCGTCCTACTTCTTCTTGGCGTCCTTGCCGCCGGCGTCGTCCGAGGAGAGCGCGGCGATGAACGCCTCCTGGGGGACGTCGACGCGGCCGATGGTCTTCATCCGCTTCTTGCCCTCCTTCTGCTTCTCCAGCAGCTTGCGCTTGCGGGTGATGTCACCGCCGTAGCACTTGGCCAGGACGTCCTTGCGGATCGCGCGGATGGTCTCCCGGGCGATCACCCGCGCCCCCACGGCGGCCTGGATCGGCACCTCGAACTGCTGGCGCGGGATGAGGTCCTTGAGCTTGCCGGCCATCATCACGCCGTAGGCGTAGGCCTTCTCCTTGTGGACGATCGCGCTGAACGCGTCGACCTGCTCGCCCTGCAGGAGGATGTCGACCTTGACCAGGTCGGCCGCCTGCTCGCCCGTGGGCTCGTAGTCGAGGGAGGCGTAGCCGCGGGTCCGCGACTTCAGCTGGTCGAAGAAGTCGAACACGATCTCGGCCAGCGGCAGCGTGTACCGCATCTCCACGCGGTCCTCGGAGAGGTAGTCCATCCCGAGCAGGTCCCCGCGCCGCGTCTGGCACAGCTCCATGACCGCGCCGATGAACTCGGACGGGCACAGGATCGTGGCCCGCACGACCGGCTCGCGGACCTCCATGATCTTGCCGCCCGGGAACTCGCTCGGGTTCGTCACCGTCACCACCGAGCGGTCCTCGAGCGTGACCTCGTACACGACGTTGGGGGCGGTCGAGATGAGGTCGAGGTCGAACTCGCGCTCGAGTCGCTCCCGGACGATCTCCAGGTGCAGCAGCCCGAGGAAGCCGACGCGGAAGCCGAAGCCCAGGGCGACCGACGTCTCGGGCTCGTAGTTGAGGGCGGCGTCGTTGAGCTTGAGCCGGTCCAGGGCGTCGCGCAGCACCGGGTAGTCCGAGCCGTCGATCGGGTACAGGCCCGAGAACACCATGGGCCGGGGATCGCGGTACGCCCCGAGGGACTCCGACGCCGGCTTGTTCGCGTTCGTCACGGTGTCGCCGACCCGGGACTGGCGCACGTCCTTGACCCCGGTGATGAGGTAGCCGACCTCGCCGACGCCGAGGCCCTTCGTCGCCATGGGCTCCGGGGAGGTGACGCCGATCTCGAGGAGCTCGTGCGTCGCCCGGGTCGACATCATGACGATCTTCTCCCGCGGGGAGAGGCTGCCGTCCTTGACCCGGACGTAGGTCACGACGCCGCGGTAAGTGTCGTAGACGGAGTCGAAGATCATGGCGCGCGCCGGGGCGTCCGGGTCGCCCGTCGGTCCGGGGATCGTCGCGACGATCTTGTCCAGCAGCTCGGTCACGCCGACCCCGGTCTTGCCCGACACCCGTAGGCAGTCGTCCGGGTCGCCGCCGATGAGCTTGGCGAGCTCCTCTGCGTACTTCTCCGGCTGCGCGGCGGGCAGGTCGATCTTGTTCAGGACCGGGACGATGGTCAGGTCGTTCTCCATCGCCAGGTAGAGGTTGGCCAGCGTCTGGGCCTCGATGCCCTGGGCGGCGTCGACCAGGAGGACGGCGCCCTCGCAGGCGGCCAGCGACCGGGACACCTCGTAGGTGAAGTCGACGTGGCCGGGGGTGTCGATCATGTTGAGCGCGTACGGGACGCCGTCGAGCTCCCACGGCATGCGCACGGCCTGGGACTTGATCGTGATGCCCCGCTCGCGCTCGATGTCCATGCGGTCGAGGTACTGCGCGCGCATCTGCCGGGCGTCGACCACACCGGTCAGCTGCAGCATCCGGTCGGCGAGCGTCGACTTGCCGTGGTCGATGTGCGCGATGATGCAGAAGTTGCGCAGGAGCTCCGGCGGGGTCGCCGCGGGCAGGATGCGCTGGTTCAGCGCTGCGCTGGGGATCGGGGACACGCTGGCGTCGGCCTCACGGTGGTCGGGCTGGGTCGTCCCCATCGTCCCACGTCGCCCGGACCCGGCCCGACGGACGTCCCCGCGCGCTTCGGCTCAGCACCGGCCGCCCGTGGCCGATGGTGCACCGAAGGGTCTGCCCGACCCCGAACCGCAGTCGAGGAGCCGCCGCTGATGTCGCCGGGTACAACGACCGCGCAGCTCACGGCTGACGCGCTGGACACCCTGCAGGAGGGGGTCCTGCTCAGCGACCCGGACGGCGTCGTCGTCGACGCCAACGAGACGGCGTGCCGCATCCTGCGCCTGAGTCGCGAGAGCGTCGTCGGTCGGCCCGTGGTGGCCGTCGGCGCCCACCCGGTGGACGTGAGCGGGAGCCCGGTGGCCGACCGGGACCATCCCGCCGCCCGCGCCGCCCGCACCGGACGGGCCAGCGCCTCGGTCCTCGGGGTGCGCCGTGGTGCGAACCAGCAGGTCTGGCTGCACGTCAGCGCGACCCCGTTCACCGGTGGCGTGCCGCAGCCCCGCGGCACCCGCCCACCGGTGCTCACCACCTTCGTCGACATCACCGCCCAGATGCTCCAGCGTCAGACGCTGCAGAGCAACGAGGAACGGTTCCGGCGCACGTTCCAGGACGCCCCCATCGGCATGTCGATCACGGGCCTCGACGGGCGCTTCCTGCAGGTCAACCGCGCGCTGACCCAGATCGTGGACCGCCCGGCCGAGGCGCTGCTGGCCACCACCTCCGAGGCCATCGTCTTCCCCGAGGACCGGGACCGGGACCAGCTCCGGGCGCTGGACGCCGGCGAGATCACGTCCTACCAGGTGGACAAGCGATTCGTCCGGGGCGGGTCGGGAGAGCCGGTGTGGACACGGCTGACGGTCTCGCTCGTGCGCGACCGGGACGGCGAGCCCCTGCACTACGTCGGCCAGGTCGAGGACGTGTCGGAGGTCCGCCGTGCCCACGAGCTGCTCGAGCGGCGTGCGCTCTACGACCACCTCACGGGGCTGGCGAACCGCAGCCTGCTGCTCGACCGGCTCACCCACGCCCTCGGCGTGGTGGCCCGGGCGCGCACGCTCGTCGCGGTCGTGTTCATGGATCTCGACCACTTCAAGCGCATCAACGACTCGCTGGGGCACGACGCGGGCGACCGCCTGCTCTGCGAGGTCGCCGCACGCATGCAGGCGTCGGTCCGGCCGTCGGACACGGTCGCCCGCCTCGGTGGGGACGAGTTCGTGCTGCTCCTCGAGGGCGTCGCCTCCGTCGAGGACGCGGGGCAGGTGCTCCAGCGCGTGATCGACGCCGTCCAGCGGCCGGTCCTCGTCGGCGACCACGAGGTCATGCCGAGCCTGAGCGCCGGGCTGACGGTGAGCGACGGACTGCGCTCCGCCGACGGGGTGCTGGCGGACGCCGACACGGCCCTGTACGTGGCGAAGGACCACGGCCGGTCCCGCTGGGAGGTCTACGACGAGGCCTACCGCGTCCAGGCGCTCAACCGGCTCGAGGTCGAGGCGGACCTGCGCGCGTCCATCGCCCGCGGCGAGCTCGAGCTGCACTACCAGCCCGTCGTCGACCTGCGGACGGGCGGTGTCGTCGCGCTCGAGGCCCTGGTGCGCTGGCAGCACCCACGGCGCGGGCTGCTGCTCCCCACGGAGTTCATCGACGTCTGCGAGGAGGCCCACCTCATGCCGGCGCTGGGGGCCTGGGTGGTCGACGAGGCATGCGGGTTCCTGGCCCGTCACCCGGCCTTCGCCGGACGCCTGTACGTCAACGTCTCCCCGCGCCAGATCGGCCGGGCGGACGTGTCGCGCGTGGTCGGCGACGCCCTGGCCAGGCGCGGCGTCGCGCCGCACCGCCTGGGGCTGGAGGTCACGGAGAGCGGCGTGATCGGGGCGGCCGGGTCGGCCCGGGAAGACCTGGAGCGGCTGTCGTCGATGGGCGTCACGATCGTGCTCGACGACTTCGGGACCGGCTTCTCCGCGCTCTCGTCCGTGCTGTCCGCCCCGGTGGACGGCCTCAAGCTCGACCGATCGTTCACCGCCCGACTGGGCGACGACGGCGCGGCGGACCGGATCAGCATCGCCATCGCGGCGCTGGCAGACTCGCTGCACGGGTACGGCGTCGTGGAGGGCGTCGAGACCCCGGAGCAGCGCGACCGCGCGCTGGCTCACGGGTGGACGCACGGCCAGGGCTGGCTGTTCGGGCGTCCCGTGCCGGAGGACGAGCTCGACGCGGTGACGGGCGGCGGCGTGGGAGGCACACGGCCGGGCACCGCGGTGTGAGCGCGCCCACCCGGTGACGTACCTGGATCGGGAGCCGCCCGACTGGTAGCATCGGTCCGCGCGTGCCGCCCTGGTCGGCGGCACACCCTTCCAGATCCTCCCCGCGGGTGCCCCACGCCCCAGTCCCGGAGCTGGTGAAGCCCTCTAGACCTGTTCAGATCGCTTCGGCGAAATACCAGAGAGTCCACACGTGGCGAACATCAAGTCCCAGATCAAGCGCATCGGCACCAACGAGAAGGCCCGGCTGCGCAACAAGGCCGTCAAGTCCGAGCTGCGCACGCACGTGCGCCGGGTCCGCGAGGCCGTCGCCGGTGGCGACAAGGCCGCCGCGGGCGTCGCGCTCGTGACCGCGTCCAGGAAGCTGGACAAGGCCGTCTCCAAGGGCGTCATCCACCAGAACCAGGCGGCCAACAAGAAGTCGGCCCTGGCGAAGTCGGTCGCCTCGCTCTGAGCTGAGCACCCGGGCCGGCCACGCCGGCACCCGCACGACATCCAGGGCGTCACCCCACCGGGGTGGCGCCCTCGTCGTCGTCCCGGGCGACCTGCGGTCCTGTCGTCGTCGCGGGCACCCGGGGCGCTCGGCGCCGTCCGCGGCGACCGACCCGTCCGCCGTGGCCCGGCCGCCGGGAGGGGGGCGCTGGCCGCCGTGCGGACACCGCGGCTTCGCCCGCCGACGCCCGTGCGGCCACCGTCGGCCCTCCGGCACACGGGTGCAGGACAGTCCTGCGGTACGCCAGGACGCCCCGTGGTACGTCCGACGTCGTTGTCGCACGTACCACGGGGCGCCTGGCGTACCGGCGCTCGGCCGGCGCCGCGGGGGGTCAGTCGGACCCGAGCGAGCCCAGCATCTGCAGCACACCCGCGGGCACGGCGTGGCGGAAGCCGGCCTCGCTCAGGGCCCGGTCGAACGCCTGCGCGGCGCGGGCCATGTCCCCGCGACCCAGGAACCGGTCGCCCAGCTCACGCCAGGCGGCCGCGGACTGCCGGCTGGCCGACATCATGCCGAGCATGTCGGCGGCCCAGCCGTAGGCCGCCGCCGCCTCCTGCTCCTTGCGAGCGGCATGCAGCGCATCGCCCAGGGCGAGGTGCGCCCCGGCCGCCTCGAGCCTCGTCGTGCCCTGCAGCCGCGCGACCGCGACCCGCGCCCGCCGCTCGGCCTGCTCGACGTCGCCGAGCATGAGGTGCGCACGCGACCGCTCGACCTCGATCCTGGACAGCTCGACCTCCGAGCCGATCGCCGCCATGTGCTCGGCGGCCGCGTCCAGCTGCTCCAGCGCCTGCGCGGGCTCGGCCGGCTCGGAGCGCAGCAGCAGCCACGCGTAGTTGAGGCGCAGCCGCGGGATGTCGCGGGCCGACGAGGAGTTCTCGCCGAGCAGCGCGAGCGCGCGGGACGTGAAGGTGTGGGCGAGGGCGAAGTCGCGCCGCTCCTCCGCCACGAGGGCGGCGTTCCAGTAGACGCTGCCACGCCCACGCGGCGTCCCGTGCTGTTCCGCCTGGTTGATGAGCTCGGCGGCACGGTGGGTCGCGTACAGCATGTCGCCGCGCTCGACGTAGGCCCACAGCACCGTGGAGGCCAGGCGGAGGTGCTCGTCGGTCCCCGTGAGCCCCGCCGCCTCGAGCTCCTCGGCGACGCGCTCACCGACGTCGATGCTGCGGTGCAGGTCACCCGCCTCGAGGTACGAGGCGACGAGCGCGTTGCCGACGGCGGCCACGTCGAGGTGCTGACCGCGCTTGCGCAGGCGCGCGAGCAGTGGCTCCAGGACCCCGACCGCCGCCTCGAGGTCACCGAGGGCCTCGTGCGCGCGAGCCAGCGTCAGCAGGATCTCGGTGTGGTGCGTGGGCGCGATGACGTCCAGCTCGAGCGCGACCAACCGGTCGCGGGCCTGGGCGGCGTCACCGTCGAGCAGCGCGAGCTTGGCGTAGTCGATCTCGAGCCTCGCCCTGGCCTCACTGGGCGCGGTGTCACCGTGGCGCAGGTAGTCGACGGTGGTGTCGAGGCGCGCCGCGAGCACCTCCAGCGCCGCGTCGGTCGGCACCCGGCGCCCTGCTTCGATCAACGAGATGTAGCTCGGCGAGAAGGCGTCGCCTGCGAGGGCGGTCTGCGACAGTCCCGCTGCGAGCCGGAGCTCGCGAACGCGGTCAGCAACTTCGGTCATGGTCAGTCACCTTAACTGTGACGCTGGGCCGCCGCGCGCTTCTGTGCGCGCGGCGTGGAAAAGTCACCCGGATGCGCGGGTCGCGCGCCCCCTGTCGCGCGACCCACGCCCCGGGGACGTCAGACGGCGTCGCGGCAGCAGCCCGTCGCGCCGTTGGTGGTCATGCCGCCGCCGAAGAACCCTGAACCGAACCCGCCGAACGCCAGGCCGACGGCCAGAACGAGGGCGGAGGCAGACTGTGCGATGCGCTTCATGAGTGCTCCTGTTAGGGCTTGATAACTACACGTCACAGCAATGATGACACACGACCCGAGCGGCCCTGAGTCGCGATCCCGGGTGAATTGGCAGGTCAGCGCGGAGTACGCCGCGCCGTTCACCCGAACGGCCCAGCCCGTTGGGTAGGTTCCGTCCCGGATTCCACTCGGAGGAGTGACACGGCGTGAGTCACCGGCCGGAAGCCCTCCCGCGTCACACAATCTCTGCTGTACAGTCACGACCATCATGACAGCCGATTTCGCGGCTCTCGCCGCCGCCGTGGACACCGCCGTCCCACTCCGCACCCGTGCGGAGTGGGAGGCCGCGATGCGCCGTCAGTCCGGCCACCTGGTCCGTCGCCGGATCTACCGGGAGTGCGGAGGCGAGTTCGGGTTCGTGATCCGCAGCCGGTCCGAGCTGCCGCACCAGGGGGTCCGCGCGGCGCACGACCACTCGGCATCGGCCGACGACCGCGGCGTCGTGGACGGCATGCGCTCCGCGTTCCGCGACATCGCGGACGGTTGTGACACCGACACCGTGTTCGCTCGCGTGACCCGGTCGTTCCTTGCGGGCGACCTGCCGATCCCCCGTCGTCCCGAGCGGGTGGTCGTCGAGGTGGACGGCACCGGACCGTGCGACGGGGTCGTCCGTGACGGGCTCCTGCGGCTGAAGGGCCTCGGCTGCCGGATCGCTCTCGGCGACTTCACCGGACGCGACGACCAGCGCCGCCTGCTGCCGTTCGCCGACTTCGTCAAGATCGACTCCCGGGACCTCGACATCGAGGGCCGGCCGCTGCTGGACCTCGCCGTCTCGCGCGGAGCCGATCTGATCGCCGAGCACGTCGACACGGTGGACGGGCTCCGCGAGTGCCGCACCACCGGCTTCGCCCTCGTCCAGGGCCGGGTGTTCGACCATCGACCGCCGGTGCGCCCGCTCGCCGTGCTGGCGTCAGCCGCCCGCCGCTGAGGCCACCCGGAGCACTGCCCGCTCGACCGCGAACACAGGGTCGCGTCCCGCACCCTTGACCTCGGCATCGGCCTGCGCCACCGCGGTGATCGCTGCCGCCAGGCCCTCGGGCGTCCACCGGGCGAGGTCCTTGCGCGCCCGGTCCACCTGCCACGGGGCGAGCCCCAGCTCAGCGACGGCGCTCGACCCGCGTCCGCGGGTTGCCGCCACCTTGGCCAGCACCCTCAGCTTCGCGGCGAGGGCGGCGACGAGCGGAACCGGATCGGCGCCCGTCGCGAGGGCGTGGCGAAGAAGCGCCACGGCCTGCCCGGTCTCCCCCGCGATGGCGGCATCCGCCACCCTGAACCCGGTCGCCTCGATGCGGCCGCCGTAGTACCGGGCCACCACCTCGGGCCCGATCACGCCCGTGGTGTCCGCCGCGAGCTGGGCGCATGCGGCCGCCAGCTCACGCAGGTCGGCGCCGACGGCCTCGACGAGGGCACGGACACCGGCGGCGTCGGCACGTCGCCCGGCCGTGCGCAGCTCGGCGGACGCGAACGCGACCTTGTCCGCGTCCTTCTTGATCGGCTCGCACGCCACGACGGGCGCTCCGGCCGCCTTGACCGCATCGAGCAGCTTCCTGCCCCGCTGGCCACCACCGTGCTGCAGCACGAGGACGACGTCGGGCTCCGGTGCGCCGAGATAGGCGAGCCCGTCCCGGATGAGCTCGTCCGTCGCCTGCTCGACGGCCTCCACGACCACGACGCGCGCCTCGCCGAACAGCGAGGGACTCGTCACGACTCCCAGGGTCCCGCCGGCGTACCCGGCGCCCTCCAGGCGCGTGACCTCGACCTCCGGGTCCCGCTCACGGACCGCCGCCACCACCGCGGCCACCGCACGCCCCGCCAGCAGGCGCTCGGCCCCGGTCACCAGCACGACCGGCGCCGGGTGAGCCTCGTGCCACTCGAGCGGCGCCCGGGACCCGCCCGATCGGGTGGCACCGCGGTCGCCTCCGGGCCGGCCGGTGGGAGCGCGTCGCGTGGCGGGGGGCACCGGCCAAGCCTGCCACGGCGCCCCCACACGTCGGTGCATCGGGCGCCGCGACGCCGTC
>Ga0210040_10005070_pt1 | contig 16912 bp, 11 predicted proteins | sample CryGeyCG12114_NA_FD_185462 | JGI IMG/M metagenome (GOLD analysis project Ga0210040, IMG submission 185462) | Groundwater microbial communities from aquifer - Crystal Geyser CG19_WC_8/21/14_NA (SPAdes) (version 2) | ecosystem: Environmental > Aquatic > Deep subsurface > Groundwater | place: USA... | reverse complement strand
CAATGATATTGACAGAGTGTTATTGCTACAAAATACTATGCCCGATTTGTTGCTTAGCCTGCATTTCAATTCTTCAGAAAATACAAATATCAGGGGAGCCAGCACTTACTATAAACACATAGGTTTCAGACCTCTTTCAACTGCTATATTAAATCGTCTGTTGCAACTTGACCTTAGCGAATTTGGCAATGTGGGCAATTTCAACTTTACTTTAAACGCCCCGACTGATTTTCCGAATGCTTTGGCAGAAATTGCTTTTTTAAGCAATGGCGACGATGAGAAAAACATTGTTAATCCCAAGTTTCAGCGTGCAGTTTCTAAAAAAATATATAAAGGAATAAAAGATTGGTTAAAAATGGCAAAAAAATAAATGTTTTTCATTTTTTGCTTCACTTCATTATACTTCTTTTTAGTACCTCACTTTTAGGTAAGAGGCAATTAATTATAACGCTCAACAGAAAAGACTTTTATTATAATAACTCCTTTTTGTCAGATAATTGTCTTTTATACCTAAAAAAATGCTAAAGAAAAAAAGCGACGGTTTATTTTGCCGAAATTTGCATCCTCAATTGTAAGGAAATATTCATGTCAACTATAACAGAAACTAAACCGGTTACTTTAACAGCTAAAGATTTTGCAACAGACCAGGAGGTAAGATGGTGTCCTGGTTGTGGTGATTACTCTATTTTAGCGCAGGTACAAAAGATAATGCCAGGCATAGGAGTGCCTAAAGAAAATATAGTTATTATAAGTGGTATTGGCTGCAGCAGCCGTTTTCCGTATTATATGAATACTTATGGCATGCACAGCATTCATGGTCGTGCCACAGCTATTGCAAGCGGTTTAAAAGCAAGCCGTCCGGAATTAAGCGTCTGGATTGTTAGCGGTGACGGCGATAGCCTGAGTATTGGCGGCAATCATACCATCCATCTTTTAAGAAGAAATTTTGATGTTAACCTTTTAATGTTTAATAACCAGATATATGGTTTAACCAAAGGCCAATATTCACCCACAAGTGAAAAGCAAAAGGTAACAAAAAGTACTCCTTACGGCAGTATCGATCATCCATTCAATCCTATGGCGCTTGCTTTAGGCGCAGATGCAACATTTATTGCCCGCAGTATGGATCGCGATCCTAAACATTTGCAGGCAATGCTTAGCAGAAGTCATCAGCATAAAGGTGCATCTTTTCTTGAAATCTATCAAAACTGTAATATTTTTAATGACGGAGCTTTCGAGATTTTTACAGAGAAATCTTCTAAAGGAGAAGAAACTTTATTCCTTGAACACGGACAGCCACTGGTATTTGGTGCAAACAAAAATAAAGGTATAAAGCTCGAAGGTTTACGCCCTGTAATAGTAGACATTACTGATGGTTTTGGTTACGATGATCTTTGGATACATGATGAAAATGATTTTTATAAAGCCCAAATCCTGACCAGAATGTTTGATGACCCTAATCGTGGTGCACATTTTCCAAGACCTTTTGGTGTTTTTTATGAAACTGAAAGAGCCTGTTATGAAGATGTAATGCAAATGCAGATAGAAGAAACAATTGCATCTAAAGGCTCGGGTGATTTAGATAAATTGTTACGTGGTAAAGAAGTTTGGGATATAGCAGGATAATAGTTTTATTGATTTTTCGAAAAGCCACCTCTTTTTTTGAGGTGGCTTTTTTTATGTTTCCTGCTGTAGCTTTTCTAAGCTTTAGATTGATCTGAATGCATATAGCAAAAGAAAAAGGAGCTATTTTATACCATAATGGTCGTTCATCAGCTTTACAAACAAAGAACCGGGCAACATGCTTTTAAGGGTAGGTACAATGGTTTGACCAATGGCTCCAACCAGATAATTATGTGCAGGTTTTGACTTTGCTACTATTTTACATATCTGTGCGGCCAGCTTATCAGGATTAGCGCCCATACTTTCATCTTTTTCCATACTGGCAACGGCAGCTTCAAACTCTTTCTTTAACTGTTGATTATTCAGTGTAAAAAGCAGCTTTTCTCGGTTTCCGGTAAAATCTGTTTTAAAATCTCCTGGATTAACCACAGCAACTTGAACACCTGTATTTTGCAATTCCATGCGCAGACTTTCAGAATAACCTTCCAGAGCAAATTTTGATGCACTATATAACCCTTGGTAAGGCAAACCAAACAATCCTGCCAGTGAACTTATATTAATAACCAAACCTTGTTTTTTTTCGATCATTCCCGGTAAAACAGCACTGCTTACCCGTACCACACCAAAAAAGTTTACTTCAAATTGTTTTTTAGCAACCTCAACCGGCATTGCATAAAGTGGTCCCGTAATGCCATTGCCTGCATTGTTTACCAATACATTAATCCTGCCTTCAGCTTCTATGATTTTTGTAACAGCTGCATTTACAGATGCATCATCAGTAACATCCATCTCAACAGGGTTGAATGCTACATTTTTTATACGTTCTATTTTGCGTGAAGTACCATAGACGGTATGCCCGCGAGTGGAAAGCGCATTGGCAGCAGCTAAGCCTAAACCAGATGAAGCTCCTGTAACAAGAATTACTTTTTTCATTTTAGTATTGTAAATATGAAATGTATTGATTTTTTTGCTATCAAAAATCAGGTTAATAATTTGTAATCATATCAAAAGTTTTTGAAGTATGGATTGATAAAGTAACGCATTAATAAGAAAATACTTTTTTCAATTACACCTGAAAATACTTTTCTTTAAATTATGTGTTCATTAACTGCTGCTATAGAGATAAAAGTAATTGTAAAAAGAAAAGGGGCTGAGATAGAAATCCCGCCCCGTTTATCCAATATTCTATGAAAAACCAATTATAAGAGTTATTATTATTTAATATAAAGGTTGCCATAGTGCTTAAAAAAAAAATTATTAATTGTATAAATACATCTGTATCAATAAACCTTCGAAATCTTCGTTTATGAAAAATGCTGTTACTGCACAAAAGGAGGTTTGTTATGCTTTAATTTAATAAAAGCACGTTCTGTGGCTTTTACCCGTTCTTTTTTAAAACTAAGTTGCGCTTTACCAATGCACGACATACCGTTTATACCACTTAATCCCTGCATCGTCCAGCGAAAATTACGTTTATTTCTTTTGTACCAGTTATCCTTGCCGATTTTTCTACCGGAAAAAATATAATAACTGCTATGTTTGATAAAGTTATAACTATAAGGTATGTCAGTAATACTTGCCGCCCAATTATTAATATCCACTAAATTATCAGCGGTTGCAGGATCAAGAATATAGTATTTAATTGTATTGTTTTCGTCTACGGGCAATAATGCTGCCACATGATAATTCCAGAAATTTATCAAACTTCCACTTGTGTTTTTATAAAAGTATCCGCTAAAGACCCAACCTTTATAGTTAGGAATATTCCATTCATCTAAAAGTATACATATAGCATTAGCCCTGTCCTCACAGTCGTTGTTGCCATCTTTCCACCTGAAAAGATCACTCTGTCTAAAGAAATCAAATAAGCTCTCTGCCTGTTGCCTCGTTATACTTTTATCAGCACTTAATTCATCTGTCAGTGTATAATCAAATATTGTTTTGGATAAGGTTGATGCCATAAATAAGAATATGAAATTTTTCGGATAATGACTATTAATGCAATTTAAAAAAAGGATGTAAAATCATCCGTCATAGTACAAGCAGAACTACGTTCTGTTCCTCTTTTGCTTCCGTAAGCGTTTGCAAACAAATAAACTGTTTTGTGATAAATGCAAAAAAACATATTAAAAGATTCGTTTCGATCTTATTTCAATCTATCTTTTTACAGCTTATAACTTTGTAGGCATAATTTGGTTGTATTGCTTCAGGTACCTATATGCTACCTTCGCTCCTTTATTTATTTGCCTATGCATTTTAAAGATTTAAATCTTAGTAAACATTTATTTCATGCACTAAGTGATCTGGGTTATACCACGCCAACTACCATTCAGGAAAAAGTTTTTTCTGTAGTAATGAGTGGCGCAGATGTGTGTGGAATAGCCCAGACAGGAACAGGAAAAACATTTGCTTACTTACTGCCGCTTCTTAATCAGTGGAAATATTCAAAAGATAAGAATCCGCAAATTCTGATAGTTGTACCTACCCGTGAATTGGTAGCACAGGTTGTTGAGGCTGTAAAAAAGTTAAACACTTACCTGAGAGTTGAGGTAACAGGTGTACATGGAGGTGCTAATATCAACACTCAAAAACTGGAGATGCAGCATAAATTTGATGTGTTGGTAGCAACACCAGGCAGGTTGTATGATCTTGCAATGGCAGGGGCATTTAAAGTAAAAATGATAAAAAAACTGGTGATAGACGAAGTAGATGAAATGCTTAATCTTGGTTTTAGAACCCAGTTAAAGAACATCCTGGATCTGCTGCCCCCTAACCGGCAAAACTTACTATTCTCAGCTACACTTATACCCGAAGTGGAAGATCTGATGAACGATTACTTTAATAATCCTGTAAAAATTGAAGCTGCTCCAGCGGGTACTCCTGTTGAAAATATTATTCAGTCCGCCTATGAAGTACCTAATTTTCATACAAAAGTAAACCTGTTGAAATTATTGCTTGCAGAAGATGAAGCAATGACTAAAGTGCTGGTATTTGCAGCTTCGAGAAAACTGGCAGATCAGCTATACGAACAACTGGAACCGACATTTAGTGGCACTGCAGGTGTCATTCACTCAAATAAAGAACAAAATCACCGGTTTAATACAGTAAAACAATTTAAAGAAGGTACATATAAATTTATTATAGCTACAGATATTGTGGCCCGCGGAATTGACATTGCAGAGGTGACTCATGTTATTAATTTCGATTTGCCACCCGTTCCTGAAAACTATGTTCATCGTATTGGCCGAACAGGTCGTGCAGACAAAAAAGGAATTGCTGTCAGCTTTATTACTAAAAAGGAACAGGAGCAACGCAAGGCAATAGAAGATTTAATGAAATTTCAAATTCCCGTTTCTCCCTTACCACCACATCTGCAAATATCTGATCAGCTTACGGAAGACGAACTACCAAAAGTGTACATGAAAGAGATACAGGTTAAAATACCTAAAAAGGAAGAACGTGGAGCATCATTTCATGAAAAATCAGCGAAAAACAGTAAGGTAAATAAAAAGCAGAGCCATAAAGATCAGATGAAAAAGAAATATGGAAAACCCGTTACAAGACGTGGGAAGAAGTAAATGAATGTACATCATTCAATATTCACTAATGCATCAGCTAGTTTTTTTAAAAATCACAACTGGCTTTCTTCCGGATTAATTAATTAAAAACAATTTTTCATCTTAATTTTTTGCTTAAAAGCATACAAAAACAAGCTTCTTTATCTTTTTTAATTGATTATAAAGATTATGTCGTTTTTATTTGCTTTATATAATCCTGTCGCTTTTTATCGGGTCAAGTCTATTTTTTTACCCGTTTTTACTGCAGCATAAATAGCATCAATAATTTTTAAATCTTTCAAAGCTTCTTCACCGTCTACAGGTACAATTGGTTTTTTGCCTTCAAGAATAATACCTGCCATTTCTTCCATTTGTACAGTTTGATGAGTTACAACAGGCTGGTTTAATTCGCCTTTATTCGTGCGGCCTTTGATGGGGCCATAACCTGTTGCCGGTTGTAACTCTGCAAATCCATCTTGACCATTCAGAAAAAAGCGATCCAGAAAATTCATACTATATGTAGATGAACAAGATGCTACTGCCCCACCGGGAAAACCTAATTGAAACTGAATTGTTTCGTCAACTCCTTCTTTAAATTTTACAGGATCAGTTTTGGTTTCCTGTGCGGTCACCCAAATTGGTTCTTCACCAATCATATAACGCGAACCATTAATTGAGTAAATTCCGATATCCATCATAGCTCCGCCACCAGACAGTTTCGGATTTAACCGCCATTGTTTTGGATCACCTATTTCAAAACCGGACAATCCCTGGAAAAACATAATTTTTCCAAACTCGCCTGCTTTTCGCATTCTTATTATTTCCAGCGTGTGCGGTTCAAAATGCAAGCGATATCCTACTAGTAATTTTACATTTGCATTTTTACAGGCATCAATCATTTCCTGCCCTTCTTTAGCATTCAGGGCCATAGGTTTTTCTGAAATAACGTGCTTACCTGTTTTAGCTACGCGAATAACATGGTCGTGATGCAATGCATTGGGAGTAATAACATATACGGCATCAATATCAGGATTATTTTTAATATTCTCGAAATTCTCGTAGTTGTAACAGTTCTTTTCAGGAATCTTGTATTTGCTTTGCCAATCTTTTATTTTAGAAGGGGTACCACTAATCACACCTGCTAATTTAGCTTTTTTGCAAGATTGCATAGCTTCAGCTACCCGTGTTCCATAGCTGCCCAGACCCATGATTGCTACCCGCAGTACCGGCCCCTTATAATCTTTTGCGCTTAGCAAAGTACATGCAGGTAAAAAAGGTACAACAATAGTCGCAGCAGTTATTTTTTGTAAAAAGTCACGGCGTGAATTCATAAAAGAATATTTTGTCAGATTAAAGCAAGATATTGATACATTATTATAAAATGTATTAATGCAATATGCAACAATTTATTTAAATGTTATAAATAAATTAGCCGGAAGATTATGCTGTTTCCCAGAATTGATTCTTTAAACCCTCACAAGAAATAATAGTATAGAACTTTATAGAAAAACTAGTGAATTATTACTAACAATCAATCTTGTTTTACATACGAAGTATTTACTATATTTACTGGCAATTGCGAAATACTTTTTTATAGTAAAGCAATTTTAAGTAAATAATCAAACAATATTATGATAGTTAAAGGCGTTTTCTTGCGGCTTGTTGTTTTATGCTCATTATTATTTGGTGCGCTAAATGAATTGTTTTCGCAGGAAATCGGGTTACAGCTATATAGTTTACGAAACGAGTTTAAGAATGATGTTCCCGGTACGCTTGCTATGATAAAAGAATGGAAAATAAAGCAAATAGAAGGTGGAGGTACGTACAACTTATCAAAGGATGAATTTAAAAAATTGTTGCGGCAAAACAATCTGCAAATGGTAAGCTATGGTGCCGGATTTGAGGAATTAGCAAAAGACCCGCAAACAGTTATTAATAATGCGAAAGCCTTTGGGGCAAAGTTTGTAATGTGTGCATGGGTTCCGCATAAGGGAGGAGAATTTACAATGGATGATATAAAAACAGCAATAGATGTTTTTAGTAAAGCAGGCAAATTGATGTATGAAAACGGATTAAAATTCTGTTACCATCCCCATGGTTATGAATTCCGGCCTTATGAAAATGGTACCATGTTCGACTATATGGTAAAAAATACCAACCCGAAATATGTTAATTACGAGATGGATGTTTTTTGGGTCAGGCATCCCGGACAAGATCCGGTAGCTTTGCTAAAAAAATATCCTGACCGTTTTTTGATGCTGCATTTAAAAGACAGAGCACCGGGAACAGAAGGAAACCAGGAAGGTCATGCACCTGACGAATCAAATGTAGTTTTAGGAAAAGGTGATGTAGGTATAGCAGCAATAATGAGGGAAGCCAAAAAACTTGGAATTAAATACTACTTTATAGAAGACGAGTCACCAAAAGCTGCAGAGCAGATACCCCAAAGCCTTGACTTTCTTGGTAAATTAAAATAAAACAGTGTTGATAATATCCGCTTATTCCTTAAAAAAAGTTTACTCTAAAAGGCTTACTTATAATAACTATTGTTTTTCAATTATTTAACCAGTTGTTTGCAACTAATAAATCCCTTCATGTTAATATTTCAACACTTATCATCTGCATGTTTTCACCGGTCATTTAACCTATTTTTTAAAAAATCAATAGTAGTATTTATTTTATTCCTCGTTTTGGGTTTAGCTGGCAAAGGTCAGATATTACCAAAAGGATTTAACGTGGTACTTGTAACAACAGGCGTAAGTAGTCCTACGGCAATGGCTTTTGCCCCTGATGGGCGCCTTTTTATTGCCCAACAGGCAGGTGCATTACGGGTCATAAAAAATGGGAAACTACTATCGCAGCCATTTATAAAACTTTCGGTAAACTCGAGAGGAGAAAGAGGACTTCTTGGAGTTGCTTTTGATCCTGCATTCAATACTAATAAATATATATACTTGTATTATACAGATTCATCCGGTGCCAACAATCGTATCAGCCGTTTTACAGCCCATGGAGATATTGTGGTGCCAGGAAGTGAAGTTGTATTGCTAAATCTTAGTCCTCTAAGTAGTGCCGGCAATCATAACGGGGGAAACATGGTGTTTGGAAAAGATGGAAAACTGTATGTAGGAACAGGTGATAATGCAAACCCGTCAAATTCACAAAACCTCGATACTTATCTTGGAAAAATTCTTCGTATCAATCCTGACGGCAGCGTTCCTGCAGGCAATCCTTTTACTACAGGCAGTGAAGAGCGCAGAAGAATATGGGCTTATGGATTGAGAAATCCTTTTTCTTTAGCTGTTCAGCCTGTAACGGGTAAACTCTTTGTAAATGATGTTGGTGAAAATATGTGGGAAGAAATAAACGACTGTACAACAGGAGGCCACAATTACGGATGGCCGCTTGCAGAAGGAATAGATTCAACCTCAACTTTTACAAATCCAATTTATGTGTATGGACATGGAGAAGGAAGCGGTTTAGGTTGCTCTATATCAGGAGGTACTTTTTTTAATCCTTCCAGGACTAATTACCCTTCTTCTTATATAGGTAAATATTTTTTTCTAGATTATTGCGGAAGGTGGATTGATATGCTTTCCCTGAAAAATACTACTGTAACCCGGTCTCCTTTTGTTTCATCTGTCCGGCGTTATCCTGTTGACATGGCTACCGGTCCTGACGGAAATCTTTATTTCCTTTCCCGTGTAGTTGGTGATGTTTATAAAATAACTTATACCACTTCCAATGCGCCTGTAATAGAAGAACAACCAGTAAGCATTTCTGTTTCAAAAGGGAATCCGGCATCTTTTTCAGTAAAAGCAACCGGAGCAGATACTTTAAAATATCAATGGAGAAAAAATGGTGTAAATATAAGTGGCGCTACCAGTGCAACTTTTAAAATTTCATCCGCGGGTTACACTGATACAGGAAAATACTCTGTTATAGTAAAAAACAGTGCAGGAAGTGACACGAGTAATAATGCGACATTAAAAGTTACTGCACCCAATAAAGTTCCATCTGCAACCATTACAACACCTGTAACCGGTGCGACTTATATCGCCGGCAAAGAAATATCTTTTTCAGGAAGAGGAACTGATCCTGAAGACGGAACATTACCTGCTTCTTCATACAATTGGTTTGTATTATTTCATCATAATACACACACTCATCCCGGCCCATTTACTCCTTCAGGTGTAACAAATGGTTCATTTACAATTCCTGACATGGGCGAAACTTCTGCAAATGTTTTTTATCGCTTATACCTTGTAGTTACTGACTCAAAAGGTGCAAAAGATACCACTTACACTGATATACTTCCAAGAAAATCTACAATAACCATCAACACCCAACCTGCAAATTTGCGAATCACTTTAGATGGACAACCGTTTACTGCACCACTAACCGTTACAAGTGTCGAAGGAATGATACGGACAATTGGAGTGATAACTCCGCAGGGAAATTATAGCTTCAGCAGTTGGAATAATACAAAAGATACAAATCAAACTTTTGCCACTCCGGAAAACGACATTACATATACAGCTAATTTTTCTCAACCAACAAAAGATACGCTTATACCTGTAGCTGATGCTTTTGTTCGTGATGGCGCGGAAGCCGATAACAATTATGGAACTGATACTCTTTTATATTCCAAAAAATCTCCATCCAGCAGCTATAAACGGGAAATATATGTAAAATTTGATATTTCATCTTTCTCTTCGAATATTACTTCATCAGCGCTTCGCGTGTATGGAGCCCTGAATAGTACAGAAAATTCTTCTGCACTTATTGAATTACATAATGTACCAAACTCTGCCTGGTCCGAATCTGCTATAACCTGGAACAACAGACCAATTGAAGACACTTCTATTCTGGGCACTAAAACCATAACCGGAACGACATATAAAATGTACAATTTTGATATAACGCAGCATATAAAAAATTTAAGGAAAGCCGGAGTAAACTTTGCAACGCTAAAACTTATTAATGCCGATATAACTTTAAGCCTGGCAGAGTTTAATTCAAGAGAAGCAAAAAAGTATAAACCTAAATTGGTAGTTGCTTATTCTTCCATTGATGCTCAGCCAAAAAACCTGATAGTTTCAAAAGAGAAGATTGATAAAGAGGTGAACTTTAAAATTTATCCTAATCCCGCAGTAAACAGTTTTAGGGTAATTTTTGAAAATTATTCTGAATTAAGTACATTGGAATTATCTGACTTAAATGGCAGGATAATTAAAAATATTGCAATTACCAACAACAAAATTCAACAGGTATATGCCGGCAATTTAAAAAATGGGGTATATATAGTGACTGTAAGAGATGGTAAAAAATCGATGTCGAAAAAATTGATTATAGAAAAGTAACTTTTGTCTTTGGTATTAATTTTATTAGTTTTGAAAAACGAATATTTTAAAATGATTTTTTTAAATTAAATAAAAAAGCGCGCTTTTAAAAGGCAGCGCTTTTTTATTTCGGCATGAAAGCCATTAATTATTTCCACGTTTTTTTATAGCTATCCTTTTTCAGGTTTTTAAAAAAACCTCCCTAAATCATTGCTGTTTTTGCACACACTATCTTAAAGAAAAAGCAACATTTACACATGGTTTTCTAATAATTCGCAAAGCAGCAAGGGCAACTTTAGGATACAACTTCCTACGCCCACCAATATAAAAAAATTAAGCAGTTATACGATTAAGGATAAATAGTTGAAAAATATTGCAGTTCGATAATATCATTGGGCAGTGGCTTTTTGTTCCAGGTATTATGAATCGAAAGTGCGGTACCAACCGCCGTGGCCTGTGCCATAGAAGCAGCAAATACCTCCATCCCCAAAAAGAAGGATGCGAGTAAATTCATATAAACAGCATTTTTGCTAAAACCACCATCTACAAAAATTCTTTTAACAGTGGTTCCCTTTAGCACTAATTGTGTCGAAGCATACTGCAGAGTTACTATATCTAAAATAAGCTGATGGTACGCCTCTTCATCCGAAGAAAAAGCAGCAAGATCTCGTTGCTGAAAAATAGACTCCTTCAACAAAGTTTTAGTTGATTTATCAAAAAAAGCGTCATTTTGTTGCTTTTGTAAAGCAGCAATAATTGCAGCATTATATTCTATTGATCTGTAATGAACAGGATTTTTATTAAAATAATCTGCTATTCTTTTCACCTGCAATTCATGTTCATTTCCTGCAAAAAGACGCGATGCTTTTACCGGTTTTCCCTTGTAAGTTATATAAGATAAACAGTCACATTCAAGTTCTGCAGGCGTAAGCGGCCGGTCGTTAAAAGGATTCAAACTTATACACCACGTGCCGGTAGATATTAAAATGAAAGGTTCATGAAAGTTAACGATGTATGGAATTAATGCAGCTGAACTATCGTGCAAACCAACACCTGCAAGACAATCTTTGCCGGAAAACGCACCTGATACAACCTGGTCTGCAGAAACTATTGGCGCCAGTTTATCTATAATGCCTTCTTTATAAACCCAATCGTGATAATCACTTTTTGTAAAATCCCACAAATTGGTATGACAACCAATGCTCGTAATATCTGAGCCCGCTTTTCCTGAAACTAAATAACTTAAATATTGAGGCAAATGAAGTGAACACTTAATTTTTTCGTAAATATGCTGCCGCTCATACTTCAACCAATACAACTGCATCCCAGAATTAAGATGACCTAAAACAGGGGAAGCTGTCTTGTAAGAAAATTCTTCTTCGCCACCATAATTATCATAAAACTTTTTTTTCAGGTATTCAGGATAAGGCTTAAGATAATTGTACAGTGGAGCTACAGCATTTCCATTTTCATCTATGTGTACAAAGCTGGCACCGTAGGCAGAAAAATTAATTGCTTTGACTTCGAAAGCTTTATCACGAAATACTTCATGCAAAGAATCAAAAACCGAGGACCTCAGGCTTTCCAGGTTTTCACAAGGAAAATTATCTTCGTCTACAGTTTCAATAAATTTTGCTGAACGTTCATAAACTATCTTATAACTTTCATCAAAAAGAAATAGTTTTTTATTGGTTTTACCAACATCAAATATGGCAATTACAGGTAGAGCAGACATTATTTACAATCCGGTTGTAACCGTTTTTAAACCTCTTTCTTTAATAAGATTTTTTCTCACTTTCAATGAACGATACAGTTGTAAAGGTTCTAGTACAGCTCCGCTTCTAAGCCTTGCTTCTGCAACCAATGAACGAACATCTGTACGATAAGCCTGTTGTAAAATTTCCTGTGCCAGCACAGCATCATTTGTCATTTGGGCTTCCTGAAGCGCGCTTTCATCTACCAGTAAAGCCTGCGCGTATGCAATCATGATTGCCTCAACAGATTGCAGCAAATCTTCCAGCGGATCTTTTACATTGTGCGAAGCATCAATCATCCATCCCAAATCTGTTGCATGATTCATTCCTCTTGCATCCATTCCTTCTACGAGTTCTTTAAAAATTAAAAATAACTGATATGGATTTATGCTTCCGACAGTTAAATCATCATCGCCGTATTTAGAATCATTGAAGTGAAAACCACCAAGTTTTTCTTCCATTAGCAAAAGAGCAACAATTTGTTCGATATTGGCATTTGGCAAATGATGGCCAAGATCAACCAGCGTAAAAGCTTTATCACCAAGCTTGGTGGCATACAAAAAGGATTGCCCCCAATCACCAACAGTTGTCGAATAAAAATTAGGCTCAAAAGCTTTGTATTCTATAAACATTTTCCAATCTGCGGGCAGTGCAGCATATACTTCTTTCAAACTTTCCAATGTATTTTGAAAAGCTTTTCTCATATTTAACTGACCCGGAAAATTTGATCCATCAGATAGCCAGACTGTTAAAGAATCTGAACCTAATTCCACACCATATTTTATAACTTCTATATTATGATCAATTGCTTGTTGTCTTACTGCTTTGTCAACATGTTGCATTGATCCAAACTTATAACTTAGTTTCTGATCGGGTTGATCCTGAAAAGTGTTGGAATTCATCGCATCGAAACGCAAACCATTTTGAGCCGCTAAAGCTTTTATGTTCGAAGCATTTGTAGGAATGTCCCAGGGAATGTGCAAAGAAATTGCTCCGCTTGAATTATTTAATGTATGCAAAAGACCAATGTCTTCAATTTTTTCTTCGAGACTTCGCGGCTCTCCTCCGCCTGCAAAACGTGCAAACCTTGTTCCGCCGGTTCCCAGCGCCCAACTTGGAATGGCAATTTGAAAATCTATTAATTTTTGCAAAACTCTTTCAACATCCGGAACATTTGAAGCAGCAAATTCAAATTTTCGCTTATGCTCATCTAAACGATTCTGATTAAATTCATCAATCTTATATTTTTCTATTAGCATTGCAACTGTTTGGCATTTTAAGGTAAATAAAAAACCTCTTCCAATGAAATTTGTACAGGAGAATTATCAGGATTTGTCTCCATAATATCTGCCATATAGTTCCACCATTTTTGCATAATAGAATTTGATGGCAAAGCAGCTAATACAGCTTTATCTTCTGCACTCATAATTGCAAAAAGACTATTTGTGGTTTTATCAAAAAATATTGAATAATCACTGATACCAACTTTTTTCAATAGTTTTTGCAATTCCGGCTAAAGCTCGTCGTGCCTTTTTTTGTACTCCGCCTCAAAGCCTGGAAATAAGTACATCTAAAAGCAATACGTGGCATGGTTAAATTTTTATGTACTTAGCTTTATCTCAATTCTCAGCATTGTTGCGTCGCACACTTGTGCGGATTGCACGTTACTCAGCTTTTTTATGCGACAATTGAAAAAACTACCATTTGCAAAACGTACGTAATTCTTTTTGTTTCTTTTTTGTTCTAATTTATACAAGCCGAATGCTGTACTAAAAGTACAAGTGAGTGACACAACGATGCTGAATAAAGAACTAATGTTTGTTCCAACAATTTTCTTTTCTCTCCCCTCCCTTTATGCCAGCGCTTATCGTACAAAAGCTGCTGCAACTCCGCCGTCAACGTTCAATACATTTCCTGTTGATTTATTCAATAAACCACCGACAAAAACAAAACAGGCATTGGCAATATCATCGGGCAATATTGACTCATTCATTAAAGTCCGTTTTGCATAATAAGCCGGTAATTCTTCAACTGTAATTCCATACGCTTTTGCACGACCTTCGGCCCATCCGCCTGCCCAAATGTTTGAATCGGCAATCACAGCATCAGGATTTACAACGTTGACACGCACTTTATCAGAGCCAAGTTCTGCAGCAAGCAAACGGCTGAGGTGCGCCTGAGCAGCTTTTGCAGAGCCATAACCAGCATTATTTGGTCCGGCAACCACAGAATTTTTAGATACGATATTTACAATATCACCTCCAAAACCTTGTTTGCGCAAAATTCTTACACCCGCTTTTGACACCAGAAACTGGCCTTTTACAAGTATATTATACAGTTTATCCCAATCTTCTATAGTATGATCGAGCAAAGCTTTAGACGTGCTGATACCGGCATTATTGATAATGATATCAACACCACCAAAAGCTAAGGCTGCGTTGTCAAAAGCTTTTTCTATTGTTTCTTCGTTTGTTACATCAAGTAAGGTTGCAGCAGCAGTATCACGTCCAAAAAGTTTTTTAAATTCTGCCATTGCACTTTCCATTCTTTCTGTGTTAATATCATTGATGATAACACATGCGCCTTCTTCGGCAAACTTTTTAGCAATGGCTTTACCAATGCCGCCTGCACTTCCTGTAACCAAAGCAATCCGTCCGCTTAACGCCTTTGGCTTAGGCATACGCTGAAGTTTGGCTTCTTCCAAAAGCCAGTATTCTATGTTAAAAGCTTCCTGTCTGGGTAATGACGTATACTCTGATATAGCTTCGGCGCCACGCATAACATTGATGGCGTTAGTATAAAACTCTGCTGCTACGCGTGCCGTTTGTTTGTCTTTGGCAAAAGTGAACATACCAACGCCTGGAAATAAAATAACAACGGGGTTATCATCTCGCATTGACGGACTATTGGCATGTTTGCAAGTGTTGTAATAATCTGCGTACATTTTCCGATATTGTTCAAAAGCAGGTTGCAGTCTTTCTTTTAAAGAAGGTATATCTGTAAGAAATTCGGAAGGCTCAAGGTCTAAAACCAACGGACTGATCTTGGTACGAAGAAAGTGATCAGGACAACTTGTTCCCATCGGAGCTAAGCGATCAAGATCATTTGAATTAATAAATTGTAAAACTCTCTCATCATCACTAAAATGACCGATCATTTTAGTATTGTTTGAACAAAAACCACGAAGTACCGGAGCTAATGTAGCAGCCTTTTCAAGACGCTCTTCTTTGGAAAGAGATGATATTTTAGCTCCACCGAAAGCAGGTTTGTTTTTGCCAACATTATCTTCAACATATTTAGAACACCGCTCAATTACTTCCAGTGTATTAATATAAGATTCGTAAGCTGTCTTTCCCCAGGTAAATAAACCATGAGAACCTAACATTATACCACGAATTCCTGGATTTTCATCTAGACATTGCTTTAGCTGTAAACCTAAATCAAATCCTGGTTTTTGCCATTCTACCCAGCCAATTGTTCCTCCAAATAATTCTTCGGTTATTCTCTTTCCATCTTTTGCTGCTGCAATCGCAATAGCTGCATCAGGATGTAAATGGTCTATATGTTTGAAAGGTAAAAAACCATGTAAAGGCGTATCGATAGACGGAGCTTTTGAAGACAAATCGTAGATACAATGATTAAAAAGCTCTACCATTTCATCCTCATGTTCAATACCTCTGTAAACATTTACCAGACTACGTAACCTGTCTACATATAATGCTGCAAGTCCGCTTCTCTTCAACGTGCCCAAATCACCACCAGAGCCTTTTACCCACATTATTTCCTTTTCTTCACCTGTTAAAGGGTCTTTCGCCATTGCCTTACACGACGTATTTCCTCCTCCATAATTTGTAAGGCGAAGATCTGTACCTAATAAATTAGAACGGTAAATAAGTAATGCCACTTCATCGCCCGCAAGCGCTGCAGCTTTAGCTTCATCCCACAGGTAACTAACGTACTTGAAATCTTTAACTACTGAAAGTGAGTTATTCGTAGAAGAGATAGCATTAGTATGATATTCATTATTCATAAGAATTGTTGTTTATTATAGTTTGTATATTTTTCATTTCTCCCGTAAGGATTAGGATTTTATTGAATTACCATAAGCAACCAGTACCACTGACAGGAAGATAGTTAATATCCCGGCTCCAATGGTCATTTTTGTTTTTTTACTTACACCATTCCACTCTTTTAATGCAATGCCCCATATATTAGCAACAAGAATAATAAATGCCATATGGAGTATCCATGAACTGGCACCGTTGCCTAACTTACTTTCACCCATTCCATAAAAGAAGAATTGCAAAAACCAGACTGTGCCGGCAAGAGCAGCAAAAAAGTAATTGCTTGTTAGCGGAGCTTCTTTATTGGTATAATCACCAAATGTTTTGTTACGTATATTTAATATAATGCACCAAATGAAATTAGTAGTTAATCCGCCCCATAGTAATACTACATAAATAACATTATTCTGATACAAAAATTCAGATGTTACTGGTAGGTGAGTTGCCTTCCACACACTATTGGCTATCTCAGCCATCGGTGTGCCGGCTTCTATGCCATAATTGAAGCAGGCACTGAGTATACCAGAGATAGAACAAACAATTAAACCTTTAACAAGATTAAATTCTTTAAT
>Ga0210040_10005069_pt1 | contig 16917 bp, 8 predicted proteins | sample CryGeyCG12114_NA_FD_185462 | JGI IMG/M metagenome (GOLD analysis project Ga0210040, IMG submission 185462) | Groundwater microbial communities from aquifer - Crystal Geyser CG19_WC_8/21/14_NA (SPAdes) (version 2) | ecosystem: Environmental > Aquatic > Deep subsurface > Groundwater | place: USA... | reverse complement strand
CGAGGGGTTGTGTGAAGCAAAAGTCTCTTCAGCGTCCCCCCACGATCCGTTTTACTGACTCTGTACTGAGGACGCGATTCTTAATAATTATTTTACGGTTTGGAGGTGGTGTTGGTGGAGGCGGTGTTGGCGGTGGTGTGCGGCGGTGGTGGTGGCGGTTGCGGTGGTGGTGGTGGCGATTTCAACATCTCCCCAAATAGTAAAATCTGTCCAACAAAATATCGTATTGTTCTAGCTAGAGTTTCAAAATGTGGAACAACTTGTCCGACACAATCTCAACTTTGGCCGTGTTTGGTGTAGTTGGATCCGTAGTCTGTTTTTATGCAGCACATGCTGAGGATGTCCACAACAATCAGGTAGAGGAAAACTCTTCGGATGCTTCCCTTGCAAATGGTTTTGGGGAACATATCGAATGGAAGACTTTGAAACATGGTTTCGAGTTGGCCAAGGCAGAGAATAAATTCTTAATGCTCATTATTCACAAAAGTTGGTGTGGCGCTTGTAAAGGTACAAAGAAAATCAGTATAATTCTTTAAATGGAGTGTTTGGCCGCATAACCAATACTTTGAATTAACTCTGTCACTTGTCTAGCTTTAAAACCCCGATTCAGCGAGTCCACTGAAATTGCGGATCTCAGTCAAGATTTTGTGATGGTCAACGTGGCAGATAATGATGAACCTCAAGGAGCCAAATTCAGTCCAGATGGTGGTTACATACCAAGAATTTTGTTTTTCGGTATGAAACTGTGAAAACACTTCTTTCATACCAACTCAATATTCTGTACTTCTTCATCAATGTGGTTTTCAATCATGCATAGATCCAAAGGGACGTTTACTGGAAGAAGTTGTAAATGAGAGTGGCAATCCAGATTACAAGTATTACTATTTTGATGCGGAATCGGTTGCCAGATCTATGAAAAGGGTTCAATCGTGGAAACGGGAAGATCAAAATATAAATGTTGGAACAGCGGAAACACTGGATGACTCCTCTGTGAAGCAAGAGTTATAAACTCAATCTAAATGACACTCGGAATCTCGGATGTAATCTTCTTGCCCTGCTTACGATAAAATAAAGTGAAGCACTAATCCAACATAAATTCCTTGTATATATTCTGCTCTCTAAATTCCGTAAATTAATATAATAATTATGTCAAGAATGTCTTTTGAGCAGTTTTTTTTACTAATATTTATAAACTAACTAGTGACGACACTGAATCTCATCGTTATTTTCCTATAACTGACATCAGTTTTTTAGTGACTACTAGCCTTTACTTGCCATGTAATCTCATGATGGAGAAACTAATATAGTCAGTTAAGTGTATTCTGCATTTTTTAACGTAATAAAGCTTGACATTCCAGCTTATGGTTCATTTCATTGGCATTGGGTGTTTCGTTGTCAACAATTTTTTCAAATAATTTTTAATTTTAAGAATTTTGGTTGCCACAACAGGCACAACATTTTACAGATTTGGTGATTCAATTGGTATATAATCGACCATTTTATCGGGGATTCGGGGATAACCGAATAAAATAGGGCAACTTCTTTAGTTATGGATAATATTTTCTGGAGCATTGAATTCTTACATCATTATCATTCAAATTGAATATGTTTTCATGATACGCTGACAACATTGATGACTAATTCTGCAAACGTATGTATAAAATACTGACAAAACTCCGTGCAAATATGGTTTGCACGTCGCATTGATCTATGTATAAGAATAATATTCAACCACTGCATCAGGAAACCAAGAGTCAATCATATAGGCTAATGCTAAGCCTTGACCCAAAAAGATACGCCATATTTAACTCATGGAAGAGAGATGTTTGTTCAGTTCACAAAACATGGATTACAGTATTAGGTAAAGAATTAGACGGGATAGTTGAGGATGACATTTTATTTTAAAACCAAGCTTTCAAAGACAATTTGTCTTCTTCTTCAGGGTAATAAACTTATTGTTGATGGTGGAAAGGAAAGAGATTTAGCTGTACAAATATACAATCATTTATGGATTACAGTGTATGCAACAAGCAAAAACGCCTATAACGATAATTACAATAAATAGGTTCCATATTTTTTTCTGCAACAACAACAAAATGTTTGCCTTGGAGTGATGCGAGCAAAGCGAGTGGACTTGAGAGAAATTGCCGGTAGAGCGAGGGCTCGGGAGCAGAGTCCCCGATAAGAAAACAAAATGATATGTGAATTAATGATTACAGAGACAATTTTGTCAATGTTTGCTTGAATCACCGTAAACTATTTTTCGACAAATACACCAAGTACAGAAAAGTAGACAGCTTCTGAAAAACTATAGTGTAGGGATCAAAACCACGGCGTTTTCATATTGATAGAATGCTCACTTCTAAAATAATGTGAAAAAATGCTTATGAGGCCAGGCTACATAAAAGCGCGGCTGTAGTCATGCGTACTTTTTATAAAATTGGAAACTTTTAGTCCTGTTTGGTGCAAAATTACTCCAAGCAACTCTCGGATCTTTCCATTAAAGGATTATTTAACCTTTCTTTGTATTAGGATTATTAGAGTTTATTTGAAATTTATTTTCTGAGAAAAAATATGTATAACCATGCAAATCCACGCAAACATGTCTAGTAGCTAACTAACTAAACATAAAAAATAATCACACAAATATATTTTTTACACCATCATGAAATCCATCCCAATCTAATATCTCTTCATAGAAGCATAGTTCCTGTACGAAAACACAGTGTCAGCTCCATATATAGCCGAATTTATAATAGCCAAAATTCCCATGGACACTCCAGCAGCCATTGGGTTCGTCTGTGTGAAATGATTTGCTGGGATGAATCGAAGCCAGAATTGGATGACCACTCCTCCAGTGGTTAGCCACAAAATGGCACCCAAAAAGTTCATCAATGTTTCCTGTTAGTTAGTTAGTAAACAAAAAATCAGTAGTTTCATATTCACAGTCTATTGGAATCCTTTTACTTGAAGAAAACAAACATTGACTTAATTTCTTACCGTCACTGACTGGTTTACAGACTGACTGTTTATTATAAAGGACACGATGGACACTAGCGTGTGTATCAGAAATCCAATGAACACGCCACAAGCCAACGCTTCGGCATCATGATTTTTGTTGTAACTGGCTCCCATAAAATATCCTTCGTCTCCATTTCGGTACAGGACCAATACTACTATGTTGATTAGCTAAAAAAAGTTCAGAAAAAATTGATTCAATCAATTTTGCATTATCGATTTTTTACCAAATCAAATCACTCCCACATACCAGTTTTAAAACTTTGATAAAAGTTGCTGCGTGATTACTGATTGCCATGATAGAATTTGTGTATCTTTATGCGAAAAATTTAAACTTTTTTCGAAAACCAGGAACAATAGCTTTAACAAATGATACAGCTTTTTTTGGGAGCAACTAGTATTATACAATGCACGTAAAAAATGAGTTAACTAGGACGCGCACATTTGCTCTTACATTTAAGGTTACATGTTTCGTGTTATCGGGGAAAGATAAGAATTTATCTGCCAGGTTAATCATCATCTGCATACTAGTCACTAAATTCTCATTACTAGCACCAACTTGTACTCTCATTTCGCTTTCATCATGGCAATTGTATTATAATTACACACATGAGTATGACTCTTTTTTTATTCTGTGGAAATCAGGATGAGATAAAAAAAACAGTCAAGTGGGATCATTGATAAGACAGTGACAGGTCGGATATAGTATTGTAGTGAGTTAGTTAGTTAGTTAGTATACTAGGTGTCCTGGATGTTAAATTTCTAACTAACTAACTAACTACTATTTGTTTTGGCCTGCCCGTACAATGTTTGCAGAGCATTTACGTTTTTTCGTAAATTTGGGGACATAGCCCGCAAATCTCACTTATTCATTCTTTAAAAAAGTTTCCCTAACTTATCACTGTATTTTCATTGGCTACATTGTATTAACTAAACTTCATCATGGAGCTCAAATCTTTCATTCTATTTACACAGCGTACGTTTGTGTAAATATATCCCAGGCGGTTACCATAAATTAGATGATGACTCAATTCACACCATTTTGTACTTCACGTGAGCAAAACAATGGACAAAACATATATCGGTCCAACTAAGTCGTATAATCGTACATTTCATATGTAAAATATCGTGACTAACTAACTAACTAACTAACTACATTTGACCAGTTATCTTGTATTTCCGTTTTGTTCACCAATCATCCTCATATCCTTCCTTTTTACATACGCGTCATAACAATGAATACACACTACGCACTAAAGGAACAACAAATGATGACTACAGTTACAAAACGTATTACAGAGCTGTAGTAGTAATACTAAAAGTTAGCTTAAACTATGCATTCGAAATTTTCCCTTTGTTTACTTATGGCTAGCTATAGAATGCCAACAACCAAAAGACTATATGCGGGTGCAATGTTGTTTATGCTTCGTTAATTCTTAGCAAAGATGTAGCCATTTCATTAAAAAGTAAGTTGCCTCCACTATATGCAAATGGTTGGTCATGACTGTCACCATAAATAGGCAGGGGAAAGTCACAAAAATCTCTCATTTGGACATAGCATGGCAATGTTCCAACCACACCTTTTACTAACATACTTACTTACTCGGAGAAAAATTATTATGTTGAATTTCTCTCCTTTTTTTGCCGCTGTAATTTTATGACTGAAAAAACTCGGGACCAAACCTACCTACGTAGCTGTCTCCTCCATTGCACTCATCCATGGATATGGTTAACGGTCATTTGTGGGAAGAAAAATAGTGGGATAGAATATGACTTTTATTTGCTCCACGCGGTCTGAAAATTCCCGGGAGGAGTAAAAAATTTAACGAGGGAAAAGAGTACTGGCCATTTATTTTATCTGTGCTCTCATGAATCCATTATAGTCCTATCTGAGTTGAATAATTTGGCTAAAAAAGACATGAGTTATGCTAATTTTTCACGTTCTTCACTACCAACTGGGCATGCAAAAACAATATATTGATCAGGAATTTTTCTAGTTATGAATGCTGGGAGAGGAATTCGTATTCATTTCATTTTTATGTGCCAAAAAAAGTTTTTATTCCGTTTGTTTGTATGGGGAGGAGGATGATTTATTTAACTTAGGGTGTAATGCGCTTTATGACTCTATAGATTAGGGAGAAATGGGACGGGCGCGTTTAATAGAGAAACTTTTCCAATATTCTAAGCTCATGATTGCTTTCTTATAGGTAAGGTGTATAAGAAGAGTATTCTATTTGGAGAACATTAATTGGTTGATTAATGTTGTAATAATGGGATTGTTTCGTTTAAGGATGAGAGTCAAAGTAACACATTTTTGTTAAAAAATTCGCATTTTCGTATAAAATATTTGGAATCTTAACTGTGATTTTAGCATATGTAGCATGTAATTTGTTGTTTTTAAAACGTATTGATCCTTCAATAGCAGAAAATTTGATATAAATTCAGAAAAACAAGTTTTCAGTCCAATACTCTAACTCAAGCTGACCATATTTTTGGTGACATTTTACGTTCACCTCAAAACTGTCAAATTCAGACTCTTTTTTTATTCCCTCGTGTTATTCAACAACCGTATGTTCCTTGTGTATTGTATTTTTCCATATGTTGATAAAAAACATAAATATGAAATCCCACTTTTAGCTTTCAGCAATAAAAAGCACAAAACCAGATCCTCTGAACTTCATCGTAACCAAAAAATCACTATTCTATTGAATACATAAACATAAATAGGATATCATAGAATACGAATATACGATTTTCTTATGCTAATGGCAGCTAACCTACCTTTAAAATATTACAAAATTAAAGTGAACTTTTTTTTGCAAAATTTTTCCCAAAAATGTACAAAAAAAATAAAAAATCTCGCCAGCCATAAACTTTCATGCCTCATTAAAATGCATTCATACGTTACAGCAAGTTTCAAACCAAACTAACTAACTACCTAAAAGTATAAGTTTGCAGTACAGCTCTCATGTGCAATCCACACAATTTACGATTATCTTAAAAGGTGGCTTTTAAACTATTCTCATCTCATCATATCTTTTTGTCCTCCCTTTTGTACAGAGTTTAGCATTTTCTGTGAAGAAAACTGACTTTTCTTTCCAAAAAGTCTAACACTCACTTTCACTCACTCAGTTATGTAAAGAGGTGACAGAAGTGACTTTTTTTCTTCTTCTCCAAACATGCCCTACTCAAATCTCCAGAGAGGTGTACTGTATAAATTTCCTAACTATCCTAGCTCCACACACTCACATATGTATGATTAGAAGACTGTACTACATTGCATGAAAAGTGGAAACTTTTCCCCTGACATGTGTAGTACATTATTATTGTACTAAAAAAGTTTTGTCTTTTGCTCAAGTTACAAAAATTGGAGTTTTCTTCCAGTTTTTTTCAATAATCCATTGTATTTAGTTAGTTAGTTAGTTTAGTAACTTTACTAGTGTATGATGAGTGAGTGTCAAAATTTTGAAACTTACTATACCTGCCTTTTTCAAAATGATATTTAGGTAAAGAGTCTATTAAGTTAGATACATGCAAAATAGCATTCCAGCAAATCTTTTGTCTTTTGAGTCGTTCACCACACCATGAGATGTTGAATTTTTTATACCCTATCTTTTCCTCTTTAGCTTTCTGGTGGTATCATCATTGCTATGCACTATGGGAAGGCAGGGAAAGCATTCTCATAAATATTTTCATACAAGTCCTTCACTAGACTGTATATACTGAATCTAAATTTATTGCTAAAGTAAGTAAAGCTATGCAGAGAAAAAGGATGATGAGCTGTTATGTGTACATTATGCGTCTGATCTGAAGCAGTTTTTTTTTGTTCTAGCAGAACGTGTGGTGAGAAAAATCTATGGGCCATTACGTATGTATGTGTGTGCAAGGAACTGTGTCGTTTGCAAACTAGATATGGTGTGCTCCAATTTTTTCCATTTATTTGTGCTAACAAGAAAGATAACCAATGTGCATATTTTATATTGCCTAAAAAGGAGTCTGTATGTAACTTTGCGTTTCAAAAGCTGGACAATGTCAATTTTGAAAAATGCGACGGAATTAATGATACTCATTTTGGTTATATTCACTAACTAATGCATAGTAGATAGTACAGTTGTAAAATATGTTTTCCAGAATGCTACAAAATCTCCTTAAATTCAATTTGCAATCTCGACTATAAAGCCGTAAAGGGGACTACAGAGCAAATAAGCTCAACATATTTGGGAGCGGGTTATTCCCATTTAGGTATAAAGAAACGTGACAAGAGCCTTTTCATGCTGTAATCATATACAATTATGCGCTGAAATTGTTACAGCATTAGTTAGTTAGTTAGTTGAATGAAAAAAACGGTATACGCAATATTTTATATCTATATGACTTTGTGCATGTACAAGCCCATTAGTGAAGCATGTGTTAATTTCCGGAGACAAGGTAATTAAATTCTCACAGTGAAAGGACAATCTTTTAATGGAAAAATGCTACAGCTAATATCATTATCATCACCACCACCTTATTTCCTCTTTCCCTGCCTACATTTATGCATTTACTTGTAATCTGGAGAGAAATACAATTTTTTCACTTTTTTCCTTTACAAAGAAGCTATAGTGAATAAGATAGGAGCATGAATTTCGGAATTAGCAGTAATTTTTTTACTAACGTAAAATGCTTCAATTTGAATCCTAAAAATTAATAGTAGAAAGATTCTAGAGTAATAATTTGATGAGTTTTTTTGCATTTTTTTTTTGACCTAGTGAGCGGAAAAAGCTTTTGAGCAAAGTAATAGGTTTATTCAACATGATGAGTTTTATGCACGTTTTTAAAAGCAAGTTTCACGGTAAATTTTTCTTTTGCAAGGATGAGAGCAATACATTACGAAAATTGCATTTGCGTCTGCTTGTATATCATTTATCATATGATGCGAAGCCTTGATGGGAAATATAAAAGGTGACAAACTTTCATGTATTCACTGTTGACATGAGTGTTGTGAAAACATGAGCAAGATTTCCACATCTTCATCATATACTATGAGATTGTGTATGAAAACGCAATTTCAAAGGGTAAGTATAGATGGAAGGAATAATCCTGAGCATACGCGTTTTTGATCCAACATATTTGAAAATAGACATCTTGTTATTTGAAATTCTACTTTAAGGTAAGGGAAATATTTTTGTTTTACTTTTTTGGGCTTATGTTTATTTTTGTATCATTTTGCTACAAGATTTCGAACCCTTGCTTGATTCCTGTGATAATGGTTTTTTTTCAATTTTTTACTCAGTCAGTTTGCTTACGAGTTTGATAACATCATAAAATCCTGTCTGTCTTGAAACAATGTATTAAAAATTTGTATTCATAATTCAGTTAGTTTTTTAAAATGCGTTTTGCTATCAGTATTATTAAATTTTGACTTTGCAAGCTATCTTTTACAATTTTAGCAGGTTGTGTAAAACATTCAGATAAATTGAAACAAAATTTAAGACGGAAAGTAAACTAATTTATCAAACTTGACACATAAACTATGGACAATCCACTGACCCACTTTTTCATCTTTTTTGATGATCACAAAAGGGGAAATTCAATCACAACTCTCTGTTGTGCACAAAAGACAAAATATGATATAAAGTCAGTGGTCCCAAAATGGTAAGTCACAATCCAACTTTTTCCCATTATTATGGTAATTCCCCAACTCAACCAAAGATTCCGACCAGCTCTTTGAAAGAAAAATTCTCAAACCCCACAAAATAACACAATTTCCATTCATTCGTTCATACAATGCTCATACTGTACCTTGCTCCCAATAGTATGTATCAACTTTACACCTTACATGTCAATTTATTCTTCCTTACAAACTACCATATACAACTAACTAACTATCAAAAATTTGAATCAACACAGAAAAAACACAGACCACAGACTTTACTAACCAAAAAAAAAAAACGAATTTTTCAACTTTTTATGTTGCCTATCCTATAAATACACAAAAACAATGCATACCAAACTCACTTCCATTGCTAGCCTTTAACCCAATTCCCGTAGAATGATTTGTGTTCATTTGAAATGGAAAAAACAGGGAAAAAAAGAGCCACCTTCAAGGCATTTAATGCTCCACAGCGAACAATTTTATAGTTTTCTTACATGTAAATCTTTGTATTTTCTTTCCCCATTCTGTACAATAAACTATAGACATTTTCATTTCATCATCCCCTATGTATACTTTCTCCTCCATATACACAAATATTTCTATTGAAAAAAATCCCATTTTCTTACACATTCATTGTGTAATCAACATTTATTCTGCAATTTCGTATTCCCTTAGTTAGTTTGGTAATTATTTGGTAATATGGCAATTGTGTCTTTTGAAAACCATAGTGTCCATGAACATGACTTATTTGCTCACGCAAGTGAAAGTTCACTCACTCACATGCTTCCAACGTGTACACATTAGTTAGTATACGCACTCATTCTCCCTTTCACCAGTCTTGTTGCTTATGCTCCGTCTCCGTGTAAATAAAATGGGAGTCGGGAACTGACTGGAGTTCAGTCACTCAGTCCCTGTGCTACGGAAAACAACAGTTTGTCTTCATTCATCATTTCAAGTGCTATATGATAGGTGCAAAGTGAATACACTGTACAGTAGACTGTGTCTAGTGTTATTTTGTTAATCGCATATAAAAAATTAACTAATATACTACTTGTTTTTGTTCGTTTGTAACTAACTAACTAACTATCCTTATATATAGAACAGGGTCGGTTTTTAACAGTGAAACTCTCCTGATTTTCCTCTCATCATTGTAACATAATGCAATCGTCAAGTGAACTTGTTGGCAATTATCTGATGCCAGAGAGAAAGTTATGTATGTTCGTACCACCCGTATACCGCGAAAGTAAAAACAGCGAATCTTAAAACAGCGAAAAAATAACACGGTAAGGTTGGTTGGTTGGTTACATCAGGTTAGGTTAGGTTTTTTATTTCGCTGTTTTGAGATTCGCTGTTTTCTGATTCTCTGTTTATTTGAAGAGGCCGTTATGTTTACCAACTATGAGCCGCTTACAAAACAAAACAAAAGTAATTGTCTGCAATTTTTGCAAGTGCTCTGTGCAAAAAGTATTGTAGTAATACGTAAACAAAAAATTGTTGCTATCCTGTTCTTATAGTTTGTTAGTTACTTCCCTAATTACTTACTTACTACTCAAGTAAAAAAACGAATCTTAGATAGCGAGTAAGTTACTTATTTTCCATCATTATGGTTTCTCCTGGAGAAGGAAACATGTTACTAACAACGGTAACAGTGAAACCTTTCTGTTGTGCATGAAATTGTGCCAAAGAAGAAAAAGAAAACGGCAACAGAATCTAATACACAAGAAGAATCCACACAGAAAATGAGGTCGTATTGGTTACTCCAGTCTATCATCACGTTCATTTCACTATGGGACCCATTTGTACCAGGTAAGGGATTCAATTCTAATGGCGAAAAGATGCAACAAAATAATAATAAAGCACTCACATGTGTAGTCTAGTACAACAGGATAATATTGTGAAATGTAAGTAAAGCACTCACTCAATAGTTAGTTAGAGAGCCCAATCTATCATTTGGTTGGATGCACATTAACCCTGATTTGATAGACAGACAGGCAGCCAGGGGAAAGTAGTAGATGAAAGAATGAGGCATAAAAAAAAACAAGGAACCCATTTTACACGGCATGTTGCTTTCTAACATGAGCGCTCAACGATCCATCTACTTCACAAGCTGCCAATAATATAAAAGAGATAGATAACAGATAGCAGCTAGAGATGTTCAATAGGCTCCATTACGTTGTTCAAGTTGTAGTCTAATAGTGTATATTTTGATTTGCGGCATTTTTCATCCATTGCGTATGATGCGAGATTTTGCAAATTGAGATTGTAATCTGCCGTCCATAGAAAAATGAGTTTTTTTGTTTGTACATATGTGGATTCAAGGAAAGATTGAATTGCATGATATTAGGTGGAATATACTAACGGATTTTGTCCGTGTGGAATCCTTGCAATTCGTAAAATGTGAATAGTGCTACCGCCCATATATGGAACAAGTTGCGTTGAGTATATGGGATTTGGAGTTTTAAATATGGATGGTCATTTTAGTTAGTTAGTACTGAAGCAATAGTACAAATGCTTTGCACAACTACTTTAAATGATAAATGTTGGCTGAGAGCGGAAAATGAAATGGTGAGCACCTAGAAAAGACAAAGTGAGACCAACAATGTGGGAAATGTTTTCTACCTAATGTACCTGTGCTGTGAACTGATGATGGAAGGAAAATAGTATTTATTAGATGCAAAGTGCTTTGTATTGTAATACACGGAACAAAATTGGTAGTTCTTGCCATGAGTTACTAACTAACATGTGTTGGTTAGTAACTATGGCAAGACCTTGGTTGGTAAATATATAGCATAAAATTTGTTTGCTTTGCAAATTCATAGTGTTTCATATTTTCTCAGGCTAGATGAGATCTGCTCTTTGTGGCAATGTTGACACTGCCATCATCTTAATGAAAATCGTGATCCGTCTCTTTGTTTGTTTTCAACAGAATCAAGCTCTAGTACATTAAATTATTGTTCTACTCTCGGGCAAGCAAATATTACAAATTTCGTTGGGCATGATAATATTAATTTATAAGGTGTGCTAGCTAAGCTATTTGTTTAACTTTAAGATAATTTTCTGAAATCTGAATGCTAAATTAGGAATATGAGTATTTTTAGTTGCCATGGTAACTACTTATAGATACCATGGCAACTACACCTAATCACGACTGGTAGCGTTCTTACTTGCTAGCAAGCTCCAAAGAATTGTAAAACAGACTAATACGAGCAAAAAAATAGACTGGTCGTCAAGTAGCCTGTTAGCAATATGTAGTCGTCATGGGAACATAATTTTAAAACTCGTATTTAACTTAGAATGGCCTTGGTTTGCCATGAGCTTCGCTGGGTAAATAGAATTAAAACGGAGTTACCTCAATAGCTACATAATAAGTATACTTTTGAGTATGAGAGCATCCAAAATCCACTTAATGAAAGCGAGTTATATTTTGTGTACACAGTAAACACAAAAGGAAAGTTATTATCTGCAACCCATTTCAATCTCAATGGTAAACAATAGGAATTCACATGGCCTATTTATCCATACATTTAGGATTCACGTACTTATCTGGCCAAGAATTTTTGTGACAGAAATTTAGATTGCTTCTCCTTACCTAAGAAAGACAATAGTCAGTTGCTCTACATATCTCTAGGGACAAATACATGGAAATTCCACTCCATGTGAAATGAATTTATCCGTTATCATGAAACTACCGTTTCAAACAAAATAATTTTTATGTCTCGCAAATCTTTTTTTTACAAACCACTCGTGCTTAACAAATCAACCAGTTTAGTCGCAAAGGAAATTACATGCAAGTGACACTTGTAATTTCAAAGGGAGTTAACAACCAACGGGTTTCAAAACACTTGCAATCCTCCAGTTAAGTGCTGTATGTAGCAAAACTTTTTATTCATGAGTTTGCCCGTATACTCAACTTGCACATAGTAAGTAAGTAGGCTACTTGAGTCATGTATGAAAATTTGGGTTGGAAATAACCCAAAAAACATGTCTTGCACCAAACAACTGAAAGTTGAATACAATCAATGTAGTTAATAGTACGTAAATAGAAAATTCGTTTTTTTTCGTCTACCAACTTTTCCCCACATTAGAGAGCTAAAGCTAAACCTAAAATCTTTTCCAATTTCTCTTTGAAATCTACCCATTTGGAGCTCTATAGTAGTATTTGGAATTCATTTTATTGGCTTTTAGTTCCCAAAAAGTGAAATACACATAGTTGTAGCATTTTGCGCTTGTTACTATATTACACACATAGTCTTTTTTGAAACCAAATAACTAGCTAAGGCTAATGCTATAAATGTGTGCTAACTCTAACTTTAACTCTAGCATCACGTATTTAGGCCTTCACGTACATCCGTATACGAGTTGAATGCAACCCATTTTAAGTATGTAAGTAGGAACTTTTGTTGAATCTAACCAACCTGGCGCATTTATTTTTCAAATTTCATGGCTTACAGTTCTCTCGGCACGAACTCTTTTCATTTCTCCCATGTGCACTTGACTCATTCATTTCGTCGAACGTGTTTTATTCCCTGTAATACCACTTCAAAGTCTCCATTACGGGTCGTACAATCTCATTTTTATGTATTCTCAGTTGCATGACCTATGGCTACACCAAAACCAAAGTGGGTAGGCGGGACTCGGTTCATAAATTATACGCACTTTACATCTGTCACTTTATCAACATCCATATATTTCATACACCGAAGTGGGAAGCAATAAACCGGATCAGATTTCGATTCAGTGTTAACTAACTAACTAAACTGTAGCGTATTATGGCAGCCATATTGTCAGATATTATACAATTTGCATGATAGATTTTAAAAAACTTCATTTTAAGCACCAATTCCAAAAAAAAGCATACGATGCTCAACTACAGTGCTATAAAACAATCATCCCTATTGCATGCCTTTGGTCAATAAAATTGTACAACACAATTTTCTAATTTGGACCCCATGTGAATTTCCTTACAACTGTATTACTAGAAAAGCCATAAGTTGCTCACATTTAGTTTGTTAGCTCTCAACCTGGCAACTTTTGCTCATTTCGTTTTCATAGCTTTGAGCCATAAGGATTAGCTTGCATGATTGGCCATCGGATTGAACTTGTGTAGTTCACAAATCTGTCAAAGCTAGTGGTGTCTGTCCTTCTCTCAATCCCATGTGTTCTCCAAGAATATTAAATGATATTGGTTTTCTCTTCATTTCAGTGTAAGTTTCACGTCATGCCATAACGGAACCACTTCCATTATAGCATGTTCATGAGTTAAAGATTAACCAAACTAACTAATAAATAGTGGAATGAGTGAAAGTCAGTCAATATGAAAGGGATGAGGTGGTAGCAAGCAAATAATGTGGGATTAATCAAGTCAATGCATGACACACTTTTGGTACTATCCTATTGAATTTGATGCCCACAGCGATTCTTTTGACAAAAGTCAAAGAGAACTCCAAAGGATTTTCACTGTCAGTTCCTTTCATATTTGACACACAAAAAGATTTTGGTACGCTCTTCAAACTTATGATGAGCAAGTGAGAGGACCGATTTATTCCTATTGTGTGGAAAGAAGTCCACATTTCTGGATTCTGGTCAGCAGTCAGTTAAATGTTTACTGAAAAAATCGTGAAGTTCCGTTGCTTTAGATTACATAGTCAGCATGGAAATAGTAGTTAGTTAGGCAGCCTTGTTTTTCGTTTTAAAAACGAAGAAAACAGGAATTTCATAATTTGACAGTTCTTTAATCACATAATGTTTCTGTGCCTAACTAACCAACTAACTGACAACAAACATTTGATATGCTCAACATGCTTTCACAGCATTTTTTATTACGAGCCCAAAGGCAGTTTTCGTTTCTCAGTTAGCATACCCTTAATTGAATCATAATATACAGAGTTGGTACAAACACACAATACTAGACTACGCAGTTTTCTAACAAACTAACTAACTAACTACAGAGAATAATTGCGCCACAACTTGTGGTGAACTATTCTTGTGTGAGCCCCAACTATTTTTCTGCGTGATCCCTACAGGGGTTCCTCTACTCGGGTTTGGAAACTTTGAGAACTATTTTGAAGAAGAAAAACAAATAAAGAAATAGTTTTTGCACCCCCCATCTCTTTAAGCCATGAAAAATTACGACATTTATAACAGCTAACTAACTAACCATCACTATACAGGCTTCAAGTGTTGCACGGCTTGTATTCATGTGGGACAGAATATGGTTTTTTCCCCTTCACCTCTCAGTTACTGTGTTTGTGTTCTTCTCCTTCATTTTAACATGACTAGAAATATGTATATGCATTTTTAATATGGGTTTGGGTTATAATGGTGACAATGCTTTGTTTCAACGCATGATGATAGAAGGTTTAGATTTAAGATACAAATAGATGCTTAGAACGAAAAGTTGAATTGACTATTGACCCCATTTTGAAGAGAAAGTTTAAATATCTGTCTCAGCATAAAATTTGTATGAAGAATGACAGTACACAGGATCATGAGCAGATAACTGCGTGTCAATAATAATATATATATTGACGAACATAATATTTTGAGCCAGGCATTTTGTAATAGTGAAACTTTACACTACTATCTAGTATTTAGTTAAGCTGGCAAATTCGCTTCAATGCACTCTACAGTGTGTGTGCAAAGTGTCTTTAATGTGGAACAAAGAAGCAGACACTTTCTAACTAACTAACTAACTAAACTACTAATGCTGATTCACATCTTTGATACAGTCAAGTAATCGACTTTTATGTTGAAAATTGAGAGCCACCTTATCTCTTAAATGAATGCTGACGTTTTGCTCTTAAAAGTGAATGCAAATACGTTTCCCCTGTTAACTATAAGTATAGCGTATGGTAATGGGAAAAACTGGTCATCTATTCAAAAAGATTTTATCATCAAGAAAAACGAGGGCAAAAGTTTTTTACTCCATTTTCCATGCATACTACTAACTAACTAACAAACTACAGTATGGGACCTAGATTTAAAAACTCATTATTGCGTGGTGAATCTGGTATGACAATAACAATTCTCAGAATTGAGTATCATTGACTAAATTTTTGCCAGTAAATATTCGCATGACTGTAAAATATCCGAATTCTATGTTTAGACTTTGAAAAACTTTAGAGATATTACAGTTTTCGTGAATAGCCGTTTAGTTTCAAGTTATGGCAACTGTTTAAGCCGACGCATATAATTCACAAACTTGCTTTTACTTTCCATTCAAGGGCCCACGTTTAAGATTATGCTAAAAGGCAGTACAAAAGAATTATCTACATATAGTCAACACTTTGTGGTTCGCTCATACTTTAAAACCTGTAGTTTAAGTACGCTCGAGTACAAAGGCTACAATGAGCGTTACATAAAGTGCAGGCAAACGATGGATTAAACAATATTCTACAAGTTTTTTACGGCCACATTTGACACCCTTATTTTTTGTTGAAGACTTTTTAAACGAACGTTTACGTATCTAGCAAAGTCTTTTGATTTTTCTTCATTATACCTGCTAATTTAAGTAGCTGAAAACTTTTAAGTAACTAATAGACATGTGCGCCGACAACATTTCATCAAACAGTGGCGTTTTTTGTAAAAACTTGGTCGCCGACCCCAGTAATTTTTTTATTGTAATTTTTAACATCTTATCTTTTGTTTCTTAAAGCTTTAAATTTAGGCTGTAGCACGCTCATGAAACTTTGGTAGCGGCCAAGCGAAAATCGACAATGGCATTTGGTCCACAGGGGTTATACCTACTTACTATCAATTCTGCTAGAGTGTGCTTCAAAAAAACAAAGATACGCAAACTGAAGCTAACTTTTAAACGATGATCCATCACTTATAACCTAAAAAATATTTCTTTAAACTGTAAGAGTTCAACAACTTTGTGCACTCATTTTTAAAAACCTGTCACTCTGTAATATCAACTTTGGTGGAAACTTTCTCATCTCATAATAACAATCATGAACAAAACACATTGCAAATCTTGATGGCAAAGAAAAAAAGTAACTCGTTTCAGAAGAAAATGAATAGCTTCCAAATAAATATGAAAAACTTCCTGAGCAACTTGGCTGAGCCCAACCAGGGATTATAAACGCGTCAAGAAATTAAATAAGATGACGTACAGATTTCAGTATTTGAGGAGATGTTCGAATCGCCACAGCCACCGTCATCTCATAACCGTAAAAAAATTAAAAAGAATTCCGTCTTTCATACAGACAGAGTCAGTAAAACGGATCGTAGGGGGACGCTGAAGAGACTTTTGCTTCGCACAA
>Ga0210040_10005068_pt1 | contig 16918 bp, 4 predicted proteins | sample CryGeyCG12114_NA_FD_185462 | JGI IMG/M metagenome (GOLD analysis project Ga0210040, IMG submission 185462) | Groundwater microbial communities from aquifer - Crystal Geyser CG19_WC_8/21/14_NA (SPAdes) (version 2) | ecosystem: Environmental > Aquatic > Deep subsurface > Groundwater | place: USA... | reverse complement strand
TAGTTAATGACCAGTCGGTGAATGTTTCATGCCGAAAAGTTAAAAAGGTGACTGACTGAAAATTGGAATTGAGTTGGATGGAGAAGAGGTTAATCCCATTTTGTTTCAAAGTTAAGCTCACACTGAAAGATGACATACAGTTGAGTGGAAGGTGCCGGTCAGATTTTGCTCTTTTCCCCCAGAACACTACTTTTCTTGTTTTAGAGGGACGAAAAAGGTGCAGGTGAATAGTCAGATGGATAGTTGTATGATTCCGATGTTTGCACCTTGTAACGAGATGAAATGCTGTCTGCCTGATTTCCTGTTTTTCTTGAAACGGGTGAAAAGCGTTGCGGATTTCTTTTAAGACAAACTAATACAAACATACAGCTTGTAATGCGTCTGTCTGTGGTTTTTCATTGTTTTCGGGCACCAGGGAAAGCCCATACGCACCAACAATTACTACACTCATTTAGTTCCGTGTCTGTTTCACTTTTTGAATGGTTCCCTGCAGGAAACAAATTGCTGTGCGTAGCAGAAAAATGCAATGATTTTTAAACTTTTCTTCCTTAATCGACTTGTTTTGTTCAGCTCTATTAATGAACCATTTTGAGCTTACAGTGCTATAGACGGACCTACGATATACTTTACCAATTTCCATGTTATCATGGTGAAAACAACATTTTTTAGTTTTATTGATTTATCTGAACATAGGAATTTATTCATGCATTTGAAATTCTATAGTTATTGTTAACCTAGAATCTAAATTGGACTTTTTTTTATAAAACTGTAGCTTTAATCAAATCCTATTACTGGTTCCTATGTTTGTTCCACGTACAATGCAGACATATGCGTAATGTCTATCCATGATACGATCCATTTTAAGGTGTTTAGAACCCCTGGACTGCACTCATTACACGGTGTGTTCCTTTCCTGATGGTGTGCACAGGATTCTAGTGGTCAACCACTTTGAGCAGGAAGATATTAGTGGAGCTCAGGCCTCTATTTTAGTTTCTCTCTCAAGTGCCCAAAAGTGTACCACACTTGTGAAATAATCTAGTAATTGGCTTTCCATCACACTCACTATAAGTGCCTCCCTGTAATCATGATGTCCATCAGGAGGCCTGTTCCTACACTCTTGACATTCTCCAGCCACGTACTAATTGTCTGGATCTGGATGAACCAACAGCTTTAATCAATTCTGACGCTCCGTGATTCACATTTTACACCGTTTTATTGCTGTTACCATAGGTACGATGATCATGTGTAGTTTTATTCAATGCTAAAGCTAAGAAGCTAAAAACTAACTGAGACTCTATATTTTCTCATTTCACCCCAAACCAAGTCAATGAAATGAGGTATCAAAAACATTTTATTGTATGAGAAATAAAAAATTGGATTTTTGGAAGGAGAAGTTTCAGTTGTAATATTCCAAGTGAGTACACTCCATATGCAAACCTAGTTATGTAGGGTGCATGTAATATGCGTATGTAATAGAGAAGATGCGGATATTTTTAGGGAAACACAAACAGAACAAAGAGAGTCCGAAATCACGAGGAAACAATAATGACTCCATGAGAAGCCTCATCGCTTGTTACCCACCATAATGGAAATGATGACTAGACTAACTGAAAAGATTTTTTCAATCAACAGGATAACACAGTGAGTTGTTATGATTGTTCTTGTTTTCAAATATTATTATAAAACGTAAACGGGTGATGAGGTAAACCGATGAGAGGACAAAAGAGGTCTGTAAAACTTGTTTTACTGTCTTTCTCCATATCTCCAATTATATGTGCTTATACAAAATCTTTTAGACATTTTTAAAGTATCATGGCTCGAATGGAACAAATGTTTTAAACTAAATACGCAGATTTTTTCAAAATATTGTGTAAATTCATTATTCTAACAATGCACCCTCAAATTTTATTTTTTTGACGAGAAATAAGTTGTTGATTTACCGGTGTAAAAGAGAGTGAAGTAATTCAAGCTGAACTCTATCCAGTCAACTATATGTACATAGGTATACTAGATGCATAATACGAGTTAGTTAGAAACTAATAATAAAAATAATGATAGGAGCAACAAGAGAGGCAAACAGAGTTTTCATCATCATCATGTTCCACGTACTTATCTAGTGTACCTATCTGTCGGCTTTTTGGACTATTTGATAAGTTGCTACGTCACGACTCGTCAATTACTTTATTGTTCTGAAGCCGAGCTATAGTTAGTTAGGAGGAGACCCCAATTAATGGCAATTATGCTCAATTAGTAATAGATATATAGTAGTCCGTCAGTACACACTTGTTGAAGGTCGGTTTACGTCCATAATCCATCGTTATGGCTTCCCACATAATGCTATATTAGTTTTGTGATGCAAGGAGGAAACATTAGGGGTACACCCGATGCCGTGTAAACTCGTACATTTCTACGTGCGTAAATCTCCCAGCCAATCAGAGCAGACTTCCAACTTCTCCTTAATGATCTGATTGGCTAGGAGATTTACGCACGTAGAAATGTACGAGTTTACACGGCTTCGGGTGTACCCCTATTATTTCTCCTTAGCATACTTAATGTTCATAGAATTCCGTTTTCCAACAAACTTTTTTTAAACTCATTTTCTGAAAGGTTTAAAACAGATTGCCTTGCAGCAGCGTATTTATTAATTCCGTTCACAAAAAATGTCAACGCACGTAAAATCTTTTTGATATTTATATTTTTTGAAGGGAGACGATTCTATTGTTGTAGTTCAAACTTCGACGTCTGCCTGAGAAACTGCAATTGTAGTTTGTTAGCTCGTTCGTTAGTGCTACAAGTTGCGCATCTGAAGCAGACTGGAGCATACAAAGGGAACGTTCCTTGAATAGTCCCTGTAAGCGTTCTTTTTGTTGTGCTCTACACATTTGTTGAGAACTGGAAGGTGAGACTAATGAAGAGGCGCCACAACAAATCCTCTCATCCCCCATTTCCCTATACTCACACATTATTCTAAACAATTCATCTCTCCATGCTCCATTTACACAGCAGAACGTTTAGTTGTAGTGACTTGTGTAAAAAGTGAGTTTTATAAAAATCGTGTTCCTCCACTTTTTGCCCCTAGCTCACGCTCTCATTTAAATCCAGCCATTATAGAACACTGCTCAGACTTGCTTTGCCAAAATTAAATCAATTTCATCAATCTTCTCAAGATGGTTAAGCAAAAAAAAAAACTTTCATGCAAACGTCAAATTGCATAAAAAGCTGTTCTTACTTCTTAAATGCATATGTATTCAGATTGGGAGTTACTTAAACTTTTCATTTACCTCACTTTTAATCACGTATAAGTTCAAATAAATTTAATATTAGGGTATGGCCTAAGTAACTAACTAACTAACTAACTACCTGCGTAAGAGTGGAAGCTAAAGCCAATACCTTTATTGATTTCATGTATTAATGATAATAACAGGGTTTGAGCTCCTCATTTTTCTGATTCATCCTCCTTGTTTTCCAAATGAACAAAACGTGATTGCCTGTTTGGAAAAGTTAAACTCACTCAAAGGTGACTGATTACATTTATTGACCCGTGTACATAAATAAAGCCAATACATGTTGTAGTAAAACACACCGTGGACTAAAATAAATCTTTTTTTTGTCTTCTAAATCGAACTAATATTTGCCCAAATGGCTGTGTAAATACTTTTACTCCACAATGCGCACAGAAAGAGAAGAAACTTACTAAATTTTTATAAGGTATGGATTAATGATCTTAAATGAACCTCATTATTTGCACAAGATTAAATGTGAAACGGAAGCTCAACTAACATGCTTGGTTCACTGAGCAAAGTCTACTACTCGCAGTTCAAATGCATAGGAGACCAGAAAATGAGCAGGTACCAACGTCAACTAATGTGGTGGCAACCAACGTGTCAAATGGAATGAAATGGTTGGATGGATGGAACCGTTTCCTGCAATCATCTCACTTATGCATTACATTATCTTTACTATACTCACCACTCTCACTTGACTGTATACTTGTACAATGACCGTAAACTACCAAGTCCCTGATCTTGAAAATTAAATATATTTAGTCAAAAGTATAGGTAAACACTGGAATTAACTGGTGAGCATAGTCTTGAGGGTTAGCGAGAGAACTAAATGCAAGATTTACGGCTAGGCGGATATGCGACAGGGACAAGGTGTAAGCCTCAATAATGATCATGTAATGATGACCATTTCCGCTCTTTACCTAATAAGGTGGTAGTGCATGCAAAAGATGAGCGTCTTTGGCGTTCCAAGAAAATTCTCCTTTTCTGTCTGGTGTGCAGGAAGAAGGGGAAAAAAAGAAGATAAAAAGACAAAGACAAACAGAGACACATGACTGCTGATCTGATTACATGGACCATTGAGTCATGTTGTTGGCCCATTGTTGCAGTGGAAACAGAATTAGAGGAGGACCATGGAACCGCACTTTTGTGTCACGCTTATTCATTCATAAAATTGGAGGAGGGCAAGTTGTACCCAGTTTTTTTATCTCACTTTTATTACCATCTTCTTCATCCATGCATAAATAAATCAATTCGGACTCTTTCTTAGTTCACAATTGAATCTTAGTTAGTTAGTCCTGGAGTCAGTTCAAGGTTTATCTATACTTACATACATGTAATGTATCTGGTAAGCTGCTCGGATTTTCTCACGAAATAACTGCATCAGTTCATTTCATTTTTGTCACTAACTAACTAACTAACTAACTATATCGCTAAAATACTGTGTGGAAATCTTTTCACACGTTAGCATTGAAACATACAGATGATGTATACAGTAATCTCAAAGTGCTTATGACGTTAAGTCCTTGCTTAATGATACAAACAAAGTATACCAAAATGTTGAGTAATGGAGCAAGAGAAGCACAAAAGGTTTTTTAGTCCCTCAAATTCGTCCTTGTAATGTCTGTCAAGCTTTTATCTCGACAAAAATGAGAGCATATTAAGGGGAGCAAAAAAGGAGACACTTGATGGAATTACTCACCTCCTATTAATAATAATATCATCAAATTTTATCTCGCATCTATGAAAGTGGAGCACACCATCAGTCCTGGTGATGGTTTAAAAAAACCGTTAATTTAAGCTGTGCAATTTATGCCACCCTCTAATTTGTTTTACAAATTCAAACTTGTAGTACTGTAAATATAAATATGAAGCGCTCAAAAGGCTAAAAAACGAATTCTCTATATCATACACACTCCATGATATTATATTCGCAATTTCAAAAATCAAAACTACACCAACTGCAATAACAAAAAGTGGCTTTAAAAGAGAATTTGAAGATAAAATACTTTTCAGGGATAGCCAGCTTACATAGATTGCTCTGTTTCCATTTGAACTTGTGTTAATTAGATTTCATTCTGATTGGGATTATAATGGAGAGTTGCATTTGTTGGATGCCACAGGGAGCAAGCCGCAGCAAATGGATACACAAATCAGGTATCCAATCCACGCCTGATCCCCCTGCATATGATTCAGAGCGTATGCATAATAATATAATGTTTGTGATGATCCTATTGTCCACTTGTTGGCTGGGAATAATGAGTGAGTTAAGAGAAACTGCATTCTCATCGTCCACCAATTAAGCTCAACTCTTTCTTCTCCACTACAGGAGCCAATTTTTAAGATTCTCCTTCCTCTACAAGCTATACCTAGTTTATAGTCAGTTTGTTAGTTAGTTAGTTAGTTACTAACTAACTGCTAAACCACTCCAATGTGTGTGTGTGTATATATAAATAATACTGCAGGCCGCACCAAACCAAAACCACAGCATCATCTTGCTCACATTAATATTATTATCTGCATCATTGTTACACCATTATTAGTATTTTATTACATTATTATTCATGCGGCTCTCACCACACCATCATGGCCATGTTAGCTAGTATATGGGACCGTTAATGTTGTATTTTATTGGTAAATGATTCAGATTTTATCTATGGTTGATTTGCACTGAGTTTTTGGTATCAAAGGTTTAACCAACTGCAATGATTCAAAAAGTTTGCATTTTTTCATTCACATGTATAGTGTGTAGCGTTACATGAATAAGGAGTTTATTAGATAGTCTTATGGAGCTTCAATTTTGTGTTCACAGTAAAGTTTAATCAAACTTGAAATGAAAAGTCATATGATAGGTTGGGTTTGGGTCGTACTAACTAACTACTAACAAACGAAAATGATTTTAATATGCATATTATGCTTGTATTGTGTACGATTTAAAATCGTCTACTTGACTAACTAACTAACTGGCTGACTGTGAGTGAGTTTTGTGCCGCCCTTTTGGTACAATTTTGATTTGTACCTGTTGTGATCTTCTGGGACGAGTAACTAGAACGACTACTGCGATTTGATTTCATCATGCTCATCATAATTTTTGCTTCATCATCACATGTGCTTACGAATTCAATCTGGCATTTAATGTATGTAGTGAGTGAGTGAGCTCAAATCTATCTCTGTTTAATTTGGAGATTAGATCTGTTTTGGTTAGATAGCATACTGTGGAGCATGTGAGTAGGAGGAAACAGTCTATAAATATGTGCATGAGGATTGCTCTGTTGATTGCAGCTAGAATGCATTTCAAAATGTACCCTGATTGTTTCATGGGGGTAATTGAGCGGTCTAATAACATTAGTTAGAGAGCTCAACATTTTGCAATTTAATAATATCAATTAGTAATAAGACCGTGTAAAATTTCCCTTGTAAACTGAATTTACTAACTTACTAACTAACTAGGTATAGCTAACTAACTGACTAATCATGAAACACAATTTCGTTTCGTGTGAACTCTGTAAATGAACTAGCCAGCTCATTATTTAAAACTTGCTGCATTCTGAACATGCATGCAAAAATTCCTAACAACTATAACTACCAATTTAGTCTATATAGCACTTCGAAATTATGATTTATCATCCATCACATATTTATAAAACATCTGTTGTAGTGCAGTTCACCTCATTAAGAGTAAAAAAACATCTTCATTTACAATAATTTGAAAAAAATGCAGTCTCCTAACAAACTTGATAATTCAGTACGTATCCCCATGCCATTGAGAATGATTATGCATAAACCTCTGAAGCAATTAAGTTCATTTGCTAACTTATTGGGCGAAACACAGGAAGGGTTCAAAAAACATACTCCAAGGCCATATAGAATAATGCAATCAGTCAAACTAATGAACTAACTCACTTACCAGGTTACTCGTTTACTGCCACTTAATTAATTCACCTGCATTACTGCCTATTCTCTGTCATTAGTAGATTGGCTAGTTAGTTAGAATACAACTGTGTTCATTAAATCGCTAGCCTTTAAATTTTGTATTAGTCTGACAATTTTTATGCAGCTAAACTTTGGATTTAAAGAATAGCTTTGGAAACTCTCTTTTCTCCATTTGCATGCATACAATAGGAGCACAAGTTTGCAAGCAAAAAGTGTTAAGGATGCTAATTCTGAAATTTACGAAACCCGGACTGAACAAAACATGCATAATATATTGGAAGGCAAAGTTAACCCTGTGTATAGAGTCAGTTCATTAGCTGCTGTAAAAATTAGTTAGTTAGTTAGTTAGCCATGTGAATTGTAGACAAAGTGGGCGTTAATTGCATTTAGAGGATGGAAAAAATGTTCTCTCTTTCTCTCTCTTCTTTTATATTATAGAGAGGTTAGCGTAATTGCCGTTGTCATCATGGTAATGAGCTCTGCCACAACAGATTGATCTATAATAAGGGGAAGCCGATTCACAAAACATGTATGGTATGCATATAGATTAATCTAGATTGGCTCCTATATCATGCTACTGTGTTCCCAAAGGCTTCCCCATTATCCCATCACGAATAACTCTGTGCGCCTCCAATCACAATAAATGGTCAGGTCAAAACAAAACGCATATTTAGTGCCGTTTATTTGTATCTCTTCACAGTCAGTAGTTAGTTAGTATAAATTATTTGCATGCTCCTTCGCTTTAAAAACATTAGCTCCAAATCAAAGCTAAATGCTTTTTTAGCCAGGATCAACAAAAAAATGTCATGGAAGGCAGATAGAGCTTCAATGAATTTTGGGATTTCATTTGGGGACTTAACATTGTAAATCCGGTGAAGAATTTAAGCGGCAGCAGAACATGGTAATGGAGAAAATTGGATGAATGATTTTGGAGTGAGATGCGGCAAGGTGGATTCATTTCTACACATAACATACATAATGTTGATTTCATGACCAACAGGACTAATGAAGGGGAGTGAGGGCATCCATAAATCGCAATCAACAACACACTCACATGGGGCGAATTGTACACTGTTATTATTGCTATGAGCAGTGCCAGCATACTCGCTCAACTTTGTCTCATTTTTACCTTGAACTTCTCAATATGTGTTTACACCAGAGGGATTGGATATAATATGCGTTTGTTTTCCAGGCTATGTATATTAGTGGATACAAAATGATAGCACCTGAAAAAACACGGGTCGTTTTGGATTCATGGATGGACTAATTTTGCAGCCCATCGTATGGTGCTGTAAAAACATTCAGGTTTAGAAAAGCAAAGTTTTTAAGGGTATGGAAATATTTTTAACTGCGTAAAAGTACAGATTTACGATGAGTTATGAAAGTGAGTAGCTAGTTTTGTTCCTCCCAGCCTCCTATTGCATTGTTCTAATATTTGCTCGTGTTTTAGAAATCATGAGTTTATTATCTCATTCGGGATATTTAACTACAGTCGGCATCAATGCTGTAATTCATAGGGCATTATGTGTACAGGAATTCATAAAGACATTGTTTAATTGCTTTGAACTGGAAAATAAACGCTCACTATGGATAGTAGCTATAGGTTAGTTACAATATGAGAATAGCATCGTACAAATTAAGATCACAATGGATTAAGGTTACTTGGATTACTCAAAGTCAAATTATATTTCTAGCTGTGTAGTAATTAGAAACCCATGTTCAAGCAAATTTTAGTGTCAATCGCTTACCTCTTCTCCTCTACAACTAAAACTGTGCCGGTTGAGAGATAAAACATTGCCTTGGGTACGCTGAGACGTCTCTACACAATTAAGATGTTTTTAATATCGTTTAATAAATATAAATTGTATTCAGTAATCTCTCGTGAGTATAGTTCTTACAGGAGAAATTCCCGTAAACGAAATCTCCACAGACCTATAGAGCTTGCAAAATACATTTTCCTTTTTTTAAAGAAGAAAATGCTGGGCAAAAATTTGTAAAAATACACTGCTAAGTAAATAATTTAAACTCTATTTCATAATGTCAATCATGATATAAGAGAGAAAATCAGACAATAAGAATGTAATTCGTAGCTAACGAATAGCGTTAAGTAAACAGGGCCATCCCACTTATTGATTTCAAGTGAGTGAGAAGAATTAATAACAATAATGATAATCATAATGATACGAGGTGATCAGTAATCATCACACAAATGCAAACAATAGCTTGCATCAGCTTATTACTGTACACATGATGAAGGGTTAAAACCGGTTTTCGTAAAAAGCAGTTTTAATAATGCCAACTCGGCTGGTCAAAATATTATTTGACGGCTAAGAGCACATTATCACAGGATGCAATTGAAACCAAGGTTAGTGAAATTTAACAATCAATTATCAGTTATAGGATCCAAATTACAAACAAGAAATCAGTCAATTAAAAAAATTCCAATGCATTTTTAATCGCAAAAACAAAAACAAAACGATTTTTCAACAACATCAAAGAAAAAAGAAGCCAAAGTTATAAAAAATGTAAAAAAACAAAGTTTTGTTGTTTTTTCAATCTTGCTTACTTTTAGCATGAGTAAAAAATTGGTATTTCTTTGTTGAGCTATTTAAAACTACAGTTTCAAACAAGGATTGAAACTGACGCTATAAGTTTGAAAACCTACAGCCAAGGAGTGGATGCGTAAAGTATCTGTTGAAAGCAACCTCCCATTTTTACCACATGAATGAAATTGGATCCCGTGTATCATCTACTTACAGCCAGTGATGTGAGGTCCCAAAAAGGAATTATAAACTCACTTGATGCTCAATTACAGTGATAATATCATCGTGCATGTTAATTTTTTATCATATAATTGATGAACAAAATGGAGTCGAGAACAAGAAATCTAGTTTATAGCTATGCACCATGTATATTTTGTATAGTACTAGTATAGTAGTGGGGGTGAATAAAAATTTTGTGTTTTTTTCAAACCATTTGAACAGGAATGATGTAAATTGTTAGTTGTACGCAGTGGCAACAATATTCTTCGTGGTCAATCAATCACAACAGGAGACATGTGATGGGATATTGAGACTAACTAGTTAATTGTCTAGCCTCACAGACAAAACAAATAAATGGTCAGTCAGTGTGGCAGCGTTGATTTCTAATCCAATCAACTTATGATCATATCATACGACTTATTCAATTGCAATTATTTATTTTTGATTAATCAGTTCTTGTACTATTTGCTGTGCATTCAAGAAGCTGCACATTTAATAACTTGGGGAATCATGATCACGAAATCTTGGGGAGATCAAATGCCGTATTTTGCACACTAAATCCTCATAAGCTTCAGCAAATATATTTTTTCAAACCGCATCCTCTTATATTAATTATTATTGCGCATTAAGAAAAAAATTGTGAAAATCTGCTATATTGATTGGTTTCTACCGCTAAATTTTTCTCAGTTACAAAAATTAAAAAACAAAAAAGGAAAATATTGCTCACACTTGCTGTACACCATAGATAAAAAATGGCATATGATTCATTGGCTACAAATTAGCTTGCTTTTAGAGCCCCTCTTGTTTGACAACACCTTTAAAAAAGAGGAATAAATGCAAACTGAGGATTCTTCATGGGTCATGTGCCACCAAATACAGAATCCAAAGGCAATCCACTCAATGAGGCATACAAAAGAAGGAGAGAAAACCAATTGGCTTTACCTTAGCTTATACCCAGCTAGTTTACAGGTACAGTTTGTTGCACAAATGTACAAAGCAAATAACTAACGTGGATAGGTTTCTTCTCCTTTTTTTCTTAAGAGGAAGGAAGAAGGATTCATTAAGATGATTGGCACTTTCAATTAGGGTTTGTGAATTCTCCTTAGCTGCAACCATAATGATGATGATGATGGACCTCCTCTGACTCCTCTTTTTTCCTCTCTAAACGCTCATTACATAAATAAATAAGTAAATAAATAAACACATACACACACATGTGCGTGCTCCATCCATACTCGACTAACTTTTAGAGCTTCTAGCTATAGCATACATATACAGATAGATACAGCGCTTTGTTAGTTAGTTTGTATCGCTTCCCTATATAAAATAGTATATGATCAGATGTCCATAAGATTTTGGAGGCTCCATATTCTGCATGCACTATAGTTAATAGAGACTGACGACTAGAGTATATAGTATCCCTGTGTACCTACCACCACGATAATTAAAGAGAGGCAACCCTCTCCTAATTAGTTTACCTTTCCTAGCTAACAATACTACTGGGAACATGCAATAATAATGATAATGCAACATGTGTCAGTTCCTTTTGCGTTCTACATGGAAACCGGGATTGTTGGAATAAAAATTTCTCCCTGTTTGCTCATAAACAGACTAGTATTCCAGTGTCCACATAAGGAGGTGAAAAAATGCTCCATTTTTGTAGCATATATAGTGCTGGCTGGCATAATCCCGTGTAAATAGTTATTTGGAAATAGCTCTGCTTAAACAGATTTTGGAGCCTAACGAAATTAAAACTGTCTCTGTGTTACTTACTATATACAAGACGAATTTAGGGCTTTGTGGTATTAACGGATTCTCACTTTTTAGGAAAAGTAAATACGTTTTTTCCTTGTTTGTTGTTACTGACTTGTCTACACACTACGCATTGTTTTTTGTGCTGGATAAGGATAGTGAATCTCATATCCGTTGCAAGGTTTCCCAAATTTAATTAAAATAAACAAACTCACTAATTAGCAAAAACGATTCGGTCTAACTACTTGCATTCTACATATGGCTATGTGCATATTACTTTTTCATTTTACATATTTTCACAATCTCTAATACTTTATATAGGTTGGAGGATATGAAAATTGCTCATAATATATGCGTGAAAAAATCTTTTACATGTGATATTAAATATTTTTTGCCCTCTAACTATTGTTATTTACACAGTAGGCATAACTTCGGCACAGCATTCACATGGATATCCATTGGCATTATTAGGATTGTGATAAGGGAGGCTGGTTGGTTGGTACACACAACATCATATGTAAATGCGTAAGGATGGGAATGCGTGGAAGCAATGGAGGGAAGATGTCATTACCAGATATTGACAAGTCATTGAAAGGTGAGCGTAGTTAAACCAGCATGAGAGAGCACGATGAGCAAGTGAGGGGAGAGACCCCCTTGGCTCCAAATCTCCGACAAATTAAATTGCTACCATTATGTTATGAGGTAAGAAGCCACTCACTCCTTTGAAATGATAGCAATAACTTTCTTTCATCCTCCCAATAATGTATCATTCCTGAGTCGTGCATAGGATCACATGCGGATGAATAAATAAATCAATGCTCATCCTCATGTCATGTGTTGCGGACAGGAGTGACTATTGGGTCAGTTTTAGAATGCAAAGAAAAGATGTCGATAATTTATTTAACTATATAGCAGTATAGGACAAAGAAATATGTTTTACGGACATTGATTTTTAAACTTATTTTCATTTAGTTTGTAACGTTAACGTTTCACTGCTGAGCTGTATGATTGCACAGGTTGACTGAAATTAATGTGTGTAAATGTAGGAAATTATTGATGAGTGCATAATATTGGTGGTTATTTTTTAATTATTTGCGTACATTCAATAATTTGTTTTTAAATAGTTTGCAATGCAAGTGTTTTTATTTACAATTGGAATCTGCTACAAACGCCGTTTGAAATTTATTCGTGGCGTCTGAATAGAGTGAGTACTCTATGGATGTGAAAATATCTACCACTGATGACACTATATATGTACGAAAAAATTAATAAATGTCGAATAGTAAAAGATAGTATACGTGATAAATGAAAGATATGGCCAAAAATCTCTGCTTTCTCTGTTTTGTTTATGAGGAAAACAACCAACATATGACAAAAATACAAACTTAAAAACAATGCGAAAATTTGAGTGCTTAAATTTATATAGTGGGCATAACATGTTGATGCTAAAGTTAGCCACTCACGGACAGTATCTGCTCATTTTTGTGAACTGACCACAACACACAGATATCAAAACGATGGGTTACTACAATAAGTATGCCACTGACTGCGCCTAAGTGTTCCCTTAAACGGCAGGACTGACTGAGAGAGAGCTCATTATGGTTGCTGAAGCTATTTTGATCGATCCTGACTATTCTAGCTGTTTTGGTAATGCCAATAAACTGATATAATAGACAGTAGTCAATAGTCTACCACCTATGAAATTATTAAAATAATTTAAAATGCTCAGGTGATAGCAGTTTATTCATTTATGTCATGTTACCCCATGGGCACGATACATGGTTTCTATGTCTGCAAAATAATATATATGGGGTTGGTTAGCCATGGCTAGTCTAGCCCAGCCATAAAATCATAATAAAGTACAGAAAAATGTTTTTTCGGTAAAACTCTGAAAAATTATAGATTCATTATCCTACTTTTGGCTAGATCAGGCAAAAAGCGAGATGGAAGTGAGGCGAAAAAAGTGGTTTTTTGATCTGCAATTAATTCAACCCTGTTGGTAATTTTAAAGTATCGACAATGCTAAAATCCTTGCTGTAAAATAACATTTAATTTTTAACACTTTTTGTAGCTTCTTGAATTAAAATAGTTCATTTCATAAATTGGAGCTGCTCAAAAGAATGGGATGAGATGCCAAGTTTATTTTTAAGGATGGATTAATGAGCTATGTCCACTAACTGAGGAAATTCAATGATACCAAGAGAACCACTTTTGTCGGATAGACAAGACCTGCAGAGAAATAAATAAATGAAATGAATTCTGTTATCATCCTCATAATGGTTTCATGGTGCTCACTCACTTCACTTACTTCACATTCCATGTTAGTTTATCTTCCTGTGTATATCTGAAAGGAAACAAACTGCAGCTCTCGCATCCTTATACGGCATATTGCTATAGTGTCAGGATCCCTTTCATGTATATTACTTCATATATTATAATCATGCACATTATGTATGCACTACACACTCTAACGTATTCAAAAACAGTTGTGACTGTGCTTTTTAAATGAAATTATTCTATTGTTTCTTAATTATCAGTTATAAGCAGAAGCAAATTGTTAAAAAGGCATCAAAAGTCACATGGATTCGTTTTACACATTTCAATATAAAGTAGCAGACTTCTCTGCCACTCATAAGTTTGTGTAAAACATAACTTTCGAGATAATTCACAACTAAAGGTGAGATCGACGAGAGCAAAGGATGAAATACACAGAGGAAGCACAAGAATCTGTAGTTATAGTTAAATAGCAAAATCCATAGTACAATTTTTTCACATTACTATATTGCTAAATGTGTCTCCTTCCGATTTTAAAAATCATAATGTAAAGCGCTCGCTTGAATATTCTCATTGCCGTGACAATAAAAACTGTATAGAACAAAAAGCGTAATATTCGTCGATTATTGAAATAATAAAAAATCCTTCGTATTTAATAGAAGCGAATATATAGATAATCTGATTCCAGCTGTGGAACTCAAATTGCAATTTGGAAAGCACAAAGCATCTCCTGACTCATCTAATGAAATTACACACAGTGGCTAACTAACTAACTAAGAAAAAGATGGACTATTGAGTTGAGAGGATTTGAGTGACTCGGGGAAGACATCGGATGGAGCTGATGACCACACGATATGAAGAAAAAGAGTACCAAGTCTGAAAGCAATTAAATGGCTCACAATGATGAGTTGTTGTTACCATTGTGGATATTTGCTCGCAATATGTGGTCCATTCTATCGGAATCTTGATCTTAATTGGAAAATCTTACCCATTAGTCCTCTTATAATGCATGCATCAGTGGTCATCTCAATGGAAAGTGAAGTTTTACAGCTTCTGTGTACATCATCATGTACACACAATCCCATAATTTTTTTCAAATTACGTTTTACTGTATTAATATTCTCTCTATCTACACATTTCATCATTACAATTATTTTCATTTTCACTCCTGGGGTTTGATTTTGTGAAAAAATAAATACTTTTTACACTGTATAATAACTCCTTTGAGACAAGTGCAGGGGCGCAATAACTCCTCTGCATAATTTGTATAGTGCTTTTAGTTCACGTTTAGTGTAACACAGTACATAAGGGCAGGATGTCAGTTTGTAGATCAAGTAAACAAGACTATATAGCTTTGTCAATGAATAGACAACTTAAATGTGCATTATTATTGGATATTTTTTTCGTCAAAAAAATCACAACAAAAAAAGCATGCAAAAACGGTAGCTTATTGAATTCAGTTTTGAGACCAATTCAATGTGAAAATCAAAATAGCATGGTGACAATTTACTTTTGTATGGCGTTCATTATAATGATTCAGTCATGAAATTGAATTGAATAGAATGAAGCATTTGCTGAATAATGCATTAAAGGATTTAGCGAATCTCTGTCCCGCTATTCTTTCTTTCTACAGACGGACAAAATTAACCTTTGGTTTTGCTATTTACGTTATCCGTGTCACCCATAGGATAGCCCATAGACCAAAATCATGTCAAACAAGTCATTTTGTACAATTTGTAAGATATGGATAAGAAAAATCTCAGCATTTTTAAGGGTAATTGGACACTATTAGAGTTAATTCAGTCAAAATGTAATTTACATTTGAACTCGTAAATTTATCCATGTCAGCCTCTATTATACTTTAAGAGTTGCGACAAAGGCTATGAAATCGCTTCGTGTCACTCATCATAATAAGTTTATTTCACACGGACCGCATTCTTTTGTGTAAACTTGTAGTTGTAGTTTGTAGTACACTCAATTGCTAATCTAGTGAACAAGGTTTTCCATAATTGACATTATAATATGACTGCCTACTGTTTTCCTCGTCCATATCATTTCCATATGATTATGTCCATCATCATATGGTATCAAGGTACGGGGGTTTTTTATGTTTAACTCCATAATTTAATTCGCAAGCGCTAACTAAACCGTAAAAGTCAAATTTAACTCGCTATTTTTCAAGCTACATTATTAATTTCCATCGATTCCATGAGATTCTGTAATTAGCATAGAAAAGAAACAATATATCCTTACCACAAAGCATATGCATCGTAACTGCATTACTGCACGTATAACTTTTCTGCCATTCAATAAATATTTAACAAATTCAATAATTTCTTTCCATCGTGTCTCTAGATGCTAAAATAGCACGGCTTTTCTCAATTTATTAGCTCTCAGCAATCAAATAACCTAAACAAATTATATAGTATTGTATCTAACAATATCCAAAATTTCAATTTTCTTAAAACCTGGAAAATTTTTTCAGCAATACAATTTCTTGAAAAACCTTTAACTCACAACCAGAAACTTAATCCCTGGATTGGGAGCATTGAGGCCACACATTTAGTTTGGAATGGACTGGACCCGTATAAGGAAACCAAGTAGGCGGCCCCATGCCACATGTTGGAACATTGGGCCATTGGGACTCGCCTATGTAGAAGGCTGGACTTGGGGTGAGCAATGGGCTGGGATTGATGGCAACCAGCTGAGCTCTACCTCCTCAGAATCTCCTATTCCCCATGTATGCAGCAACGAAACACATATTCAACTGTGAGCAGCACACAAACTTATTATTATTATTATTACATTGTGACTAACTAACTAACTAACTAACTCACCAACACACAGGTAGGTAGGTAGGTAGGTAGTAGATTGGTTAGGTTAGGTAGTTAGTAGCACAAAACTCACTCAGGTGAC